>Ga0265797_10000027_pt1 | contig 353570 bp, 334 predicted proteins | sample P2T30metagenome_FD_192433 | JGI IMG/M metagenome (GOLD analysis project Ga0265797, IMG submission 192433) | Plant litter microbial communities from East Loma Ridge, Irvine, California - P2 T30 | ecosystem: Environmental > Terrestrial > Plant litter > Unclassified | place: USA: California... | reverse complement strand
TGGGGCATCCGCGCGGCCTGTACCTGCTGTTCTTCGCCGAGTTGTGGGAGCGCTTTTCCTATTACGGGATGCGCGCCATCCTGGTGTTCTACCTGACCAAGCACCTGCTGTTCACCGAACAGCCCGCCTATGCGGTGTACGGCGCCTATACGTCGATGGTGTACATCACCCCGATCCTGGGCGGCTGGATCGCCGACCGGTATCTGGGCGCGCGCAAGGCGGTGCTGGCGGGCGGCGTGCTCATCACCATCGGCCATCTGCTGATCGCGCTGGTCGAGGGGCCGGTGGGCGTCCACGGCACCGCGCTGGAGGGTTTCTATGCCGGCCTCGCCTTCATCATCGTCGGCACCGGGTTCCTGAAGGCCAACATCTCGGTGCTGGTCGGCCAGCTCTACCGCCGCGACGACCTGCGTCGCGACGGTGCCTTCTCGATCTTCTACATGGGGATCAACACCGGCGCGTTCGCCGGGCCGATCGTGGTCGGCGTGCTGGGCGAGACGGTGGGCTGGTCGTGGGGCTTCGGCGCCGCCGGGATCGGCATGGCGCTGGGGCTGGTGGCGTTCGTGCTGGGCCGCCCCGCCCTGCACGGCGTCGGCGCCCCGCCCTCCGCCGAGCGGCTGAGGGCACGCAGCCCGATCGGGCTGTCGCGCGAATGGGCGATCTATGCCGGTGCGCTCGTGTGCGTGGCGGTGTCGTGGTGGCTGGTGCGCAGCCAGGGCGTGGTCGGCACCGCGCTGGTCCTCGCCGCGCTGGTGACGATCGGCTACATCCTGTGGACGGCCGTGGTGAAGCTGCCGCGCGAGGATCGCGACCGCATCTTCGCCGCACTGTTTCTGATCGCCCTGTGCCCGCTGTTCTGGGCGCTGTTCGAACAGACCGGCTCGTCGCTCAACGTCTATACCGACCAGCAGGTCGACCGCACGATTCTGGGCTGGACGATCCCGGCGACGGTGTTCCAGTCGGTCAATCCGTTCTTCATCATCACGCTGGCGCCGCTGTTCGGCGCGCTGTGGGTCAAGCTGGCGCGGGCCGGACGCGAGCCGAGCGCGCCGTTCAAGTTCGGGATCGGCCTGATCCTGATCGGCACGGGCTTCTTCGTACTGAACTGGGGCGCCCCCGCGCAGGGGCTGACCCCGGCGATCTTCGTCATCCTGCTCTACATGCTGCATTCGATCGGCGAATTGTGCTTCTCGCCCGTCGGCCTGTCGTCGATGACGCGGCTGTCGATCCCGCAGATGACCGGGCTGATGATGGGCACGTGGTTCCTGTCGACCGCCGCCGGCAATTTCCTCGCCGGCCTGATCGCGCAGGCGACCGGTGGCGAGGGCGCCGGGCCGGCACAGGTGCTGAAGGTCTATGCCCGCTGCGGCTGGTTCGCGATCGCGATCGGCATCGTCGTGCTGCTGCTCGCGCGGCCGGTGACGAAGCTGATGCACCTCGATACGCTGGGCAAGGATGTCGATCACGCCATGGCGGGTGACGCGGTGCTGGCCGAACCGGCGGCGGCGGGGATCGATACCCGCGGCGAACAGTCGCCGCGGCGGTGACGTAACGCCAGCCACGCCGTCATTGCGGGCGTAGCGAAGCAATCCAGAGCGTCACGCGCCGGGCGCCGGATTGTTTCGCTACGCTCGCAATGACGGCGTGGAGCAGGCCAGCCCTACAGCCGCGTCATCGCCATCGCCCGCTCGCCGTAGCGCGGCCCCGCCGTCCCCCCACGCGGCGCGGCGGCATCAAGCGCGGCGAGATCGTCGGCGGTCAGCGTCACGTCGACCGCCTTCATGCTGTCCTCCAGCGTCACACGGCGCTTCGATCCGGGGATCGGCACGATATCGTCGCCTTGCGCCAGCAGCCACGCCAGCGCGACCTGCGCCGGGCTGGCGTCGTGCGCGGCGGCGATGTCCTTCACCACGGCCACCATCTCCATGTTGCGCGCGAAGTTCTCGTTGGAATAACGCGGGTCGTTGCGCCGGTAATCGCCCTCGGGCAGGTCATCGCGGCTGGCGATCTGCCCGGTCAGGAACCCGCGCCCCAGCGGGCTGTACGGTACGAAGCCGATGCCCAGTTCGCGGCACGCCGGCAGGATCGCCTCCTCCACGTCACGCTCCCACAGCGAATATTCGCTCTGGAGCGCGGCGATCGGGTGGGTCGCGGCGGCGCGGCGGATCGTCTCCACCCCTGCCTCCGACAGGCCGAGATGGCGGACCTTGCCCTCCTCGACCAGCCGGCCCATCGCGCCCACCGTGTCCTCGATCGGTACATTGGGGTCGACGCGGTGCTGGTAGAACAGGTCGATCGTCTCCACCCCCAGCCGCTTTAGCGACCCCTCGCACGCGCGGCGGACATTGTCGGGGGTGCTGTCGACCCCGGTCATGCCGTTGTCGTCATAGCGGAACCCGAACTTGGTCGCGATGACCACGCCGTCGCGTTTGCCCCGGATCGCGCGGCCCAGCAGTTCCTCGTTGACCAGCGGGCCGTATATTTCGGCGGTGTCGAACAACGTGACGCCCAGCTCGATCGCACGGTGCAGCGTGGCGATGCTCTCGTCCGCGTTCGCCTCGCCGTACATCCCCTTGCCGATCCCGGCCATCGGCATGCAGCCGAGGCCCAGCGCGGAAACCTCGAAATCGGGGCCGAGCGTGCGGTACTTCATCAGATATCCTCCGGCAGCGGATCGTGGCTGATGCGGGAAACGGTCGCCACGGCGGCAAGGTCCATCGTCACGTTGCCCAGCGTGCGGAAGATGTCCGGGATCGTCTCCACCGCGACGAGCAGCCCCAGGGGCGCGATCGGCACCCCCAGCACGGCGGCGATCGGCGCGATCGCGCTGACGAAGCTGATCTGCCCCGGCAGGCTGACCGAGCCGAGCGAGGTCAGCGCCGCCACCACCACCGCCGCCGCCATCGTCCCCGGGGTCAGCGGGATCCCGAACCAGCGCGCGACATAGATCGCCACCGCCAGGTTCATCGCCGGCCCGGTCCAGCGGAAGATCGCCACCGCGATCGGCAGCGTCAGCCCGGCGGTGGACACCGGCACGCCCAGCGCGTCTGCCCCCTTCAGCATCGCCGGCAGGCTGGCGAGCGAGGATTGCGTGCTGATCGCCACCGCCTGCGCCGGCAACGCCGCGCGCGCGAAGCGGGCGATCCCGATCCGCGCGCCCAGCAGCGCCAGCGGGATCGCGCCGAGCAGCGAGACGGTGATGCCCACCGCCGACACGGTGACGACGTAATGGACCAGCGCGCCGAACGCCGCCGTCCCCGCCCGCGCGCCCACCACCAGCGCCAGCGCGAACACGCCGAGCGGGGCGAGCCACAGCACCCAGTTGATGACGACCAGCATCGTCTCGCGCAGCGCCTCGAACACGGTCGTCAGCAGGCGGCGGCGCTCGGCATCGATCCGGGTCAGCGCAAAGGCGAAGATCAGCGTGAAGATGATGAGCGGCAGGAACGCGTCCGCCGTCGCCGCCGCCAGCGCGTTGGTCGGCACGATATGCGCCAGCAGGTCGCCGATCGGCGGCGCCTGCGCCACCGGCGCCGCCCCGGTCAGCGCGGCCCGCAGGCTCGCCCCCGCCTCGGCGGGCAACGGCACCAGATCGAGGAACAGCGGTGTCAGCAGCGCGGCGGCCAGGGCGGACACGAATAGCAGCGACACGAACAGCAGGATCGCGCGCGCCGCGATCCGCCCCGCCCGCGCCGCCTCCGCCGTCGCGGCGACGCCGGTCACCAGCAGCGAGACGACCAGCGGCACCACCGTCATCTGCAACGCGTTGAGCCATGCGGTGCCCACCGGCTGGGCCAGCAGGATCGCGGTGTCGGCGGCGGACGGCGTCCAGGCGGCGAGCGCGATGCCGCCCAGCAGGCCGGCGATCAGCGACAGGAGAATACGGGTGGGTTGCGACATGCTCGCTCTTGGCTGTTGATCGGGGTTGCCGCTAATGGGGCAGCACGCAAACCGATAACGGAACGGAACGCCGCGACATGGCAAGGAAATATTTCGGTACGGATGGAATTCGCGGGGCGACCAACGCCGGTGTGATGACCGCGGCGATGGCGATGAAGGTCGGCATGGCGGCCGGTACCTACTTCCTGCGCGGCGATCACAAGCACCGGGTGGTGATCGGCAAGGACACCCGCCTGTCGGGCTATATGCTGGAATCCGCGCTGGTCGCCGGCTTCACCGCGGTCGGCATGGATGTGGTGATGACCGGCCCGTTGCCGACGCCCGCGATCGCGATGCTGACCCAGTCGATGCGTGCCGATATCGGCGTGATGATCTCCGCCAGCCACAATCCGTTCGCCGACAATGGCATCAAGTTGTTCGGGCCGGACGGTTATAAGCTTTCCGACGAGGCGGAGGAGGCGATCGAGGCACTGATCGACGGCGACATCCCGCTCGCCCCGTCCGACCATATCGGCCGCGCCCGCCGGGTGGACGATGCCGCCGGCCGCTACATCCATTTCGCCAAGTCGACCTTTCCGGAAAACCTGCGGCTCGACGGGATGCGCATCGTGATCGATTGCGCGAACGGCGCCGCGTACAAGGTCGCGCCCGCCGCCTTGTGGGAACTGGGCGCGGACATCATCCCGATCGGCGTCACGCCCGACGGCATCAACATCAACGCCGGTGTCGGCTCGACCGCGCCGGAAACGCTGGCGGAGACGGTGGTCGCCGCGGGTGCGGATATCGGCATCGCGCTGGACGGCGATGCCGACCGGCTGATCGTGGTCGACGAACGCGGCCGGGTGATCGACGGCGACCAGTTGATGGCGACGATCGCCGCCGCCTGGGCCAGGGTCGGCAAGCTGGCGGGCGGCGGCCTGGTCGCCACGGTCATGTCCAATCTGGGGCTGGAACGGCATCTGGCGGCGCAGGGCCTCGGCCTCGTCCGCACCGCCGTCGGCGACCGGCACGTGCTGGAGAAGATGCGCAACAGCGGCTACAATGTCGGCGGCGAGCAATCGGGGCACATCATCCTGTCCGACTACGGCACCACCGGCGACGGGCTGGTCGCCGCGCTCCAGATCCTCGCCGAGGTGAAGCGCGCCGGCGCCCCCGCCAGCGAGGTGCTGCACCGCTTCGAACCGCTGCCGCAATTGCTGAAGAACGTGCGCTTCGCCGGCGGCAAGCCGCTCGACACCGAGGCGGTGAAGGCGACGATCGCCGCCGCCGAGGCGGAACTGGCCGGGCGCGGGCGCCTCGTCATCCGTGCTTCGGGCACCGAGCCGGTGATCCGGGTGATGGCGGAGGGAGAGGATGCCGGGCAGGTCGAACGCCTCGTCGATCGCATCTGCGATGCCGTGCGGGCGGCCGTCTGATGCTGGAGATGAAGCCAGCCTGCGAACGCTGCGCCACCGATCTGCCCGCACAGGCACCCGGCGCGTTCATCTGCTCGTTCGAATGCACCTTCTGCGCGGAATGTGCCGACGAACTGGACGAACGCTGCCCCAACTGCGCCGGCGAACTGGTCGACCGCCCGACCCGGGCCAAGAGCAAGGCGACGCGGCAATAGGGGCCTCGCCCTCACCCTTTGCCGCCCGCGACGTCTTTCCCTCTCCCGGCGGGAGAGGGAGGGAGGCGCAAAGCGCCGGAAGGGTGAGGACCGTTATTGATCGGCGAGCACCGGCCATGTCCTACACCGCCCATCCGCGTTACACCTGCCCCCGATTCATATCGCCCGAAGGTCACACATCGGGTGAAAGACCCCTGTAGGATGCGACTTTACTGTGACTTTCCGAGCCTCCGCATGACCCCCCGTTCCGGCATCGCCCGCGTCCTGATCGTCGCGGGTTCCGATTCGGGCGGCGGTGCCGGCATCCAGGCGGATATCCGCACCGTGACGATGCTCGGCGGCCATCCGATGACCGCGATCACCGCGATCACCGCGCAGAACACGCTGGGGGTGCAGGCGGTGCATCCGGTGCCGGTCGACATCGTCGTCGCGCAGATGCGCAGCGTCATCGACGATCTGGGGGTCGATGCGGTCAAGATCGGGATGATCGGATCGGCCGCGATCGTCGATGCGGTGGCGGAGGTACTGGCACCGCTGGGCGTGCCGGTCGTGTTCGATCCGGTGATGATCGCGACCAGCGGATCGGTATTGGCCGATCCCGCCGCCGTCGTCGCGTTCGGCCGGCTGATGCGGCTGGCGACGCTCGTCACCCCCAACCTGCCCGAACTGGCGGCGCTGGGCGGCGAGGCGGCGGTGCGCGCGACGGGCGCGGCGCTGCTGGTGAAGGGCGGGCACGGCGAGGGCGAGGAGATCGTCGACCGGCTGGTCACCGATGCCGGCGATACGGTCTGGACCCATCCCCGCATCCATACGCGCCACACCCACGGCACCGGCTGCACGCTGGCGAGCGGCATCGCCACCGGGCTGGCGCAGGGGCTGGCGCTGGCCGACGTCACCGGCCGCGCCATCGCCTATGTGCAGGCCGCGCTGGCCGCCGCGCCGGGGATCGGCGGCGGGCATGGGCCGATGGGCCATGCGCTGGGCCTCCACCCGTTCGAGGCGCTGACATGCCCGGCCTGAGCCATGAGCGCCGCTACCTCGCCCCCGTCGTCGGGGTGGACGAGGCGGGGCGCGGGCCGCTCGCCGGGCCGGTGGTGGCGGCGGCGGTGATCCTGCCGCCGCGCGGCGTACCGCGCGGGATCGACGATTCGAAGAAACTGTCCGCCGCGATCCGCGCGCGGCTGTGCGCGCGGCTGCTCGATTGCGCGCAGGTCGGCATCGGCATCGTCGAGGCGGACGAGATCGACCGGCTCAACATCCACTGGGCGACGATGAGGGCGATGACGCTGGCGGTCGATGCGCTGGTCGCCGCGCACGGCACGCCGCCCGGCCATGTGCTGGTCGACGGCAACCGCCTGCCGCGCTGGGATTATCCCGCCACCGCGCTGGTCGGCGGCGACGCGCTCAGCCGCTCGATCGCCGCCGCGTCGATCGTCGCGAAGCACACCCGCGACCGGATCATGATCGCCCATGCCGAGGCGCATCCACAGTATAACTGGCATTCCAACAAGGGCTATGGTTGCCGCCACCACCTCGCCGCGCTGCGCGATCATGGCCCCACATCGCTTCATCGTCGCAGTTTCGCGCCGGTCGCGCAGGCCGAACGGGCGTTATCGCCCGACTGAGTCTTTCCCGCCACAATCGCAAGCGGTAGCGGCAGGATAGCCGTCCCCGACCCCAGATATATGCCGTCATCATCCCTCGCCTCCCCGCGCCGGCGACTCGCCCTGCCGGGTCGGCGAGACAAGACTCTTGACGGAGTCAATCGCCACGTCACCATAGGCCCGAGAAAAAGGGGATGTGACGTGGGCCTGACCAAGACGATCGCGCGACCGCGCGCTGCCGCCGCCTCGGTACAGGCACCGGCGGCACTGCCGCTCGACCAGATCATGATCGCCGACTGCATCGCGGCGATGCGGGCGTTGCCGGCCAAGTCGGTCGACATGGTCTTCGCCGACCCCCCCTATAATCTGCAACTGGGCGGCGAGCTGTTCCGGCCGGACGGCAGCCATGTCGATGCCGTCACCGACGACTGGGACAAGTTCGACACGTTCGCCGCCTATGACGCGTTCACGCGCGCCTGGCTGGCGGAGGCGCACCGCATCCTGAAGGACGACGGCACGATCTGGGTGATCGGCAGCTATCACAACATCTTCCGCGTCGGCACCGCGGTGCAGGATCTGGGCTACTGGATCCTGAACGACATCGTGTGGCGCAAGGCCAACCCGATGCCCAATTTCCGCGGCACCCGCTTCACCAACGCGCATGAAACACTGATCTGGGCATCGAAGCACGAGAAGGCGAAATACACCTTCAACTACCGCTCGATGAAGACGCTGAACGACGAACTCCAGATGCGCTCCGACTGGGAATTCCCGATCTGCGGCGGGCCGGAACGGTTGAAGAAGGACGGGGCCAAGGTCCACCCGACCCAGAAGCCGGAGGCGCTGCTGTATCGCATCCTCCTCGCCTGCACCAAGCCGGGCGACGTGGTGCTCGACCCGTTCTTCGGCACCGGCACGACGGGCGCGGTCGCCAAGCGGCTGGGGCGTCGCTGGATCGGGATCGAGCGCGAGACGGGCTATGTCGCCGCCGCGCGCGAACGCATCGCCGCCGCGCTGCCGCTCGACGAATCGGCGCTCGCCACGATGCAGAGCCCGCGCCAGCAACCGCGCGTGTCGTTCGGCACGCTGGTCGAGAACGGCTATCTGACCCCCGGCGCGGTGCTGACCGATGCGAAGCGCCGGTTCCGGGTGACGGTGCGCGCCGACGGCTCGCTGCTGGCCGATGGCGGCGAGACGGGATCGATCCACAAGCTGGGCGCCACGTTGCAGGAGGCGCCCGCCTGCAACGGCTGGACGTTCTGGCATCACGAAGCGAACGGCAAGCTCCAGCCGATCGACACGCTGCGCCAGACCTGGCTGCTGGCGACCCAGCCCTGAGGAACCGGTCCTGACCCTGTACCTACGCCCCGTCCACTTCGTCGACACGCCGGTCGGGCTCGACGATGGCAGCGTCGCCCGGCTGGCGGGCGGGATGCAGTGGTTTGCCGCCTATGAGGTGGTGGACGGCAACGGACGCCGGACGCTGGGGATAGCCGACACGGTGGCGCTGGGCGATCGCGCCGCGCTGCTCCATGCCCGCATCACCGCGCCCCGCGCGCCCTGGACCTGCGGTGCGCGGACGCTGCGGTTCGATCAGCCGCTGGTCGCCGGCATCCTGAACGTCACGCCCGACAGTTTTTCGGACGGGGGTCGCCACGTCGACGATCCGGCGGGGACGACCGCGGCCGGGGTCGGGATGCTGGCGGCGGGCGCGGCGCTGGTCGATCTGGGCGGCGAATCGACCCGGCCGGGTGCAGCGGCGGTGTGGGAGGGGGATGAGATCGCGCGCATCGTCCCCGTCGTCGAACGGCTGGCGGCGGGTGGTGCGCTGGTATCGATCGATACCCGCAAAGGCCCGGTGATGGCGGCGGCGCTGGCGGCCGGCGCGGGCATCGTCAACGATGTGTCCGCGCTGCTGTGGGACGACCGCGCGCTGGACGTGGTGGCGCGGGCCGGCTGCCCGGTGGTGCTGATGCACTCCCCCGATCCCAAGGGCGGCGGCCATGGCCGGGTGGCCTATGCCGATGTCGTGGGCGAGGTGTTCGGCTGGCTGGAGGCGCGGATCGAGGCGGTCTTGGCGGCGGGGGTCGACCGGGCACGGATCATGGTCGATCCCGGTATCGGCTTCGGCAAGTCGCTGGCCGACAATCTGGCGCTGATGAACGGGCTGGCGGCGTTCCACGGCCTCGGCTGCCCGATCATGCTGGGGGCCAGCCGCAAGCGGATGATCGGCGCGCTGGCGGGCGAGGCGGCGGTCGACGCGCGGCTGGGCGGCAGCATCGCGCTGGCGCTGAAGGGGGCGGAGGCGGGGGTGCAGATGCTGCGCGTCCACGACGTGGCGGAGACGGTGCAGGCGCTGAAGCTATGGCGCGGCTGGCGCGATCGGGCACTGGCCGGTTGAACCGGATCGGTGCTACCGCGTTCGCACTCGCAATAAACGGAGCCGCGTCCCTTGATTATCGATGCCACCCCGCGCCTGCGCCAGATCGTGTCCGAGGTCTGGAAACCCCTGATCCTGCTGTTCGTGTGGGATGTGGTCGTCACCGTCACCTATTTCGTGCTGCCGTTCCGCGCGCCGTCGCTGCCGCTGACGCTGTTCGGTTCGGCGCTGGCGCTGTTCCTGGGGTTTCGCGACAATTCCGCCTATCAGCGCTGGTGGGAAGGCCGCGTGCTGTGGGGCGCGATGATCAATGCCTCGCGCAGCCTGTCGCGCGCCGCCCGCAACTTCATGCCGGGGGACGAGGCGCGCGACCTGAAGCGCTCGATCGTCCTGCGCCAGATCGCCTATGTCAACGCGCTGCGCTGCCAGTTGCGGCGGCAGAGCGTGGACGGCGAGGTGCTGCGCTTCCTGTCGGAGGGAGAGGCGGAGCCGGCGCTGGCCCGCGCGAACACCGCCAACGGTCTGCTCGACGGCACCGGTCGCCGCATTGCCGATGCGCAGCGCAACGGCTGGATCGACACCATCCAGCAGACGCAGATGGAGGCGGTGCTGGTCGACATCGCCAACGCGCAGGGCGGGATGGAGCGGTTGAAGAACACACCGCTGCCCAACCAGTACCGGTTCTTCCCGACGCTGTTCACCCACCTGTTCTGCATCCTCCTGCCGATCGGGCTGGTCGAATCGCTGGGCTTCGCGACGCCGCTGGGCTCGACGGTGGCGGGGCTGATGTTCCTGGCGGTGCTGCAGATCGGCGACGATCTGGTCGATCCGTTCGCCAACACCGTCCACGACGTGCCGCTGACCGCGATGTGCCGGACGATCGAGATCGACCTGCTCCAGTCGATCGGCGACCAGGCGCCCGATCCGGTGAAGCCGGATGACGGCGTTCTGTGGTAAAGGCGACGGCATGACCGACACTTCCCCCCTGCGCGCCGCCATCATCCCCGTCACGCCGCTGCAACAGAATTGCACCCTGATCTGGTGCACCGCGACGATGAAGGCGGCGGTGGTCGATCCCGGCGGCGACCTGCCCCGCATCCGCGCCGCCATCGCCGAGGCGAGGGTGACGGTGGAGCAGGTGCTGCTGACCCACGGCCATATCGACCATGCCGGCGAGGCGAAGCCGCTGGCGGACGAACTGGGCGTGCCGATCGTCGGCCCGCACGAGGACGATCGGTTCTGGCTGGCGCGGCTGGACGAGGATGGCCGCAACTACGGCATCCGCGGCGTGGTGTTCGAACCGGATCGCTGGCTGGACGACGGCGACACGGTGCAGATCGGCGACCTGACGCTCGACGTGTACCTGACGCCGGGGCACACGCCCGGCCACGTGATCTTCCACCACGCCCCCTCCGCCTTCGCGCTGGTCGGCGACGTGCTGTTCCAGGGATCGATCGGGCGCACCGACTTTCCGCTCGGCAGCTTCGACGATCTCGTGACCTCGGTGACGCAGAAGCTGTGGCCGCTGGGGGACGTGACGTTCATCCCCGGCCACGGCCAGCCGAGCACCTTCGGGCATGAGCGGCGGACGAATCCGTTCGTCGGCGATGCGGCACTGGCACGGTAACGAACTGCTTTGCAGCGTGGTCGCTCCCCTCCCCTTCAGGAGGGGGGCTTTTCCTGCCGCAACGCCTATCGCCGCGCCGCCGCCGTCTTCGCCCGGATCGCCCTGAACTCCGATCCCTGCTTCCAGTCCGGCCACATCGCGCCGTTCGCCAACGTCGTGCCCACCGAGCGGATCAGCCCGACATCCGCCGCCGCGCCGCGCAGGTCCCAGTCGGCGGACCACGCGTCGCAGGTCTGGTGATAGCAGCGCATATAGCCGTCCAGCCATGCCTGCCCGCCGGCCCGGCCACCCTTGACCAGATCGGGGGCGCCACTGATCGCCATCAGCAGCAGCGTCGGCACGCCGCGCCGCGCCACCGAGAAGTGATCGGCGCGGTAGAACAGCCCCCGCTCCGGCAGCGCCTCCGGCGTCACCGATCGCCCCTGCCCGGTCGCGGCGGTGCGCAGCATGTCCTCCAGCGTGTTCTGCCCGTCGCCGACCAGCATCACGTCGCGTGCCGGCCCCGCCGTCTGGAGGATGTCGAGCGTCAGGTTGGCGACGGTGGTGGCCGCCGGGTAGACCGGGTCGGCGGCATAGGTTTCGGACCCGAGCAGCCCCCGCTCCTCCCCCGTCCACAGCGCGAACACCTGCGTCCGCGCCGCCGGTGCCTTCGCGGCGGCGCGGGCGATGGCAAGGACGCCGGCGACGCCCAGCGCGTCGTCATTGGCGCCGGGGCGGATGCGGCGGCCCTCGGCATCGGGCGCCCCCTCGCCGTAAGCGTCCCAGTGCGCGCCGTACATCACCACCTGATTCGGGCGGACCCGCCCGGTCACCCTGGCCAGCACGTTGCGGCTGGTCGCGCGGGTGACGGTGACGGGCAGGTCGGCGGTGAACCCCGTGCCGGGGATGGCCACCGGCCGGAAATCGGCCTGTCGTGCCTGGAGGCGCAGTTTGGCGAGATCGAGCCCGGCGCCCGCAAACAGGCGCGTCGCCGCCGCCCCCTCCAGCCAGCCCTGCAACAACACGCGCGGGCTGCGCGGGTTGGCGACGTCGTAATTCTCACCCGCCGGCGCGACGACGGTGTTCCAGCCATAACCCGCCCCGGCGGTGTCGTGGACGATCAGCGCGGCGATCGCGCCGCGCCGGGCCGCCTCCTCGAACTTGTAGGTCCAGCGGCCGTAATAGGTCATGCGCCGGTCGCCGAACCGCCCCGCCGCCGGCTCCCCCGCCACCGCCTCGAAATCGGGATCGTTGACGAGGAAGACGGCGACCTTGCCCTTCAGGTCGACGCCCTTGAAATCGTCCCACTGCCGTTCCGGCGCGGTGACGCCGTAGCCGACGAAGACCATCGGCGCCCTGGCGATGGCCGCCCGATCGACCGGGCGCACCGTGCTGAGGTAGATGTCGGTGCCGGGCACCAGCGCGGTGCCGTTGGCGGCGACGCCGCCCTTGCCCAGCCGGGTACGGATCAGCGGCACGTCCTGCGTCCAGCTGCCGCCGCGCCCGCCGGGCTCCAGCCCCGCCGCCCGGAACTGGCCGACCAGCCAGTCGATCGTCTTCGCCTCTCCCGCCGTGCCCGGCGCACGACCGCCGAACGCGTCCGACGCCAGCACCTTCACATCGGCCGACAGCGATTCCGGCGACACCGGATCGGGCGCGGGCGCGGCGGCGATCAGCGGGATGGCGGCGGCAAGAAGGGCAAGGCGTTGCATCGGCAGTATTTCTCCGGGGATCGCGACGGGGTCTATCGTGCGGCGCCCGTCATGGCGAGGCGGATGTCAGATGTCCCGGCCGGATCGTCGCCCGGACGGTGGCGACACCCGGAACGTGGTGGGGCACAGGATCAGTATCCGCACGCCCGTCGCCCGCATACCGAACGGCGGCGAGGGGTGGCCAAGCGGGCGTGACCGTAAAAGCTGCGCCAGCGGGGCCGGTACATCGGCGAATCGACCAGGCGACGTGATGGTCATCTCCGCCCGCGCGGCGATGGCATAGGCATTGGCCTGCTTGCAGGACGTGATCGACCGGGTCGTCGCGGCGAATGCCTTCGCCTGTGCGGCAAATTCGGCATCCGACGAAGCGGGCCGCCGCTTCACCGTGATCTGCATCATCGATCCCACGCCCTCGGGCAAGGTGACGGCAGGCGTGGGGGCAGGCGATATCCGGGCGTGCCCCGGTGCCGCGATCAGCAGGAAAGCCGCCCATCCCATCGCCCCGATCGCACGGTCCGTCATCTCGCCATCCCCTTCGCCGGTCGATCAGACTATCCGCTGTCCAGACCGATACAAGCGGTTCCTGCGACGCCAATCGCTTGCGCATTTCTGCCGATCCGCTATAGGGCCGCGCTTCGCGATAGGTTCTGGATCGCCTGCGCGGCCGCATCGGCCGGGCATCGCTCCTGCGCCCGTCCACCGGTTCAACACGTTATCAAGGTGCCGCAATGGCCGTCCCCAAGAGAAAGACTTCGCCCTCCAAGCGTGGCATGCGCCGCGGTCACGATTCGCTGACCGTCGCCGCATTTCAGGAATGCCCGAACTGCGGCGAACTGAAGCGCCCGCACGTGCTGTGCACGTCGTGCGGCCATTACAACGGCCGTGAGGTCGTGTCGGTCGAGGCGTAAGCCAGCCCGAACGGAACCACGAGATGACAGACCAGCCCTGCATCGCCATCGACGCGATGGGCGGTGACGAAGGGCTGGCGGTGATGCTGGCCGGGGTCGCGAGTGCGCGACGCCGGCTTGCCGCGCAATATGACGGCCTGAATTTCCTGCTGGTCGGTGACGAGACAGCCATCCGCGCCGGATTGGAATCGCATCCCAACCTGAGCGCGCATTCGGAAATCGTCCACGCGCCCGAACTGGTCGGCCCCAACGAAAAACCGAGCCAGGCGATCCGCCGTGCCAAGGTGACCTCGATGGGCGTCACCATCGATCTGGTGAAGAAGGGGCGTGCCCACGCCGCCGTCTCGTCCGGCAATACCGGGGCGCTGATGGCGATGGCGAAGCTGTCGCTGCGGACGCTGCCCGGCATCGACCGGCCGGCGCTTGCCGCGCCGTTGCCGACGCTGGGCGACAACGACGTGGTGATGCTCGATCTGGGCGCGAATACCGAATGCGATGCCCGCAATCTCGTGCAGTTCGCGGTGATGGGGGCGGCCTATGCCCGGATCATCTTCGAGCTGGACCGGCCGCGCGTGGCGTTGCTGAACATCGGGTCTGAGGATCAGAAGGGCACCGACGAAATCCGCGCCGCCGCCACCGAATTGCGCGCGGCCACGCACCTGCCGCTGGCCTTCACCGGCTTCGTGGAGGGCGACAAGCTGGCGCGCGGCAACCATGACGTGATCGTGTGCGACGGGTTCGCCGGCAATATCGCCCTGAAGACCGCGGAGGGTACCGCGCGTTTCGTCGGCGATCTGCTGAAACGTGCCTTCACCAGCTCGATCCGGTCCAAGGTCGGGTTCCTGATCTCGCGGCCGGCGACCCAGTTGCTGCGCGATCACCTCGATCCGAACAACCATAACGGCGCGATCTTCCTCGGCCTGAAGGGCATCGTCGTGAAAAGCCATGGCAGCGCCAACGAACTGGGCGTCGCCACCGCGATCGCCAATGCGGTGAAACTGGTCCGTGCCGACCTGACGCGGCGGATCGCGGAGGATCTGGGGCTCGACCATCGCCCCGCCCCGACGCCGACCGCGGTCATCGATACGGGAGTGGGCGTATGATCCGCGCGGTGGTGACCGGCACCGGGTCCGCCCTTCCCGCCCGCCGCGTGTCGAACGCCGAACTGGCGGAGACGGTGGACACGACCGACGAATGGATCGTCGAGCGGACCGGTATCCGCTTTCGCCACCTCGCCGGCCCCGACGAGACCACCGCGACGCTAGGGCGCGATGCCGCCATCGCGGCGATCGCCGCCGCCGGCATCGCCGCCGACCAGATCGACCTGATCGTCCTGGCGACCGCGACCCCCGACCAGACCTTTCCCGCCACCGCGACCAAGGTGCAGGCGATGCTGGGCATCGACGATTGCGTCGCGTTCGACGTGGCGGCGGTGTGTTCGGGCTTCCTCTATGCGGTGCAGGTCGCCGATGCGATGATCCGCACCGGCATCCACCAGCGGGCGCTGGTGATCGGCGCGGAGACGTTCAGCCGCATCCTGGACTGGGAGGATCGCACCACCTGCGTCCTGTTCGGCGACGGCGCCGGTGCGATCGTGCTGGAGGCGCAGGAAAGCGACGAGGCGGACGGCCGTGGCATCCTGGCGACGCGGCTCCATGCCGATGGCCGCCACAACAGGCTGCTCTATGTCGATGGCGGGCCGTCGACCACGGGAACGGTCGGCAAGCTGCGCATGAAGGGGCGCGAGGTGTTTCGTCACGCGGTGACCAACCTCGCCTCGGTGATGGGTGAGTCGCTGGCGCTGGCCGGGCTGGAGGCGGACACGGTCGACTGGCTGGTCCCGCATCAGGCCAATGCCCGCATCCTCGACGCCACCGCGCGCAAGCTGAACCTCTCGCCGGACAAGGTGATCGTGACGGTCGACCAGCATGCCAACACGTCCGCGGCATCGGTGCCGCTGGCGCTGGATGTCGGCGTGCGTGACGGCCGGGTGAAACAGGGCGACATCGTCGTGCTGGAGGCGATGGGTGGCGGCTTCACCTGGGGTGCGGCGGTGATCCGTTTCTAGACGATGAAGGGTCTTCCGGAACCCGGATCGCTTGTGTAGTACCCGCCCAAGGGGAACGAGAATGAGCGAAGTTGGTACGTTGACCCGCGCCGACCTGTCGGAGGCGCTTCACCAGGAAGTCGGTCTGAGCCGGGCGGAATCCGCCAAGATCGTGGAGCAGATCCTGGCCGAGATGTGCGAAGCGCTCTCGCGTGGCGAGAATGTGAAGATTTCCGGTTTCGGTACCTTCGTGCTGCGTGACAAGGGCGAGCGGATCGGCCGCAATCCCAAGACCGGGGTAGAGGTGCCGATCGCACCCCGCCGGGTGCTCACCTTCCGCGCCAGCCAGATGATGCGCAACCGTATCGTCGCGCCCGTCGCCGGCTGAACCGGATGAACGCCCCGACGTCCAAGGCCAGCGGGGCGTTGCGGACGATCGGCGAGATATCGGCGGAAACCGGCCTGCCGCATCATGTGCTGCGGTACTGGGAGACGCGGTTTCCCAGTTTGCGTCCGTTGCAGCGTGCCGGAAACCGTCGCTATTACCGGCCGGAGGATGCCGCGCTGGTGCGGCGGATCGATCTCTTGCTGAACAAGCAGGGCTATACGATCCGGGGCGTCCAGCAATTGCTCGCCGCCGAACGCGGGGAAGCCCCCGCCGCAGAGGACATCGCATCCAGCCTGACGACGATCCGCAACATGCTGGCCGATGCGCTGGCGACGGATGTACGGCGATCGGGCGGATAAGGTCGATCCGACCGCAGTCGTCACGGCGGGCATAGGGACGCAACGACCGGTCGCCCGTGGCACCGTCGCACGGGCTGGACGACGGATCAGCGACCATCCAGTACGACCAAGGCGACGCCCTGCCGTGGCAGATCGAAGGCGACGGTGACCGTACCCTGCCCCCCGGCGTTCGACGCGAGCGGTTGCGCCTGCATCGTGGCGGCCGTCTCCAGTGCGGCATATTGGGTCGCATCGGGATTGAGCGGCGACCCCATCCGCTTCCACGCCGAAAAGGCGTTGCCGTTCGCCTCGTCCACCCGCCAGATCGTCGCCCGTGCCGGTGCCCCGCCACGCAGACCGTTCACCGCCAGCCGGATCGCGGCGGGGGGTCCCACGACATCGTCGTCGTGATAATGCCACACCAGCACCGCCGTGCGGCCGTCCGTCGTGCGCGTCGCGATCGTGCCGATATCGGCGGGACCACGCACGCCATCCGCGACGATGCTGTCGAGCGGCACCTGCGCATCGCTCGTCGCGCGCAGGCGGTCGGGGCCGAGTTGGGCGAACAGCCGGAACACGTTCAGCACCGGCAGCGCGACACCGTTGGAGGCCAGCTGGCGATAGCCCGCGAACCACGGCTGGTCCTCGAACTCGAACGACCATGACAGCACGCCCTCCAGATTGACCCGCCGTCGTGCCGCCAGTTCCCAGATGCGCGCGAAGCTGGCCGCCGTGTAGCTCGAATACATCGTGCCGTTGCGATAGGCGTTCTCCGGCCCCGGACAGGCGGCGCAGCCTTCCGGATCGCTCTCGCCGATCACCACCGGTCTGGTCGCCAGCGCCGGTACCGACGTCGCCTTCACGAAGCCGCGATCGACCTCCTGCAGATGATTTGAGATACCCATCCGGACATGGCCGTCGACGAAGCTTGGCCGCCCCTTGGCGTGGAAGGCGAGGAAATCGGTCGGCGTGCCGATCTTGCCGGTCGCGTAATTGGTGCCCGATGTGACGTGACGGAGGAAGCCGTCCATGAACTCGCCCCCCGCCCCGGCCGAATCGGGACCGCCGACGCGCGCCGTCGGCAGCGCGCGGCGCACGCCGTCGACCGCATAATCGTGCAGCTTGTAGAACGCTTCCCGCGGGGCTTCCCAATAGGCGCCGTTCGCCTCGTTCCACACTTCGAAATACCAGCGTTCCACCTCGGCGCGGCCGTAACGGGCGACGTTGTGCAGCGTCCATCGATAGACCAGCTCGCGCCACTTGTCGTAGCTTTTGGGTGGATAGGCCCAGCCGGATATGATGTATTTATAGTCGAAGCCGGGTCGCCAGTTGTGCTGGTAGGGCGTTCCTGCCGGGGCGGACGTCATCGCCTCGGGCATGAAGCCGATCTGCAGATAGGGGCGCACGCCGCGCGCCAGATAGGTATCGATGATCCGGTCGACGTTGGTCCAGTCATAGACCGGGGTGCCGTCCTTCGCCTCCGTATAGACGTTGGTGCTGCCCCATTTGAACGAGGCGGTACCGTCACCGGTGTTGAGCAGGTTGTGCGCGCGGAAGAACACGTCGCCGCCCCGCAGCTTGCCCAGTTCGACCAGCAGTTTGCGGCCGTCCTTCATCGTCGCATAGTTCGGCTCGTCCGCGCCGAAGAACCGCCAGACCGGCGGCAATGTCCCCTCGGTACGGTCGGCCTGCACGTCGATCGCGACGGGGATGGCAGGGGGGATGGCGGACGCCCGCACCATCGCTGGCAGCGGCAGGCCCAGCATGGTGATGGCGGCGATGGTCGAACGGATCACGGGCCTGTCCTCTCCTGTCCGTGCCTGTCGCCGGATCATCCGGCCGCGATCATGACGCAGACCGGCGGCAGGTTCAACGGCCCGTGATGGGTATCCCCTCCTACCGTTCCCGGGTCGCCGCGAACTTCACCTTCGCATAGCGATCGGCGATGTAGCCGACTTCCCACGCGCTCTTGGCGAGGAACACGGGATTGCCGTCGCGGTCGCGCGCCATCGCGCTGCGGTTCAGGTCGGTGAACCCCTTCAGGTCGGCGGGATCGGTGGCGGATACCCAACGGGCGGTCTCGAAGGGGGCCGGCTCCAGCCCGGCGGCGACCTTGTATTCGGCATCGAGCCGGCTGAGCAGCACTTCCAGCTGAAGCTGGCCGACCACGCCGATGATCCAGTTCGATCCGATCTCCGGATAGAAGACCTGTGTCACCCCTTCCTCGGCCATGTCGTCCAGCGCCTTGCGCAACTGCTTGGTCTTGGTCGGGTCCTTCAGGACGACGCGGCGCAGGATTTCGGGCGCGAAATTGGGCAGGCCGGTGAAGCGGATGTCGGCGCGTTCGGACAGCGTGTCCCCCACCCGCAGCGTACCGTGGTTGGGAATGCCGATGATGTCGCCGGGATACGCCTCGTCCGCGATCTCGCGGTCCTGCGCGAAGAACAGGATCGGCGAGTGGACCGCGATCGGCTTGCCATGGCCGGTCGGCGTCAGCTTCATGCCGCGCTTGAACACCCCCGAACACAGCCGCATGAAGGCGATGCGATCGCGGTGCTGCGGGTCCATGTTGGCCTGCACCTTGAAGACGAAGCCAGTGACTTCCTTCGCCGATGGATCGATCGGCGCGGGGTCGGCCGGTTGCGGGCGGGGCGGCGGGGCATGGGCGGCGAGCGCGGCGATCAGTTCGGCCGGCCCGAAATCCTTGAGCGCGGAGCCGAAATAGACCGGGGTCAGGTCGCCCGCCCGGTACGCGTCGCCATCGAACGAGGCATAGCCGCCCTGCGCCAGTTCGATCTCCTCGGCGATCTCCGGCGGCAGATCGGGATTGTCCTCGACCTTGCCCTGATAGGTGCGGCTGTCGCCTTCGGGACGATGCAGGCGGTTGGTCGTGAGGTCCAGAATGCCCTGGAAGGTGCCACCCATGCCGATCGGCCAGCTCATCGGGCAGACGTCGAGTTGCAGTATCTCGGCGATCTCGTCGAGCAGTTCGAACACCGGCCGCCCCTCGCGATCGACCTTGTTCACGAAGGTGATGATCGGCACGTTGCGCAGGCGGCAGACCTCGAACAGCTTGCGCGTCTGCGGTTCGATGCCCTTCGCGGCGTCGATCACCATCACCGCCGAATCGACCGCGGTCAGGGTGCGATAGGTATCCTCCGAGAAATCCTCGTGCCCCGGCGTGTCGAGCAGGTTGAAGGTGATGCCGCCCTTCTCGAACGTCATCACCGACGAGGTGACGGAGATGCCGCGCTGCTGCTCGATCTTCATCCAGTCCGACCGGGCGCGGCGGGTCTGGCCGCGGGCCTTCACCTCACCGGCCAGATGGATCGCCCCCCCGACATAGAGCAGCTTTTCGGTCAGCGTCGTCTTGCCCGCATCGGGGTGGGAGATGATCGCAAAGGTACGGCGGGGAGAGATCACGGCGACAGACTCGGGGATGGCGCGGGCGGGGCCACGCGCGGGGAGATGGATCGAAGCCCGCGCCTTGCCAGAAACCGGCCGGGGGCGACAGGGGGTCATCGGCCGCGACCGGGTCGCCGCCCGACACAGGGCGGGCCGGGATCGCTTGTCCCCCCGCCGATGATCTGCGACGATCAGGTGAACGGAGGGGGGAATGTCATGCGAGGGATCGCACGCGCCGCCGGGTGGATCGGGATCGTCGCGGCGGCCTTGGTCATGCTCGTCGCCGTCCTGCTGGCGTGGCACCTATATGGTGCGCGCCCATGGCTGGAAGGTGCGGTCGACGGCGCGGCGGTCGCCGGCCCGGTGACGATCGCCCGCGATGCCGGCGGGGTACCGACGATCACCGCGACCACGCGTGGCGATGCCAGCTATGCGCTGGGTTATCTGCATGGGCAGGAACGTTTCTTCCAGATGGACACGCTGCGGCGGTCCTCGGCCGGGGAATTGTCGGCCTTGCTGGGCGAGGTGACGGCATGGCGCGACCGGCGGGCGCTGGCCCACCGCTTCCGCCACCGGGCCGGCGTGATGCTGGCACGCCTGTCGCCGGCCGAGCGCGCGATGCTGCGCCGTTATGCCGCAGGCGTGAACCGGGGGCTGGCGGACCTGTCGGCGACACCGTTCGAATATCTGCTGCTGCGCGGCCGACCCTTGCCGTGGCGGCCGGAGGATACGATCCTGACCGTCCTGTCGATGTATCTCGACCTGCAATCGTCCCTGCCCGATCAGGAGATGCTGCGCGCCCGGGCCGAACGTCGGGGCGGCGAAGGACTGGCGGCGCTGCTCTATCCCCCGGCAACGCCGCTCGACGCGCCGATCGACGGGTCGCGCCTCTCCCTGCCGCCGCTGCCGGTGCGGTTGCAGCCGATGCCGGTCGTGGCGGCACGCGCGGTAACGGCGGACACACCGGTGCCGGGAAGCAACAACTGGGCGGTGGCGGGGCGGTTGTCGTCGAGCGGCGCGGCGCTGGTGGCCAACGACATGCATCTGGGGGTCGGCGTCCCCGGCCCCTGGTATCACGCGCGTATCGTGGTCCGCCCGGCGGGGGCGACGCAGGCGACGCTGGACGTGACCGGCGTCACCCTGCCCGGCAACCCGACGATCGTGGCGGGCAGCAACGGCCACATCGCCTGGGGTTTCACCAACAGCTATATCGACACCGCCGACGCGGTCGTCGTCGATGCCGTGCCGGGGCGGCCGGGCTGGTATCGCACCCCGCAGGGACCACGCCCGATCCGGCGGATCGCGGAGCGGCTGTGCATCCGCGACGATTGCCGGCCGATCGCGGTCGAGGAAACGATCTGGGGACCGGTCGTCGCGACCGATGCGCAAGGGCGGCGACTGGCGATGCGCTGGACCGCGGACGACGACGATGCGGTCGCGATCGCGCCGAGCTTCGCGATGGAACGGGCGGGATCGGTCGCGGCGGCGATCGCGGTGGCGCACCGGGCGCGGATGCCGCAGCAGAATCTGGTGGTGGGGGACCGGGCCGGGCGGATCGGCTGGACGATCATCGGACAGGTGCCGGCCCGGTTCGGCTTCGACGGACGCCGTGCGACCAGCTGGGGGGATGGTACGCGCGGCTGGCATGGCACCGTGCCTGCCGACACGGTGCCGGTGGTCGTCGATCCCACGGGCGGACGGCTATGGACCGCGAACACCCGCGTCGTCGGCGGGGCGGCCTATGCGATGCTGGGTGACGGCGGGTACGACAATGGCGCGCGCGCCACGCGCATCCGCGACCGGCTGTTCGCGCAAGGGCGGTTCGCCCCGCGCGATTTCCTGTCGATCCAGCTCGATGTCGGCTCCTTGCGCATCCGCTGGTGGCGCGACCTGATGCTGCGCGAACTGAAGGCGCGCGCCGGTGATGAACGGCTGCACGGGATGATCGCACCGGTGGCGGCATGGACCGGACGGGCGGATACCGGATCGGCGGGACAGCGACTGATTACCGCGTTCCGCGCGGTCGTGATCGCCGATGCCTATGGCCGCTATATGGGCGGTGTCCCGACATGGCGGGGCAGTTATGCGGTTCCGGCGGCGGAAGGCGCGATGCGCCGACTGCTGGAGGCGCGCCCGGCCGGGCTGGTGCCGCCGGGCCATGCCGGATGGCGATCCTTCATTGATGCCGCGCTGGCCGACGTCGCCAAGGCCGTGGACGAACAGGCGGACGGCCAGCCCGATAATTTCCTGTGGGAGGCGGTGTCGGCGGCGGATGTCCGCCACCCGCTGGCACGGGCCATTCCCCTGCTCGGCCGATTGACCGATCCCGCCGACCGTGCGGTGCCGGGCGACGCCGGCACCGTCCGTGCCCAACGCCCCGGCTTCGGCGCCAGCGAACGGTTCGCGGTGTCGCCGGGGCACGAGGCGGAGGGGCTGTTCCACATGCCCGGTGGCCAGTCGGGCAACCCGGTCAGCCCCTATTATCTTGCCGGACATGACGACTGGCTGGCCGGTCGGCCCCGCCCGTTCCTGCCGGGGCCGACCCGGTGGACGCTGCGGCTGGTGCCGTAGCGCCGCCCGGCGGTCGATCCTCTAACCGTCGAGTAGGGTGATCGTCATCGCGATCCGCTTGTCGGCATGTGGGGCCACGGCGAAGACGCCGGGCTTGTCGCGGAATTCGCCGGCGAAGCCCACCGGATCGGCGATGCCGTGCCACGGCTCGATGCAGACGAACGCCGCGCTGGGCTTGGTCCAGATGCCGAGCGCGGGGGTGTCCGGAAAGCCGACGCGCAGTCGCGGGCCGGTCGCGGCGCCATAGGTGACCGCATCGGATGCCACCGGGTCCCATACCAGCGCATCGTGCTCGAACAGCGTATCGGCGAGGTGAAGCGTGCGGCCATCGAGCGGGCTGTCGTTCGTCGCCTCGGCGATCAGGCCATCGGCGGTGATCGCGCGCAGGCGACCGGGTTCGTCATGGTCGAACACGATGCGATGATCGCTGCGCGCCTGCCCGAACGGCAACGGCCACGCGAATGCCGGGTGAAACCCGAACTGCGCATATAGCGGCACCGCCGCCGGGTTCAGGACCCGCGCCTCGATCGTCAGCGTCGCCGCGTCGAGGCGGAAGCCGATTTCCAGCCGGAACGCGAACGGCCATGCGGCCCGTGTCCGCTCGCTGTCGACCAGCGCGAACACGACATGCCCGTTCCCCCGATCGATCACCTCGAACGGCAGGTCGCGGGCGAAACCGTGCTTCGTGATCGGGTAGTCGATGCCGTCGACCCGGATCGTGCCGCCTGCGGTCACACCGATGACGGGAAACAGGATCGGCGCATGTTTCGGCCAGAACGCCGGATCGGCATCCGTCATCAATTCGGCGCCGGCGGCATCACGCAACGACACGAGCTCTGCACCGAACGGGTCGATCACGGCGGAGAGACGATCGTTCGCGATGCGGATCGGGTCGGTCATGGCGGCATCCTGTCTGGTTGCGTCGGATTGAATGACGATGCGTGAAACCTACGCGCATGAGATTGTATAATATGCAGCAAGCAGCTATTTCAATGCGATCGATTGAATCAGGCCGCTCCGATCATGATGGATGATACTCAGAACCTGATCGCACTGGTCCATGCCCAGGGGGTCAAGGCTGGCCGCGACGCGGACCGCTCCCGGCTCGATTGCCCGTTCTGCGACGATCGGATCGACCTGTGTACCGCATGGCTGGCCGGATACAGCCTGGGTCGGATGGGCCGACAGTTGAGCGAGGCCCGGCTGCCATCGGTGTAGCGGGAGGCGCGACCATCCCGCCCCCCGCTCCCTGACGATCAGCCGCGCAGCGTCGCCCCCTGTTTGGCGGCGGCGGCGACGACCTTGTCGGCGATCGCCTTCAACTCCGCCTCGGTGAAGCTCCTGTCGCCGGGTTGCAGCACGATCTCGACCGCGACGGAGGTTTCGCCGTCGCGGGCGAACACGTCGAACACGCGGGCGGCGATGATCGCGCCCTTGTCGGCACCGCGGATCGCGCGGATCAGCGTATCGGCCTGAAGCGTCGACGGCACCAGGAAAGCGAAATCGCGACGCACCGCCTGCAGGGCCGGGGGCGCGAAGGCGGGCCGCATGAAGCCGCTCGCCTTTCTGGCCGGGATCGCATCCAGATACAGTTCGACCGCGGCGACCGCGCCGGTGAGGTCGAAGGCGCCCAGCAGCGTCGGGTGCAGCATCCCGAACCGGGCGAGGATCGTCTTGGGGCCAAGCCGCAGCGTCCCGGACTGGCCGGGATGCCATGCCTCGCCCGCTTCACCGAACACCTGAAGATTGTCGACCGGCGCACCGGCGGCGGCCAGCAGGGCCAGCGCCTCCGCCTTGGCATCATAGGCGTCGAACGACGCGGCCTTGCCCTCGCGCCAGCCGCGTGCGCGACGGTCGCCGGCAAGGATCAGGCCCAGCGTCGCCCGCTCCCCTTCCGCCAGATACCGGCGGCCGAGTTCGAACAGGCGGACGCTGCCCGCCCCGCGCCGCAGGTTGCGCGACGCCGCCGACAGGATGCCCGGCAGCAGCGACGGGCGCATCACCTTCAGATCCTCGCTGATCGGGTTGGCGAGGGTGAAGGCACCGCCGCCGAACGGCGCCGCCTCCGCTTCGGACACGAAGCTCCACGTCACCGCCTCGTCCAGCCCACGCGTGGCGGCGGCGCGGCGGACGCGGCGTTCCAGTTTCTGTTCGGGCGTCGCGGTCGGCCGGGCGACACCGGGAACGCGCGGCAATGGCACCGGCGCGACCTTATCGATCCCCTCGATCCGGATGACTTCCTCGACCAGATCGGCGGTACCGTCGATATCGCGACGCCACGACGGCGGCGTGACCCGCCAGTCTTCCCCGACGCCGAAGCCCAGCGATTCGAGGATCGCGCGCTGGCGATCGGGCGCGACCGCGAGGCCGCCCAGCGTTTCCGCCAGCGCCGGATCATAATCGTAATGCCGGGTGCCGAGCGGCGCTTCCCCTGCCCGCGTCACGGTGCTGGCAGTGCCCCCGCACAGGTCGAGCACCAGCCGCGTCGCGATGGCGAGGCCATCGTCTAGGAACGCGGGATCGACGCCACGCTCGAACCGCTGGCGCGCATCGGAGGTCAGGGTCAGCGCCTGCCCGGTCCGCGCGATCGCCTCCGGATCAAAATACGCGCATTCGATGACGATGTCGGTCGTGGCATCGGACACACCCGAATGCTCGCCGCCCATGATGCCGCCGATATCGTGGACCGCGACGTCGTCCGCGATCACGGTCATGCCGGCGGACAGACGATACGTCCTGCCGTTGAGCGCCAGCACCTCCTCGCCATCGCGCGCGGCGCGGGCGACGAGTCCGCCGGACAGTTTGGCGCGATCGTAGACGTGGAGCGGACGGCCGAGATCGATCATCACGTAATTGGTGATGTCGACCAGCGCGCTGATCGGCTTCTGCCCGATCGCGGTCAGCCGGCGGCGCATCCAGTCCGGCGCGTCGCCGTTGGTCGCGCCGGTGACGGTCTGCGCGAAGAAGGCGGGGCAACCCGGCGCTTCGGTCCGCACGTCGGGGCCGGGGCCGTCGCCCGTGACCGGATCGACCCGCAGCGGCTTCAGCGTTCCCACCCCGGCGGCGGCAAGATCGCGGGCGATGCCGCGCACGCCCATGCAATCCTGCCGGTTGGGGGTGATGCTGACGTCGATCACCGGATCGGTCAGGCCGGCATAATCGGCATAGCTGGCGCCGACCGGCGCATCGGCGGGCAGTTCGATGATCCCGTCATGCCCTTCGCCGATCTGTAGTTCGCGGGCGGAACACATCATGCCGTTCGATTCGACGCCGCGGATCGCCGCGACCTTCAGCGTGATGTCCGCCCCGGGCACCCAGGTGCCGGGACTACCGAACACGCCGACCAGCCCGGCGCGGGCATTGGGTGCGCCGCACACGACCTGCGTCGGTCCGCTACCGGCATCGACCGACAGCACCTGCAATTTGTCCGCCTGCGGATGGCGTTCAGCGGACAGGATGCGCGCGACGGTGAACGGGGCCAGCACCGCGCCGGGATCAGTGACGCCTTCCACCTCCAGCCCGATGCGGGTCAGGGCGATCACGACCTCGTCGAGCGTGGCATCGGTGTCGAGATGCTCGGCGAGCCAGGAAAGGGTGAACTTCATGCGCCGACTCCCCCGGACAGCGTGGGTACGTCCAGGCTCGCGAAGCCGTAATGCTTCAGCCAGCGGATATCACCGTCGAAAAACGCGCGCAGATCGTCCATCCCGTATTTGAGCATCGCCAGCCGATCGATCCCGCAGCCGAATGCGAACCCCTGCCATTCGGCGGGGTCGAGGCCACAGGCGGCGATCACCTTCGGATGCACCATGCCGCTGCCCAGCACTTCCAGCCAGCCACCGTTCTCGTCGTCGCCGGAGCCGCCGATCACGCGCTTTCCCTTCACCAGCGTATAGCCGACGTCGATCTCCGCCGAGGGTTCGGTGAAGGGGAAATAGCTGGGGCGCAGGCGCAGCACGATATCCTCACGCTCGAAGAACGCCTTGAGGAACGTCTCCAGCGTCCATTTCAGGTGGCCCAGGGTGATGCCCTTGTCGATCACCAGCCCCTCGACCTGATGGAACATCGGCGTGTGGGTGGCGTCGCTGTCCGACCGATAGGTGCGGCCGGGCGCGATGATGCGGATGGGCGGCGGCTGATCCATCATCGTGCGGATCTGGACCGGCGACGTATGGGTGCGCAGCACGCGCTTCACCGTGCGCTCGTCGCCATCGGCGGGCATACCGGCGAGGTAGAAGGTATCGTGCATCGCGCGCGCCGGATGCGTCTCCGGAATGTTGAGCGCGGAGAAATTATGCCAGTCGGTCTCGATCTCCGGCCCGGTCGCCACCGCAAAGCCCAGATCGGCGAAGATTTCCGCCAGTTCGTCCATCACCTGGCTGACCGGATGGACCGTGCCGGTGGCGGACAGATCGACCGGCAGCGTCATGTCGAGCGTTTCGGCGGCAAGACGCGCGTTCAGCACCGCCGCGTCCAGTGCCGCCTTGCGTGCGGCGATCGCGGTGGTGACGGCCTCGCGCAGGGCGTGGATGGCCGGGCCCTGCACCTGTCGCTCGTCCGGGGTCATGCCGCCCAGCGTCTTGAGCAGGCCGGTGATGCGGCCCTGCTTGCCCAGCGCCTCCACCCGCACCGCATCGAGCGCGTCGGGGGCGGGAGCGGCGTCGATCGCGGCGAGCAGGGTGTCGCGCAGGCTGTTCAGGTCGTCAGTCACTTGTTGCTCCCGGGGATATCCGCAGCCGGCGGGCCATGCCCGGTCCGATTGCCCGATAGTCCCATTGTTCGTTGCGCGCTTCGATCGGATCGACTTTCCACGCCCGCCGCCATTCCTTCAACCGCTTCTCCCGCAGGATCGCGGCCTCCATCGTATCGTGCCGTTCGTACTGGACGAGGAACCCGATGTCGTACCGCCGCGTGAAGCCGGGGATCAACCCCTCACGATAGCGGAAGACGCGGACCAGCAGGTTCAACGTCACGCCGATGTACGAAGCATGGCGACAGCGATCGCCCCAGAACCAAACGGGGCGCCGGTGTTGCCACCGACGCCCCGTATCGCGTTACCGGTCGGACGGTGGCGTTATGCCGCCTGCTCCTGCTGCGGCAATGCAGCCTTCGCCTGTGCGATGATCGCGGTGAAGGCGCCTTCCTCGTTCATGGCGAGGTCGGCCAGAATCTTCCGGTCAAGCTCGATGCCGGCCAGCTTCAGGCCGTGCATGAACTGCGAATAGGTCAGGCCCTCGGCGCGGACGCCGGCGTTGATGCGCTGGATCCACAGACCGCGGAACGTGCGCTTCTTCACCTTGCGGTCGCGATAGGCGTACTGCCCGGCCTTTTCGACGGCCTGGCGGGCGATCCGGATCGTGTTCTTGCGACGGCCGTAATAGCCCTTCGCCTGATCCAGAATCTTCTTGTGCTTGGCGCGGGTGGTTACACCCCGTTTGACGCGTGCCATTGTCTAGTTCCTTCCGCTCAACCGAGACCGTACGGTGCCCATGCCTTCACCGCAGCGGTGTCGGCCTTCGACAGCACCTTGGTGCCGCGATTCTGGCGGATGTACTTGCCGTTGTGGTGCGCCAGGCGGTGGCGCTTGCCGGCGACGCCGTGCTTCAACAGGCCGGTGGCAGTGAGCTTGAAGCGTTTCTTGACGCCGCTCTTCGTCTTCAGCTTGGGCATTTTGGTCCTTTCGGTAGGCGAAGCTGGGACAGCCGCGGCAGCCCTGAATGGCCGGGCAGTCCTGTAGCGCTTCGCTCGTGAAGCGCGCCCCTTAGCGGCGGGCGCGACGGATTGCAACCGATGCACCGGCCGCCGATACGACCGATGCGGAACCGGAACGGTCGTGAAGCGTCGGGGGGCGATGGACACCGTGACCGGACGCAACAACGCCGTCGATACCGACCGGACGGGCCGTCGCCGCCGGATCGCGCGCAACGTGGCGCTGGCCCTGCTGGGCTTGATCGCCGCGACATGGCTGGTCCTGTTCGTCACCAAGGGCCGGTTCCTGAAGGGATCGTTCGAGCGGATCGTCGGATCGCTGACGCATCGCACGGTGGCGGTGGGGGGCGATTTCCAGCTCTATTTCGCGCCATTCCGCATCAAGTTCGTCGCGGAGAAGCTGACGATCGCCAATCCCGGCTGGGCGACCCGGCCGCACCTGTTTTCCGCCGAGCGGATCGACACGCGGATCGCGCCGCTGTCGCTGCTGTTCGGCAAACGGCGACTTTACACGCTCGACCTGACCGATGGCGCGGTCGATCTGGAATGGAACGCCGCGCATACCGCCAACAGCTGGACGTTCGGCGACAAGAAGGGGGGCGAGCCGCTGGCGTTCCCGCGAATCGACACGGCGACGGTGCGCGGCACCACGGTGCGCTATCTCGACCCACGGATGCAGTTGCTGGCCGACCTGACACTGGACGACATCGTGTCGAACGACGCGCGGATCGGCAAGGCGGTGGGGGTGAAGGGCACCGGCCGCATCCGCAGCGCGCCGTTCACGCTGACCGCGCGGCTGCTGTCGCCGGACGCCACCGCGAATCGCGGGCGCAACGAACTGGTCGCGCGGATCAGGGCGGTCGGCAACACGATCGACGTGGCCGGCACCCTGCCCTCGATCGCCGATATCGAGAACGTGCCGCTGTCGGTCGCGGCGCGGGGGCGCAACCTCGCCAGCCTGCTGGGCATCATCGATGTCGCGATCCCCAATACCCGCACCTATCGCCTGCGTGGACGGATGGTGAAGAACGGTGACGAATACCGCTTCACCAACCTGACCGGCATCGCCGGCAAGACCGACCTCGCCGGTCGGCTGACCGTCCTGAACGGCGATCGCATCCATCTCGATTCGGTGTTGACGACGAAGAGCCTCGACATCGTCGATGCCGCTCCGTTCATCGGCTACAATCCCGATATCGTCGAGACGCGCGGGGCGCTGGCCGCCGCCGCCGCGACCGGCGCGGCGCCGCAGCGCCTGCTGCCGGAAGCGGCCTTGCCGATCGAGACGATGCAGCGGTTCGATGCCGATCTGAAATGGACGATCGGCGTGGTCCGATCGCGCAACATCCCGATTGCCGATATCGACCTGACACTGGCCCTGAAGAACGGGCGGCTGGCGCTATCGCCACTCAGTTTCGCGATGGCGCGCGGCAACGTCGCGTCGGACGTGGTCTTCGACACCCGCCAGCGGCCCAGTGCGGTCAGTTACGACATCCGCCTGGCGCCGACCCCGATGGGGCGGCTGCTGGCGGGCTATGGCCTCGTCGAATCGGGCACGACGGGGACGATCAAGGGCCGTATCCAGTTGGCGGGACGTGGCGACACCATCCATGATTCCCTGTCCACGTCGCGCGGACGCATCGCCTTCGTGATGCCGGCGGGTGCCTTGTCGGTGCGCAACGTCCAGCTGGCGGAACTGGATATCGGCACGTTCGCCCAGCGGATGTTCCAAGGGAAGCTGGATGAGCCGGTGCGCGTCAATTGCGGCCTCATCGCCTTTTCCGTCCGGCGCGGCGTCGCGGCGGCGGACCCGATCCTATTCGACACGCGCAAGAACGTGATCGTCGGACGCGGCGGCTTCAGCTTCGGGACGGAAGCGGTCGATCTGGCGTTCCGTGCTGATTCGAAGAAGATCAGCCTGTTCTCCGGCCAGTCCCCGGTCGGCATCGGCGGGTATTTCGCGGCGCCCGCACTGAAGGTGATCTCACCCGAACTGGTGAGCCGGGCAGGTGCGGCGCTGGGACTGGCGCTGGTGGCGACGCCGCCGGCGGCCCTGCTCGCATTCGTCGATGTCGGCGATGCCAAGGCGGCAGCCTGTGGGCCGGTGCTGGCCGGGGCGACCGCAGCGGCACAGAAGACGATCAAGGGCGAAAAGCGCGACGACGTCGGCAACGGCACCACGGCGACAGCGGAAGACGGCAAGCTGGGCAGCGGCCAGCGCAAACAGCAGCGGAAGAAGTTTCTGGGGATATTCTGATCCACCCCCCGTTCCGTTCGGAACGGAGGGTGATGGAATATTCGCCGGTTACATAGACCGCGGATCGGGGCCGAGACGGCCATCGTCGCGGTCGAGCGCGTCGATCCGGGCGATATCCTCCTCGCTCAGGGCAAGATCGAGCGCGGCAAGATTGTCGCTCAGATGCTCCGCGCTCGACGCCTTGGGGATTACCGACAGGCCATGGGCCAGATGCCAGGCCAGCACGACCTGGGCGGCGCTGCGGTGATGGCGATCCGCGATGGCGACGATGGCGGGGTCGGTCAGCAGGTCCTTGCCCTGCCCGATCGGACTCCAGCTCTGCGTCACGATGCCATGCGCCTCGTGGAAGGCCCGGGCTTCGCGCTGCTGGAAATGCGGATGGAGTTCGATCTGGTTGACGGCGGGGGTGACGCCGGTGGCGGCGATGATCGCCTCCAGATGCTCGGGCAGGAAGTTGGACACGCCGATCGAGCGGGTCTTGCCCGCCTCGCGCAGCCGGACCAGCGCCTGCCATGCCTCGACATAATCGTCGGCGGCGGGCACCGGCCAGTGGATCAGGTAAAGATCGACGGCATCGCGCCCGAGCAACGCAAGGCTTTCGTCCAGCGCCGCTTCCGCATCGCGGTGGCGGTCGTTCCATAATTTCGTGGTGACGAAGGCATCGTCGCCCTTCAGCCCGTCGCCCACGCCGCGTTCGTTGCCATAGATGGCAGCGGTATCGACCAGCCGGAAACCGAGATCGAGCCCGCGTCGCACGATCAGCGCGGCCTGGGGATCGGGGATTTGCCACGTGCCCATGCCCAGTTGGGGGATGGTGTGGCCGTCGTTCAGGGTGATGTCCATGCCCCACCCAACCGCCATCGGCGGGCGGCGGTTCCGATTGACCGGCGGGGCCGCATCGGCCAAGCCCCGCGCCCATGTTCGAAAAGATCATCGCCACGCTCGCCGGCTTCACGATCTGGGTGATCTCGTCCGGGGGCTATGTCGGCATCGCGCTACTGATGGCGATCGAAAGCGCCTGCATCCCGCTGCCGTCGGAAATCATCATGCCCTTCGCGGGGTATCTGGTATCGACCGGGCGGTTCGACCTGTTCCTGGCGGCGACGGCGGGGGCGCTGGGATGCAATCTCGGCTCGATCGTCGCCTATGAGGTGGGCAAGCGCGGCGGCCGGCCGATGGCGGAGCGGTGGGGCCGGTATCTGCTGATCGGCGCGGACGAACTGGACGCGGCCGACCGGTTCTTCGCGCGCTGGGGCAATCTGGCGGTGCTGGTCGGGCGGCTGCTGCCGGTGATCCGCACCTTCATCGCGTTTCCCGCCGGCGTGGCGCGGATGCCGCTGGTGCCGTTCCACCTCTATACCTTCATCGGATCATGGCCGTTCTGCCTCGCGCTTGCCTGGGTGGGCATGAAACTGGGCGACCAGTGGAACAGCGATCCGCGCCTGAAGGCGGCGTTCCACCAGGCCGATCTGGCGATCGGGCTGGTGCTGGTCGCGCTGATCGGCCTGTACGTCTGGCACCGCGTGCGCGGGATCAGGAAGAACCGCGCCTGACTTCCTGCCGGCGGACCTGCGCGATCAGCATCGCCAGCAAGGGCAGCGCGAGGCCGAGATAGAGCCACAATCCATGCCATGTCGTCCATCCCCACCATTCGCTGGGGATGGTGCGCAGATCGCCATGCCGGAAACGCAGGTCGTACACCGCGCTCCATAGCGGGAAACGGTATTCGGGTGGCGCGAAGATCTCCGCCGCCGCGATCATCAGGTTGATCGCCATCGACAGGCCGAGCAGCCCGGCGGTCGCGATCCGCTGCCACCCGTGGCGCAGGCCCGACCAGAACGGCGCGAGGCCAAGCGCGAACAGCCCCGCCATCGCCATCGCGTGGCGCGGCCCGGTGGCGTTGCCCCCGTCCCAATAGACATAGGCGGCGTTGACGAGCAGCCCGATCGCGACCACCGCGATGGCGACAAGCCCGATGCCTTTGCTCCGCCGGTCCTCGGCCAGCGAAGCGAGGCCGGGCACCGCCAGCACCAGTATCGGCGCGACCCAGACCAGACCGCGTCGATCGCCGAACACGATCTCGAACAGGACGGACAGGCGCGGCACGCCCAGCCCGAACAATCCCTGCTGCATCCCCTCGAATCCCTGCACCCCGGCATAGCCGATGCGGAACGGCGTGCCGAACGCGATCAGGTTATAGGCAAGCAGCGGCATCAGCCCCGCGATCCCACCCGCCGCCGCCAGCCCGAGCAGGCGCACCCGATCGGGATGCCCCCGCAATCGCCACACGGCCCACAGGGCGATGGCGCTGCCGGCCAGCACGGCCTGATATTCCACCACCACCGCATAGCCCAGTGCCGCCCCGCCGAGCAGCGCCACGACCCCACGCCCCCGTGCCGCCGCGCGGGCCAGCGCCCACACCGCGATCACGAACAGCGCCGCCACGGCGGCATGACCCATGATCGTCGTCGACAGCCCCCAGATCGGCGACCCCAGCGCATAACCGAGCGCGGCGACCAGCCCCGCCGCCGCACGGCCGGTCAGCGCCAGCCCGAGATCGTAGAGCAGCACCGCCGCGATCGCGGTGAGCAACGCCGGCCCGGTGATCGCGGCCAGCCGCAACCGCCATTTCAGGAACCGGTCGAGCCGGGTATCACCGACCGACCTGACGATACCCGTCGCCCGATCGCCCGTCACCGCATCCGCCAGCGCCACGGCGGGAAGCGCCAGCAGCGTCATGCCCGGCGCCTTGTCCAGATAGACATGGCCGTCGAACACCGCCTTGTCGATCGTCAGCGGTGCCCAGTCGTCGATGCGCGCATCGCCCCGCTCGACCAGTTCGATCGCGGCGAACAGGCGGGTGGCGTTGTTGGGGTTACCCTCCCACGAACCGAACCAGCCGGTGGATAGCCAGACGAGCACGAACAGGAGGAGCGGGATCGATCGGGCGGGGGTCACGAGCGCAGGTCATGCCCCGCCGACGGGGCGTTGCCAATGTCGTGCCCACGAATTTTCGATCGACCGCGATCGATTGCCCCCGGCATCCATGCCATCCTTTGGGATCATGACGATCGTCGGCGATCATATCCTCGCATGGCCGGGGCGGTGTCGTGTACGAAGCATAGATGAGCATAAAGAGCGCCGGGATATTCCGATGCACCCCGCCACCCGGCTGATGATACCCGCCCTGCTCTTGGCGGCCTGCCATGGAGCGGAAGGCATAACGCGAAGCGCGGATTCCATCATCGGCGATGTCGTCGTGACCGTCGCGATCCCGGACGGTCTGGAAGCAGGCGGCATTCCCGGCGGCCTGACGATACGCCGTCCAAGGGCGGAACAGACCCGCCGCCCGTCCGAGTTGACGCTGACCGCAGCGGGCGGCGTATCGCCGATCCCGCTGGACCGGGCGCATGGCACCGGCGCGGCAGCGATCCGCTATGGCCTGAAGCGGGAGGCCGGCGGGTCCGGCGGCGATGCGGTGACCCTGATCGCCGAGCGACGCTGCGGCATGTTGCCGCTCAGGCTGCGCCTCGACACCCAGGTCGAGGAAAATGGCACGGTCGATCCGGCCCCGGTACTGGCGATGCTGGCCAGCGCGCGATGCTCACCGTCCGCCGGGAGGATGTCCGGGGCGGGGTAATCGCCCTTACGGTATGGCGCGCTCGTCCGCCTGACGCGCCTTGCGTTCGGCGCGGGCGGCGCGGGCCTGTTGCGCGAAGCAACCGGTGGCGCCGCCCGCCCCGACCGTCGAGCAACTGCCGATCGTGTTGACGCCGCTGCCGGTGTCCATCACGCCCTGCGCACGGGCGGCCCAGCTCTGGTTCTGGGGCGTGACCTCGAAATTGCGCAGTTCCTTGGGGACGCGGAACTGCTCCTCGGCGGAACGGCGTTCGCACACCACGATCTCGTCGCCGTCGTTGTTGGTCGGGCAACGCTCGTTGCCGTAGAGGACGAGAACGCCATTTACCGGCGCGCCGCGCCCGGTGCCCGACTGCTGCTGCACCGGACGCGGGCGCTCCGCTCCGGGCAGCGCCGCCTGTGCCGACACGGTCTGCACGCCGGGTGTCGCCGTCTGGGCCGCCAGCGGACCAGGCAAGGCCACGGCCAGCAACAGGGTGAACGCCATCCTCATCCTCATCACTCCCCTAAACTCCGTCAAATCCGCTTGGCGGCGGCGATGGCGACCTTGCACCCCAGCCGGATCACGCCGCTCAGGATCGGATAGCCGAACGCATTCTCCGCTCCTGCCGCCAGTGCGTGGTCGCGGTGTTCCAGTTCCTCGGCCTGAAAATCGGCGATCGCCTCGGTCAGTTCGGGATCGCTGTCGCCCAGATCGACCAGCTGCTGCGCGTAATGCTTGTCGATCTCCGTCTCGACCGCGGCGGTGCAGGCCATCGCCGCATCGGGACCAAGCGCGGCGGTGGCCGCGCCCAGCGCGAAACCGGCGACTTTCCACAGCGGCTGGAACAGCGTCGGCCGCACGCCCCGCTCCACGATCATCCGGTCGAAGAACGCACGGTGGCGTTCCTCCTGCGCGGCCATGTGGTGGATCGCGCGCGAGGCGGGATGCCGGTCGCCCAGCACCGCCAGTTGCCCCGCATAGATACGGATCGCACCATATTCACCCGCCTGATCGACGCGGATCATCGCATCGGTGTCCTCGCGCCGGTCACCGGGTTTCCAGCCGCTCATCGTGTCGTCCCTCGCATCATCAGCACCAAGATGGTGACGGCCCCGCCCAAGGATAAGATGGCATTGAACCCGGCCAGCGAGATGCCCGCCAGCGTCCACGGCGCGCGGTCGCACCGGATCAGGGGCGCGCGCATAATCGCGGCCAGTCGCTCCGACGGGTCGAGCCCGGTGAAGTCGATCGTCGAGGTGCAGGCGGTGAAACCCGGCCACCAGCCATATTCGACCCCGGCATGGGCGACCCCGATCGCGCCCGACACCCCGATCGCCAGCGCGGCGAGCACGACCAGCCCGCTCCGCTCCCGCCCCGCCGGCACGAAGAAACCCAGCCCGGCCAGCGCCACGGCGGCATAATGCGGCCAGCGCTGCCAGTGGCACATCTCGCACGGGTACAGCCCGCCCAGCAATTGCGCCCCCCACACCCCCGCCAGCAAGGCGGCGGGCAGCAGGAAGGCGATCAGATGGGCAGCAGACGGCCGGGTCATGTGCTTACTTGGCGACCGGCTTCACCACCGGCCTCGTCGCGGCGGCGACCTGGGCCGGGCCACCGAGCCGGGCCACCGTCTTGAGCGCGTAGTTGAGCTGGAAGTCCTCGACGCCCTGCTTCTTCAGGCCATCGGCCGTGGCGGTGAAGCGGGGGTCTTCCTTGCTGTCCTCCTCCAGCGCGCCGTTATCCAGCTTGGCCTCGTTGAGCAGGTGGCGGCGCAGATCAGCCTCGCGCACCACCGGCCGATCCTTGTAATCGGGATCGGACAGCTGCGGCACGCGGATGTCGGGTTCGATGCCACCTTCCTGCACCGAATGGCCGGAGGGGGTGTAATAGCGCGCGGTGGTGATCTTCAGCGCGCGCTGCGGCCCCAGTTCGATCACCGACTGGACCGATCCCTTGCCGAAGCTGCGTTCGCCCATCACCACCGCGCGGTGATGGTCCTGCAAGGCGCCCGCGACGATCTCCGACGCAGACGCCGTGCCGGCATCGGTCAGCACCACGACCGGCAACCCCTTGGCCGCATCGCCGGGGAACATGCTTTCGGCATAATAACGGTCGATGTCGTTCCCGCGCCCGCGCTGCGACACGATCTCGCCCCGCTCCAGGAATAGGTCGGACACCGCGATCGCCTCCTGCAACAGGCCGCCGCCATTGTTGCGCAGGTCGACGACATAGCCAAGCGGCGCATGGCCCAGCGATTGCCGGATCGCGGCGATCGCGGCGCGTGTCTCGGTACCGGTATCCTTGGAGAAGGTGTTGATGTTGATGTAGCCGACGTCGCCGCGCACTTCCCACTTCACCGGTTTCTGCACGATGCGTTCGCGCACCATCGTCACGTCGATCGGCTTGTCCCGGCCCGCGCGGACCAGCGACAGCGTGATCTTGCTGCCGGGCGCGCCGCGCATCTTGGTCACCGCCTGATCCAGCGTCAGGCCATAGGCGAGTTCGCCGTTGATGCGCAGGATCAGGTCGCCCGCCTTGACCCCCGCACGGTCGCCGGGCGCATCCTCCTGCGGCGCGATCACCTTCACCGCGCCATCGTCCATCCCCACCGTCAGGCCCAGGCCGCCATAGGCACCGTCGGTCATGATCCGCAGATTGTCGTACTCGATCCCGGTCTCGTACACCGAATGCGGGTCGAGCGAGGCGAGCATCCCGTCGATCGCGCCCTTTATCAGGGTCTTGTCATCGACCTTGTCGACATAGTTCGACTTGATCCGCTGGAACACGTCGAGGAACTGATCGAATTGGCGATAGGTATCGGTATCCGCCGCCGCCATCGCCGCAGGTGGAATGACGGCAAGCGCCGCAACGATCGCAGTGGCGGTAAGAAGCGGACGACGCATCGGAAAACCCTGACGGCAAAACGGCAATCCCGCCATCGTAGCGGCAATCCCGCCCCCGTCAAAGCGCGCTGATCGTGAACCGCGGCTTAAACGGGGTCAAGGATCACTGGATCAGCGCCGCTGCATCGACCGGCTCCCCCCGACGGCGCAGTTCGACGGTGACGTGCGGCCGGTCGCCCCGGCGCGCGCTGCCGATCACCGCTCCGCCACTCACCCGCCTGCCCGGCCGCACCGCCAGCGTGCCGAGCCCGGTCAGCACGCTGGTCCACCCCGCGCCGTGATCGACGATCACCGTGCCGCCATAGCCGCGAAACGCCTGCGCATAGCGGACGATGCCCCCTGCGGGCGCCACCACCGGCGACCCCGGCGCCACCGCGAAGGTCAGGCCGCGTGATCGCACCCCCGCCTCCGACAGGGTACCGAAGCCGGTGACGAGCCGCCCCGTCACCGGCAGGCGATAGGCCGAAGCGGCACGATCATCCTGTCTGGCATCCGAAGGCTTCGTCAGGCTGCGATGACGAAGCCGGGCAAGGCGGGATGCCAGTTCGGGCCGCAATCCGGCCAGTACCGCGCGCAGATGGATCAGGTCGTTGATCGATCCCGGCTGGACCAGCGTGGCGATCACGGGCGGGCGCCCCACCGCTTGCATGACGGCCAGCAGCCTTGCGATCGCCACCGTGTCGGGCCGGTCGACCGGCATCGGCGAGGCAGCGGGCAGGCTGGCACCGCACAGCAGCGCCATCGCCACGACACCGATCGCCCGCGCCTTCATCCTTCGCGGTGATAGGGATGGTTGGCGAGGATGCTGGTGGCGCGGAACAGCTGTTCCGCCAGCATCGCGCGGGCCAGCAGATGCGGCCAGGTCGCCCGTCCGAACGACAGCAGCAGATCGGCCCCCGCCCGCGCCCCGTCGTCGAACCCGTCGGCTGCGCCCAGCAGGAACCGCGCTTCGCGCACGCCGTCATCGCGCCAGCGACCGAGCCGCTCGGCGAAGGCGAGCGATCCTAGTATCTCGCCCTTCTCATCGAGCAGGATACGCCGACCCTGCGCCACCGGCGGCGGCTCGCGACCGCCGATGTCCGGCAGTTCGGTGACCCGCGTCGGCCAGGCGATCCGCTTCAGATAGCGATCGACCAGTTCCGCTTCGGGCGAGCGGGCGATGCGACCGCGCGCGACGATGTGCAGCAGCACCGGTTCAGCTGCGGGGCGTGCCCGCCGGCATCGGCGCGTCGGGCGCCGGCGCATCGCCGAACGACCACATCCGCTCCAGATTGTAGAAGGAACGAACCTCCGGCCGGAACAGGTGGACGATGATGTCGCCCGCGTCGATCAGCACCCAGTCGGCAGTCGGCAACCCTTCCACCCGGCAGGGGCGGCGGAACTCCGCCTTGATCCGCTCGGTCAGCTTCGCCGCCATCGAGGCGACCTGCCGGGTCGAACGACCGCTGGCGATCACCATGTAATCCGCGATCGTCGACTTGCCGGCGAGCGGAACGGAGACGGTTTCGACCGCCTGATCGTCGTCCAGGGATGCCAGGATCAACCGGTGCAGCGCCTCCACCTCGGCAGGGTCGGACGGCGTCGGGGCCGAAGGGCGGGAGGCAGAGGGAGTAGAGGCCAAGTCAGTTCCTTGAAGGGTGCAGCCCGAGGCGTATGTGCCAGTCGGGATCGCCGGCCCGAAGGCCGGTGGCGGACGTCGGATCGGGGCGGAAGCGCATCAGCACGATGGCCGGCAAACTCCACGTCGTCCATCGTTTCGCGGCCGACTGCGGTCGTCGATAGCGCCGCAGCCAGGCCATCGCGGGGGCCGCGAGGGCATGTCCGTCATACCCCGGACGCGTGACGACCGCAATCGGGATCGCACGCGCGATCCCGCGCCAGTCACGCCAGCGGTGGAATTGTGCCAGATTGTCCGCCCCCATGATCCAGACGAACCGCCGTTTGGGATAACGACGTTGCAGGGCGCGGATCGTATCGACGGTGTAACGCGTCCCCAATTTGGACTCGATCGTGGTCGCCCGGATCGGCGCCCGTCGTGCCATCGCCCGCGCCGACGCCAGCCGCGCGGCGAGCGGCGCCATGCCCCTGGCAGGTTTCAGGGGGTTGCCCGGTGACACCAGCCACCACGTCTCCTCAAGGTCCAACGCCCGATTCACGGCCAGCGTGACGTGGCGATGCCCACGGTGCGCCGGATTGAAACTGCCGCCGAGCAGGCCGGTGGGGGTCATAGCCAGTCTTCGCGGCCATGGCGGACGCGGATGATCTCCACTCCCGCCGCTACGATCCGATAGAGCAGGATATAATCGGTTCCCCTGACCCGCCATTTGCGAATCCCGAACTCCCCGACCAACGGACCGGCAGCCGGATGTTCGGCGAGGAAGCTCCCCGCGGCAAGGGCGGCACCGCCCGCACAATCGGCGAAGTCGGGTGCGATCTCGCCATACCGGTCATCGATCGCAGCCAGATCGGCTTGTGCGGGCGTCGTCCAGACGACAGACCTCATGCCTTATTGCGGGCAGCGATGCGCTGTTCGAACCAGACTTCCATCTCGACCTGGGTAACGACATCCCCACGATCGGCGGCGTCGATTCCCGCCTGAATGAACAAGTGATATTCTTCGTCTAGGTCCGCCATGCGCTTCGCCGCCTCCGCGACATATTGCTCATCGCTAATGCCCCGCGCCCCCGCCGCGGCGGCGACCCGCGCAGAAGTCACCGCATCGAGACGGGCAATGACGGGAACCATGTCGTTCATGCCAATAACCTACGCGCGTGCTTCGGCCACTTCAACCACGCACCTGCCCGGCGCCGCGACCGACCCACTTGTAGGTCGTCAGCCCTTCCAGCGCGACGGGACCGCGGGCATGGAGACGACCGGTGGCGATGCCGATCTCCGCACCCAGCCCGAACTCGCCACCGTCCGCGAACTGGGTGGAGGCGTTCCACAACACGATCGCCGAATCCACCGCCGCGAGGAAGCGTTCGGCCACACCGTGATCGGTCGCGACGATCGCGTCGGTGTGGTGCGATCCGTGCCGGGCGATGTGTGCGATCGCATCATCGACGCCATCGACCAACGCGACCGAGGCGATCGCGTCGAGATATTCGGTATCCCAGTCGGTATCGTCTGCGGGATCGACGTCGGCCAAGGCCCCTATCCCGGCATCGCCGCGCACCGTGCAGCCGGCTGCCTGCAACGCCGCGACCAGCGCAGCGGCTTGCGGGTAGTCGCGGTCGATCAGCAGCGTCTCCATCGAGCCGCATACGCCGGTGCGGCGCATCTTGGCGTCGACGACGATCGCGGTCGCCATCGCCGGATCGGCGGACGCGTGGACGAAGACATGGTTGATGCCGTCGAGATGCGCCAGCACCGGCACCCGCGCCTCTGCCTGCACCCGCGCGACCAGCCCCTTGCCCCCGCGTGGTACGATCAGGTCGATCAGCCCGTCCGCCGCCAGCATCGCGCCCACCGCAGCGCGATCGGTCGTCGGCACCAGTTGCACCGCATCGTGCGGCAACCCGGCCTCGCCCAACCCGGCAGCGAAGGCGACATGGATCGCGCGATTGCTGTCGCGCGCTTCCGATCCGCCGCGCAGGATCACGGCGTTTCCGCTCATCACACACAGTGCGGCAGTATCCGCGGTGACGTTCGGCCGGCTTTCGTAGACGATGCCGATCACGCCGATCGGCACGCGCACCCGCGACAGGTGCAGGCCGTTGGGCCGGGTACGTTCATCGATCGCCCGCCCGACCGGATCGTCGAGCGCGGCGACCGCAGCGATGCCGGCGACCATCCCCGCCAGTCGGGCGGGGTCGAGGCGCAACCGGTCGAGCAGCGCGCCGCTCAACCCCGCCCCGGCAGCGCGCGCCATGTCACGATCGTTGGCGGCAAGGATCGTATCGGCTGACGCCTGGACTGCTGCCGCTGCCGCTTCGAGCCCACGCCGCTTGGCATCGGTCGGCAATCGCGCCAGTTCCCGTGCCGCGATGCGGGCGCCCCGTCCCATCGTCGCGATCAGATCGCCGGGTGTTTCGCTGTCAGCCATGACCGCGCGCTAGCATGGCGAGGGTCGCAGGACGAGGGGCGACAGGCACGCTGCCCCCCTCTCGCTGCCGCGATGTTCCGGTACCTTCCTTTTCCATCAGGACAGGAAGGCGGGTTGCTTCAGTACACCCGCTTCTTCGGCTTGATGTACTCGATGTCGTCGGTCATCGTGTAGTCGTGGACCGGGCGGTAATCGATCGCCACGCCGCCGCCCTTGCCGCCCCAGCCGTCGAACGTGGTCAGCGTGTGCTTCATCCAGTTGGCGTCGTCGCGCTCCGGGAAGTCCTCGTGCATGTGGGCGCCGCGTGATTCCTTGCGGTTTTCGGCGGCCTTGATGGTCACCGATGCCTGCGCCATCAGATTGTCGAGTTCCAGCGTCTCGACCATGTCGGTGTTCCAGATCAGCGAGCGATCCTTGACACCCACGTCCTGCAGACCGGCATAGATCGACTCCATCTGGCTGACGCCCTCGGTCAGCAGGGCCGAATCGCGGAACACCGCGCAATGCTTCTGCATGGTGCGCTGCATCTCGGTCCGCAGCTGCGCGGTCGGGGTCGCCCCCGATGCGTGGCGGAACGTGTCGAGCCGGTTGAGCGCCAGTTCCTCCGACCCCTTGGGCAGCGGATTGTGCGGCGTACCGGGCTTCAGCTGGTCCTTGATCCGCAGACCAGTCGCGCGGCCGAACACCACGAGATCGATCAGCGAGTTGGAGCCGAGCCGGTTGGCGCCATGGACCGAGACGCAAGCCGCCTCACCCACCGCGAACAGGCCGGGGACGACGCTGTCGGGATCGCCGTCGCGCAGGCGCACGACCTCGCCGTGATAATTGGTCGGGATGCCGCCCATGTTGTAGTGGACGGTCGGCGTGACGGGCAGCGCCTGCCGCGTCAGATCGACGCCGGCGAAGATTTTGCCCGTCTCGGTGATGCCCGGCAGCCGCTCGGCCAGCACCTTGGGATCGATGTGATCGAGGTGCAGGTAGATATGGTCCTTGTGCGGGCCGACGCCGCGCCCTTCGCGCATCTCCATCGCCATCGATCGCGACACCACGTCGCGGCTGGCGAGATCCTTGGCCGACGGAGCATAGCGCTCCATGAACCGTTCGCCCTCGGAATTGGTCAGATAGCCGCCCTCGCCGCGCGCGCCCTCGGTGATGAGCACGCCCGCACCGTAGATGCCGGTCGGGTGGAACTGCACGAACTCCATGTCCTGCAACGGCAGGCCGGCGCGCAGCACCATCGCGTTGCCGTCACCCGTGCAGGTATGGGCGGAGGTGGCGGAGAAATAGCAGCGACCATAGCCGCCCGTCGCCAGCACGACGTTATGCGCGCGGAACCGGTGGATCGACCCGTCTTCCATGCACAGCGCGATCACGCCGCGGCAGACGCCGTTTTCCATGATGAGATCGAGCGCGAAATACTCGACGTAGAAATCGGCGTCGTACTTCAGCGACTGCTGGTACAGCGCGTGGAGCATCGCATGGCCGGTGCGATCGGCGGCGGCGCAGGTGCGCTGCACCGGCGGGCCCTCACCCATGTTCTGCATGTGGCCACCGAACGGGCGCTGGTAGATGGTGCCGTCGTCGTTGCGGCTGAACGGCACGCCGGCATGCTCCAGCTCGTAGACCGCCTGCGGGGCTTCGCGACACAGATACTCGATCGCGTCCTGATCGCCGAGCCAGTCGGAACCCTTGACGGTATCGTACATGTGCCACGACCAGTGATCGGGCGAATTATTGCCGAGCGAGGCGGCGATGCCGCCCTGCGCCGCGACGGTATGCGACCGGGTCGGGAACACCTTGGTGATGCAGGCGGTCTTCAGACCCGCCTCGGCGATGCCCATCGTGGCGCGCAGGCCGGAACCGCCCGCACCCACGACGACCGCGTCATAGGTATGGTCGATGATCTTGTAAGAGGCGGGCATCAGGCAGGGGCTCCGAGCGCGATCTTGAGGATGGAGAAGAGGGCGGCACCACCGGTCGCCACCACGAAGAAGTTCAGCAGGACCATGAACACGATGCGGCTTTCGTCATGCTGGTAATCCTCGATCACGATCTGCAGGCCCATGCGGAAATGCCAGAAGACCGACAGGATCAGCAACGCCATCGGGATCGCGACCCAGGCGTTTTCCATCCACATCCGCATCGTCGTGTAGTCATAGGCCGGCTGGCGGGCGATCGACACGATCAGCCACAGCATCAGCAGGAAGTTCGATCCCGCGGTCAGCCGCTGGTACCACCAATGGTGCGCGCCTTCCCTGGCGGAGCCGAGGCCACGCACGCGGCCGAGAGAGGTGCCCGAACGCATCACTTCATCCCCATGTAGAGCCAGAACAGCGCGGTCAGCGCGACCGAGACGAACATCGTCGCCATCGCCCAGCGCTTGTTGGTCCGGAGTTCGTAACCGGCGCCCATGTCCAGGAACAGGTGGCGCACGCCCGTGGCCATGTGCTGGAACAGCGACAGCGTCAGTCCGATGCCGATGATAAGGCCCAGAATGTTGAGCGCACCGGATTCGGTCGTGAACACGTCGCGGAAGGTGGCGTAGCTTTCCGCGCCGCCCGCCAGCGCCGCCAGCCACCAGACCATCAGCAACGTGCCGACGGTCGCCATGCCGCTGCCGGTCACGCGGTGCAGGATCGACACCAGCATATGCGGCCCCCACCGCCATATCTGGAGGTGCGGGCTAAGCGGGCGAGCAGGATTGCGCGATGCCAAAGGGCTGGTCCTCGATCCGAACGGTGGTACCTGCGCCTATGAGGCGCGAGGGCCGGCGATGCAAGTATCTCCACCATATGGCCGGGGTCGGGCGTCATAAACCTGCCCTTACCTAACCATGTGTTAACTCCGGCGCCCTAGCATGACCGCACGTTCAGCAGGAAAGTCGTCAGCGTCATGGATTTCCCCACCCCCGGCTCGATCGCGGCCGGTATCGATATCCAGGCCCGGATCAGGGCATTCGACGGCACCGATCGATCGCTGGTCCGCGCCGCCGCCGCGCTGTGGACCGTCATCGAGCCGAATGCCCATGAGATCGTCGAGGCTTATTGGGCGCATTGGCGCTTCGCCAATCCCGGCGCGCCGGAATGGACCGCGATGGATCAATCCCGTCGCATGGATGCGGGGCTGCGGTATCTGCGCGACCGGTTCAACGATCTGTCCGGCATCGCCTGGGTCGAATCGCTGGAACGCGCCGTCGCGTCGGCTTGCCATGCCAATGTGTCCACCATGGATCTGCTGGCGATGTCCTGCGCCAGCGACCGGGCCGCGCTCAAGGTGCTGTTGGCCAACGTCCCGCCCGGGGACCCGATGCTGCCGGTCCATATCGACGTACTGATGCGGTTGTTCGGCATGGAAACCGAATTGACGGTGGAATTGTTCGCGGGCTTCGCCGCGCACCGGACGCAGTTCGCGCGGGATCGCCTCGCCTCCGATTTCCGCGACAGCATCGCGGCCACGACGGATGTCGCGATGCACGAAGGCGTGCAACTGCGCGACCAGAGCAACCGGGCATCGAACTTCGCGCGCGGGATGCTGGGCAAGGCATCGGAAGTGGCCGCCGCCGCCGAACAGTCCGCCGTGGCGATGCGCGAGGCGGCCCAGACCGCCGCCGGCCTGATCCGCGCGATCGAGGATGCGCGCGTCGAGGTGGAGGCCGCCGCCGAGATCGCCACCCGTGCCAGCGCACAGGCGGGCCAGGCGGTCGGCATGTCCGAAACCCTGTCCGATCATGCCAAGTCGATCGAATCGATCCTCGGCCTGATCCGCGACATCGCCGGCCAGACCAACCTGCTCGCCCTGAACGCGACGATCGAGGCGGCGCGCGCGGGCGATGCCGGCCGCGGCTTCGCGGTGGTGGCACAGGAGGTGAAGAGCCTCGCGAGCCAGACCGCGCGCGCCACCGACGACATCGCCGCCAAGATCGCCGCGATCCAGTCCGCCACCCGCTCGACCGTGGAAACCAACGCCTCGATCAAGTCGACCGTCGCCGAGGTGCAGGAATCCGCCGAACGCATCCGTTTCGCGATGGAGGCACAGGCACAGACCGTGACCGCGATCACCGCCGCGGTCGACGAAACCGCGCTGGCCGCCGATTCGATGTCCGGCACGATCACCGCGATCCGCAAGGATACGGAAATGGTCGCCTCCGAAATCGATGGCGTCGGCCGCGGCTTCGACGCGCTCGATGGCCGGCTGGGCACGCTGAAGACCAGCGCGGGCGACTTCGCCGCCAAGGTCGCGGCCTGACCGACGGCCGATATCCTGCTGCCGGTGAACCGAGGGGGTAAGGGGAGGAACGACATGGCCTCCCCCGGCCCGCCACGCTACAGCGCGTGGCCATGACCATCCTTCTCACCGGATCGAGCCGCGGCATCGGCGCGGCGATCGCCACCACGCTGGCCGATGCCGGCCGCACCGTCATCGGCCACGGCACCGCCAGCGGCATTCCCGCGGATTTCGACGAACCGGGCGCGGGTTCGGCGCTGTGGGATGCCGCGCTGGACGGGGCGGACGGCACGATCGACGTACTCGTCAACAATGCCGGCGTGTTCGAGGCCAATCCGCTGGAGGGCGACGACTGGCTGGCCGGCTGGGAACGGACGATGCGGATCAACCTGACCGCCGCCGCCGAACTCTGCCGCCTCGCCGTTCTCCACTGGCAGGCACGCGGGGTGCCCGGACGCATCGTCAACGTCGCCAGCCGCGCCGCCTATCGGGGCGACAGCCCGGCCCACTGGCATTATGCCGCCTCCAAGGCGGGAATGGTCGCGATGACCAAGACGATCGCCCGCGCCTATGCGAAGGACGGCATCCTCGCCTTCGCGGTCTGCCCCGGCTTCACCATGACCGGCATGGCGGACGATTATCTCGCCAGCCGCGGCGGGGACAGGCTGCTCGCGGATATCCCGCTGGGCCGCGTCGCCGAACCGGCGGAGGTCGCTGCGGCAGTCCGCTTCCTCGCGCTGGATGCCCCGCCATCGATGACCGGCGCGGTGCTCGACGTGAACGGCGCCAGCTATGTCCGGTAACTGGAAGGTCACGCTGCCCTGCACCCGCGCGGAGGCGGAGGCGATCGACGCGGGCGATGGTCCTGCGCTCGATCCGATGCCGACGCTGGTGACCACCGAGGAAGTGCTGGACGACGCCGAACAGTGGCGGCTCGACGCCTATTTCGATCGCGAACCCGATGCCGCCGCGATCGCCGCGATCAGCGCACTGGCGCCCGCCACCGCCGCCCCGCCGACCGTTGAGCGATTGCCCGACGAGGACTGGGTGACGATGAGCCAGGCGGGTCTCGCCCCGCTGCATGTCGGCCGCTTCTTCGTCCACACCGGCGATGCGGCGGTACCCAACGGCGCACACGGCCTGCACATCGCCGCCGGCCGCGCGTTCGGGACGGGGCATCACGAGACGACCAGCGGCTGCCTCTCCGCACTGGACGGAATGGCGCAGGCGGGTCGCCGTTTCGACCGGGTCATCGACATCGGCACCGGCACCGGCCTGCTCGCCTTCGCCGCGTCGCATCTGTGGCCGGACGCCGCGATCGTCGCGACCGATATCGACGCCGTCGCGATCGACGTGACGCGTGGGAATGCGACGGCCAATGGCGTCGACGGCCTGCACCTGATCGTCGCGGACGGCACGCTGGACGATGCGGTGACGGCGGCGGCGCCCTACGACCTCGTGATCGCCAACATCCTCGCCGGCCCGCTCGTGTCGATGGCCCCCGAACTCGCCGCCATCGCCGCGCCCGGCGCGACGATCCTGCTCGCCGGCCTGCTGGAGGTGCAGCGCGACGCGGTGGAGGCCGCCTATACCGCCTGTGGCTGCACGCCCCTCACCACCGACCGCCGCAACGACTGGAGCGTCCTGACGCTGCGGGCGGGCGCGGAACGGTTCGTGCCGGCAGGCCCGTTCGATCCGAAGGGGCGCGACGGATGGGCGCTGGATATTTAGAGCCGGATGACATCAGGTTGAACCGGATGTTCGTCATGGCGAGCGGAGCGAAGCAATCCAGGGCGTCTTGGTCCGGCGCTGGATTGCTTCGCTCCGCTCGCCATGACGGATGGGGTCAGACCAATGTCATCCCGCTCTAACGACTGGGTTTGGTGGTGAGCGGAAAGTCGGCTTACATGCCTGAAAGGGCTGGAGCAGACATTCGATTTTGCTCTACCCTAAGAAATGGACCGGCAGCTCGTTATCATCTGCTCGCTGACGGCGGGCATCAATCTCATCGGCACGCTTGCGTATGCTGCCCGCATTGCGGGAGTGCGAACGGGCCGAATTGCGATGAGCTTTGCGCTGTTCAATATGCTTGTGCTGGTAAGCCGAACCTCCAACAGCTTCCTCGGTCCGTTTCTGGCGAAACGCATTGAGACGCGCCTGGCAAATGGAGGCGGCGCCTCGCTGACTCATGATTTTCGAATCGTGCTTACGAGCGCAAGCCTTGCCGTGTTTCTGGGCATCCTATTGGTACCTACAGGTCAGCGCCTATTCGCAAGAGCGATCGGGTATTTCCAGCAGCATCGGTCAACGGGGCGGATGCTGCTACGAACTGCTACACCGGCAGGTTTCAGCGCGATAAGTCAATCTATCAAAATGCCAACTTTCGTACACCTCCGCGAACTAACTCGTCCTCGTGGCGTTGGCTGGGGAGTTTTGACCGCAAACGTGCTAGCTCAAGCATTGATTACGGTAGGCGTCCTTGCTTCTCTGTACGCTGGCTACTTAAATCCCGATTTTCGTGTGACTGCCTCTCAGCTATCAGCCGTGATTAACGGTTTTGCTACAATCCTACTTTTTGCATTTATCGATCCTCAACTATCTGTCATGACCGATGATGTGGTAGAAGGTCGTGTAGATGCAGCACTGTTCCGCCGAACTATTGTCTGGATTTCATTAAGCCGCTTAATCGGCACTGTGCTCGCTCAAATGTTTTTTGTGCCGGCAGCAATGCTCATCGCCATTATTGCATCCCGCGTGTGAGCCGATAGGCAGATGAACGTACGGCCGCTTTTGGGATGTATGGCTTGCCGCAATCACGCCTGACATTGGGCGAAGGTAGCCATTCCATTCGAACGCCTCGTTTCCCGCGCGGAACGTCGCTCACGATGAGAGCGGAGGGTGCCATCCCCGTCACGCCGCGAACGGGTTCATCGCATTATCCATGCCGCTGGTTGCCTTGCCCGCGATCGACTCCTTGCGGCTGTCGTCCATGTCCTACATGCCGCGGCCTTGCTACATCCGCCGGAATCGCTCTTTCTCATCGCTGCCATCCCGCATCGTCAGGTCGCAGGCCCGGCGCATTTACCCCGTGTAGGATGGGACTTTCGTGACTTTCGGCGTGACTTTCCGTCAGCCGCCGTTCGCCCCTTGCCTTTATCCGTCCCTCCGGCGCGCATAATCCTGCGTGCCGTGGTTCAACACCACATCCCCCTCCACGACCGTCGCGACGGGGATGTCGGGCAGCGCCTTCAGCGTCTCGTACAGGGGGGCAAAGTCCGTCTCGACCGTCAGGCGCAGCAGTTCGTCGAAGCTGGGCACGACGAAATAATTCTGCTGGAAATCGTCGATCCGGTATTCGGTGCGCATGACGCGGGCCAGATCTAGCATCAGCCGGTCGGGGCTGGGATCGTCCAGCGCGAACCGGCTTTCCGAATAGCTGGATACGATGCCCGCACCATAGATGCGCAGCCCCTCCGGCTCCGCCACCAGCCCGAACTCGACCGTGTACCAATAGAGCCGGCTGAGGTATTTCAGCGCGCCCAGTCCCAGCGCGCGCTGCCCGCCCCGGCCATAGGCGGCAAGATAGTCGGCGAAGACCGGATCGGCCAGCATCGGCACATGACCGAACACGTCGTGGAAGACGTCCGGTTCCTCCAGATAGTCGAGCTGGTCGGGGCGACGGATGAAGTTGCCCGCGACGAAGCGGCGATTGGCCATGTGATCGAAGAACACGTCGTCCGGTACCAGCCCGGGCACCGCCACCACCTGCCACCCGGTGAGTGCCATCAGCCGGTCGCTGAGCGCGCGGAAATCGGGGATGCCGGGGCGATCGAGCTTCAGCACGCCCAGCCCCTTCAGCCAGGCATCGGAGGCACGGCCGGGCAGCAGCTTCGCCTGCCGCGCGAACAGCGTGTCCCACGTCGCATGGTCCTCGGCCGAATACCGGTCCCAATGCTGGTCGATCGTCCAGTCCGCCGCCACGCCCTCGGGAGGAGTAGCAATCACGTGCGTATATTCTGCCATGCGGTTATCCTATCATGGATGGTATCAAAGGAAACCTGTTCGTGCTGATCCGTCTGGTGGCGTGGGTGGCGGCGACATTCGCCTCGCTGCTCGCGACCTATCTGGCGGCAGGGGCGATCGGTGGCGCGGTGGCGGCGCCGGGTTGGCAGGCGCGGCCCCCGCATGGCGTGACGATCTTCGTCGAGAGCAACGGCATCCATACCGGCATCATCGTGCCCAAACGGGCGGCCGGGATCGACTGGCGCCCATTGGCGCGCGCCGACCACCTCGCCGATCCGCGCTACGGTGCCCATGACCATCTCTCGTTCGGCTGGGGCGAGCGCGCCTTCTATCTCGAAACGCCGACCTGGGCCGATGTGCGGGCGCAAACGATCCTGCACGCCGCGATCGGCAGCGACCGGACGCTGGTGCATGTCGATCACCTGCCCCGCCCCGCGACCGGGGATCGGGTCAGGGCGGTGGTGTTGCGACCGGACGAATATCGCCGGCTGGCCGCCTTCATCGCCGCCAGCATCGCGCCGGGCGGCGTGCATCGCCGCGGCTATTATGGCTATGATGCATTTTATGAGGGACGTGGCCGCTACACCGCGATCACGACCTGCAACGCATGGACCGGCGCCGCCTTACGTGCCGCCGGGGTAAGGATGGGACGATGGACGCCGTTTCCGGCAACGGTCATGCAATGGCTGTGACCGCCCCCTCCAAGGCGCTGTGGGCAGCGGAGGTGCCGCGGGCGGCGTGGATGGCCGCAACGTGGTGGCGGCATCGGGCGGCGCTGGCGGCGGCACCGCGCGGCGATGGCCGACCGGTGCTGTTGCTGCCGGGGCTGTTCAACAGCGACCGGTCGAACGTGGTGATGCGACGGTTCCTGACCCGGCTCGGCTACCGGGCGGAAGGCTGGGGACTGGGCCGGAATCTCGGCGCGAAGACGGTGGGCGCGGAGGGCGAGGCGCTGATCGCCCGCGTCGCGACACTGGCGGTGGCGGCGGGACCGGTGACGCTGATCGGCGTCAGCCTGGGCGGGATCATGGCGCGACTGGTGGCCCATCAACGACCCGATCTGGTGCGGGAGGTCATTACGGTCAGCTCGCCCTTCGCGGGGAGCGGCCGGGCGACCAATGTGTGGCGCGCGTTCGAATGGGTCACCGGCGAGCGGCTCGACGATCCCGCCGTCCTCGCCCGCTCGGCCCGGATCGCGGGCGCCCTGCCCGTCCCCGCCACCGCGATCTGGAGCCGGAGCGACGGCTTGGTCGCCGGCAGCATCTGTCACGATGCCGCATGCCGCGCGATCGAGGTCCGCAGCAGCCATCTCGGTGTGCAGATGAAACCGGAAGTGCTGCTGGCGATCGCCGGTGTGATGGGCGACGACCACGCCAGCTGAGGGTCACGCTGGCCAGGCGGCCGGGATCATCGGCAGGGGAAGCGTTGCGCGACTACCCGGGCGTAACCGTCCTTCAGGGGCCGCTTGTGATAGGCGGCGGGCAAGGCCTGCAATCCGTCGAGCATCTCCTCGATCCCTATCGACTCACCATCGGGCACGCAGGCGATCGGTGGTTTGCGCGCGGCCACGCGACGCGCGTTCTCGGCCTTCAGCTGGGACTTGGCCTGCCGGGCCTCCTCCTTCAACACCGCGAAATCAGGCGACAGCATCGCGGCGAAACCCTGCGCGCGCAAATCGTTGGCGCGGGTCAGGAACTGGTGGACCGTCATCGCGGCATTCGCCGGTGCGGCGACGACCAGCGTGGCGACGGCGAGGATCGGGTACAGACGCATCATGGGCCGGCCTTCCGGAAAGGGAAGACCGGCCCATGACGATGTCAGGCTGAGCGGTGGCTTAACGCCGCATCGCGTTCGTCAGGCACCCAGCGGACTGGGATTGCCGAACGGCCCCGATGGCCGCCGCGTCTTGGGGATCGACGTACCGGCGGCTGGTACCGACGGGGTCTTCGGCCCCTGATTGACCCGTCCGATCTCCTCACCCGCGATCAGGCGCTTGATCTCGTCACCCGACAGCGTTTCGTATTCGAGCAGCGCACCGGCGAGCAGATGCAACTGATCGATATGCTCGGTCAGCACCTGCTTCGCCTTGGTCAGCCCACCCTCGACGATCGCCTTGATCTCGTCATCGATCAATTGTGCGGTCGAATTCGACATCCGCACCGGCTGCGACGAGGAATAGCCCAAAAAGCTCTCGCCTTCCGGCTGGGCGTATTCCACCGGGCCAACCTTATCCGACATGCCCCATTTGGTGACCATGTCGCGCGCCAGTCCGGTCGCGTATTGGATATCGCCCGATGCGCCCGACGACACCTTGTCGTAACCGAAGATCACTTCCTCGGCGACGCGGCCACCCATCGACACCGCAAGGTTCGCGTACATCTTGTCGCGATGATAGCTGTAGCTGTCCCGTTCCGGCAGGCGCATCACCATGCCCAGCGCCCGACCGCGCGGGATGATCGTCGCCTTGTGGATCGGGTCCGATGCCGGCTCATGGATCGAGACGATGGCATGGCCCGCCTCGTGATAGGCGGTCATCCGCTTCTCGTCCTCGGTCATCACCATCGAACGCCGCTCGGCGCCCATCATGACCTTGTCCTTGGCTTCCTCGAACTCAGCCATCGCCACCAGCCGCTTGCCCTTGCGGGCACCCGTCAGCGCCGCCTCGTTGACGAGGTTGGCAAGATCGGCACCCGAGAAACCGGGCGTGCCGCGCGCGATCGTGCGGGCGTCAACGTCGGGGGCCAGCGGCACCTTCTTCATATGGACTTCGAGGATCTTGATCCGGCCCTCGATATCCGGGCGGGGCACGACGACCTGACGATCGAAGCGGCCCGGCCGCAGCAACGCGGGATCAAGCACATCGGGACGGTTGGTCGCCGCGACGATGATGATCCCCTCATTCGCCTCGAAACCGTCCATCTCGACCAGCAACTGGTTCAGCGTCTGCTCGCGTTCGTCATTGCCGTTGCCGAGACCGGCCCCACGATGACGACCGACCGCGTCGATCTCGTCGATGAAGACGATGCAGGGTGCCGACTTCTTCGCCTGTTCGAACATGTCGCGGACGCGGCTCGCGCCGACGCCGACGAACATCTCCACGAAGTCCGAACCCGAGATGGTGAAGAACGGCACACCCGCCTCCCCCGCGATGGCGCGGGCGAGCAGCGTCTTGCCGGTGCCGGGCGACCCGACCAGCAGCGCACCCTTGGGGATCTTGCCGCCCAGACGAGCGAACTTGCTCGGGTCCTTCAGGAAGTCGACGATCTCGACCAGTTCCTCACGCGCCTCGTCGATGCCGGCAACGTCGTCAAAGGTGACCTTGCCTTCCTTCTGGGTGAGGATCTTCGCCCGGCTCTTGCCGAAGCCCATCGCCCCGTTGGCGCCGCCACCCTTCTGCATCTGACGAAGCACGAAGAAGGCGATACCCAGGAAGAGCAGGAACGGCAGCGACTGATACAGCAGCACCATCCAGATCGATGGACCATCCTCCGGCTTGGCGGTGATCGTCACGCCCTTTTCGCGCAGCTTCTGGACGAGCGTCGCGTCCTGCAGCGGATAGGCGCGGAACTTCTCGCCGGCGGTGGTCGTGCCGGTGATGATGTCGCGGCTGATGTTGACGTCGCGGACCGTGCCTTCGTCGATCTTGTCGAGGAAGGTGGAATAGGCGATCTGGTTGCCACCCGCGGTGGCGGTGCGCCCGTCGACCATCGTCACGAACAGCGCCAGTCCGAGCAGGATTCCCACCCAGATCAGCAGGCTCTTCATCCAGGGGTTGCCCCCGTTGTTCTCAGGGCCAGGCTGCTTGTCGTTATCGTTCATGGGCACGGGGTCACCTTTCACCCTGCAAGATAGGCTCGCACAGGTTAATGGCAATGGAACAAAACGTCGCGATCGCACCCGATCTGCGACGATCAGGCCGTGCGACGCGGCGGAGCCGGGATAAAATGCCAGACGGAGCCGCGCGTGGTGGCCATCACCCCTCCCTGAGTCGCCCCCCGCCCCACCGCCAGCGCGTCGAGCAGCGCCTCGATCGGGGTCGAGTCCGTGAAGGCCGGGGCGACAATGCCGTGATCGATGCGGACCCGGTGGATCGCGGTGCGCGCGAGCAACCGGCACAGGGTACGGGGCAATCCCGCCATATCGACCGCCATCGCTTCGCCCGGCTGCCGCCGTTCCCGCCATGCCCAATCGCGCAAGGCGTCGAGATCGTCCTGCACCGCCGCGACATGCGCGGCCGATCGCGCCAGTTGCGCCGGATCGATCAGCGATTGCTGGCCCAGCCAGCTCCGCCACCGCGCCCGCGCGAACCGGATATTGCGGTTGGACGGATCGTCGACGCTCGGTACCGTCGCGGCGATGGCGGCGAGATCGTGGCGCCGCCACCCCAGTAACGGCCGCACCAGATCCAGACCCGGCGCCAGCGTCCGCCGCCGCCTGATACCCGCCAGCCCCGCCGGACCGCTGCCGCGATTGGCGCGCATCAGAAAGGTTTCGGCCTGATCGTCGGCATGATGCGCGGTGGCAAGCAACCGGGCATCATGGCCACCCGCCCAATCCGCCAGCGCCGCGTAACGCGCCGTCCTCGCCGCGGCCTGGATATTGGCGCGCGGCAGCGGCGTGGGCGGATGGAGCGTCGCATGGGGAATGCCCCGATCCACGCACCAGCCCGCCACCATCGCCGCCTCTGCCGCGGAGTCGCCACGCAGGCCATGATCGAAGGTGGCCGCGATCACCCGTCCCGGCAACGCCGCCGCCGCAAGGGCGAGCATCGCCATGCTGTCCGGCCCGCCGGAAACTGCGATCGCCACCGACTCGTCGTCCGCGACGGAGCGCCCGGCGGCGGCGATCAGGTCGCGGTGGAACCGGGCGACGGGGTCCGGCACGGTGTCGCCCCGCTTCATTCCGGGCCGCCGGGGTGACTGGAGCGAATGGTTATCCGCGGCTCACTTGCATTTCGCCGTCGCCCGGCCGCGCTTGATGTCGGCCAGCATCGTCGCCGACAGCTTGCCGGCATAGACGTCGCTCAGTTCGTCATAGACCTTGCAGGCATCCGCCGGCTTGTCGAGCTTGACCAGCGCCTGTCCCAGATAGAGCAGGCTGTCAGGCGCGCGCTCGCCATCGGGCATCTTCTTGTAGTTCTCGTAGAAAGCCATCGACGCGAGGCTGGGTTTGCCATCGTCCAGATAGGCACGACCGAGCAGGTTCTGGGCGAAGCTGGCGCGGCGGCTCTTGGGGAAATCGGTGACGGTCTTCTTCAACTGGGCCTGCGCTTCGGGATACAGCTTCGCCTCCCACAGGCGATAGCCGTAAAGATAGGCGTCCTCCACCGGCTCGCCCCCGGTCGGCTTCGCCACGGCGGCGACACGGGCCGCGCGGTCGGGTTCGACGGCAGGTTTCGCGGCAGGTGTGGGGCGGGCCCCCGTCAGCGGCTTCGACGGCGGCGTCGCCGCGATCGGTGCCGGCTCGTCATCGCCACCCATGGCGGGGGCGGGCGCCGGCCCCGTGGCGGGGGGTGCGACCAGTCTGGCATCGGTCGCCCGTCGATAGGCCTCGAATTCCTCCCGCAACTGGCGCAACTGATAGCCGTTCTGTTCCCCCTGCCCGGTCAGGCTGGCCATCTGCTGCTCCAGCGCGGTGACCCGCGCGGACAGATCGATCACCACGCTGGACGACGGGCTGCCGGGTACTTCAGTCGGGACCACCGGCGCGGTCACTTCGGGCTGGAGCAGCTGACCGTTGCCGCCGGGGAACACCTTGCGCTGCACCGCGCGCATCTCGCTTTCGAGGCGACCGACCCGGCCTTCGACATTGGCCTGCGCGCCGGCCATCGTGGGGAGGGCCAGCAACGCCGTGGCGGCAATCAGGAAGGGGGTACGCATGGTCATCAACGATCGTCCGTCAGCGGCTGGGAAGGTGCCGGATTGCCCGGTGTGCCCGCACCCGCGGGGTTACCGGGCGCGGGTGTGGCCGCAGCGACCGGAGCCGCTGCCCCGCCCGATCGCGCCGCCAGCGACGCGGCATCCACCTTCACGTCCTTGATCGGGCGCGATCCATCGCCCAGCGGGGGCAGCGCGGTGCCGTTCAGCGTGATCCGTAACTGATCGGGCCGGCCGACGTTGATCCTCGGACCATCGGCATCCGGTGGCACGTCGAACCCTTCGCCCGGCTTCATCGTGCCGAGATACAGCGTCTTGTCGGCAGCGTCATAGACGCGCAGCCACACCTCGTTATCCCCGGCCGCCAACCGCACCTGCTGCACGGCCGGCGTCACCACCGGGGCCGGCAACGGCGCGGTGGGCACGGCGACGGGGGCGGCGACCATCGTACCCTCGCTGCTGCCCGGCCCCGGCCGGAACAGGTCGGTCGCATACCATAGTCCTGCCAGGATCAGGATGGCGAGCGCCAGCCCGATGCCCACCGCCGCCAGCCCGCGACCCGGCACCCGGTCGGGATCGGCGGTCTCGTAGGGCGCATATTGCGGTGCGCGGGGCAACGTGGCGAGCGCACGACGCACGTCCTGCGCCACCTCGACATCGTCGATCCCGACCGCGCGGGCATGCGCACGCGCGAACCCGACCGCATAGGTCGGCGAAGGCAGCGCGGCGAAGTCGGTCGCCTCGATCGCCTCCAGATGGCGCAGCGGGATGCGCGTCCGCTGCCCGATCTCGGCCAGGGACAGATTTTGCGCCTCACGCGCCCGGCGCAGACGGTCGCCGACCCGCTCGGTCGCGGGCGTGTCGCCGGGCTCGACATCGTTCATGCAGTCACTCCGCTACGTACCGGCACCGCCGGCCACGCGATTGTCATGTTTCAGAGCGCCCCCGCGCTGTCAACGCGGCGGTGCGCCCGGTCGTCCTCCGGCTACGCCAGATCGATATCGTGTTCCGCCGCCCATGCCGTCAACGCACCGCGCATGTCACGCGGCGGATGCGCCAGCAGGTCGGTCATGTAGGCCATCAGCGCCGGGCGGTCGAGCGAGCGGATCATCGCCTTGACCGGCCCGACCGCGGCGGGGGTGATCGACAACCGGTCGATGCCGATGCCGATCAGCGCCATCGCCTCCAGCGGCCGCCCGCCCATTTCGCCGCACACCCCTACCCGCACGTTCGCCGCGCGCGCCGGCGCCACCACCCGGCGCAGGAAACGGAGGATGGACGACGACAGCCAGTCGTACCGGTCGGCCAGCTTGGGGTTGCCGCGATCGGCGGCGAACAGGAACTGGGTCAGGTCGTTGGTGCCGATCGACAGGAAATCGATGTTGGGCAGCAGCAGGTCGAGCTGTTCGGCCAGGGCCGGCACCTCCAGCATCGCGCCATAGCGCACCTCCTGCGCCACGCGCTTGCCGCGCCCGGCCAGCCACGCCCGCTGCGCCTCGAACAGGGCACGCGCCTCGTCGAACTCCCATGCTTCCGACACCATCGGGAACATCACATGCAGCGTGCGCCCGGCGGCCGCCTCCAGCAGCGCGCGCGCCTGCGCCTTCATCAGGCCGCTGCGTTCCAGCGCCAGCCGCAGCGCGCGCCAGCCCATCGCCGGATTTTCTTCCCCTTCCGATTCGACGGTCAGGTAGGGCAGCGCCTTGTCACCGCCGATATCGACGGTGCGGAACACCACCGGCCGCTCCCCCGCCGCCTCCATCACCTCGCGGTACAGACGCTGCTGGCGTTCGCGCTGCGGCAGCGTGGCGGAGACGAGGAACTGGAATTCGGTGCGGAACAGCCCGATGCCGTCCGCGCCGGTCAGGTCGAGCGCGGCGACATCGTCGCGCAGCCCGGCATTCACCATCAGCGTGACGCGATGGCCGTCCTTCGTTTCCGGCGGCAGATCGCGGATCGCCGCGAAGGCCGCCTTGCGCTTCTGCCGGACATCCAGCTTGGCGCCGAACGCCTCCTCCATCGCCGGCGACGGGCGAACGAAGACGTTGCCGCCGGTCACATCGAGCAGCAGCAGGTCACCCTCCGCGATCAGCCGGCGGACGCCGCGCACCCGGCCCAGCACCGGCACCCCCATCGCCCTCGCGACGATGATGACGTGCGCGGTCAGCGATCCCTCTTCCAGGATCACGCCCTTCAACCGGCGGCGATCATATTCCAGCAGCTCCGCCGGGCCCAGATTGCGCGCGATCAGGATCGTGTCCTGTCGCAGGCCCAGTTGCGCGGCGGTGCCCATCTGGCCGGATACGATGCGGAGCAGCCGGTTGGACAGATCCTCCAGATCGTGCATCCGGTCGGCGAGCAGCGGATCGTCGATCTGGCGCATCCGCTGGCGGGTGCGCTGCTGCACGCGTTCGATCGCGGCCTCCGCGGTCAGGCCGCTGTCGATCGCCTCGTTGATCCGGCGCGCCCAACCCTCGTCATAGGCGAACATCTTGTAGGTCTCGATCACCTCCAGATGCTCGCCGCCGATGCCGAACTCCGCCTCGCGCGCGATGCGGTCGATCTGTTCGCGCATCTTGTCGAACGCGGCATAGACACGGTGCCGCTCCGCATCGGTATCCTCGGCCACGGTATGTTCGACGACGATACGCGGCTGGTGGAACACGGCACAGCCCGATGCCATCCCCTCGACCAGCTTCTGCCCCGGAATATGGATGGAGGCGGTCGACTGGATACGGTCGCGTCCCGCCCCCGCCTCGTCGATCAGCCCGGCATTGGCGATCAGTTCGGACAGCACCATCGCGACCGTCTGCAGCGCCTCGATCTCGATATCGGCGTAGCGGCGCTGTTCGGCATGTTGCACCGCCAGCACGCCCACCACCCGCTCGCGGCGGATGATCGGCACGCCCGCGAAGCTGTGGAACCGTTCCTCGCCGGTTTCGGGCATGTAGCGGAAATCGGGGTGGCTGGCCGCCTCGTCGAGGTTCAGCACCTCGCCCTGCGCGGCGATCATGCCGACCAGCCCCTCACCCAGCGCCAGCTTGGTGACGTGGACCGCCTCTTCGGCCAGTCCGCGTGTCGCGAACAGTTCCAGCACGCCTTCGCGGAGCAGGTAGATCGAACATACCTCGCTGTCGGTCGCTTCGCCGATGATGCCGACGACGGCATTCAGCTTGGCCTGGGCGGGGGTACGGGCCGCCATCACATCGTGAAGGCGGACGAGGATTTCACGAGCGGAGGCGGCGGCCGTAGCGGGCATGGCGCCACGCTAGCCCATTTCGTCACGCCACGGTAGCTGCCGTCGACACTTCCCGCCCCGATCGATCGGGGCGGGTGAGCGGCGGGTCAGAAAGACGTCCGGTCGCCTCCGGCCCCGGCCGGCTGGCGCACCAGTGCGGGCACTGCAGCGGCGGGCAGCGGCCGCACCGGCCCCTCGAACTGGGCCGCCAGCGATGGCCGGTCGCTGCCGGCCTGCAACGAGAAGCGGCTGGCCTGATCGGCGAGATGCCCGACCTCGCCGACGAGGTTGCGCGCGGCGGCGGAGGTTTGCTCGACCATCGCCGCATTCTGCTGGGTCGACTGGTCCATCATCCCGATCGCCGCCGAAATCTGGGTGATCGCCGCCGATTGCGCCTGGTTGTCGGCCGCCATCGTCGCCAGCAGTTCGTGGACCTGCGTCACATCGCCCGAGATGTTGGCGAGTGCGCCGTCGACCTTGGTGACGGCCTCGACGGCGGTGACGATATCGGTCTGCGTCACCGTCAGCTGGTCACGTGCGCGCTTGGCTTCTTCCTCGGCGCGCATCGCCAGTGCCGACACCAGATCGGCCACCACCGCGAAGCCACGCCCGGCATCCCCCGCCCGGCCAGCCTCGACCGCGGCGTTCATCGCCAGCACCCGCGTCTGGAACGCGATCTTGTCGAGACCCTCGATCACCGAGTCGATGCCCTTGGCGCTGTCGGATACCCGGCCCATCGCCTGCACTGCCTCGTCCGCCACCGCACGGCCGCCACCGACCGTGGCGATCGCCTGATCGGCGCGCTCCACCGTCCGCGTCGCCGCCACCGCCGAGGCGCGCAGGCGGCCGTCCATCTGCGTGACCGACGCGGCGGTCTCCTCCAGCGAGGCGGCATTGCTTTCGGTACGGCGCGCGAGGTCTTCGGACGCTTGCGCGATCTCGCCGGAACCAGTGCGGATCGCGGTCGCGCTTTCCGACACCGAGCCGATCAGGTCGCGCAGCCGCGCCAGGGCGTGATTGTAGCTGGCCTGCAACGAGGTGAAGGCGGGCGGCAACCCCGTCACGTCGGTCGCCAGATCGCCGCCGGCCAGCCGTTCCAGCGCCTGTTCCATGGTCGTGACGGCACGGTCGCGATCGACCTGCGACTGCTCGAAATAGATCGACACCGACAATTCCATATCGAGCAACGCCGCCTTCAGCACCGCGACGCTCGCCTCCGCCTGCGACGGCCCGCGAAACAGCCCCATGGCACGCCGCCACGGCGAATAATGCCGACCGATGCCCAGAAGCAGTTCCTCCAGCACCAGGGCATAGGCGCCGATGTACCAGCGCGGCTCCAACCCGATACGGGCATGGACCGAACCGATCCTGCGCGTGCTTTCGTGAAACTGGCCATCGAATTCGCCGCTGGCGATCCGCGACCAATGCCGTGCCTGCGCCGATTTGGCATTCGTCATCTGGGCATCGTCGCGAAAGAACTTCGCGGTTTCCGGCGTCGCGCGCACCTTGCCATAGAACCGGTCCAGCGCCCCGCCGATCAGCCGCTCGATCGGTTCACGAAGGCCCGCCAGGACACCACGCTGCTCGGAATCGAAATTCATGAATGCCAGGCGGGACGGGATTTCGTTGTTCATCGCTCTAAAGCCCTTTCGATCACGACCGGGCCGACGACGCCAATCGTATCATGAAAAGCCTTTTAGGGCGCATCCCGACCGCTTTGGCCGCGATGATCCAGTATAATTGGACAGGATCGGGTCTATAATAAAACCGTTTTCGCCAACTCGCCAATCGGTGGCGTCAATCGAACAATCCCGCCCCCGATCCGGCGGGCGGATTTAGTCCCAGATGCTTCCAGCCGCCGGCGTTTAGGATACGGCCACGCGCGGTCCGTGCGACGAGGCCCAGCTGGATCAGATACGGCTCGATCACTTCCTCGATCGTGTCGCGCGGTTCGGACAGGCCGGCGGCCAGCGTTTCCACCCCCACCGGACCACCACGATATATGTTGGCGATCATCGTCAGGTAGCGGCGGTCCATCGCATCGAGCCCCAGCGCATCGACCTCCAGCCGGGTCAGGGCGGAATCCGCGGTGCGGGCGTCGACCACGGCATCGCCCGCCACGTCGGCGAAGTCGCGCACCCGGCGCAACAGCCGCCCGGCGATCCGCGGCGTCCCCCGTGCACGCCGCGCCACCTCGGTCGCGCCATCGGGCGCGATCGCAAGGCCGAGCAGGCCGGCGGCCCGCGTCACGACGCGGGTCAGTTCCTCGACCGTATAGAATTGCAGCCGGACCGGGATGCCGAAGCGATCGCGGAGCGGCGTCGTCAACAGACCCTGCCGCGTCGTCGCGCCGACCAGCGTGAAGCGTGGCAGGTCGATCCGCACGCTGCGCGCCGATGGCCCCTCGCCGATCATCAGGTCGAGCGCGCGATCCTCCATCGCGGGGTACAGCACTTCCTCGACCGCCGGTTGCAGGCGGTGGATCTCGTCGATGAACAGGACGTCGCCGTCCTCCAAATTGGTCAGCAGCGCAGCCAGATCGCCCGACTTGGCGATGACCGGACCGGAAGTGGCGCGGAACCCCACACCCATTTCCCGCGCGATGATCTGCGCCAGCGTGGTCTTGCCCAAACCGGGCGGTCCGAAGAACAGCACATGGTCCAGCGCATCGCCCCTCGCGCGCGCCGCCTGGATGAAGATGCGCAGATTCTCGCGCGCCGCCTTCTGCCCGACGAAATCGTCGAGCGTCTTGGGACGCAGCGCGGCATCGACATCCTCGGGGCGGCGGGCGGCGGTCAGCAGGCGGTCGTCGGTCACGCTTCGTTCCGTAGCGGGTCGGGGGCGGGCAAGTCGAGAGCCGATAAAGGCAGTGCATCGGATCGGAGTGGGCCGCGCCACGAATGTCGACCGCGTCGCATTGCCGAACCCGGTCGTTGTGCCAAAAGGACCCCATGACCGGATGCCGCATTCACCCCCTCACTCCCGCACACGCATCGATCGTCCTCGACCTGTACCGGGCGGCGGCATCGATCAGGGGGTCGGGTCTGGCTCGCGCTGCCGACGAGATCACGATGACCCATGTTAGGAGTTTCATGGAACGCGCCTGCCGCGGCGGCGTGTCGCTTGGTGCCTTCCGGGACGATCGTCTTGTCGGCGAAATCCACGCCGCGCGCCCTGGGCCACGCCAGTTCGATCATGTGCTGGGCGATCTTACCATCGCCGTTCATCCGCAGATGCAGGGACAGGGCGTGGGCTCGGTCCTGTTCGCCGCCTTGTTTGACACGGCGGCATTGATGACCCCGGCCATTGCGCGGGTAGAACTGACGGCACGGTCGGGCAATGCCGGTGCCCTGCGGCTGTACGAACGCCTCGGCTTCGTCAGGGAGGGGCGGCTGGCCGGTCGGGTACGGCTACCCGATGGAACAACCGAGGATGACATACCTATGGGTTTCAAGCTGGACGGTCATGCCCTGCCCCCGATCGCAGACGCCTGATCGTACGTTCGTCCAACGATCAGCCCTGCCGCGCCACCGCCTTCTCCACCGCCCGCCACAACGCCCCGATCGCCGCCGCCGCCGGCGTGCGCGGGGCATAGGTACCGACCGGGGCACGACGTTCCGTCATCGATTCGATCGCGCTGGCCATCGGGATCACCGGCCAGTCGGGTTGCGCCTCCAGCGCGGCGCGATGCAGTGCGCGGCGGCGGTCGACCATCGTGAAGACGGGCAGCAACGGCGTGCCCGTGCCCTTGCGGGCCGACACATGCGCCACCACCGCGTCGAAAGCGCGGGTCGAGAGCGGTGCAGGAATCACCGGCACCACCACCAGATCGGCGGCGCGCAGCACCTGATCGGACGTATCGGTCAGCCCCGGCGGGCAATCGACGACGATCCGGTCGTAATCCGACGCCAGCGCGGTGGCGAGCTTGGCAAGCCGCTTCTTCTTGTCGAGATCGTGGAACAGCCGGTCGAGGTGACGCAGCGAGGCATCGGCGGGCAGCAAGGACACTCGCTCCACCGCGGTCGCGCGGATCAGCGTGGCGGGATCGACATCGCCCGTGATCGCCGCGCTTGCCGGCCATTTGCCGGGGCCATCGGCGCCAAGCAGCCAGCTCGACGCCGCCTGCGCATCCAGATCCCACAGCAACGTCCGCCGCGACGACAGCGTCGCCGCCGCCCAGGCGAGGTTCACCGCCAGCGTCGTCTTCCCTACCCCGCCCTTCAGGCTGTACACCGCGATCGTCGTCATGCCCCCAAGCCCTCCCATGCGGGCATGACGCTAGCGTGACGCCTTGCGCAGGGCCAGCCGGACGAGGGCGTCGAGGCTGGCGGCGTCGCCCAGTTCCTCCTCCGCCGCCGCGACCGCCGCAGCGGCCTCGGCCGGGCGGAAGCCGAGATTGAGCAGCGCCGATACCGCATCCGCCGATGCGCCGACCGGCAACACCTGCGCGGTGGCACCGGGGCCGAGCGGCACCGCACCGACCTTGTCCTTCAACTCACGCACGATGCGTTCGGCCAGCTTGGGGCCGACGCCGTTGGCGCGCGCCACCATCGCCTTGTCCTGCGATGCGATCGCGCGGGCAAGGTCGTTCGGCTCCAGTGCCGACAGGATCGCCAGTGCCACCCGCGACCCCACCCCCTGCACCGCGGTGAGCAACCGGAACCAGTCCCGTTCGCTGGCGCTGGCGAAGCCGACGAGGCGGATGAAATCTTCCGCGACCAGCATCTCGGTGAACAGCGTCGCCGCCTCCCCCACCGGCCCGATCGCCGACAGGGTGCGCGCCGACGCGCCGACCAGATAGCCGACACCGCCGACATCGATCACCGCGTGGTCGATGCCCGTCGAATCGAGCCGCCCCTTCAGATGCGCGATCATGCGGTGATTCTCGCACGGCGGGCCATACCTTCGGCGCTCGCCAGATGATGCGCGTGGGTGATCGCCACCGCCAGCGCATCCGCCGCATCGGGCCCGGCCAGCTTCGCGCCGGGTAACAGCACCGCCATCATCGCCTGAATCTGCCTTTTCTCCGCGCCGCCGGTGCCGACCACCGCCTTCTTCACGGTGCTGGGGTGGTATTCGCCGATGTGCAGTCCCGCCGTCGCCCCGGCCAGCAGCACGACGCCGCGCGCCTGCCCCAACTTCAGCGTCGACTGCGCATTGGTGTTGCCCAGCACCTCTTCCACCGCCGCGCTGTCCGGCCGTTCGGTGCGGATCACCTCGCCCAGCGCCGCGAACAGGTTGGACAGGCGACGCGGCAGCGGCATCGACGGCTCGGTCCTGATCTGGCCGTTGGCGACATGGCTCAACCGGTTGCCGTCCGCCCGGATGACGCCCCAGCCTGTGGTGCCGAGACCGGGATCGAGGCCGAGGATAATCAGCCCAGTTTCTCCATGACCTCGTCGGACACCTCGTAATTGCCCCAGACGGTCTGCACGTCGTCGTCGTCGTCGAGCACGTCGATCAGCTTGAACAGCGTCGCGGCTTCGTCCTCGTTCACATCGACCATCGTCTGCGGGCGCCAGGCCAGCTTCGCGCCCTCCGCTTCGCCCAGCACCGGCTCCAGCGCCTTGGCGACTTCGTGCAGATCACCCTGCGCGGTCCAGATTTCATGGCCGTCTTCGGACGAGGACACGTCCTCCGCTCCCGCTTCCAGCGCCGCCTCGAACACCTTTTCGGCATCGCCGGCACTGGCCGGATAGCTGATGAGGCCCATGCGATCGAACGCATGGCTGACCGAACCGCTGGCACCCAGGTTGCCGCCGTTCTTCCCCACCGCCGTCCGCACGTTGGTGGCGGTGCGGTTGCGGTTGTCGGTCAGCGCCTCGATGATGAGCGACACGCCGCCGGGGCCGAAACCCTCGTACCGGATTTCCTCGTAATTCTCGGCATCGCCGCGGCTGGCCTTGTCGATCGAGCGCTGGATATTGTCCTTGGGCAGCGACGCCGCCTTGGCCGCCGCCACCGCCGCGCGCAGGCGCGGGTTCATATCGGGATCGGGCAGCCCCATCTTCGCGGCCACCGTGATTTCTCGCGACAGCTTGGAGAACAGCGAGCTGCGCTTTTTATCCTGCGCACCCTTGCGGTGCATGATGTTCTTGAACTTGGAATGGCCTGCCATCGGTGCCTCTTGGAATGGTTACACCGCCCTTAGCGCCCGATAGGGGCTTTCGCCAATGCCGCCCTTGGGCCAAACGGGCGCGATCATGACAGTCAGCGTGGATATGGGGTTGGACGACCGCGGCGGCGCGGTCGGTATGGACCTGGAGGAACTGCTCGCGACCCGCCTGCTGGTGCAGGGCAATTCGGGGTCGGGAAAGTCGCATCTGCTGCGCCGCCTGCTGGAGAAATCGGCCGGGCAGGTGCAACAGGTGATCGTCGATCCGGAGGGTGATTTCGTCACGCTCGGCCCGGCATACGGCCATGTCGTGATCGAGGCGGCGGATTATTCGATTCCCGAGGTCGCCCGATTCGCGACCCGCATCCGCGAACACCGCGCCTCCGTCGTCCTCAGCCTCGAAGGGCTGGAGGCGGAGGGGCAGATGCGCTGCGCCGCCGCGTTCCTGATGGCGCTGTTCGATGCGCCGCGCGAACACTGGTACCCCGCGCTGGTGGTGGTGGACGAGGCGCAGCTGTTCGCCCCCACCACCGGCGGCGAGGTGGCGGAGGAGGTGCGTCGCGCCTCGCTGTCGGCGATGACCAACCTGATGTGCCGCGGGCGCAAGCGTGGCCTTGCCGGCGTGATCGCGACGCAGCGGCTGGCCAAGCTGGCGAAGAACGTCGCGGCGGAGGCGTCGAACTTCCTGATGGGCCGCACCTTCCTCGACATCGACATGGCCCGCGCCGCCGATCTGCTCGGCATGGAACGGCGGCAGGCGGAGGCGATTCGCGATCTGCCGCGCGGCACCTTCATGGCGCTGGGGCCGGCGGTGTCGCGACGGCCGATCTCGGTCAGGATCGGCGCGGTCGAAACCTCGGCGCGATCGGGCAGCCCCAAGCTCACGCCGTTGCCGGCGGCGAAGGCGTACGACCTCGCCGACATGCTGGCCGAACCGGTGGTCGAAGCGCCGATGCTGCCGATGACGTTCGAGGCCCGACCCCGGCTGGTCCCCGCCGACGAGCTGGTCGCCGATATCGGCCGTCCCGCCCCCGCCCCGCTCGCGCCTGCCCCGCAGAAGGACGAGGCGGAGGTGGAGGCGATCTATGCCGATACGCTGCGCGCGATCGTCGCGGATGCCGATGCGGCGCTGCGCCCGCCATCGGTGCTGTTCCAGGATTTCCAGGTAAGGTGCCGGATGGCGGGCCTTGCAAAGCCCGCACTCGACCTGCCCGGCTTCACCCGGCGACTCAGTTGCGCGCGGGCGGGCATCTTCGACGTGCATGACGAGGAATGGACGGAGGCGCTGGCGCTGGCCGGTACGCTGCCCGACGATATGATGGGTGCGTTCCTGCTGGTGGCGCGGGCGGCGAAGGAGGCACGGCCCTGCCCGTCCGATACCGAACTGGCGCACACCTATGGCACCAGCTCGCTGGGCCGCGTCCGTCGCCTGATCGGCTATATCGAAAGCCGCGAGTTGTTCGTGACGCGCACCGATCTGTCCGGCAAACGATCGATCACCATTCCGCGGCTGGGCTGGACGACGGAGCCGGCCGAGGCGGCCTGAACCGCCGCCTCTGCTGCGAGCGGTTCGCACGGACCTATCGGCCCGAGCTGGTCGTTATCCCATGGATATCATGACCAAAGGCTTTCCATGACCGATACGCTCGCCCGCAATCCCGGCAATGGCGGTGAAACGCATCAGGTGACCGATGCCGACCACCCCGTGCTGACCACCAACCACGGCACGCCGATCAGCGACAACCAGAACCAGTTGAAGGCGGGCGCACGTGGCCCCGTGTTGATCGAGGACGAAGTCTTCCGCGAGAAGATGAATCACTTCGATCACGAGCGTATCCCGGAACGCATCGTCCATGCCCGCGGCTCTGCGGCGCACGGCTATTTCGAATGCACCGAAAGCCTTGCCGACATCACTGTCGCCGACATGTTCCAGAAAAAGGGGCAGCGCACCGAGGTGTTCACCCGCTTCTCCACCGTCGCCGGCGGTGCGGGATCGGTCGATACGCCGCGCGACGTGCGTGGCTTCGCGGTCAAGTTCTACACCCGCGAAGGCAATTGGGACCTTGTCGGAAACAACATCCCGGTGTTCTTCATTCAGGACGCGATCAAGTTCCCCGACCTGATCCACGCCGCCAAGATGGAGGCGGATCGCGGCTATCCACAGGCGGCGACCGCGCACGACACCTTCTGGGACTTCATCAGCCTGATGCCCGAATCGACCCACATGATCATGTGGGCGATGTCCGACCGCACGTTGCCGCGCACCTTCGCCAACATGGAGGGGTTCGGCGTCCACACCTTCCGGTTCATCAACAAGGAGGGCAAGTCGACCTTCGTGAAGTTCCACTGGAAGCCGAAGGCGGGTCTGGCTTCGACGATCTGGGACGAGACGGTGAAGATCGCCGGTGCCGATCCCGATTTCCAGCGGCGGAGCCTGTTCGAGAGCATCGATCGCGGTGACTTCCCGACTTGGGAACTGGGCGTGCAGCTGTTCGACGAGGAATTCGCGAACAGCCAGCCCTATGACGTGCTCGACGCGACCAAGATCATCCCCGAAGAAGTGCTGCCGGTGAAGATCGTCGGCCGGATGGTGCTGGATCGCTATCCCGACAATTTCTTCGCGGAAACCGAGCAGGCGGCCTTCGTGCCCAGCCATGTCGTGCCGGGTATCGGCTTCTCCAACGATCCGCTGCTGCAGGGGCGGCTGTTCAGCTACACCGATACGCAGTTGTCGCGGCTCGGTTCGGTCAATTTCCATCAGTTGCCGATCAATTCCGCCAAGGGCCGGGCTGCCGCCGCCGGTTGCCCGTTCATGAACCAGCAGCGCGACGGGCACATGCAGATGGCGGTGCCCAAGGGCCGCGCCAATTACGAGCCCAACAGCCTGGCGCAGGCAGGTGAGGAAGCCGGTGCGCGCGAGGATCCGGAGAAGGGTTACAAGACCTTCCCGTCCGAAGAACACGGCCAGAAGCTGCGCATCCGGCCGGAGAGCTTCGCGGACCATTACAGCCAGGCCCGGTTGTTCTTCCGGTCGATCGACCCGGCCGAGCAGGCGCATCTCGCTTCCGCGCTGGTGTTCGAATTGTCGAAGGTATCGCTGCCGCACATCCGCAATGCGGTGATGGCGAACCTGCGCAACGTCGACGAGACGCTGGCACAGCGGGTGGCTGACGGTCTGGCGATGGACCTGCCGCCTGCGTCGAAGACGGCGGCGCCAGTGCTGGACATGGACGTATCGCCCGCGCTCCGCATCATTCGCGGGCCGCTGGAAAAGCATACGCTGGAAGGCCGCACGGTCGGCATCCTGTTCGCCGATGGCACCGATGCCGGCGCGTTGAAGTCGGTGACGGAGGCGGTGAAGGCCGCCGGTGGCACACCGCTGACGATCGCGCCCAAGGTCGGCAAGGTTCCGCTGTCGGACGGGTCGTCGGTACAGGCGGATGCGCAGTTGTTCGGCCAGCCATCCGTCACGGTCGATGCCTGTGCGGTGATCCTGTCGGAGGCGGCCTGCGCCAAGCTGGTCAAGGAGGGTGCGGCGGTTCAGTGGGTGATGGACGCGTTCGGGCACCTGAAGGCGATCGGCCATAATCCCGCCGCCAAGCTGCTGCTCGACAAGGCCGGCGTCGAGGCGGACGAGGGCGTGACCGATCTGGCCGGCTTCGTCGAGGCCGCCAAGAAGCGTTATTGGGACCGCGAGCCGAACGTCCGCACGCTGGCGTAAATGAACGGATCAGATGAAAGCGAGGCAGCGCACGAGCGTCGCCTCGCCTTCACCGGCAGCGCCTTTCCAATCGGCCCCAGAGGGAACGGGAGCAGGATCGAACGTCGATCCTTTCCTGCCCCCCAAGGAGATCAAACGGGTCGCGCAGGGCCAACCGGACGCGCCCTGTAAAGTCAGATCATGCCGAGCGCCTGCATATAGACTTCGAGGATTGCCTCCTCCTCCTGATATTCTTCCTTCTTCTTCTTGCGGATCGACAGGATCTTGCGGATCGCCTTGGGGTCGTAGCCGCGGCCCTTGGCCTCGGCCATCACGTCCTTGATGTCGTCGGCGATGCCCTTCTTTTCTTCTTCCAGTCGTTCCGCACGCTCGATCAGGAGCCGCAGTTCGTCGGCGGCAACGTGTCCGCCGCCCATGCCTTCGCCGCGTTCTTCAGCCATCGTCATATCCATATGATGCGCCGCGCGGCCCGCGAAGCGCGGGGGCGGCAGGGTTGATTCATCGGTATGACGGCGCGTCTAGGCGGTTCGCCCCCGTCACTCAATGGGGGCGGCACCGCGCTGGCGCACGATGGTGCCGCCATGCATCACGAACTCCACCGCCTCCAGCCGGCGTACGTCGTCGAGCGGCGATCCGGCGACCGCGATCAGGTCTGCCGCCCTGCCGGGCGCCAGCGTGCCGATCCGGTCGGACTGGCCCAGCAGATCGGCCGCCGCGACGGTGGCGGTGCGGATCGCCTGCGCCGGGGTCATGCCGACCTTGTCCACCAGCAGCGCGAACTCCTGCGCATTGATGCCGTGTTTCGACACGCCGCTGTCGGTGCCGAACGCGAACTTCACACCGGCCTGATAGGCCTTGCGGTGGCTGGTCACCATCGCCGCGGCGGCGGCCTCCGCCTTGGGAATGGTGGCGGGCGGCAATTGTCCGGCCCGCGCCTGGGCCAGCGCGGCGACGGGCGCGATCTCGGTCGGGACCAGATAGGCGCCGGTCTTCTTCAACAACGCCACCGCCTCGTCGTCGAGGAAGCTGCCATGTTCGATCGAATCGACCCCCGCGACCAGCGCCGCCTTCGTGCCGTCGGCAGCATGGCTGTGCGCGGCGACCTTGCGGCCGAGGTCGTGCGCGGTTTCGACGATCGCCAGCATTTCCTCGGGCGTGAAAGCGCGACCAAGGCCGCCCGACACGTTCGACAGGACGCCGCCGGTCGCGGTGATCTTCACCACCTGTGCGCCCAGCCCGATCTGGCGACGCGTCGCGCGACGGCAGTCGTCGGGGCCGTTGCAGGTATTGTCGTACAGTTCGGCGACAGCATGGGCGAACGGTTCGGCCAGGCCGTTGGTCGGATCGCCATGACCGCCCGTCACCGAGATCGCGGTGCCGGCGTTGACGATCGTCGGTCCGGTCACATCGCCCCGGTCGATCGCATCGCGCAACGCGCGGATGCCGCGCGGGTCGCCACCCAGATCGCGGACGGTGGTGAAGCCCGCCATCAGCGTGGCACGCGCATTCCCCACGCCATAGAGCACGTCGTCGGCGGGTTCGGTGTTGAGCGCGGTCATCCGCGATCGCACCGGATCGCCGCCGATGCCGAGCAGGTGGACGTGCATGTCGATCAGCCCCGGCAACACGAACCGGTCGCGGAGATCGACCAGCGCTGCGCCCGCTTCCGGTGCGACGAATCCGTCGCGGATCTCCGCGATCTTGCCGCCACGCACGATCACCGTACTGGGGCCGCGTGGTCGCTCGCCGGGGCGATCGAGCAAGGTGCCGGCCTGGATGAATGTCACCCGCCCCGATCCGGGCGGCACATCCTGCGCCATTGCGGTGCCTGTCAGCGATGCGGCCAGCACGGCCGCCAGCATCCTGTTCATCATCTTGTCCCCCGGTTCGGACAGCAGGGTTGCCCGAACCGGGAGGCCGGTCAAGCCGCGTTGCGGGCGACGCTGTCCTTCATGCGTGCCAGTTGCTCCGGCGTCGCCTCGGCCTGATGGCGATCCTTCCATTCGGCATAGGGCATGCCGTAGATCGTCTCGCGGGCAGTATCGCGATCGAGGCCGGCGGCTTCCTGCGTCCAGTCCGACAGGCAGTTGCGGCAGAACCCCGCCAGCCCCATCAGGTCGACATTCTGCGCATCGGTGCGGTGCCGCAGATGCCGCACCAGCCGGCGGAACGCGGCAGCGGCGGCGGCATCGTCGAGCCGGTCGAGAGAATCCATTTACATGCTCCACGGTTGATCGTCGTCAAATAGGGGTTAGAGGACAAAACGATATCCCCCCGGAAAGATGAATCGCATGAACCAAGCTATCGCCCCCCGATCGCGCAAGGTGCGTGTGCTGGCCACCTTGGGGCCCGCCAGTTCCGATCCCGCCATGATCGCTGCCCTGTTCGAGGCGGGGGCGGATGCGTTCCGGATCAACATGAGCCATGGCGACCAGCAGTCGAAGGTGCCGATCATCCGCGCGATCCGCGCGATGGAGGAACGCTATGGCCGCCCGACCACGATCCTCGCCGACCTGCAGGGGCCGAAGCTGCGGGTCGGTCGCTTCGTCGAAGGGCGAATCGAACTGGTGAAGGGCCAGACCTTCGTCTTCGATCGCGATCCGACGCCGGGCGACATCACCCGCGTCGAACTGCCCCATCGGGAAATCTTCGCGGCGATCGAACCGGGCGCCCGGCTGCTGCTCGACGACGGCAAGCTGGTGCTGCACGTCACCAGCCACGATGCCGACCGGATCGTCACGACGGTGACGGTCGGCGGCACGCTGTCGAACAACAAGGGCCTGAACGTGCCCGACGTGGTCGTGCCGATGGCGGCGCTGACCGAAAAGGATCGCAGCGACCTGACCTTCGCGGTCGAACAGGGGGTCGACTGGATCGCCTTGTCGTTCGTCCAGCGCCCGGAAGATCTGATGGAGGCACGCGGCCTCATCAAGGGCAACGCCGCGCTGCTCGCCAAGATCGAAAAGCCCGCCGCGATCGAGCGGCTGGAGGAGATCGTCGAGCAATGCGACGGCGTGATGGTGGCGCGGGGCGATCTGGGTGTGGAAATGCCGCCGGAGCAGGTGCCGCCGCTCCAGAAGCGCATCGTCGAGGTGTCGCGCCGCATGGGCCGGCCGGTGGTGGTCGCCACGCAGATGCTCGAATCGATGATCAAGAGCCCGTCGCCGACCCGCGCTGAGGTGTCCGACGTCGCGACCGCGATCTATGACGGCGCGGATGCGATCATGCTGTCGGCCGAAAGCGCGGCGGGCGATTGGCCGACCGAATCGGTCGCGATGATGAACGCGATCGGCAACGCGGTGGAACGCGATCCGGGTCACGGCGACCGCGTGCACTTCACGGTGATGAAGCCCGACCCCACCACTGCCGATGCCATGGCGGAAGCCGCCAAGGGCATCGCGCGCACCACATCGGCGACGGCGATCATCTGCTTCACCACCAGCGGCTCGACCGCGCGGCGCGTCGCGCGCGAGCGGCCAGCGGTGCCGATCCTGGTCCTGACGCCACGGCTGGAGACGGCGCGGCGGCTCGGCCTGCTCTGGGGTACGCACGCGGTCCATACCCGCGACGTCGAATCGTTCGAGGAGATGGTCGCCAAGTCGAAGCGGATGGCGCTGCGCCACGGCATCGCCAAGGCAGGCGATCAGGTGATCCTGATGGCAGGCGTCCCCTTCCGCACGCCGGGATCGACCAACGTCCTGCACGTGGTGCGGCTGACCGGGGACGAACTGAAGAACTACAGCAACGAGTTGTGATGTCGCCGCCCCTCCCGATCATGGGAGGGGCCTTCAGCCACCATGGTTGCACCGTCTGCATCCGCGATAACGGTCAGTGCGGTTGACGTAGGTCTTGCGGCGCACGACGTGGCGGCGATGACCAGCATCGCCGCACCGCTGCGACCGGGCGCCGCCACCGTGCGACCCGGCATCGTTCACCTCGCGCTCGCCGTCGGCGGGTTCGCGATCGGCACCACCGAATTCGCAACGATGAGCCTGTTGCCGGCGATGGCCGCGGATCTCGGCATCGACGAGCCGACGGCAGGACACGTCATCAGCGCCTATGCGCTGGGCGTCGTCGTCGGCGCGCCGACGATCGCGGTGGCGTCGGCACGGATGTCGCGGCGGACGTTGCTGATCGTGCTGATGACGATGTTCGCGATCGGCAATGCCGCCTCTGCGATCGTGCCGTCCTACCACGCGATGCTGGTCGCCCGGTTCCTGAGCGGACTGCCGCACGGCGCCTATTTCGGCATCGCCTCGCTGGTCGCCGCCTCGCTGGTGCCGCCGGAGCGACGGACGCGTGCGGTGGGGCGGATCATGCTGGGGCTGACGATCGCGACCGTCGTCGGCGTGCCCGTCGCCAGCCTGGTCGGGCAGTTCGCCAGCTGGCGCTGGGCGCTGGGCGCCGTCGCGATCCTGGCGCTGGCCACCGCCGCGCTGGTCGCGCATTTCGCGCCACGCGATCCCGCCAATCCGACCGCCGACCCCTTGCGCGAACTGAACGCCCTGCGCCGGTCGCAGGTGTGGCTGACGCTGGGCACCGGGGCGATCGGGTTCGGCGGGCTATTCGCGGTCTACACCTATCTCGCCTCGACCCTGAACGAGATGACGCGGGTTGGCCCCGGCTTCGCCTCGATCGTGTTCATGGTGTTCGGCATCGGCATGACGCTGGGCAATCTGATCGTGCCACGCTTCGCGGACCGGGCGCTGATGCCGACCGCGGGGGCGCTGTTGCTGTGGTCGGCGGTGGCGCTGGCGCTATATCCGCTCGCCGCGCACAGCCCGGCGCTGGTGCTGATCGACGTGCTGGCGATCGGCATCGGCGGCGCGCTCGGCACCATCCTCCAGACCCGGTTGATGGATGTCGCGGGCGATGCGCAGGCACTGGCCGCCGCGCTCAACCATTCCGCGTTCAACGTCGCCAATGCGATCGGGCCGATGGCGGGTGGCCTGGCGATCGCCGCCGGGTTCGGGCTGGGATCGACCGGGCTGGTCGGGGCCGGGCTGGCGCTGGGCGGTCTCGCGATCTGGGCGGTCTCGCTGGCGGTGGCACGCCGGGGCTGATACACCGCTCCCAACGACCATAGGGGGCGGAATGACGACAGGCATGACGGTGCGCGACAAGCTCGGCTGGGGCGCGGTCGCCATACTCGGCGCGGGGGCGCTGGCGGTGGTGGCGACCAGCCGGGGCGAGAACATCAACGCCCTGTGGATCGTCACCGCGGCGGTCTGCACCTACATCATCGCCTATCGCTTCTATGCGAAGTTCATCGCGACCCGCGTGTTGGGGATCGATCCGTCGCGGCCGACCCCGGCGGTGCTCCGGGCCGACGGCCTCGATTACGTCGCCACCGACCGGCGCGTGCTGTTCGGCCACCATTTCGCGGCGATCGCCGGCGCGGGGCCGCTGGTCGGGCCGGTGCTGGCGGCGCAGATGGGCTATCTGCCGGGTACCTTGTGGATATTGGCGGGTGTCGTGCTGGCCGGGGCGGTGCAGGATTTCCTCGTCCTGTTCATCTCGATGCGGCGCGACGGCCGGTCGCTGGGCGAACTCGTCCGGATGGAGATGGGCGCGGTGCCCGGCACGATCGCACTGGTCGGGGCCTTCGCCATCATGGTCATCATCCTCGCGGTGCTGGCGCTGATCGTGGTCCGCGCGCTGGCGGAAAGCCCGTGGGGGCTGTTCACCGTCACCGCCACCATCCCGCTTGCGCTGCTGATGGGCTGCTACACCCGTTGGCTGCGGCCGGGGCGGATCGGCGAGGTGTCGGTCATCGGCCTGATCGGGCTGTTCGCGGCGATCATCCTCGGCGGTCAGGTCGCCGCCTCGTCATGGGCGCCGTTCTTCACGCTGACGCCGGTGCAACTGTGCTTCGCGCTGATCGGCTATGGCGCGGTCGCCGCGTTATTGCCGGTATGGCTGTTGCTGGCGCCGCGCGATTACCTGTCCACCTTCCTCAAGATCGGGGCGATCGTCGCGCTCGCGCTGGGCATCGCGATCATGGCCCCGCCACTGAAGATGCCAGCGCTGACGCCGTTCATCCATGGTGGCGGACCGGTATGGTCGGGCACGTTGTTCCCGTTCCTGTTCATCACCATCGCCTGCGGTGCGGTGTCCGGCTTCCATGCGCTGATCGCCAGCGGCACCACCCCCAAGCTGATCGCGAGCGAGGGCGATGCCCCGTTGATCGGCTATGGCGCGATGCTGGCGGAAAGCTTCGTCGCGATCATGGCGCTGGTCGGCGCGTCGATCCTCGACCCCGGCCTGTATTTCGCGATGAACAGCCCGGCGGCGATCGTCGGCACCGATCCCGCCAGCGCGGCGGCAGCGGTGACGGCGATGGGCTTCCCGATCGATGCGGCCATGCTGGCACAGACCGCGCGCGACGTGGGCGAACATACCGTCATCAGCCGCACCGGCGGCGCGCCGACGCTGGCGGTAGCGATGGCGGAAATCTTCAGCCACGTCGTCGGCGGGCCGGCGATGAAGGCGTTCTGGTATCACTTCGCCATCCTGTTCGAGGCGCTGTTCATCCTGACCGCGGTCGATGCCGGTACCCGTGCCGGACGATTCATGCTGCAGGATCTGATGGGTCTGGTGTCTCCCCGCTTCCGCGACAGCGACGCGTGGGCGCCGGGGCTGATCGCCACCTTCCTGTGCGTGGGGGCGTGGGGTTTCTTCCTCTATCAGGGCGTCACCGATCCGCTGGGCGGGGTGAACACGTTATGGCCGCTGTTCGGCATCTCCAACCAGATGCTTGCCGCAGTCGCACTGGTGCTGTCGACGGTGGTGCTGTTCCGGATGAAGCGAGAGCGTTACGCCTGGGTTACCGCCCTGCCCGCCGCGTGGCTGGTCGCCTGCACCGGCACCGCCGGTTTCCAGAAGCTGTTCCACCCCGATCCCGCGATCGGTTTCCTCGCCCATGCCCGCAAGTTCGGTGATGCCCTGGCGGAAGGGCGGGTGCTGGCCCCGGCCAAATCGCTCGACCAGATGGCGCGGGTGGTGATGAACGACCGGATCGACGCCGCCCTGTGCGCGCTATTCCTGGCGGTGGTGACGGCGATCCTGGTCTACGGCATCCGCGCCTGCCTGCACGCACGCCGGCTGTCGATGCCCAGCGTCAGCGAAACGCCGGCGGTGGCGGCATGACGCTGTTGGCGCTGATCGCGGAGACGGCCCGATCGATGGTCGGCATGCCGTCCTATACCGCCTATCGCCAGCACATGGCTACGCATCATCCCGATGCAGCACCGATGGATGAGGTCGCCTTCTTCCGCGACCGGCAACAGGCCCGTTATGGTGGCAAGGGCGGCGGCCGATGCTGCTGATTCGCCCCATCCCGGCTGGATTGCCGTTTGCCGATGATTATGCGAGGCTGACTGTCCCATGATGCTCGCCAGTCCGTTAGGTTTCCGTCGCAGCGCCCTGACGCGCCGCCTGTCGCACTACCTCACGCTGACGGAGGCGGAAGACCGCGCGCTCGAAGCGGCGGAGGAGCGCGAGCGCCGGGTCGCCGCCGGTGAACCGCTGGTCGAGGCGAGCCAGCCGATCGACCGGCTGTTCGTCGTCCAGCATGGCTGGCTGCACAGTTCGGTGCGATTGCGCGACGGGGGCCGCCAGATCCTGCGCTTCCATTATCCCGGCGACCTGATCGGCGTGTCGTCGATCGCCTGGTCGCAGGCGGCGACCACGCTGACCGCAGTCAGCGACTGCATCGTCAGCGAACTGCCCAAAACGCAGCTCGGCCGGCTGTTCGCCGCGCAGGGGCGGATCGGCGGGCTGCTCTATGCGATCGCCGCGGCGGAAAGCGTGGCGATGAGCGACCGGCTGACCGCGATCGGCCGGATGAACGCGATCCAGCGACTGGCGACGCTGCTGCTCGACATCACCGCGCGGCTGCGGGTCACGGCAGGCGGCGTGGTCGACACGATCGAATTGCCGCTGACGCAGGCGGATATCGGCGACGCGCTCGGCCTGACCAAGGTGCATGTCAACCGCACCTTCCGCGAAATGGAGAAGCGCGGCATGATCTCCCGCGCCGGTCGCCGCCTGAAGATTCTCGACGAGCCGGGACTGATCGATTTCACCGGCTTCGTCGATCGCCATGCGGTGATCGCGACCGACTGGCTGCCGCCACTGCTGGGATAGCCATGGCGGAGATCATCAACCTGCGTCGCGCCCGCAAGGCGAAGGCCCGGATCACCTCTGCGGCGCAGGCGGAGGCCAACCGCATCGCCTTCGGCCGCACCAAGGCGGAACGACAGGCGACCGCCGCCGATGCCGATCGCGTCCGCCGCCTGCTCGACGGAGCGAAACGCGAGGAATAGCCGTCCCTCCCCCTGCCGAGGTTCAGTTTGGCGCAAGGCGGGATTTGCTCTACAGGATCGCCCGTCCCCTCCAGAGTGGTATTCCATGCGCTGTATCGCCGGTTTGTTCGTGTTCGCCGCCTGTCTCGCCGCGCCGCTTGGCGCCCAGCAACTGATCGATCCGGGGATCAAGGATCGCGCTACCCCGCCGTTGACGACGGACAAGGAAAACCTGCTGCTGCTCGACCTGTCGACCGGCGGGCGCGTCACCATCTGGCTGCGGCCGGACGTGGCGCCCAAGACGGTGGCCCAGATCAAAACGCTGACCCGTCAGCATTTCTATGACGGGCTGACGTTCCACCGCGTGATCGACGGCTTCATGGCGCAGGGCGGCGATCCCAAGGGCGACGGCACCGGCGGCTCCACCCTCCCCAACATCCCGGCGGAGTTCAACTATCTGCCGCATGTGCGCGGCGCAGTGGCGGCGGCGCGCGCGGATGCCAAGGATTCGGCGAACAGCCAGTTCTACATCGTGCTCCAGCCGCGTCTCGCGTTGGACAAGAAATACACCGTGTTCGGCCGGGTGATCGACGGCATGGCCTTTGTCGACACGATCGAGCGTGGCGAGCCGCCCGCGAACCCCAGCCGCATCGTCCATGCCTATATCGCGGCGGACAATCCCCCCGCCTATGTCGCGGCACCCGCCCCGGTTCCGACCGGGCTCGGGGCACCGGTGACGTTGCCGGGTACCGGGCCGGGCAATGGCACTCCCGCCGGCACCGCCGCGCCGAAGCGTGCCGCCCCAACCATGGCGCCGGCGCGCAAGGCGGCACCCCGCCGTTGAAGGTCGATCTGTTCGACTTCGCCCTGCCGGCGGAGCGTATCGCCCTGCATCCCGCCTCCCCACGCGATGCCGCACGGATGCTGGTGCTTAACGGGGATGTCACGATCGACCGCACGGTCGGCGACCTGCCCGCTTCGCTGCGCGCGGGCGACTGTCTGGTCTTCAACGACACCCGCGTCATTCCCGCGCAACTCGACGGGCGACGGGGCGAAGCGCGGATCGGCGCGACGCTGCACAAGCGCGAGGGACCACGCCGATGGCGGGCGTTCGTGCGCGGCGCCAAACGCCTGCATGATGGCGACACGATCGATTTCGGTCACGACGTCACCGCGATCAGTACCGCGCGCGGCGAGGATGGCAGCTGGGCACTCGACTTCGCCGGGGACGAACCCGTCGAACTGCTGCTGGAGCGGGCGGGCCGAATGCCGTTGCCGCCCTATATCGCGCAGAAGCGGGGGATCACGCCGCAGGATGCGGACGATTACCAGACGATGTTCGCCGCCGATCCCGGCGCGGTCGCCGCCCCCACCGCCGCGCTGCACTTCACGCCCGCGCTGATGGCGGCGCTGGCGGCACACGGCATCGCGCACGAGACGCTGACGCTGCATGTCGGCGCGGGCACCTTCCTGCCGGTGAAGGCGGACGATACGGTCGACCACCGGATGCACGCCGAATGGGGCCGGATCGACGGCGCAGTCGCCGATCGGCTCAACGCGGTGCGTGCCGCCGGGGGCCGGGTGATCGCGGTCGGCACCACCTCGCTCCGTCTGCTCGAAAGCGCCACAGGCGAGGACGGCGTAATCGCCCCGTTTGAGGGCGACACCGCGATCTTCATCACCCCCGGCTACCGCTTCCGCGCGATCGACGGGCTGATGACCAATTTCCACCTGCCGCGATCCACCCTGTTCATGCTGGTATCGGCGCTGATGGGGACCGATCGGATGCAGGCCGCCTATGCCCATGCGATTGCGGCAGGCTATCGTTTCTACAGCTATGGCGATGCGTCGCTGCTTCTGCCGGACGATCGCTCATGATCCTGCTCGCCCTGCTGCTCCAGACGGCCACCGCGCAGGAACCGCCCGAGATCATCGTGCCCGCCCCTGCCCGCCCCTCCGCGCAGACGCCGGCGACGATCGTGGTGGAACCGGTTGCGATGTTCGTCGCCGCCTGCGACGCGGACGGCGACGGACTGACCGAACGCTATGAACTGACGCCGTGCGTGCAGCGGTCGTTCGAGGCGATCGATACCGCGAAGACGGGCAAGCTGCGTTACTTCGCCTTCGCCGACTGGGCGCTGCGGTATCTGGGCGATCGCAATGCGCTGCCCAGCCCGTTCGATGTCGACAAGGACGGCGACAACATGGTGTCGCTGGACGAATTGCAGGCGCAGTTCCAGAAGCTCTATTCGCGTTTCCACCGCAGCGGCGCCGGGATCACCCGTGCCGACCTGCTCACCTTTCGCACCGGCCCGGTCGATGCCAACGGCCCGACCAGGCCCGGCCTTCCCAAACGGGGCAAGGACGGCAAGCCCGCCCCCGCCGATCGCCCCGAGGGACGCAAGCCACGATGACCCGTTTCGCCTTCACCATCGCCGCCACCGATGGGCGCGCGCGCACCGGCAGCATCGCGATGCGCCGCGGCACGATCCGCACCCCCGCCTTCATGCCGGTCGGCACCGCCGCCACCGTGAAGGCGATGAAGCCCGGCGATGTCGGGGCGGCGGGTGCCGACATCATTCTGGGCAACACCTATCACCTGATGCTGCGCCCCGGCGCGGAACGGGTCGCACGGCTGGGGGGCTTGCACGGTTTCATGGGCTGGAACCGCCCGATCCTGACCGACAGCGGCGGCTATCAGGTGATGAGCCTCGCCGATCTGACCAAGCGGTCCGAAGAAGGAGTGTCGTTCAAAAGCCATCTCGACGGCACGCACCACCTGCTCAGCCCCGAACGCTCGATGGAGATCCAGCGCCTGCTCGACTCCGACATCGTCATGGCGTTCGACGAACTGGTGCCGACCACCTCGACTCGCGAGGTGCAGGCGGCGGCGATGGAACGGTCGATGCGCTGGGCGAAGCGATCGCGCGACGGGTTCGACGCCGGTGGCGCGCACGCGGAGGGTGCGGCGCTGTTCGGCATCCAGCAGGGCGCGCTGGACGAGGGCCTGCGCAAGGCATCGGCGGACGCGCTGATCGATATCGGCTTCGACGGCTATGCGGTCGGCGGTCTCGCGGTGGGTGAGGGACAGGCGGCGATGTTCGGCTGCCTCGACTTCGCGCCCGGTCAGTTGCCGGCGGACAAGCCACGATACCTGATGGGCGTCGGCAAGCCGACCGATATCGTCGGCGCGGTGGAGCGCGGTATCGACATGTTCGATTGCGTGCTGCCGACGCGGTCGGGTCGCACCGGTCAGGCATTCACGCGCCAAGGCCCGGTCAACATCCGCAACGCCCGCCATGCCGAGGATCAGGGACCGATCGACCCCAGCTGTCCCTGTCCCGTGTGCGCGACGTGGAGCCGTGCCTATCTCCACCACCTCGTCAGGGCCGGCGAGATTCTGGGGGCGATGTTGATGACGGAACACAACATCTGGTTCTACGAGACGTTGATGGCGGATCTGCGCACGGCGATCACGGCCGGCGGGCTGACTGCCTTCGCCGACGATTTCCGGGCACGATACCAGCAAGCAGGAGAGAACAAGTGACCGACACCACCAAAGACCAGCCCAACGAGATCCTCGCCGCCGCGGCAGAGGCCAAACAGCAGGCGGAAGCTGCCGCCGCCGCCCTGAAGGACAAGGCGAAGGCATGGCCGCTTGCCAGGATCGGCCTGGGAGTAGGCATCGGTTCCGCCGCCGTGGCCGCGGCGGTGCTGTTCGCCGGTCGCACCCGCAAGGATCGCTGAATGACCCGCCGCCTCGCCCTGCTGCTCGCGACCGCCATCCCCACCACGGTCGCAGCGCAGGCGGGGCAGCCACCCGCCCCGGCCGTTCCCGCGACGACGGTGCAGCCGATCGCGTTCACCACGCGCACGCTGGCCAACGGCCTGCGCGTCTATGCGCTGCGCGATACCACCACCCCCAACGTATCGGTGCAGGTGTGGTACGATGTCGGATCGAAGGACGATCCCAAGGGCCGGTCCGGCTTCGCGCACATGTTCGAACATCTGATGTTCAAGGCGACACGGAATCTGGTGCCGGAACAGATGGACCGGCTGACCGAGGATGTCGGTGGCTACAACAACGCGTCGACCGGCGACGACTATACGAACTATTATGAGGTGGTCCCCGCCAACCACCTGCAACGCCTGTTGTTCGCGGAGGCGGACCGGATGGCCAGTCTGGTGGTCGAGCCCACCAGCTTCGCCTCCGAACGCGAGGTGGTGAAGGAGGAATTGCGCCGCTCCACGCTGGCGCGTCCCTATGGCAAGCTGTTCTCCACCTATCTGTCGGCGGCGTCCTATGCGGTGCATCCCTATGCCCGCTCGACGATCGGCAGCATCGACGAATTGCAGGCCGCCTCGATCGACGATGTCCGCGCCTTCCACGCGACCTATTACCGGCCCGACAATGCGATCCTCGTCGTGTCCGGCAATTTCGATCCCACGCAACTGGATGCGTGGATCGACCGCTATTTCGCGCCGATCAAGCGCCCTGCCGGTCGGATCCCGCGTGTGACCGTCGTCGAGCCGCAGCGCACCGCGCCAGTCGTCCGTACCGTCTACGAACCCAATACGCCCCTGCCCGCCGTCATGATGAGCTGGCAGGTTCCACCGGACAACGCCGCCGACACCCCGGCACTGTCGGTGTTGCAGACGGTGCTGGCGGCCGGCGAAAGTTCGCGCCTGTACGAGAACGTCGTCTATCGCGAACAGCTGGCACAGGATGCCGCCGCGTTCCTCGACACCAAACAGGGCACCGGCAACCTGGTCGTCTATGCGATCCTCGCCGGCGGCAAGACGGTGGCGGCGGGAGAGGCGGCATTGACGCGCGAGGTCGCCCGCTTCCGCGATGCACCCGTATCGACGGCCGAACTGGCCGAGGCCAAGAACCAGATCCTGACCGCCGCGATCAGGAGCCGCGAGACGGCCGAGGGCAAGGCGCAACTGATCGCCTCGTCCGTGATCGTCGATGGCGATCCTCATGCCGCGGACCGGCAACTGGCCGCGATCGCGGCGGTGACCGCCGCCGATGTGCAACGGGTCGCGCGGCGCTATCTGGGCATGAACCAGTCCGTCACGATCCGTTACCTGCCCGACGGCGCGCGTCCGGCGGCGGGCGGCGGCGACACGATCGCGGTGGCCCCGACGGTGCGGACCGTATCGCTCGCGCCGCCCACGACCATTGCGGTCGTAACGCCTGCAACCGGGGCGGCACGCCTGTTGCCGCCGCCACCTGCCGCGCCGATCGCGGCGACCTTGCCGCAGCCGGTGGAGACGACGCTGCCCAACGGCCTGCGCATCGTCACCGTGGAGCGCCACACGCTGCCGCTGGTCACCGCCGCGCTGATCGCGACGGGTGGTGGCGCCACCGATCCGGTGGCACGCGCCGGGGTCGCGGACCTGACCGCGACGCTGCTGACCAAGGGGACCGCCACCCGGTCCGCGACGGATATCGCCCGGCAGGTGGAAGCGCTGGGCGGCTCGATCGCCAGTGGCGCGGATCGCGACGGTGCTTCGGTGACGTTGACGGTGAAGTCGGATCAGCTTGGCACCGCCATGCCGATCCTCGCCGATGTCGCGATGCACCCCGCCTTCGCGACGGCGGAGATCGAACGGGCCCGCGCGCAGTCGACCGATGCGGTGACGGTGGCGATGAAAAGCCCTGGCGAACTGGCGGCAATGGTCGCCGGCCGCGCCGTGTTCGGCACCGGTCCCTATGCCGCGCCGCTGGCGGGCACGCCATCGTCGCTGAAGGCGATCGCGCCGGCCGACATCGCCCGCTCCTATGCCGGCACCTGGACGCCGGCACGCACCACGCTGGTGATGGTGGGTGACATCACGCCGGCAGCCGCCACTGCCTTGGCGACGGCCCGGTTCGGTATCTGGCAAGGCAAGCCATCGACAGCACCCACCCTTTCGCCGGTTACCGCCGCTACACCACGGGTGATCGTGGTCGATATGCCATCGGCCGGGCAGGCGGGGGTCGTGGTGGCCCGCGCCGGCATCGCGCGTACCGATCCGCGTTATTATCCGCTCAGCGTCGGCAACACCGTGCTGGGCGGCGGCTTCTCGTCGCGGTTGAGCCAGGAAATCCGGATCAAGCGCGGGCTTGCCTATACCGCGGGCAGCAACATCGCCGCCCGTCGACTGGGTGGCAGCATCGCCGCGCAGACCCAGACCAAGAACCCTTCGGCCACCGAAACCGTGCGATTGATCGCGGCGGAAATGACGCGGATGGGCCGTGAACCGGTGCCGGGCGCCGAACTGGACGCGCGCAAGGCGGTGCTGATCGGCGGGTTCGGCCGTGCGATCGAAACCACGGACGGCATCGCCGACATCGTCGGAGACTATGTCGTGCAGGGTGTGCCGCTGAAGGAAATCGGTCTGTACGCCTCACGCATCGAAGGGGTCGATCCAGCGATGGTCCAGGCCGCCGCCGCGGCGCTGCTCGATCCGAGTGTCGCCAGCATCGTGGTGGTCGGCGATGCAAAGGCGTTCATCGAGCCGTTGCGCCGTCTTTACCCCTCGGTCGAGGTGATCCCGGAAGCGGCGCTCGATCTGGATACGCCGACACTCCGCCGCCCCTGAAGGGACGGCGGAGTTCGCAGCAATCAGCGATAGCGGCGATCGTTCTGACGGTCGTTCTTCTCGTACCGGACCCGTGCCGCCAGTGCATCGTAGCGGCGGTCGAGATCGCGACGCTCGCTGGCGCTGAGGCCGTTCGAACGACGATACTGGGCCTCAAGCCGATCGAGCTGGCGCAGATCGGTCTGGATACGCCGCGCTTCCGGGCGGTTCAGGCGACCGCTGCGGATGCCCTGATCGATCCGCCGGTCCAGTACCGCCTGCCGCTGCGCGATCGGACGCCAGCCGGCCTGCGCACTGGCGGCGACCGGGGTGGCAGCGGCGACGAGGCTGAGTGCGGCGGCGGTGATGGCGATGATCTTCATGGTGAAGCTCCTTTAGGAATGACGGGGCCGTTGCTGGCCTCGACGATCAAGATGGGGGCGACGTGTAACGCCCATGTCCCGCAAACCCGCCAAAATTGTCATGGATTGTCGCAACTTCGCCGGGTTCGTTCAGGAAATGGGGAACGGACTTTAACCGGCCGCCCTCATTGACCGCCCGTCGCGGCCGCCGTTCCGCGATCGGTCGCGAGACTGGGCGCCGGCCCCGTGGCCGGACGCAGCGACTCGCGCAGTTCGGGTGGTACCGGTGCGGTGGGATCGGGGCGGAAGGCATCGGGCGCGCGGGTGTGGATGTCCACCGGTGGCGCATCGGCGGCGAGGTCGGGGGCGGCATGCTCGGCCGGGTTGCCGCGCCGACGCGAGGCGAAGAGCAATGCCACCGCCGCCGCACCCAGCCCGATGGCCGCGGTGCCCGCCGCGATCATCGACACGCCCAGCGTCTTGGGTTGTTGCTTCTGCTTGTTGCGTTTGACGGTCATGCTGTACTGTCCCTTCGATCGAGATGTCCGGTCAACGGCGATCCGCCCCCCTCGTTCCCGATCGACCCCGCCGGCATGTCGTGGCAATAGTCCGACTAGGCTTTCCGTCGACAGCGACTATATGCGGGGGAACGATCCCCCCTTGAAGGAATGACGATGATGATCGACGGAGCCATGTTGATCGGCGGCGACGCACGCCAGGCACCGGCCCGCTTCACCGCGGTCGAGCCGGCGACGGGCAACAGCCTGACCCCCGATTTCTCCTCGGCCGATGCCGCTGCCGTAGAAGAGGCATGCGCGCTCGCCGACGCCGCGTTCCCGGCCTATGCCGCTACCGATCCGGAAAGCCGCGCGGCATTTCTGGAGGCCATCGCCGCCAACATCATCGCGATTGGCGACGACCTGATCGTCCGGGCCATGGCGGAAAGCGGCCTGCCGCGCGCCCGGCTGGAAGGCGAGCGGGGCCGTACCGTCGGCCAGCTCAAGATGTTCGCGCAGGTCGTGCGGCAAGGCGACTGGCTGGATGCCACGATCGATCCCGCGATGCCCGATCGCGCGCCGCTGCCCCGGCCCGATCTTCGCCGCATCAACGTGGCGGTTGGTCCGGTCGCGGTGTTCGGTGCGTCGAACTTCCCGCTCGCCTTCTCGGTGGCGGGTGGCGATACCGCCTCCGCACTGGCAGCGGGCTGCCCGGTGATCGTGAAGGGCCATCCGGCGCATCCCGGCACCGGCGAGCTGGTGGCGCGTGCGATCACCGAGGCGGTGACGGCAAGCGGCCTGCCGGCCGGTGTCTTTTCGTACCTGCCCGGCGAAACCAACGAACTGGGCGGCGCGCTGGTCGCCGATGCCCGTATCCGTGCGGTCGGGTTCACCGGCTCGCGGGCCGGTGGACTGGCACTGGTGCGGATTGCCGCGCAGCGTGACGAACCGATCCCGGTCTATGCCGAGATGTCGAGCATCAACCCCGTCATCCTGTTCCCCGCCGCGCTGGCGGCACGGGGCGAGGCACTGGGCAGTGCCTTCGTCCAGTCGCTGACGATGGGGGCCGGCCAGTTCTGCACCAATCCCGGTCTGGTGCTGGCCGTGGACGGTCCCGATCTCGACGCGTTCATCGCCACCGCCGCGACCACGATGACCGACAGCCAGCCGGCGACGATGCTGTCGCCGGGCATCCATGCCAGCTTTGAAAAGGGTGTCGACGCACTCGCCAGCCATCGTGCCGTGCGCAGCGTCGCGCGGGGCGTGACCGGCGAGGGCGTCAATCAGGCTGTCGGCGCGATCTTCGAGACGGACGCGGCCAGCTTCCTGGCCGATCGGGCGCTGGGGCATGAGGTGTTCGGTTCGTCTTCGGTCGTCGTCCGCTGTCGCGACCTTGCCGAGGTTTCGACCGTCGTCGCCTCGCTCGAAGGGCAGCTCACCGCCACGTTGCACATGGATCCGGCGGACGAGGCGGATGCCGCGACGCTGATCCCCGTGATCGCCCGCCGGGTCGGTCGCATCCTCGCCAATGGCTGGCCGACCGGTGTGGAGGTCGCCCCCGCGATGGTCCATGGTGGCCCCTTCCCCGCCACTAGCGACGGCCGCACGACCTCGGTCGGGACGGCGGCGATCGAGCGCTTCCTGCGCCCGGTCTGCTTCCAGAACCTTGCCACGTCGCTGCTGCCGCCGGCGCTGGACGACGCCAATCCATGGGCGATCGCCCGCCGTCTCGACGGCAAGCGCGAGGCATCGCCGCGGTGAACCCGTGCAGCCCCTCCCTTGGCGGGGAGGGGCTGGTTGCCGCATAATGGTTGCCCGCCTGCCCCGATCACCTACAGCCTGCCCATGACCTCTGCCCCCGTCAGCGACCGCCTGTTGCCCGCGATAGGCCTGCGCCTGATGTCGGTCGGGTTGTTCGCGACGATGAACGCCTGCATCAAACTGGCCGAGGCGCATGGTGCGGCGCTGGGCGAAATCCTGTTCTTTCGCCAAGCCGGGGCCGCCGTACTGGTCACGACCGTGATCGCCGCCGGCCCCGGCCTCGCCACGATCCGGACCCAGCGGATCGGCGCGCATGTGCTGCGTTGCGTCGTCGGGGTCATCAGCATGGCGTTCACCTTTGCCGCCCTGCTGGCGCTGCCGCTGGCGGAAGCGACGACGATCGCCTTCTCCACGCCGATCTTCGCGACGATCCTGGGTGCGGTGGTGCTGGGTGAGCCGACCGGGTGGCGCCGCTGGTGCGCGGTCGCGCTGGGCTTCGTCGGCGTGCTGATCGTGATGCAGCCGGGGGGCCATGCCATCCCGCTCTACGGCGCGGCCTGCGGGCTGGCCGCGGCGATGCTGACCGCGACGGTATTCATCCAGTTGCGCCAGATCGGCCGGACCGAACGCGCGCAGACCACCGTCTGGTGGTTCTCGGTCCTGTCGCTGTTGCCGCTGGGCATCGTGTTCGTATTGTCGATGCAACCCCATCCGCCGACGACGTGGTTGATCCTGATGTCGGTCGGGCTGGTCGGCGGGGGCGCGCAGTTGGCGATGACCGCGTCATTGCGGCGCGGCGCGGTGTCGCTGGTCGTGCCGTTCGACTATACATCCCTGCTTTGGGCCACTGCTTATGGCTGGCTGTTGTTCGGCAGTTTGCCGGGGGAGACGACGTGGATCGGGGCGCCGGTGATCGTCGCCAGCGGCCTCTACATCGTCTGGCGCGAACATCGCCGCCGGCAGGAGGCGACGCAGGCGGCGATCACGCCGGAATAGCGCGCGCCGCCAGCAACAGCCGTCGCGCGCGCAGGATCATCTCCAGCCGCTGCGCCGCGAACAATCCGAGTGCCATCGCCATCGCCATGTCGGTCACGGCCATCACGTCGAGATGCAGCCATCCCGATCCCGCCTGCGCGCCCTGACGCAACAGGACGATCGCGACGACGAACAGCAAGGCGGCCGGGGATGAGGTCTGGCTGATCGCATGGGTCGCGGGATCGATCGCGATCCGCATCGTCCGCCCGCGCTGCCAGCCCAATGTCGCACCGATCATCAGCGCGATCAGGCACCATGCCCAATTCCATCCCGTCGGAAGAAACCGCACGTACATGGCGGTCACCACCACCGCATGGACGGCCGGCACGATCCACAGGCGGTCGATCCTGAGCGGCACCGGCCGGCTCATGCGACGCCATCTGAACGCCATGACGATGCCGATGACGATCGCGGTGATCGCATAAGTGACGACGCTGTTCTGGCCGGGCTGCATGACGGGCAGGATGTCCCGCCATGCAGCCCGCGTCCAGTATCCCGTTGGCGGGCCGCCTATTCCGCGGCGGCGGCCATCGGCGCCGGGTCTTTCCACGCCAGCACCGGCCGCCGCGCGGCCTGGGTTTCGTCCAGCCGGCTGCGCGGGGCGAAATGCGGTGCGGTCTTCAACGCCGGATCACCCGCCTTGGCACGTTCCGCCACCGACCGCAGCGCGCCGATGAACTGATCGAGCGCCGCCTTGGATTCGGTCTCGGTCGGTTCGACCAGCATCGCACCGTGGACGACCAGCGGGAAATACACCGTCATCGGGTGGTATCCCTCGTCGATCAGCCCCTTGGCCACGTCGAGTGTCGAGAACCCGTCAGCGAGGTTGGCGTCGGAGAACAACGCCTCGTGCATGCACGGTCCGGCCCCGGCGAAGGGCGCATCGAGCACGTCCTCCAACGAGCGCAGGACGTAGTTCGCATTCAGCACCGCGTCCTCGGCCACCTGCCGCAAGCCATCGGCACCATGGCTGAGGATGTAGGTCAGCGCACGGGTGAACATGCCCATCTGACCGTGGAACGCGGTCATCCGGCCGAAGCTGTCCAGTTTGCCGCCAAAATGCTCGACGGCGAACTCTTCGGCGCGTTCTTCCTCGATCAGGTGAACATGGCCGTCCTTGGTTCGGGCGGTATATGGCAGCGGCGCGAACGATGACAGCGCCTCCGACAGCACGACCGGGCCTGAACCGGGACCGCCGCCGCCATGCGGAGTGGAGAAGGTCTTGTGCAGGTTGATGTGCATCGCGTCGACGCCAAGGTCGCCGGGCCGCACCCGGCCGACGATCGCGTTGAAATTGGCGCCATCGCAATAGACGTAGCCGCCCGCCGCGTGGACCGCGTCCGAAATCTCCTTCAGATCGCGTTCGAACAGACCGCAGGTGTTGGGGTTGGTGATCATCACCGCCGCGACGTCCGGTCCCAGTCGCGCCTTCAGCGCCGCGGTGTCGACGCGGCCTTCGGCAGTGGCGGGAATATCCTCCACCTTGAAGCCCGCAAAGGCGGCGGTGGCGGGGTTGGTGCCGTGCGCGCTTTCGGGCACCAGCACGACCTTGCGATGCCCCTCGCCGCGCTTTTCCAGTGCTGCCTTGATGCACAGGATGCCGCAAAGCTCGCCATGCGCGCCCGCCTTCGGGCTCATCGCCACACCGTGCATCCCGGTCAGCTTGATGAGCCACACCGCCAGTTCGTTGATGACCTCCAGCGCGCCCTGCACCGTATCGACCGGCTGGAGCGGATGCACGTCCGCGAAGCCCGGCAACCGCGCCATCTTCTCGTTGAGACGCGGATTGTGCTTCATCGTACACGAGCCGAGCGGAAACAGCCCCAGGTCGATCGCATAGTTCTGGCGGCTGAGGCGGGTATAGTGCCGCACCGTCTCCGGCTCCGACAGACCCGGCAGGCCGATGGTCGTGTCACGGGCAAGGTTGCCGAGCCGGCTCTTGCCCTCCTGCGCCGGCGCGATGTCGACGCCCGTGGTCGTGGTATCGCCGATCTCGAAGATCAGCGCCTCTTCCAGCATCAGTGCCTTGTTACCGGTGAAGGTCGGGGCGGCGCCATCGGCGTTATCCTTGCCGGCCATCTCCGGCCGCCAGCCGCTTGCATTGATGCTCATGCCAATACCTCCTCAAGCGCGGCGGCCAGCGCCTCGACATCTTCTGCGGTGGTCGTTTCGGTCACCGCGACCACCAGCCCGTTGGCCAGTGCGTCCTGATCCGGATACAGCCGCCCCAGCGACACCCCGGCCAGGATGCCGCGATCGGCCAGCGTGCGGACCACCGGCCGCGCCTCCTGCGACAGCTTCAACGTGAATTCGTTGAAGAACACGTCGTTGACCAGTTCGACGCCCGGCACCCGCGCCAGCCGTTCCGCCGCCGCGACCGCGCCGGCATGGTTCACCGTCGCCAGCGCCCGCAGCCCCGCCTCGCCCAACAGCGTCATGTGGATCGAGAAGGCCAGCGCGCAGAGCCCGGAATTGGTGCAGATGTTGCTCGTCGCCTTTTCGCGGCGGATATGCTGTTCGCGCGTCGACAGCGTCAGCACGAAACCGCGCCGGCCATCGGCATCCACCGTCTCGCCGCACAGCCGGCCCGGCATCTGGCGGACATATTTGTCCTTGCAGCCGAACAGGCCGACATAGGGACCGCCGAACTGGAGCCCGACGCCCAGCGACTGCCCCTCGCCCACGACGATATCCGCATCCATCTCGCCGGGCGAACGGATCGCGCCCAGCGCGACCGGCTCGGTGACGACGGCGATCAGCAAGGCCTTCTTCGCGTGGCAGGCATCGGCCAGCGGCGTCAGGTCGGCGATGCGGCCGAGGATGTCGGGATATTGCACCACGACGCACGACGTATCGTCGTCGATCCTGGCGATCAGCGCGTCCAGATCCATATCCGCGACCAGCGTGGGCGACGTCGTATCCAGCACGTCGCCAGTGTACTTCGCCATCGTCTTCGCGACCGAGACGTAGTGCGGGTGCAGGCCGGACGACAGGATCGCCTTGCCGCGCCGCGTGATCCGCCGCGCCATGCCGATCGCTTCCCAGCAGGCGGTCGATCCGTCGTACATCGATGCGTTCGCCACGTCGGTTCCCAGCAGGCGCGCGACCTGCGTCTGGAACTCGAACAGCATCTGCAGCGTGCCCTGCGCGATCTCCGGCTGGTACGGCGTATAGGCGGTCAGGAACTCGCCCCGCTGGATCAGGTGATCGACCGAAGCGGGCACGTGATGCCGGTACGCGCCGCACCCCAGGAAGAACGGCACCTCGCCCGCCACGGTGTTGCGCCGCGCCAGCGCGGTCATGTGCCGCTCCACCGACAATTCGGAGGCATGGTTGGGCAGGCCGTGAACGGGGCCGTCGAGCCGTGCCGCCTCGGGCACGTCGACGAACAAGGCATCAATCGAATCGACCCCGATGACGGACAGCATCGCCTCGCGATCGGGCTGGGTAAGCGGCAGGTAGCGCATCTGTTGCTCCTCCCCTCCCATGGACGGGCGGGGCTGGGGTGGGTCGCGTCGTGGAGAATGGGGTCCGTCCGTCCGGCCGATGCCGTATCGCGGGCACTCACCCATCCCGCCCCCTCCCGCCAGGGCGGGAGGGGGATAAGTGGATCACAGCTTCGCGACGAACGCCTCGTACGCGGCTTCTTCCATCAGATCGTCCAGTTCGCTCTCGTCCGACAGGGTGATGCGGAAGAACCAGCCCTCACCCTCGGCATCGGAATTAACCAGATCGGGGGAGTCGGTCAGCGCGGTATTGCCTTCCAGCACCGTGCCCGACACCGGCGAATAAACGTCCGAGGCGGCCTTGACCGATTCGACCACGGCGGCCTCATCGCCCTTGCTCAGTTCGCGGCCATCGGCGGGCACGTCGACGAACACGATGTCGCCCAACTGGCCTTGGGCATATTCGGAGATACCGACCGTGCCGATCGAGCCTTCGACATCGATCCACTCATGATCTTCGGTGAAATAGCGCATTCTTCAAGCTCCCGTCATAGTGGATTGGCGGACATAGCGATGGGGAACGAACGGCATCGCCGCAACGGTCGCCTCGTGGATTTTGCCGCGCTGGACCAGCCGGACCGCGGTGCCGACGATCGCCAGCGCGGTGGGGACATAGGCCATGGCGATCGGCGCGCCGAGCGTGGGGGCGAAGCCGCCGCTGGTGACACGGCCGATCACCGCACCGTCGTCCGCGACCACCGACGCCCCTTCGCGCACCGGCTGGCGGCCGGTCACGATCAGGCCGACCCGCTTCGCCGCCGGGCCGTCCGCCCGTTCGGCCAGGATGCGTTCCGCCCCGGCGAAATCACCCGCCTCGCGCCGCCGCTTCGCCAGGGCGAAGCCGAGGTCGGCCATCACCAGTGTCGTCTCCGGATCAAGATCGTGGCCATACAGCGGCAACCCTGCCTCCAGCCGCAGCGAATCGCGCGCGCCCAGCCCGATCGGCTTCACCTCCGGTTCGGCGCACAGCGCATCGGCGAAGGCGGCGGCGGCCTCGGCGGGGATCGACACTTCGAACCCGTCCTCACCCGTATAGCCCGACCGGCTGATCCACAGCGGCGTGCCCTGCCATTCGAACGCGCCCGCAGTCATGAACACCAGCGCCTCGACACCCGGCACCAGCCGCGCCACCGCCTCGACCGCCCTGGGTCCCTGCGCCGCCAGCAGCGCCTGTTCGTCCTGCAGATTGATCGTCACATCGTCGGGCAACACGTCGAGCAGATAGCCGATATCGTCATATTTGGTCGCGCCGTTGACGACCAGATATAGCTCGTCCTCACCCGCCGCATTGCGCCGCCGCGTCACCATCAGGTCGTCGAGGATGCCGCCATCGTCGTTCAGCAGCAGCGAATACCGGTTCCGGTTCTGGGTCAGACCGACGATATCGCCCGGCAGCACCGCTTCCAGCGCCTTCGCCACCGTATCGATGCCGGCGTCGGCGGTCAGGACCAGCTGGCCCATATGACTAACGTCGAACAGGCCGGCATTCTCGCGCGTCCACAAATGTTCGGCCATGATCCCGTCATACTGGACCGGCATTTCGTAGCCGGCGAACGCGACCATCCGGCCGCCACGGGCGCGATGCCAGGCGTCGAGCGGCAGCAGCTGCGGTTCGTCATGCCCCTCGGGCGCATCTTCGACGTTCAGATCGGCGGGGGGAGGATTCAGGGTCGCGTCGGTCATGGTCCGCCTTTCGAAAAGGACGATCGACGGCAGGCGAGCCCGCTTGGTCGATCCGAACCCCCTCTGTCACGGAACCTGAGAGCTTTCGCCCTGATTCATCGATCGATGAAGCACGGCTTACCCCTTCGGTGGCCCGGCGACCTGCAAGGTCATGGGCGCTTTCCAGAGTGTCGTATATCCTCGCGCGGTCCCTGGTGCCTGAGAGATTCCGGGGCGGTTGCTCCTTCGGCGCCCCCGGTTTTCCCCGAGGGTCTCTCCCGCGCGGGGCTTCGACGGACCAAGCTCTGGCCAGCCCCGCGGGTTTAGTCAATCGGCGATCGCGACACCCGTAAGATTTAGGGTTCCGACTCGCCCGCCGACGCCCCTAGCGCGTCACGTTGTACCGCAACTGGGCCTCGTTCAGCTGGAACCCGACCAGTGCTTCGAAGCTGGCGGCCAGCACCGCCTTGCGCACTTCGGGCTGGGCGAGCGGATCGATCGCGGCGTCGTCGTCGCCGGCCTTGCGGCGACGGGTCAGCCGGTCGCGGATTTCAGGAGGCAGCGTCGCGGCGCTGCGCGAGACGCTGGTCGTGGCGGTGCCGCTGGCCTGCGCGCGCGCCTGCCCCGCATCGAAATGGAGCGCGATCGTGCCGACCCGCTTGGCCACCACATTGTTGCCGCCGCGCACGACGGTGATGAAATAGGGCACCTGCACGTCGCGCGCCGCCTCGCTGCGCTGCCGCCGCGCCTGCACGTCGAAGGTGACGGTGGTGGCGATGTCGCTGCCCACGTCGTTGCAGGTGCCGCGCACGTTGGTCATCGCGGCGACCAGATCGATCGCGGTTTCCGCCTGGCTGGTCGGTGGATCGAACAGCGTGACGTCGCCGGTGCCCGCCGGCACGCCCACCACCGGGCAGGCGGAGCGGACGGCGGAAACACCGCCGGTCGCGTCGATCTCACCCGTGCTGGCGCAACCCGCAAGCGCGGTGGCGAGGACGAGCGCGGCAGGGGCGGCGAGACGGATCGGGGCTTTCACGGGCGACGCATACCTTTTGCCATGCCGCGGCAAGCCCGCGGGAATACCGCCCCGCCATAGGAACCGGGTTGGAGACGTGCAAGCAATCGCGTACAGGACCGCCCATGCATGCCGTAGCCCAGAAGCCGCCGCTCGACCTCCTGATCGCCGCGCCACGCGGCTTCTGCGCCGGGGTCGACCGGGCGATCCGCATCGTCGAACTCGCGATCGAGAAGCACGGCGCCCCCGTCTATGTCCGGCACGAGATCGTCCACAACAAGTTCGTGGTCGACAGCCTGAAGGCGCAGGGGGCGATCTTCGTCGAGGAACTGGACGAGGTGCCGGACGGCGCGCCCGTCGTCTTCTCCGCGCACGGCGTACCCAAATCGGTGCCCGCAGCGGCACAGGATCGCGGGCTCGACTATCTCGACGCCACCTGCCCGCTGGTATCGAAGGTCCATCGCCAGGCCGAACGGCTGGTCGCCGCCGGCCGCCACATCGTGTTCATCGGCCATACCGGCCATCCGGAGGTGATCGGCACCTTCGGGCAGGTGCCCGAGGGCGCGATGTCGCTGATCGAGACGGTGGCGGACGCCGAAAGCTTTATGCCACCCGATCCCGCCAACCTCGCCTTCCTGACGCAGACGACGCTGTCGGTCGACGATACCGCCGCGGTGGTCGCGACGTTGCAGCGCCGGTTTCCGCTGATGCAGCCACCGCGCGGCGAGGACATCTGCTATGCCACCTCCAACCGGCAGGCAGCGGTGAAGGCGATCGCCGCACAATGCGACGCGATCCTCGTGATCGGCGCGCCCAATTCATCCAACTCGGTCCGGCTGGTCGAGGTGGCGGAGCGCGAGGGGGTGCCGGCACGGTTGATCCAGCGCGCGATCGATCTCGACTGGGACTTCCTGACCGGGGTCGGCACGCTGGGGCTGACGGCGGGCGCCTCCGCCCCCGAACTGCTGGTCCGCGAACTGGTCGACCGGCTGTCCGAACGTTTCACGGTGACCGAGCGCGAGGAGGAAACCACGCGCGAGACGATCGCCTTCAAGCTGCCACGCGGGCTAGACGCGGCGGCCTGAGGCACCCCTATGGCCGTCTATACGCAGGTGTCCGCCGAGGCGCTGACCGATTTCCTCGCCCGCTACGATCACGGCGCGCTTGTCTCCGCCAAGGGGATCGCGGAAGGGGTCGAGAACAGCAACTACATGGTCGACACCACCGCCGGCCGCTACATCCTGACCTTGTACGAGCGGCGCGTGGCGGCGGGCGACCTGCCGTTCTTCATGGCGATGCTGGATCATGTCGCGGCGGACGGCAACCTCGTGCCTCGCGCCTTCGCCGACCGCGATGGCCGCATCATCCAGGAACTGGAGGGGCGCCCCGCCTGCCTGATCGAGTTCCTGTCGGGCGTGTCGGTGACGCGACCGACTCCGTCACAGGCGCACGCCGCCGCCGCCGCGATGGGGCGGATGCACCACAGCCTCGCCAATTTTACCGGCCAGCGCGCCAACACGCTGGGGGTGGACGACTGGCGGCCGTTGCTGGATCGCTGCGGCCGGTCGCTCGACACGATCCAGGCGGGACTGTTCGACCGCGTCGACACCGCGCTGGCAGCGGTGGAGCGGGACTGGCCCCGCGACTTGGCCGTAAGCGTCATCCATGCCGACCTGTTTCCCGACAATGTGCTGATGCTGGATGACCGCGTCACCGGGTTGATCGACTTCTATTTCGCCTGCACCGATATCCGCGCCTATGATCTGGCGGTGATGCATTCGGCATGGGCGTTCGATCCGGCGGGCGAGCCGCTCGACCCTGCGGTCGGGCGGGCGCTGGTGGCGGGGTATGATGATGCGTTCGGCCTGTCGGCGGCGGAACGGGCGGCGCTGCCGGTGCTGGCGCGGGGCGCGTGCCTGCGCTTCCTGCTGACGCGGGCATGGGACTGGCTGAACACCCCGGCCGATGCGCTGGTGACACGCAAGGACCCCTTGGCCTATGCGCGCCGGCTGGATTGGTATGAGCGGAGCGACGGATTTGACGCCGGTTGAGATTGCGACGGACGGGGCGTGCAAGGGTAATCCCGGCCCCGGCGGCTGGGGCGCGCTGATCCGCGCCGGCGGTCAGGAGAAGGAACTGTCGGGTGGCGAGAAGCTGACCACCAACAACCGCATGGAATTGATGGCGGCGATCGAGGCGCTGAACGCCCTCACCCGCCCCTGTCAGGTCACGCTGTCGACCGACAGCCGCTATGTGATGGACGGCCTGACCAAATGGATACACGGCTGGCAGAAGAACGGCTGGCGCACCGCGAGCCGGCAACCGGTGAAGAACGCCGAACTGTGGCAGGCGCTGCTGGCGGCGGCCAAGCCCCACAAGATCGACTGGAAATGGGTGAAGGGCCATGCCGGCCACCCGGATAATGAGCGGGTGGACAAGCTGGCGAGCGATGCGGCGGTGGTGGCGGGGCGGTAAGGACACAGCCTGATTTCGATCTAGATAGGACGGCGATAACTGGTGGTTTACGAACCGACCACTTTTAGGAAGACAGGCGGCAATAGCTGACATTGCGGGGCAATGCCGCCTTCTCAACAAAAGACGGTGTTTTGCGAAACGAAAGCCGTATGTGATTGTGGTTGAGATTGTTTACTAACTACTACGATATATTCCATCTATACATTCCGACAATCACGTCGCACTCGGTGCGCCCTTTCGTCCAGACATCGATCGCGAGATCAGGAATACCATGCATCGAGAATTGCACAGCTGCGCCAAGAATCCGGCTGCTGGACATTGCTACAAGTATGAGCTGGCCAGCTTGATTGTCCTCATCCCAAACCGTCAGACCGCCCTCACCTGAGCGCACGTCCAGCCAAGTAGCGAGATAGCTGTTTTTTCCGGGCACTCTGAACGTGCTGATCAATCGATGCCCGGAACGGGACGGCATTCCAGCCGGTGGCTGAAACGGGTCAAGCATTTGGTCCGCATTCGCGCCTACATCCTTGACAATTTCCACGGAAATCACCTTGGTTGGATGGGGTACACCATGATCTAGAACGATATTAATCCCACCATCGGCTGAGGTCCGGGCAAACGTCAGTGACTCAAGTCCGCTGATCTTGGACAGGGTAACGGGGTCGGCTTCAAACGGGACGCTGAAGACATGCTCCAGTTTCCCAGCCGCCGACCGTAATGGGATCAAAACGGGTAAAGTAGGGCTTCTTTTCAACCCGTCATTGATGGTCGCTGCACGGGAAGCACTCACGCACATTAGAGCCACAAAGCACATTGTGGTAACGGTTGATCGAAAGCTACGCATCCTGACTTCTCATCAATCGCCTCTGCACAACTTATGCATTGTCGTCCAGATAAATGCTACCATCTGCGAATCAAACAGGGGTATTTATTCTTACCACTTTTTGGCTATCCGGGAATCCTAAACTAGAATCGATAGCGTGACAGTCGCCCGGGCGATAACATCTACAGGCGTCCGAGGAACACGCCTTCCTAAAATATACTTCTAATTATTCTTTCTTGGATTGCCGATCATACACGAAGAAACGAAAATTATCGCGCTGAACGAACGACTGCTTTCGGGCAGGCGCTTCCCGGTCCTCGGCGGCAACAATTGGGCGAATTCAGACACTTATACGAGGTGCGCGCTCCACAACGGCCTGTACACCGAATTGAATGACGGACGAGATCGGATCGGCGCCGTATTTACATCGTTCGAGCTGCCCATTTTCTGCAGGCCGCTGTCGCGATGTCCGAACCGTCAGCGCTATCAAGCCTACCCAAGCCGCCCCGGCACATAGCGCCCGACATCAACTCCCGCCACATCCGGTACCTGTCCCAGCACCAGCGCCGCCGCCATCGCCGCCGCCGCCGGAGCGGTCTGGATGCCGAAGCCGCCCTGGCCGGCGCACCAGAAGAAGCCTGGTTCCGCAAAGCCATAGACCGGCAGGCGATCGAGCGCGAAGCTGCGCAGGCCCGCCCAGCGTCGCTCGACCGCCGCGACGCGCCAGTCGACCGCCTGTTCGAACCGGTCGATCGCCACCGCCACGTCGATCTCCTCCGGCGCGGCGTCGCACGGGTCGGTCGGGATCTCGTCATGCGGCGACAGCCATAGTCGTCCGCCCGCCTCCGGCTTGAAGTAGAAACGGCCAGCGATATCGGCGACATGCGGCATGTCGGCGGGCGTCGGCGGATCGGTGCGCAACTGCACCATCGTCCGCCGATAGGGCCGGATGCCGATCGGCCGCACCCCGCAGCGGATCGCTACCTCGTCCGCCCAGGCGCCGGCTGCATTCACCAGCACGGTTGCCGTGACGTGGCCGGCGGGCGTTTCGATCTGCCAGACGCCATCCTGCCGCACCGCCGATCGGATACCGGCATTGGTGACGATCGTCGCACCACCGGTTCGTGCGGTCTTCAGGTAATGGCCATGCAGCCCGGCGACATCGATATAGGCGCAGCTCGGCTCCATCACGCCGATCGTCCAGTCGGACCGCAATCCCGGAATACGGCTGGCCGGATCGATCCGCATCAGTTCCACCGCACTGTCCGCGAATTCGGCGAGGAAGGCGTCGGCCGCCGCCGCGTCCTCCTGCCGGCCGATATGCAGCGATCCCAGCGGTTCGAGGAAGCCCCCGTCGCGCAGCGCTGCGCCCGAAGCGGTGGTGAGCGGCTGGATCGCCGGGCCACCATAGGTTTCCGACCAGAACGCCGCCGAGCGGCCGGTGGCGTGCAGGCCCGGCATCGCCTCCGCCTCCAGCACCACCACGCGGGCATGGGGAGCAAGCGCGGCGGCGAGGCTGGCGCCGGCGATGCCGCCACCCGCGATCGCGACGTCGTATCGGGCGGCACTGGTCATGGCAGCGGACGAAGCAGGGGAAAGGATCTGGTCATCGTGTCCGGCGGTTACGGTTTTGCAAGTCATGCTCCCTACAACGTCCGGCGATGGAATGGGACATGATGCGTATCGGCCTCGCGCTCGCCGCGGTGGCGCTGTTGCTGTCGGCGGGGATCGAGGATGCCCGCACGCGGCTGATCGCCAATCGCAAGAGCGTGGCGCTGGTGTTGCTCGCGCCTTTGTGGTGGTGGGCCAACGGCGCTTCGCTGTGGCCGGGGGTGGCGATGCAGCTGGCGCTGGCGATCGTGACGTTCGCGGTGTTCGCCGTGGCGTTCCATGTCGGCGCGATGGGCGGCGGCGATGTGAAGCTGATCGCGGCCCTGTCGCTGTGGCTGCCGCCGATGCTGCTGATGGCGATGCTGGTGACGATGTCGCTGGCGGGCGGCGTGGTGACGCTGGCGATGCTGGTCGACAAGCGCTGCCGCCGCGATGCCGGCCCGGTCGAGGTGCCGTATGGCGTGGCGATCGCGATCGCCGGCATCCTTACGCTGCGCGAACCCATCCTTAACCAGTTCGGGTCATGATTAATGCCTGATCCACCACGCGATTCGGCAAAAGGCGCAAGAACGAGCAATGGATAGTCGCAAGGTCATTCTGCTGATCGGCGCGCTGATGGTGGCGATCGTCACCGCCGTCATGGCCCGGTCGCTGATGGCGGGCAGCGCCGCCCCTGCCGCCGCCGCCGGCCCGCCGGTGCCGGTAATCGACGGGCCGGAAGTGCTGGTCGCCACCCGCGCGCTACCGATCGGCACCATCCTCGACGCCTCCGCGCTGAAGTTCCAGCCCTGGCCCAAGGAACTGGTCGACGGCGCCTATTATCTGAAAGCGCAGACCAATCTGGCGAAGCTGCAGGGCACGGTGGTGCGCAACGCGATCACCGCCGGCCAGCCGGTGACGCAGGGCGCCTTGGTGAAGCCGGGGGATCGCGGTTTCCTGGCCGCCGCGCTCGGGCCGGGAATGCGCGCGGTGACGGTGCCCGTATCGGCACAGGCCGCCGTCGCCGGCTTCGTCTTTCCGGGGGATCGCATCGATCTGGTCCTGACCCAGTCGGTGACGGGCGGTGGCGACGGCCAGCCGCTACATGTGTCGGAGACGATCCTGCGCAACCTGCGTGTCCTCGCCACCGACCAGCGTACCGACAATCTGGTCGGTGAAGACGGCAAGACCGTGGTCCGCACCTTCTCCAATGTGACGGTCGAGGCGACGCCGAAGATCGCCGAGCAGATGGCGGTCGCGCAGACGCTCGGCAGCCTGTCGTTGTCGCTGCGGTCGATCGCGGACAATTCGAGCGAGTTGGAGGAAGCGATCGCCAGCGGTGCGGTCAAGGTGCCGGACGGTGATCCCCGCATGGAAAAGGCAATGCTGCTGCGGCTCGCCGGCCAGCCCCAGTCGGGCGCCACCGGTTCCACCACCGGTGCCGACGTCTCCCGCTACCAGCGGCGCAGCGTCCCCGGCCGGGGGCCGGATACCGGATCGGGCATGGTCGGCAACGGGCCGATGAATGTGATCGCCAACGTGCCGGCCGGCAGCATCCCCGCGCCCGTGTCCACCGGGCCGCTCGTCCGGGTCGCCCGCGGCAACAACGTGACCGCCGTCGCGGTCGGGGGAAAGTGACATGCGCCGTTCGATGATTGCCCTGATGCTGGCCGCTGCCGGCACACCGCTGGCCGCCGAACCGATCCCCGCCAGGGCACCGGCCGCCGCCCCTGCCCCCGCGCCCGTCCCGGTCGGGGCGGTGGTGCAGGTCAACACTGGCCGCGGCCGGCTGGTGACGCTGCCGCAGCCGATGAGCGATCTGTTCATCGCCGACGACGGGATCGCCGACGTGCAGGTCCGCTCGCCCACCCAGCTGTATATCTTCGGCAAGAAGACCGGGGAGACGACCGTGTCCGCCACCACCAAGGGCGGTCAGGTGGTGTTCACCACCACCGTGCGGGTCGGCAACAATCTCGGGTCGGTCGGCGATATGCTGGCGCTCACGATGCCGGATGCGAAGATCGTCGCGACGCCGATGAACGGCATGATGCTGCTGACCGGCACCGTCGCCGCCCCCGCCGACGCGGCCGAAGCCGAACGGCTGGTGCAGCTGTTCGTCGGCGACGGCACCAAGGTGCTGAGCCGCCTGCGCACCGCCACGCCGATGCAGGTGAACCTGCAGGTACGGTTCGCGGAAGTGACCCGGGGCTTTTCCAAGAATATCGGCGTCAATCTCGCCTCCGTGGATTCAACCAGCGGACTCAAGTTCGGTATCACCCGTGGTCGTGGAACCGGATCGCAATATACGCCGGGCGGGTCGCTTGGCGTCGGCTTCACCAGCGCGCCCGCCAACGGCTCGCTCGTCACCGCATCCGGAACCAGCGCGGCGATCGGGCTGGCCGGTCGTCTGCTGGGGCTCGACATCCTGAGCGCGATCGATCTGGGCGAAACCCTCGGGCAGGTCACGACGCTCGCCAACCCGAACCTGACCGCGCTGTCGGGGGAAACCGGCAGCTTCCTGGCGGGTGGTGAAATCCCCATTCCGCTTGCACAGGGGTTCGGCACGGTATCGGTCGAGTTCAAGCAATACGGCATCAGCCTGGGCTATACCCCCACGGTGCTGGCCGATGGCCGTATCTCGCTGCACGTGAAACCGGAGGTATCGCAGCTCGATTACTCCAACGCGGTCACGCTGTCCGGCACGCGCGTGCCAGGCATCAGTTCGCGCCGGGCGGAGACGACGATCGAACTGGGGTCGGGCGAAAGCATGATGATCGCTGGGTTGCTTCAGAATACGCGCAACAACTCGATCGACAAGACGCCGTTCCTGGGGGACATCCCTATCCTGGGTGCGCTGTTCCGCTCCAACGGCTGGCAACGCAACGAAACCGAACTCGTCATCATCATCACCCCTTATCTGGTGAAGCCGATGAGCAGCCCCGCGCAGGTCGCGATGCCGATCGACGGTATCCGGACCCCGACGGATGCCGAACGCATCCTGCTCGGCAAGATCGGCGGCGGCGAAACGGGCGGTAAACGCCCCATCCCGACCATGGCGCCCCCCGCGTCGACGGCCCCCACCTCGCCACGCACCGCCAGCCCGGCGCTCCCCCGATGACCCCCGCCCGAGGAACCGTCGCCATGACCAAGCGACCGATGCTGCTCGCCTGCCTGATCCCCGCACTCACCTTCGCGCTCGCCGGTTGCGGGGGTACGCAGAACGCCGGCGTCGAATCGATTCACCAGCCGGTGGTGACCAAGACCGATCACGTTCTCGCCCTCGACGCGCCGGGCGGGCGGCTCGCGGTGGGCGAGCCGCAACGACTGGCCGGCTGGCTGGCGGGGCTGCATGTCGGCTATGGCGATCGGATCGCGATCGACGATGCGGCGGATGCCGACACGCGCGATGCCGTCGCCGCGATGATCGCCGGCTATGGCCTGTTGCTGGCGGACGGTGGCCCGGCCATCGCCGCCGCCACCCCGAACGACACCGTCCGCGTCGTCGTCAGCCGTGCCACCGCGCGGGTCCCCGGTTGCAACGACTGGTCGCGCGACAGTTCGGTCGACTACGCCCAGAACACCTCGTCCTTCTACGGCTGTTCGGTGAACGGCAACCTCGCCGCGATGGTCGCCAACCCGCGCGATCTGATCCGCGGCGCCAGCGGCGACGGACTGAACGATCCCGCCGCGGTGTTCAAGGCGATCGACAGCTATCGCAAGGCCGCACCCGGTGGCGGCGGCGGTCAGACCGTCAAATCTGAATCGGCCGGAGGCAAGTGAGATGAACGCTCCCTGGAAACCCGCCGGCTCGGGCGTGCGCGACCCGTTCGTCGCCTATGTCTGCGACGACGCCACCGCCGATGCCCTGCGCCCCGTCGTCGCGGCGATGGGCTGGACCGCCGACAAGGTCCACAAGGGGGGCCTGCGCAGCGGCATCCAGACGCTGTCGGTCTCGGCCAGCCCGCAGATCCTGTTCGTCGACCTCGCCGAATCGGGCGATCCGCTGACCGATATCAACGCGCTGGCCGAGGTATGCGAGCCGGGCACGGTGGTGATCGCCACCGGCCAGATCAACGACGTGCGGCTGTACCGCAACCTGATCGCCAGCGGCATTCACGATTATCTGCTGAAGCCGCTCAACCCCGATATGCTGCGCGATGCCTTCGCGCAGGCGCAGGCGATGTTCCATGCCCCCAAGGTCGTCGATCATGCGGCGGAACGTCCGCACTGCTCGGTGGCGGTGGTGGGCGCACGCGGCGGCGTCGGCGCCTCGACCATCGCATCGTCGCTGGCATGGCTGCTGGCCGAACAGGACAAGAGGTCCACCGCGCTGCTCGATCTGGACGTCCACTTCGGCACCGGTGCGCTGGCGCTCGATCTGGAGCCGGGGCGCGGCCTGACCGACGCGATCGAGAATCCGAGCCGGATCGACGGCCTGTTCATCGAACGCGCGATGGTCAAGGCGTCCGAGAAGCTGTCGGTCCTGTCCGCGGAAACGCCGATCAATGCGCCGCTCGTCACCGACGGCAGTGCGTTCTGCCAGTTGCAGGAGGAAATGCGCGCCAGCTTCGAATGCACCGTCATCGATCTGCCGCGCGGCATGCTGGTGCAATATCCGCAGTTGATGGCCGATGTGCAGGCGGTGGTGATCGTCACCGAACTGACGCTGGCGGCGGCGCGCGACACGATCCGGCTGTTGTCATGGATGAAGACCCATGCCCCGCAGGCGCTGGTCCATGTCGTCGCCAACCGGATCGCAGCGGCGGGCCAGCCGGAGATCAACCGCAAGGATCTGGAAAGCTCGATCGAGCATCGCATCGACCATGCCGTCCCGTTCGATCCCAAACTTGCCTGCCTCGCGGCCAAATTGGGCAAGCCGATGGCTGAGGCCGGGCGCGGCGGCAAGACGGTCGCACCGCTGATCGACCTGATGAACACGGTCGTGGGCGCCGTCGTCGCAGGGAACGACGGCAAGATGCCCAAGCCGGGTTCGCTGGTCGGCAGGCTGGGCGAATTGAAGGGCCTGCTCGCGAAGCGCATGCCCAAAGCGAAGGCGAAATAGGCTCGCCGATGCTGCCGCTCGTCCTCATCCTGCTGGGATCCGCCGTCACGCTGGCGATGATGGTGCTGGCAATGTCGGGTCCATCCGCGTCGCGCGCCCAGTCGCGACGCATCGCCGCCTTGCGGGAACGCCACGGCAATGCGGCGCTGATCGTGAGCGGTCCGAGCCGGGGTATCGCCAACGTCCGCGATACCCGGATGGACCTGGCGTTCGGTCGCATCCTGCCCAATCGCGAACTTCTCGCCAAGCGGCTGGCGATGACCGGCAAGACCTGGACGGTCGGCCAGTATGGCATCGCCACCGCCGGACTGATCGTGACGTTGCTGATCGGACTGATCGTGATCGGCCTGCCGGTCGTGATGGCGGCGATGCTGGCGCTCGCGATCGGGGCGGGCCTGCCGCACATGGTCGTCGGGCGGACGATCGCGCGCCGGGTGGGCAAGTTCACGACGCGGTTCCCGGATGCGATCGAACTGCTCGTCCGTGGCTTGCGCTCCGGTCTGCCGATCAGCGAGACGATCGGTCTCGTCGGCCAGGAACTGGAAGGCCCGATCGGCGAGGAGTTTCGCGCCATCGCCGACAAGATGAAGATCGGCCGGACGATGGATGCCGCGTTGCAAGACACCGCCGACCGGCTGGGCACCCCCGAATTCCAGTTCTTCGTGATCACCATCGCCATCCAGCGCGAAACCGGCGGCAATCTGGCCGAAACACTCGCCAATCTGGCCGATGTGCTGCGCAAGCGCGCGCAGATGAAGCTGAAAATCCGGGCCATGTCGTCCGAATCCAAGGCGTCGGCCTATATCATCGGTTCGCTGCCGTTCATCGTGTTCGCGCTGATTTGGTTCGTCAACGGCGACTATATCGGCAAGTTCTTCGTCGACGAACGGTTGATGGTGACCGGCATGGGCGGGGTGCTGTGGATGGGCATCGGCGCGTTCATCATGTCCAAGATGATCAGTTTCGAGATCTGAGGGGGAACGGGGCCATGGGCGCAACCGCTGGACCGACGCTGCTGGGCGTCGACGTGATCTGGGTGGCGACGATTCTGTCGGGGGTCACCGCACTGGCGGTGATGACCGCGATCTATGCCGTCACCACCGTGCGCGATCCGATGGCGCGGCGCGTGCGCGCGCTGAACGAGCGGCGCGAGCAGTTGAAGGCCGGCATCACCGCCTCCACCAAGCGTCGTGCCAAGCTGGTCCAGCGCAACGAGACGACGGACCGGCTGCGCAGCTTCCTCGGCTCGATGAAGATGCTGCAGGACAGCCAGTTGAAGGACGCGCAACTGAAGCTGCTTCAGGCGGGCGTCCGCTCGAAGGAATGGGCCGTCGCGGTGATCTTCGGCCGGCTGGTGCTGCCGATCCTGTTCGGCGGGTTCATGGCCTTCTGGGTTTACGGCACCGACAGCTTCGTCGAATGGTCCGCGCTGAAGCGGTACGGGCTGGTCGCGGGTACGCTGATCCTGTCGTACAAGGCGCCCGACCTTTTCCTGAAGAACAAGATCCAGAAGCGGTCCGACGCGATCCGCAAGGGGCTGCCCGACGCGCTCGACCTGCTCGTGATCTGCGCGGAGGCGGGGCTGACGGTGGACGCCGCCTTCCACCGGGTCGCGCGCGAACTGGGCCGGGCCTATCCCGAACTGGGTGAGGAATTCACGCTGACCGCGATCGAGCTCGGGTTCCTGACCGACCGGCGGCAGGCGTTCGAGAATCTGGCGACCCGCGTCGCGCTGGATGCGGTGAAGGGCGTCACCACCACCATGGTCCAGACCGAGAAATACGGCACCCCCCTCGCCTCCGCGCTCCGCGTGCTGTCGGCGGAATTCCGAAACGAGCGGATGATGCGGGCGGAGGAAAAGGCGGCGCGGTTGCCGGCGATCATGACGGTGCCGCTGATCTGCTTCATTCTGCCGGTGCTGTTCGTCGTGATCCTGGGGCCGGCGGCCTGCTCGATCAAGGATGCGATGCTCAGCGGAAACTAAGCGGCGCGGAAAATCGTTGATCCTCCGTAACAGGAGAGATTCGATGCTGTTTTCCACCCCGACCCAGTTCGCGGTATTGGTGCTGGTGCTGATCGCCGGCTGGCTGCTGGGGCTGGCCAGCCACCCCGGCGGCCGCAAGTGGAAGGACCGCTATGCCGCCGAGCGTGAGGCGCATGCCGCCACCCGACGCGACGCCGATACGCGCATTGCCGCTGCCGACGCCCGCGTGACGGAGGCGGAACGCGTTCATGCAGCACCGCTGGTCGAACGCGACATGGCGGTGGGCACGCGGACCGAAACGGTGACGACGCGACCCGCGGCATTGAGCGCCGCCCGCCCGGCCTATCCCGCCGGTGACCGTCGCGGCTGGTTCGACTGGGACAACCGCCCGACGACGGTGCGGTAAATACACCCTCCCTTCCCCGCCGATGCGACCACATTGGCGGGGAAGGCGGCTATGACAGGCGTTACTGCGCCTTCAGCGCTGCCTGCGCCGCCGCCAGCCGCGCGATTGGCACGCGGTACGGCGAGGCCGAAACGTAATCGAGCCCGACCTTCTCACAAAACGCGATGCTCGCCGGGTCGCCGCCATGCTCGCCGCAGATGCCCAGCTTGATGTCGGGCCGGGTGGCGCGACCGCGCTCCACCGCCAGCTCGATCAGTTCACCAACACCCTCGACATCGATGCTGACGAACGGGTCCTTGGGATAGATGCCCTGTTCGACATAGGCGCCCAGGAAGCGCGCGGCGTCGTCGCGGCTGACGCCCAACGTCGTCTGCGTCAAGTCGTTGGTGCCGAACGAGAAGAACTCGCCGCTCTCCGCGATCTCGCCCGCCTTCAGCGCGGCTCGCGGCAGTTCGATCATCGTGCCGACCAGATATTGCAGCGTCCGGCCGCGTTCCTCGAACACCGCCTTCGCCGCCTTGTCGACGACCGTCTTCATCAGGTCCAGTTCGCGCTTGGTGGCGACCAGCGGGATCATGACTTCGGGGATCGGTGCGTCGCCGGACTTTTCCGCCACGTCGATCGCCGCCTCGAAGATGGCACGCGCCTGCATCTCGTAGATTTCCGGATAGGTCACGCCCAGCCGGCAACCGCGATGGCCGAGCATCGGGTTGAACTCGTGGAGTTCGGCCGCCCGTGCCTTCAGCGTGTCGATATCGATCCCGGCCGCCTCGGCAACCTCCGCGAACTCGTTCTCCTCGTGCGGCAGGAATTCGTGCAGCGGCGGATCAAGCAGTCGGACGGTGACGGGCAGTCCCGCCATCACCTCGAAGATTTCGGCGAAGTCGCTGCGCTGTTCGGGCAGCAGCTTGTCGAGCGCGGCACGGCGCCCCTTCTCGTCCGACGCGAGGATCATCTGACGGACCAGCGTGATCCGCGCACCCTCGAAGAACATATGCTCGGTACGGCACAGGCCGACGCCCTCCGCGCCGAATTCGCGCGCGGTGCGGCAATCCTGCGGGGTTTCGGCGTTGGCGCGCACCTTCAGCCGGCGCACCTCGTCCGCCCACACCATCAGCGTACCGAAATCGCCCGCCAGTTCGGGCTGCACGGTCGCGACCAGACCGGCCATCACCTCGCCGGTGGTGCCGTCCAGCGTCAGCAGATCGCCTTCGCGCACCTCGCGCCCGCCGACGCGCATCACCTTGTCCTTCGCGGAGATCGAGATGCCGCCGGCGCCGGAGACGCAGGGGCGCCCCATGCCGCGCGCCACGACCGCGGCGTGGCTGGTCATGCCGCCACGCGCGGTCAGGATGCCCTTGGCCGCATGCATCCCGTGGATGTCTTCGGGGCTGGTTTCGGTGCGGATCAGGATCACCGCCTTGCTCTCCGCGGCCCAGCGTTCGGCGGTATCCGCGTCGAACACCGCCGCGCCGGACGCCGCGCCCGGCGATGCCGGCAGCCCTTTGGCGATCACGTCGCGATGCGCGCTGGGATCGAGCGTGGGGTGGAGCAACTGGTCGAGCGCCATCGGCTCGACGCGCAGGATCGCCTCCTCATGCGTGATGAGGCCCTCGTTCGCCATGTCGACCGCGATCTTCAGCGCCGCCTTGGCGGTGCGCTTGCCGCTGCGGGTCTGGAGCATCCACAGCTTGGTGCGCTCGACCGTGAACTCGATGTCCTGCATGTCGCGGTAATGGTTTTCGAGCGTATCGAACACCGCCGCCAGTTCGCCGTACACCTCCGGCATCGCCTCTTCCATCGAGGCGGGCTTGGCGCCGGCTTCCTCGCGCGCGACCTTGGTCAGATATTGCGGCGTGCGGATGCCGGCGACGACATCCTCGCCCTGCGCGTTGATGAGGAATTCGCCGTAATAGGCGCGGTCGCCCTTCGACGGATCGCGGGTGAAGGCGACGCCCGTGGCCGACGTGTCGCCCATGTTGCCGAACACCATCGCCTGCACGTTGACCGCGGTGCCCCAGGTGGCGGGAATGTCGTTCAGCCGGCGATAGACCTTCGCCCGCTCCGACTGCCACGATCCGAACACCGCGCCGACCGCGCCCCACAACTGGTCGTGCACGTCCTGCGGGAAGGGCTTGCCCCACTCCTGCTCCACCAGCCCCTTATATTCGGCAACCAGCGCCTTCAGGTGATCGGCGGACAGTTCGGTGTCGAGCGTGAAGCCATTGTCTTCCTTCGCGATCTCCAGCGCTTCCTCGAACGCGCCGTGATCCAGTTCGAGCACGACGTCCGCATACATCTGGATGAAGCGGCGATAGCTGTCCCACGCGAACCGCTCGTCGTCCGCCGCCTTGGCCAGTCCGACGACGGTTTCGTCGTTGAGGCCGAGGTTGAGGACGGTGTCCATCATGCCGGGCATCGACACGCGCGCGCCGGAGCGGACCGAAACCAGCAACGGATCGGCGGCATCGCCGAACGTCTTGCCGGTGATCCCCTCGATATGCGCGATGCCGCCCGCTACCTCGTCCCGCACGCTTTGCGGAAACTGCTCGCCCTCTTCGTAATAGCGGGTGCACATCTCTGTCGAGATGGTGAAGCCGGGGGGCACGGGCAGGCCGATCGACGCCATTTCGGCAAGGTTCGCGCCCTTGCCGCCAAGCAGGTTGCGGTCGCCCGACCCGCCGTCCGAAACCCCGCCGCCGAATCGATAGACATACTGCGTCATGCCCGGTTCCCTCATTGCCCCCGCAGGGGAGATCATGGCGCCCTGTTAAACAAGTTAAACGCCCTAGTCAGCCCTCGATTTTGGAAAAGTCGGCGACCGTATGGACCGCCGCCCGGACCCGCATCAGCAGCGCGAGACGGGCCGTGCGTTTGCCGGGGTCGGCGTCGTTGACGGTCACCGTATCGAAGAACGCGTCGATCGGCGCGCGCAGGCTGGCGAGCGCGGCCATCGCCGCCTCGAAATCCTCACGCGCTACCGCCGCCGCCGCCGCCGGTTCCGCCCTGTCGAGCGCAGCGATCAGCGCCGCCTCGGCCGGTTCGGGGACATAGGCCGCCCCCTCGCCCGTCGATAACGATGCCGCCTCCTTCTTCAGGATGTTGGCGGCCCGCTTGTACCCGGCGAGCAGATTGGCCCCGTCCGCCGTCGTGACGAAGGATTGCAGCGCCCCGACGCGGGCGAGCAGGCTGACCAGATCGTCCTCGTCCCCCAATGCGAACACCGCATCGATCAGGTCGTGTCGGACCCCGGCCTCGCGTTGCTGCACCTTCAACCGGTCGGCGAAGAACGCCAGCAGCGCGGGCGTCGCCCGGCCGGACGATTCGAGGAACGCGGAGACGACGGGGTTGTCGGCATGGACGCCGACACGCTCGTCATGCAGCAGGCTCTGGATCAGCTCGTGCGTGCCGGCGAGGTCGCGCGCCGACTTGTCGAACACCGTGGCGAGATCGCCGCCGATCCGCATCGCGATGGTGTAGCCGAACGACTGCGCGACCTCGCCGACCGCGAAATCGAACGCCTCGCGCAGGCGGAGGCGCAGCCCCGACCGCTGGATCGTCAGCAGGATGCCGAGCGCGGCGCGGCGCAGTGCGAACGGGTCCTTCGATCCAGTCGGCAACTCGCCGATCGCGAAGAAGGCCGCGACGGTATCCAGCTTGTCCGCCAGCGACACCGCCACCGTCACCGGATCGACCGGCACGTCGTCACCCTGCCCGACCGGCTTGTAATGATCGCGGATCGCGGCGGCGACCGCCGGGTCCTCGCCCTGCGCAGCGGCGTAATAACCGCCCATCAGGCCCTGTAGTTCGGGGAATTCGCCGACCATGCCGGTGACGAGGTCCGCCTTGGCGAGCCGTGCGGCACGTTCGGCGAGGTCGGCCAGCGCCGTCGGGCCGCCGGGACCCGAACCCCCGACGATCCCCTCTTCCACCAGCCACCGCGCCAGCTTGGCGATACGGTCGACCTTGTCGGCGACGGTGCCGAGCTTGTCGTGGAAGACGATCTTTTCCAGCTTCGGGCGCAGGTCGTCGAGCGGCACCTTCAGGTCGGTGTCGTAGAAGAAGCGCGCGTCGGACAGGCGGGCCGCCAGCACCTTGCGATTGCCCTCGACGATGCGGACGCCGCCGTCGCTCGCGTCGATATTGGCGGTGCAGACAAAGGCGTCGGCCAGCGCACCGGCCTCGTCGCGGCACACGAAATATTTCTGGTTCACCCGCGCGGTCAGCTGGATCACCTCGGGCGGGACCGACAGGAATTCGGCGTCGAACCGGCCGAGCAGCGGCACCGGCCATTCGGTCAGCCCGGCATTCTCGGTCAGCAACCCCTCGTCGCGGACCAGCGTCAGCCCGGCCTTCGACGCCGCCATCGTCGCGCCCAGCGCGATGATCGAGCGGCGCTCGTCCTGATCGACGACGACGTGGCAGGCGCGCAGCTTCTCGACATAATCCATCGCCGAACCGATCGTGATCGGGCCGGGATGGTGGAACCGGTGGCCATAGGTGGTCGCGCCACTGGTGATGCCGGCGATCTCCACCGGCACGATCTCCTCGCCCCACAGCGCGACGATGCCGTGCAGCGGGCGGACCCAGCGCATCGATTCGGTCGAGGTCGAGGCGGCGCCCCATCGCATCGACTTGGGCCAGGGGAAGGCGCGGACGATCGCCGGGATCGCCTCCGCCAACACCGCCGTCGTGGCGCGACCGGGGCGCGCGGTGATCGCGAAGAACACGCCGTCACGCTCGGTCAGTTGTTCGCGGGTCAGCCCGGTCTTGCGGAGGAAACCATCCAGCGCCTGCGGCGGCGCGGCCGTCTTCGGCCCCTTCACCTCCTCCGACACCGCCTCGGTCTGCGCGGGCAGGCCGCGCGCGATCAGCGAGAGGCGGCGGGGGGTGGCATAGGTGACGATCGCGCCGGCGACGAGACCCGCCTTCGCCAGTTCGGCGGCGAACAGACGGGCGAGATCGTCGCGCGCCTTGTCCTGCATCCGCGCGGGGATTTCTTCGGAACGGAGTTCGAGAAGGAAGTCGGTCATCGTGTTTCGGCGCCGAAGAAGAAGGAGAGGATTTGTTCGCGCGGAGGCGCGGAGACGCGGAGAGGAAGGGGAGAACGGTCGGGCTGTGACCGTCGTTCTCCCAGACGCCGCAGGCGGCCTTCAGGGATCGACGTGGGTGGAAAATGGGCCACGGGTGTCGCGAACGCCGCCCCCTTCTCCGCATCGCCGCGTCGTCGCACGAACATCCCTTCTGCCTTTGCCGCGACCGTCACGCCGTCCACCCGTTATTCGCCATCCATGCGCCGCACGCGCCCTTCGCCAGATCGCGGACGCGACCGATATAGGCCTGCCGCTCCGCGACCGAGATCACGCCGCGCGCCTGGAGCAGGTTGAAGGTGTGGCTGGCCTTGATCGCCTGTTCATAGGCCGGGATCGGCAGATCGCGGGACAGGCAGTTCTCGCATTCGGCCGCCGCCTTGCGAAACTGGTCGAACAGCGTGTCGGTGTCGGCCACCTCGAAATTCCACGTCGACATCTGTCGCTCGTTTTCGAGGAAGACGTCGCCATAGCTGACGCCCGCGTCGTTGAAGCGCAGGTCGTACACATTGTCGACGTTCTGGATATACATCGCCAGCCGTTCGAGCCCGTAGGTCAGCTCTCCCGCCACCGGCTTCATGTCGAACCCGCCCATCTGCTGGAAATAGGTGAACTGCGTCACCTCCATCCCGTCGCACCAGACCTCCCAGCCCAGCCCCCATGCCCCCAGCGTCGGCGATTCCCAGTCGTCCTCCACGAAGCGGATGTCGTGCAGCGACGTGTCGATGCCGATCGCGGCAAGGCTGCCGAGATACAGGTCCTGCAGGTCGGGCGGGCTGGGCTTCAGGATGACCTGATATTGATAGTAATGCTGGAGCCGGTTGGGGTTCTCGCCATACCGGCCGTCGGTCGGGCGGCGGCAGGGCTGGACGAAGGCGGCGTTCCACGTCTCCGGTCCCAGCGCGCGCAGCGTGGTGGCGGGGTGAAAGGTGCCCGCACCCATCTCCATGTCGTAGGGCTGGAGGATCAGGCACCCCCGGTCGCTCCAGTAATCATGGAGCGTCAGGATCATCTTCTGGAACGACAGGGGCGAGGAAACCGGAGGTTGGGAAGCATCGGGTTGGGTCATGGCGGGCCAAGCCTGTGACGGATGGGGGCCGCTCTGGCAAGAAGGCGGCGACCCGCCTACATCCCTCCCCCGATGACCTCGCCCTTTCGCACCGCCCTCATGGGCCTCGCCCTCGCCCTGCCGCTTCCCGCCTGTGCGAAGGGGGCCTCTGCCCCGGCCGCCGCGGCGAAGGATGCCGATCCCGCGCTCTGGGTGGTGAAGGATGCGGACACCACCATCTATCTGTTCGGCACCATCCACGTCCTGAAACCCGGCATGACGTGGTTCGACGATGCGGTGAAGGCGGCGTTCGACCGGTCCGACGAGGTAAAGCTGGAGCTGGTGATGCCCGACCCCGCCACGATGCAGGGGCTGGTCCAGTCGACGGGCGTCGCGCCGCCGGGCACGCCGCCGCTGACCGAGCGCCTGCCGGTGGCGAAGCGCGCCGCATTCACCAGGGCGGTGGTCGATGCCGGTCTGCCCGCCGATGCGCTCGACAAGTACAAACCGTGGCTGGCGGCGACGCAGCTGTCGATCGCGCCGCTGTCGAAGCTGGGGTACGATGCGACCAACGGCCCCGAACAGGTCATCACCGCCGCGGCAAAGGCGGCGGGCAAGCCGCTGACCGGGCTGGAGACGGCGGAACAGCAGCTCGGCTATTTCGGCGGCCTGTCCGATGCGGCACAGATCAGCTTCCTGACCAGCACGATGGACGAATTGCCGACCGCCGCGACCACGATGAGCCAGATGGTGGACGACTGGGCAGCGGGCAGACCCGACCGGCTGGCCGAGGACATGAACGAAAGCCTGAAGGATTCGCCGGAGGTCGCGAAGGTCCTGTTGGTCGATCGCAACAAGCGCTGGGCATCGTGGATCAGGCAGCGGATGACGAAGCCGGGCACGGTGTTCATCGCGGTGGGCGCGGGCCACCTCGCCGGGCGCGACTCGGTGCAGGCGCAATTGGCGAAAGCGGGGGTGCAGGCCAGGCGGGTCGCCTACTGAGGGCCCCCGCTGCCTTGCCATTTGGCCGTCTTCCCGCTATGCGCGCCCGCTTCCGTCCATGGTCATCCCTGGAGGCGTGGACGGGATTCGCACAGGTTTTCATCGAAAAGGTATTTCTGCATGAGCGACACCATTACGCTCGCAGCCGAGACGCGCGACCGGGTTGGCAAGGGAGCCTCCCGGGCGCTGCGTCGTGACGGCCGCGTCCCCGCCGTGATCTATGGCCAGAACAAGGAGCCGACCTCGGTTCATCTGGAGGAAAAGGCGCTGACGAAGGCGCTGATGACCGGCCACTTCATGAACTCGGTCGTGATGGTCGGCGGCCAGCGCACGCTGCCCAAGGACGTGGCGTTCCATCCGGTCACCGACCGGCCGATCCATGTCGATTTCCTGCGCATCGGCGAGCACACCACCGTCACCGTCGCGGTGCCAATCGTGTTCACCGACGAGGATGAGGCCCCCGGCATCAAGCGCGGCAACGGCGTGCTGAACATCACCCGCCACGAGATCGAGCTGATCGTCGACGCCGCCGACATCCCCAGCGAGATCACCATCTCGCTCAAGGGTCGCGAGATCGGCGATTCGATCCACATCAGCGACGTGACGCTGCCGAAGGGCGCGACGCCCGCGATCGACGACCGCGACTTCGCGATCGCCACGATCGTGCCGCCGACCGTGCCGACCGCGGAAGACGAGCAGCTGAAGGCCGAGGTGGCCGAGGCACAGTCGGCCGAGGCGGAAGCCGCTGCCGCCGAGCCGAACGACGACGACAACGACGACGACAAGATCACGCCTCAGAAGAAGGACTGACGTCGGCTGCGTCGCCACGGCGGCGTATCGATCGGGGCAGGGTGGGCGCAGGCTCCCCCTGCCCTTTTCGTTGAAGGGACACCAAGATGCAGATCTGGGCAGGGCTGGGCAATCCCGGCGCGCAATATGCGATGCAACGGCACAATATCGGCTTCATGGCGGTCGATTCGATCGCCGCGCTGCATGGTTTCGGCCCGGTGAAGAAGCAGTTTCAGGGCTGGACGCAGGAAGGGCGGATCGGCGCGGCGAAAATTCTGCTACTGAAACCCGCGACCTTCATGAACGACAGCGGTCGTTCGATCGGTGAGGCGCTGCGCTTCTACAAGCTGGATACCGACGCACTGACCGTGTTCCACGACGAACTCGATCTGGCAGCGTTCAAGGTGAAGGTGAAGACCGGTGGCGGCGCGGCGGGGCATAACGGCCTGCGCTCGACCGATCAGCATCTGGGGCAGGACTATCGCCGCGTCCGGCTAGGCATCGGCCATCCGGGGCACAAAGACCGCGTGACGGGCCATGTGCTGGGCAATTTCGCCAAGGTGGAGATCGACCCGCTGTCCGCCACGCTGGGCGCGGTCGCGGCGGAAGCCCGATGGCTGGCGGAGGGGGATGCGGTGCGCTTCATGAACGATGTCGCGCTGCGTCTGGCCGACCTGTAAATGATAGTTGTTCGCAAGTAAGAATAGTCGATTGAGACTTATTCGCAGGTGGAGTGAGAGTTTATCGCAATAGTTGATTGTTGTTGTCGAGGGAACTTTGCGGGGTTACTTCGGGTTCAGACAACAACAATTGCCGCAACGGAGAACTTCCATGGCCCTCACGACCGCCGGCGCCGCAGCATGCGCCAAGTGCCGCTTCTTCGACACCGAAGCTTCGAGCGACTCGCTCGGCCTGTGCCGTTACAACCCGCCGATCAGCCAGCCCAGCGGCGACACCGCCGGCGTATGGCCGAAGGTCGAGGCCAGCGACTGGTGCGGCCATTTCGAGCCTGCCGCCGCGTAATCGCGAGCGTACATCGCTGAAGACGACACCGGTCGCGACGATGGTCGCGGCCGGTGTCGTCGTTTTCGGGGGTGGTCGGCGTATCGTGTGCACCGATGGATGCCGCGTGATGCGCCGCTGACGGGAAACCCATCCCATCGTCATCCCAGGCCCCCATCGTCGTTGCGAGCGTAGCGAAGCAATCCAGAGCGTCGCGCGCGACGCTCTGGATTGCTTCGCTACGCTCGAAACGACGAACCGGATCAGGCTGGTGCCTTCGCGATCCGCGCCTCACCGGGCACGGCCGCAATCGGGCAAGAAGCCCTATTTCAGCAGCTTGGGCGCCTCTTTCGCGATCGCGTCCCGTACCTTGCCGGCGAACAGGCCAAGGAACCCCGGCAGGTCGACGACCGCATGGACCTTCTCCTCGAAGATCGTGACGGTCGACGCGATCGTCTGCGCCAGCGCGGTGACGGTGAAGTGCAGCACATCCCCCTCCCAGCGGTGCTGGACTGTGCCGCCGCCCGGAATCTTCTCGGTGATCCGCCCGATCCCGCCGTCGAGCCGCTGGCGAACGCCGTCCTTGCCAAGGCGATGGGGAATATCGAGGGCGATGGGCTGGCCCATGGTCAATCCTTGGCGAAGATGGCGGCGTCGTCACCGAACGCCTTGAATTCCAGCGCGTTGCCGCTGGGGTCGGAAAAGAACATCGTCGCCTGCTCGCCCGGCTGCCCCTTGAAGCGGACATGGGGTTCGATACCGAACGTCACGCCTGCGGCGCGCACCCGCGCCGCCATCGCGTCCCAGTCCGCCATCGTCAGCACCACGCCGAAATGCGGGACCGGCACGTGATGGCCATCGACCGGATTCGCCACCGCGACGGGCTTCGCCGCCGGATCGAGATGCGCGACGATCTGATGGCCGTGCAGATCGAAATCGATCCACTGATCGCTCGACCGCCCCTCCGCACAGCCCAGCACCCCGCCGTAAAAGGCCCGCGCGGCGGCGAGATCGTGGACGGGAAAGGCGAGGTGGAACGGGCGCAGGGTCATCGTGCCACGCTACCTATCCCGTGCGCCGGCGGAAAGAGCCAGTTTCGCAGTCCTGCCAAGGATTGCGATGTGGCGGCCGCCCACCCATAGGCAGCGCGATGGTCCGTTTCCCCGCCCTTGCCTGCATCCTGCTCGGCGCCGTCGCCGCCTGCGGTTTCGCGCCGCTCGATCTGTGGCCGTTGACGCTTGCCTGTCTGACGATCTGGATGGCGCTGGTTCATGCCGCGCCGACGTTCCGTACCGCCCTGTCGCGCGGCTGGCTGTTCGGGCTGGGCCACTTCACCGTCAACAACAACTGGTTCCAGCACGCGTTCGACTTTCAGGACGCGATGCCGCCGGTGCTGGGGTATTTCGCCGCGGTCGCGCTGGCGTTGTATCTCGCGATGTTTCCGATGGCGGCGGCCGGCATCGCCTGGCGGTTCCGCGGACGGGTGCCGGACATCGCCTATGTGATGTTCTTCGCCGCCGCCTGGATCGCGACCGAGTATCTGCGCGCGGTGCTGTTCACCGGCTATGCGTGGGACCCGCTGGGCGTCGTGTGGCTGCCGGTGATCGGGGTCGCGCGGCTGTCGGCATGGATCGGCACCTATGCGCTGTCCGGGCTGACGATCGTCGTCGCCGGGGCGCTGTTGCAACTGGCGCGGCGGCGATGGCTGTTGCCGGCGATCGTCGTGCCCGCGACCGGCCTCGCCGCCCTGTCGGCGCTGTGGACCGATGCGCCCGGCGCGGCGCCCGGCACGCCGCTCATCCGCATCGTCCAGCCCAATATCGGCAACGAGGAGCGCGAGGGAGCCGGCGAAGCCTCGCTGGCCGCGCTCATCCGCCTGTCGGGCAAGCCGGGGCCGGTGCAGCGGCTGATCGTCTGGCCGGAAGGGCTGGTGCAGGACATGCTGGAAAGCGGCTATCCCGACTATGCCTATCTGGGCCGCCCCCCCTTCTGGCTGCGGACCCGCATCGCCGCGGTGCTGGGGCCACGCGACCGGGTGATGACCAACGCGCCGCGACTCGCCTTCGACGCGGACGGCAATATCGTCGGCGCCGCCAATTCGGTGCTGGCGATCGGCCCCGATGCCCGCATCGTCGGGCGGTACGACAAGGCGCATCTGGTGCCCTATGGCGAGTATCTGCCGATGCCGTGGCTGTTGAAGCCGCTGGGTCTGGCGCGGCTGGTGCCCGGCAGCATCGATTTCTCGCCGGGGCCGGGGCCGCATGCGCTGGCTTGGCCAGGGTTCGGCGCGGTCGGTATCCAGATATGCTACGAGATCATCTTTTCGGGCGAGGTCGTCGACCCGACCCTGCGCCCCCCCCTGATCTTCAACCCTTCCAACGATGCGTGGTTCGGCCGCTGGGGCCCGCCGCAGCATCTGGCACAGGCCCGGATGCGCGCGATCGAGGAGGGACTGCCCATCGTCCGCGCCACCCCCACCGGCATCTCTGCGATCATCGCCGCCGATGGCCGCCTGCTCGCTACCGTCCCGCATGAGACGGCGGGTGCGATCGAGGCGCCGATCCCCCCCGCCCTGATCCCAACCCCGTTCGCCCGGATCGGCAACGCGCTGGCCGCCCTCGTCGCGCTGCTGCTGGTCACGGCCGGCGTTGCCATTCGGCGCCGGGAACGATAAAGCCGATATAAAGCTATCTTTATATCTTTATGAGGCCCTCATGCGCTCTTCATATATCTTCACGTCCGAATCGGTGTCGGAGGGTCATCCCGACAAGGTTGCCGACCAGATCAGCGACACGATCGTCGACCTGTTCCTGTCCAAGGATGCCGAGGCGCGGATCGCGTGCGAGACGCTGACGACGACCAACCTCGTCGTCCTCGCCGGTGAAATCCGCTGCAAGGGCGTGTACGAGAATGGCGAGTGGGCAGAGGGCGCGCTGGCCGAGATCGAAGCTGCCGTGCGCGCGACGGTCCGTCGCATCGGCTACGAACAGTCCGGCTTCCACTGGGAAACCTTCACGTTCGAGAATAACCTCCACGGCCAGTCCGCCGAAATCGCGATGGGCGTCGACGAAGGCTCGAACAAGGACGAGGGTGCCGGCGACCAAGGCATCATGTTCGGCTATGCCACCGACGAGACGCCCGGCCTGATGCCGGCGACGCTCTATTACAGCCACAAGATCCTGGAGACGATGTCCGCCGATCGCCATTCCGGCCAGGCGCCGTTCCTGGAGCCCGACGCCAAGAGCCAGGTGACGCTGCAATACGAAAACGGCGTGCCGGTCGCCGCGGTGGCGCTGGTGGTGTCGACCCAGCACAAGGCGGGATATTGCCTGCAGGGTCAGAATGCCGACGCGGCGAAGTACGACGAACTGAAATCCTATGTCACCGGCGTGCTGACCAGCACCCTGCCCGCCGGCTTCATCACCGACGCGACCAAGATCTACATCAACCCGACCGGCGCGTTCGAGATCGGCGGGCCGGACGGCGACGCCGGGCTGACCGGGCGCAAGATCATCGTCGACACGTACGGCGGTGCCGCCCCGCATGGCGGCGGCGCCTTCAGCGGCAAGGACCCGACCAAGGTCGACCGTTCCGCCGCCTATGTCGCGCGCTATCTGGCGAAGAACGTCGTCGCCGCCGGCCTCGCCAAGCGTTGCACGATCCAGCTGTCCTACGCGATCGGCATCGCCGAGCCGCTGTCGGTCTATGTCGACACGCACGGCACCGGCACGGTCGATGAAGCAACGCTGGAGCGGGTGCTGCCCCAGCTCGTCCGCCTGACGCCGAAGGGCATCCGTCAGCATCTCAAGCTGAACGCGCCGATCTACGTCAAGTCGGCCGCCTATGGTCATTTCGGCCGCGATCCAGAGGGTGATCTGTTCACCTGGGAAAAGACCGATCTGGTCGATCAACTCAAGGCCGCCGTCGCCGGCTGATCCCGTCTGCGCCTGCTCCGGCAGGCGGTACTATCCTGTCGGTGCGAACACCCGTCGAACCGGTCATCCGGTACGGCGGGTGTTCGCTTATGCGCTTCGTTTCGGTTGACCGTTACCCGCAAACAGCATAGTGAGAGGCATTCTCATTAGCGGGTAGAGCACGCCTGATGTATGACCTGATCGACCGTTCCGTCGCCGATCTGCCGCCGTTCGAGCGGTTCCTGCTCGATGCGACCCGCGCCTGGGTCCATGCGCTGACGCTGGCCGGATCGCCCGACACGATGACGGCGGGCGGATTCGCCGAGCATGGCGGCGCGGATGCCGCCGCGGCGTTCGACACGGCGATGCGGGTGCTCGATCGTGCATCGACCGAGACGCTGGTGTTCCAGCGGCCCTGCCATTCCACCGTCGAGGAAACCGAAGCGGTGGTGATCGCGCTGTGGCGCCTGATCCGCGACGACCGGATCGCCCCCGCCCGCGGTGCCGCCGCCGCGCTGGTCGGCGACGAAGCCGGTACGTTGGTGTCGGCAATGGTCCGCGCGGCAGTCCGGCTGGGCTGATCCTCGACGGTTGACACCACCCCGTCATGCACCGCACGCCGGGACGCATGACGGTACGACAGCTTTTCCCTACACTTCTCTACGAAGACCGGCTCGGCGACGATACGTTGATCGCCGATCTGGACCATTCGGTCCGCACATTGGCCGCCGAGGACGGGGCCGGTCGCCGCTGGTGCCGCGAGCATGGATATCGCGGCTATACCTCCTATGCGTCGCTCAACGACCTGCCGATCCGCGACCCCGTGTTCGCCGATTTGAAACGCCTGCTCGACCGCCACGTCGCGCGTTTCGCGGATGCCTGTGCGTTCGAATTGGGTGGCAAGCGGCTGAAACTGGACAGCCTGTGGGTCAACCTGCTGAAATCCGGCGGGCATCACGGCGCGCATCTGCATCCGCACAGCGTCGTCTCCGGCACGCTTTACGTGACGATGCCCGAAGGTGCGGGCGGGTTGAAGCTGGAGGACCCGCGCCTGCCGATGATGATGGCCGCTCCGCCCCGCCGTGCCGATGCGCCCGCGGGGATGGCGACGTTCCAGACCGTGCGGCCCGAACCCGGTACCGTGCTGCTGTGGGAAAGCTGGCTGCGGCACGAGGTCGTCACCAACGCCGCCAAGGGCGACCGCATCAGCATCAGCTTCAACTATCGCTGAAGCCGCGCCGGGACCCGTCTTCCCGACATTGAGCATCATGCGTCGGCGCGCTAGAGGGAGGTCAACTCCCCCTTACCATCAGGAACGACCATGGGTTTCCGCTGCGGCATCGTGGGCCTGCCCAATGTGGGCAAGTCCACCCTTTTCAACGCCCTGACCGAGACGGCGGCGGCGCAGGCCGCCAATTATCCGTTCTGCACGATCGAGCCGAACGTTGGCAACGTGGCGGTTCCCGACCCCCGGCTGGAACAGCTCGCCGCGATCGCCGGCTCCGCCAAGATCATCGAGACCCAGCTCGCCTTCGTCGACATCGCCGGGCTGGTGCGCGGCGCGTCGAAGGGCGAAGGGCTGGGCAACCAGTTCCTCGGCAACATCCGCGAGGTGGACGCGATCGTCCACGTCCTGCGCTGTTTCGAGGATGGCGACATCACCCATGTCGAAGGCAAGGTCGATCCGATCGCCGATGCCGAGACGGTCGAGACCGAACTGATGCTGTCGGACCTCGAAAGCCTCGAAAAGCGGGTGCCGAACCTCGTCAAGAAGGGCCAGCAGGGTGACAAGGAGGCCAAGTCCGCCGCCGTCGTGCTGGGCCGCGCACTCGACCTGCTGCGCGAGGGCAAGCCCGCACGGCTGACCGTGCCGGCCGATGCCGACGAGGAGAAGGCGTTCGCGCAGGCGCAGTTGCTCACCGCCAAGCCCGTGCTCTACGTCTGCAACGTCGACGAGGCGAATGCCGCCGACGGCAACGAGTTTTCCGCACGCGTCTTCGCCAAGGCGAAGGCGGAAGGGGCGGAGGCGGTCGTCGTTTCCGCCGCGATCGAGGCGGAAATCGCGACCATGCCGCCGGAGGAACGCGGCGAATTCCTCGGCGAACTGGGGCTTACCGAAACCGGTCTCGCCCGCGTGATCCGCGCCGGCTACAAGCTGCTCCACCTCCTGACCTTCTTCACGGTCGGGCCGAAGGAAGCCCGCGCATGGACCGTCGATGTCGGCGCCAAGGCACCGCAGGCGGCGGGCGCGATCCATACCGATTTCGAGCGCGGCTTCATCCGGGCGGAAACGACCGCGTTCGACGATTACATCGCCTGCAAGGGGGAAACCGGCGCGCGTGATGCGGGCAAGCTGCGGCAGGAAGGCAAGGAATATGTCGTGCAGGACGGCGACGTGATGCTGTTCCGCTTCAACGTCTGACCGACCGGCGGCGACGGGGGCACGGCATATGACGATCCGACTGATCTGCCTCGATGCGGACGACACGCTGTGGCACAACATGCGTTTCTTCGACGAGACGCAGGCAGCGCTGGCGGCAATGCTGGTGCCATTCGCCGATGCCCCCGCCGCGCGGGCGGCACTGACGGCGTGCGAGATCCGCAACCTCCCGCATTATGGCTACGGAGCCAAGGGCTTCACGCTGTCGATGATCGAGACGGCGATCGAACTCGGCGGCGACCGGCTCCCGGTGGCGGTGATCGCCGATATTCTCGCCGCCGGCCGCCGGCTGATGGCGCATCCGGTTGAATTGCTGGAGGGGATCGCGGATACGCTGGACGCGCTCGGCCGTCGTGCCGCGCTCGTGCTGGTGACCAAGGGGGACCTGTTCCATCAGGAAGCCAAGCTTGCCGCTTCTGGCCTGGGCGACCGGTTTGCCGGCGTGGAGATCGTCAGCGACAAGACGCCTGATGTCTTCCGCCGCCTGTTCACCCGCCATGGCGTCGCCCCTCATGAGGCGGTGATGGCAGGCGATTCGATGCGGTCGGACGTACTGCCGACGCTGGCGGCCGGCGGCTGGGCCGCGCATATCCCCCAGCCGCTGGCCTGGAGCCACGAACAGGCGGATACCCCGGCCGACCATCCCCGCTTCCGCCGTCTGGCGCGGCTGGCCGATCTGCCCGACTGGATCGATACGATCGCCTGACTGCGGTCGGTGCATGACCCTGCATACCAGACGAACCCGGTGGCATTCGTCCTGACCAAGGCTGGAAGAAACCGCGGCATGGCCCGAAGGTATCGGTGAGGAGACGATCATGCGCTATTTCGAGGATGTGGAGGTCGGCAGCACGGCCGGCTTCGGGGATTATGCCGTCACCCGCGACGAGGTGATCGACTTTGCCCGCCGGTACGATCCGCAACCGTTCCACCTGTCCGACGAGGCGGCAGCCGCGACGCATTTCGGGCGGTTGTCCGCTTCCGGCTGGCACACCTGCGCGATGACGATGGCGATGATCGTCGAGCAACTCGAACGGCACGGCGAGGCGGGACTGGGATCGCCGGGGATCGACGAACTGCGCTGGCTGAAACCCGTCTATCCCGGCGACCGATTGCGCTGCGAAAGCGAGGTGCTGGAGAAGCGACGTTCGGCCAGCCGTCCGGCCATGGGCATCTATCGCAGCCGGATGACGGTTTACAATCAGGACGACGTGGCGGTGATGGGGTTCATATCGAACAGCATGATCGCGACGCGAACGGCGGGCTGACCGTTCGCGCCGAGCATCCGATCAGGGGGTGTTGGGGCCCGGACGGCCACCGCCCCGTGGTCCTCGCCCGCCACCACTGAACGGACGATCGCCGCCCCGGCCACCCTGTCGCACCGTCCGATTTTCCTGCCGGGTTTCGCGCCAGGCACGGCGCACGTCCCCGCGATACTCACGTTGCGCCTGCTGCCGGCCGGCACGGGCTTGATTACGGTCGATCACGCCATTGCGGCGGGCCTGCCGGATATCACGGACATCGCCGCGATAATCACGCCGTTCCCGACGCACGTCGCGCCGGAAATCGGCCCAATTGTTCCGCACCTGACCATCGCGGTAACCACCGCGGCGCCCCTCCCAATAGCGGCGCTGACCGTCGTTCCAGACCTGGCGACGACGCTGGCGATCATAGACGTAGACGCCCGTACCCGGATAATAATAGTCGCCGTACCAGCCATAATAGGGCGACGCATAACCGCCGGCCAACCCCGCATAGCCGTAATCCGGACCATAGGGATCGTAATAGCCCGCCGATCCGTAACCGACATTGACGCCCGAATAGCCATAGCCATCGGTGCATCCACCCAATCCCGCACCGATACCGACCAGCAGGCCGAGCAATCCGAACGTCCGTGCGAACATCACACCTCTCCCATACAACGGGTGACAGCAGGATAAGCGCTGTCAACAAGGGTCAACGTGGCTGTACCAACCTTCGTTCCCCTGACGTTCCCTGCCGGTGCATGGCTGAACCGGGGTTGAAGCGAGACGAAAAAAGGGCGGCTGGAGTTTACCCCCGCCGCCCCGAATGCCGTTATGTGGCGTAGCCGTCAGTGTTTGATGTCGCGCCAGACGTTTTGATACGCGCCCCAGGCGAGGAAGCAGAAGATCAGCAGGAACACGACCGAGGCGAAGCCGGCGGCGTGGCGCGATTCCAGCTTGGGCTCGGCGGTCCAGGTCAGGAATGCCGCGACGTCTCGCGACATCTGGTCATGCGTCGCGCGGGTGCCGTCGGTATAGGTCACCTGCCCGTCCGCGGTCAGCGGCGGCGGCATCGCGATGTTCAGGTTCGCGAAATACGGATTGTAATGCAGCCCCGGCGGCGTCTTCGATCCGGGGAACTCCTTCACCAGCTCGGCCGGCTGGTTGCGATAGGCACCTGGGCCGATCAGCGAATAGAGATAGTTCGGCCCGTCATGCCGTGCCTTGGTGATGAGCGACAGGTCGGGCGGCAGCGCATTGTTGTTGGCGGCACGGGCGGCGACCTCGTTGGCGAAGGGCGACGGGAAGTGATCGCTCGGCACGTTCTTGCGCGTCGTCGCCTCGCCCGTGTCGGGATTCACCGATGGCGTCTCGATCACCCACTGGTTGGCGATCGCCTTCACCTCGGGCTCGGAATAGCCGATCTCTTCCAGATCGCGGAAGGCGACATATTTCAGGCTGTGGCAGGCGGCGCACACTTCCTTGTAAACCTGGAAGCCACGCTGCAACTGGCGGCGGTCGAACTTGCCGAAGAAACCGGCCGACGACAGTCCCGCGTCCTTCGGATGCAGGTGGAACTCATGCTCCGCACTTTCGGGCGCGGGATCGGTGATCGCGGTGGACACCGTCCCCCAGAGCGCGAGCGCCAGCACGAACGTGAAGGCCGCGCCGACCAGCATTGCGATGAAACGAACCATGTTGCGTATCCGTCCCTTGTCAGTTCGCCAGCGCGGTCTGGGCGGGGCTGGTGCCCCCATGCTTGGTCAGCACCGCCTCCGTGATCGACCCCGGCAGCGCGCGCGGCCGTTCCGACCGCGACACCAGCGGCAGGATCACGAGGAAGTGGAGGAAGTAATAGGCCGATGCGATCTGCCCCAGCACGACGTTGCGCGCATTCGCCTCCGCCCCGCCGACATAGCCGAGCAGCAGCACGTCGAAGAGCAGCACGATCAGGAACGCCCGGTATTTCGGCCGGAAGTTGGACGAGCGCACCGGCGAACTGTCGAGCCACGGCAGGAAGAACAGCAGCAGGATCGACCCGAACATCGCCAGCACGCCCCACAGCTTGGCCGGGATGATGAAGTCCGCGGTGAAACTCTTCAGGATCGCGTAAAAGGGCAGGAAATACCATTCGGGCACGATGTGCGCGGGCGTCGAGAGCGGGTTCGCCTCGATATAATTGTCCGGATGGCCCAGCAGGTTCGGGCTGAAGAAGATCAGCGCCGCGAAGATCAGCAGGAACACGCCCAACCCCACCGCATCCTTGGCGGTGTAATAGGGATGGAACGGCACCGTATCCTGTTCGCCCTTCACGTCCACGCCGGTCGGATTGTTCGAGCCGGGGATGTGCAGCGCCCAGATATGCAGGATGATGACGCCCGCGGTCACGAACGGCAGCAGGTAATGCAGCGAGAAGAAGCGGTTGAGCGCGGCATTGTCCGGCGCGAAGCCGCCCAGCAGCCAGACCCGGATCGTTTCGCCCACCAACGGTATCGCCGAGAAGAAGCCGGTGATGACCTGCGCACCCCAGAAGCTCATCTGCCCCCAGGGGAGGACATAGCCCATGAACGCGGTCGCCATCATCAGCAGGAAGATGACCACGCCGAGCAGCCACACCATCTCTCGCGGCGCCTTGTACGACCCGTAATACAGGCCACGCCCGATATGGATGTAGACGACCAGCAGGAACATCGACGCGCCGTTGGCGTGCGCATAGCGCAGGAACCAGCCGGCGTTCACGTCGCGCATGATGCTTTCGACCGAGCCGAAGGCGACGCCGGCATTGGCGGCATAATGCATCGCCAGCACGATGCCGGTGATGATCTGGATGCCCAGCGCCGCGCCCGCAAGCACGCCGAAATTCCAGAAATAGTTGAGGTTGCGCGGCACCGGATAACCGGCGCCGACCGCGTTGTAGACGAGGCGCGGGACGGGAAGCTTCTCGTCCAGCCACCGCATCAGCGGCTGCTTCGGCTCATAATGCTTGGCCCAGGGAAAGCTCATGTGCGGCTACCTCAACCCACCGTCACGACGGTGTCGGAATTGAACGTGTATTCGGGAACGTGCAGGTTGGTCGGTGCCGGTCCCTGCCGGATGCGCCCGGCGGTGTCGTAGGCCGAGCCATGGCACGGGCAGAAATAGCCGCCGAACGGCCCCTTGTTCTCGCCCTCGCCCGCGCCCAGCGGCACGCAGCCGAGATGGGTGCAGACGCCCAGCGTGATGAGCCAGTTCTTCTTGCCCGCCTTCGTCCGCTCCTCCAGCGACTGGGGATCGCGCAGTTCGTTCAGCGACACCGCATCCGCCGCCGCGATCTCCGCGGGCGTCAGGTTGCGCACGAACAGCGGTTGCTTGCGGAACGAGGACTTGATCGCCTGACCGGGCGCGATCTTCGAGATGTCGATCTCGGTCGATGCCTGCGCCAGCACGTCGGCCGACGGATTCATCTGGTTGACCAGCGGCAGCACGATCGCGATCGCGCCGACCCCGGCGAACGATACCGCGGCGATATTGATGAAGTCGCGACGGCGCGGATCATGGACCTCTTCGTGAAGAAGCGCCGGGTCTTCGCCCGGGGGAAGCTGGTCTTCGACAATCGCCATGCAGTGTAACCCTCACCTGTATCGCGGATCGGCGCCATGAAACGGCACCCGCCCGCCAGCCTTCTGTTCCGTCCCCACGGCTGGCCGTCACCTGTGTTAGCCGCCGCGCCGCCGCTTTGCCAACAGCATTTTGCCGCGCCACCAAAGCCGCTAGGGACGGGCGCCATGAGGATCGCCCTTTATCAACCCGATATCGCCGGCAATGTCGGCGCCGTTCTGCGCACCGCCGCCTGTCTGGGGGCGGGTGTCGACCTGATCGAGCCGATGGGATTCCAGTGGGACGACCGACGCGTCGCGCGGGCGGGCATGGATTACATCGATCACGTCGCCCTGACCCGCCATGTCGATTGGCCGGCCTTCGCCGCGCAGGCGACCGGGCGACTGGTGCTGCTGACGACGCGCGGCGCGACACCGCTGCACGATTTCGCCTTCGCGCCCGACGATGTCCTGCTGTTCGGGCGGGAGAGCGCGGGCGTCCCCGACGAGGTCCACGCCCGCGCCGATGCCCGCGTGGTGATCCCGATGGCGCCGCCGCTACGCTCGCTCAACCTGTCGGTTTCCGCCGCGATCGTGCTGGCGGAGGCGCTGCGCCAGACCGGCGGCTGGCCGGGATCGCAGCCGGGATCGCGGCCATGATCGCGGCCATGATCGCGGCCATCGGGACATTTTGCCGCCTCGACGCGCGGCCTTGCCCGCCGCTACAGGCCCGCTGATGCAGCCGCTCGACGACGAACAGACCCAGGCCCGCTACTGGTTCGAACATCTCCGCACCCGCATCTGCACGGCGTTCGAGGATATCGAGCGGGAGGCGGGATCGGACGCCGCGTTCGATTACATCGCATGGGATCGCACCGATCCGTCGGGCGAACCCGGCGGCGGCGGGGTGCGCGGGGTGATGAAGGGCCGGGTTTTCGAAAAGGTGGGCGTCAACGTCTCCACCGTCGCGGGCACGTTCGAAGGCGATTTCGCGCGCACCATCAACGGCGCGGGCGAGGACCCGCGCTTCTTCGCCACCGGCATCAGCCTGGTCGCGCACATGGCCAACCCGCATGTGCCCGCGGTGCATATGAACACGCGGTTCCTGGTCACCACGAAACGCTGGTTCGGCGGTGGCGCCGACCTCAATCCGCCGCTGCCGATCGCCGAGGATACCGAGGATTTCCACGCCGCGCTGAAGGCCGCGTGCGATCGCCACGATCCCGATTGCCATGCCCGGTACAAGGCGTGGGCGGACGAATATTTCTACATCCCCCATCGTCAGGTCCATCGCGGCGTCGGCGGTATCTTCTATGACCATCTGGAAACGGGGGGCGACGCGGCCGCGTTCGATCGCGCCTTCGCCTTCACCCGCGGCGTCGGCGAGGCGTTCCTCGACGTCTATCCGCGCATCGTGCGGCGGCGGATGGCGATGCCCTTCACCGGTGCCGACATGGCGGTGCAGCGCGCATGGCGCGGGCGCTATGCCGAATTCAACCTCGTCCACGATCGCGGCACGCTGTTCGGGCTGAAGACCGGCGGCAACGTCGATGCGATCCTGATGAGCCTGCCGCCGGTCGCGACATGGGATTGATCCCGAAGTTTCCCGCGGGAAACTTTCGTCGGCCGGCCGCTGGCGGAATAGCGGAGGCGCGACGGTGGCGCTGACCGCCGTCGCCCCCGATCAGCTGGCGACGATCGTCACCACGCTGGAGATGCGCACCCGCCCGCCGCTTCGCCCGATGCCCGCATCGTCGTTCCGGCTGGTGCGCTGGGACCGGCCGGACAGCGAGCGCTATCGGGCGCTGTTCCGCCGGATCGGCGCGCGCTGGCTCTGGTTCTCACGATTGGTGATGCCGGATGCGGCGTTGCGGGCGATCCTCGACGATCCGGGGATCGCGGTGTTCGCGGCGGTCGACCGGGCCGGGATCGAGATCGGCATGCTAGAACTGGATGCCCGCACAGCCGGCACCTGCGAACTGTCCTATGTCGGACTGATCCCCGAACTGGCGGGCAAGGGCCATGGCGACTGGCTGATGGCGGAGGCGCTGGCGCGCGCCTGGACCAAGGGGATTACCCGCGTCTGGGTCCATACCTGCACGCTGGATCATCCCGCCGCGCTCGGCTTCTATCGCCGGCACGGCTTTATCCCGGTCGCGCGGACGGTGGAGACGTTCGCCGATCCCCGCGTGTCCGGCATCCTGCCCGCCGACGCCGCGCCGCAGATCCCGCTGCTCGCTCAGCCCTCGCGGTCGTCCACCACCGCGACGTAAAGCTGCGCGGTGAAGGCGGCGGCCACCACCGAGAACAGGCTGGTCACCGCCGCGCTTGCCACGCCGGCTAGGAACCCAATGGTGGGCACCGCATCCGCCCCCAGGATCAGCCGGGCGACCAGCCCCACCGCCGTCTGGACCGCCAGCATCGGCACCAGCAGCACGATCGCGAACAGGATCATCACCCCGATGATCTTCAGCGTCAGCCCCCGCGTCAGCCGGAAAGAACGCATCACCGCGCCCAGCCCGCGGCGTTCGTTCAGGATCACTGGGTTGAGCAGGATCAGGCGCGCACCCACCACGAAGGCGACGACCACCAGCACCATCGAATACAGGCCGATGAAGCCCGACACGCCCGCCGGCAGCGATTGCACCGCGACGTTGCCGCGCGTCAGGTCGATCCCGGCGTTCAGCATGGCAAACACCGGCGGCACCAGCGCCAGCGCGAACAGCACCCCCATCGCCAGGATCACCCCCAGCGCCGGCAACAGCCGCGCCGTCGCCTGTCGCCCGGCATCCGCACGGGTCGTGGCGGGATGCGTCGCCACCGCCAGCATCGCCAGCTGGCCCCAGATGTTCGCGAGCAGCACCGCCAGCGCGACCGCCACGCCCAGCAGCGCGATCGCCCCCGATCCGGTCGGGCCGAACGCGGCCAGCGCGGTGTTGGCGACCGACGGCAGGAACAGCGATGCCACCGCGATCGGCACCAGGATGTTCGCCCGCCCCTTCAGCACCTCTACCGTGCGGTCCCAGACCGTCCCAATCCTGACCATGATCGCAATTCCCCGTTTCGCCGATGTTCGCGATAGCCGAGTGAGGGCGTCCGCGCCAAGGGGCACGTCCCGATCGCGCGGCATCAGCCGGCATCAGGTTGCACCCGCGCAGCGGAGCCGCCAGATGAGGCATGTGACCACGCCCCACTCCCCTGCCGCCGCGCCCGGCCCCGCCCCCGTTTCCCACGGCGTCATGCCCGAATGGCGCCTGTCGCCCGGCCTGACCCCGTATGACGAGGCATTGGCGGCGATGGAGGCACGCGCGACCGCGATCGCCGCGCGGCAGGCGGACGAACTGATCTGGCTGCTCGAACATCCGCCCGTCTACACCGCCGGCACCAGCGCCGATCCGGCGGAACTGGTCGATCCGCGATTTCCCGTGGTGCCCGCCGGGCGGGGCGGACGCTACACCTATCACGGCCCGGGGCAGCGGGTCGGCTATACGATGCTCGATCTCAACACGCGTGGGCGTGACGTGCGCTGCTTCGTCCATGCGCTGGAGGGATGGGTGATCGCGGCGCTGGCGCAGGTCGGACTGGCATCGTTCCGCGCCCCCGGCCGCGTCGGTATCTGGACGCACGACGCCGCCGGACGGGAGGCCAAGATCGGCGCGATCGGCGTGCGGGTGCGGCGCTGGGTGACGCTGCACGGCTTTTCGGTCAACGTCGCGCCGGACATGTCCCATTTCGGCGGGATCGTGCCATGCGGGTTGCCGGACTATCCGGTGACCAGCCTCGCCGCGCTAAATCACGGTACGGACATGGAAACTTTCGACGCCGCACTCGCGTTCACCCGTCGAGGGTTTCTCGAAAGTCTTTCTGGTGACCGGCAAAACGGCACTTGAGGGGTGTGGGTTATCCGTTTAATGTCTACGTCGATTTGGGTGTTAACGGCGAGCAAGCCAACCAAATCCGCTATCTAGGGAGCTTCCAATGCGTGCACTCATCTCCAAGATTCTGACCGGTTCGATGATCGCCAGCGCGGCACTCGCCGTTGCGGCCTGCGGTCCCAAGACCGAGACGACGACCGACAACACCATGGTCACCGACATGAACTCCGCCGAGGGCATGGACACGATGACCGACAACATGACTGCCGTCGACGGCACCATGAACGGTGGCATGATGGCCAACGACACCATGATGGCGAACGACACGATGATGTCGAACGACACCATGATGACCAACAACATGATGTAATTCCTTCGGGATTACGTGATGGATCAGGGCCGCCCGGGCAACCGGGCGGCCCTTTTCGTTGGGACCGACCGGCCTTGGCCCCGTTACGCGATCGTTGCGCCTGCGACGGACGGTTGGCCGCATCGGATCAACGGTTGGGCTTCCACCCCTCGCGAAACCCCGTGTGCAACTCGTGGAAATGCTTTAGTTCCACCGACAGGAATTTCGGGGAGCCGGTGACGTGATGACGGGGTGGCGTGCAGCTTTCGCAGGAAGCGTGATGATGGCGGGGATGGCGGCATCCCCCGCCTCCGCGCAGTTTTTCCTTCAGAACTATGATTATGCGGGCACCGGACCGGCGGCGACGACCATGCCCCTGTCCGAGGCCCTGCCCGGTGCCACGGCGGACGAGACCAAGGCGGCGCTGGTATGGACGATGCGTTCCGCGCTCAACGTGGCGGCGTTGCAGTGCCAGTTCGAACCGACCCTGCTGGCGGTGGGCAACTACAATGCGATGCTGCTCGACCATAAGGACGAGCTGAAGACGAGTTGGGATCGGCTGAGCAAGTATTTCATCCGCACCGCCAAGAACCCCAAGGAGGGGCAGGCGACGCTCGACCGGTTCGGGACGCGCACCTATTCCAGTTTCGCGACGGTCGCGTCGCAATATGGTTTCTGCCGGACCGCGCATTCGATCGGTCGTGACGTGCTGTTCGCGCCGCGTGGCGAATTGGCGACGATCGCGCAATCGCGGATGCGCGAGTTGCGCAACAGCCTGATCCCCTATGGTGAACAGCGGTTCGCCCGTTACATCGGCTACAACGCGGTCACTGTGCCCCGGCTCGACGCCATCTGCTTCAACAAGAAGGCGGAGTGGCAGGTCAAGAAGTGCGGCACGATCGCATGGCCGCCTTCGGGTAACTCGGCGATGGCCGCGCAGTAACATCACTTGGCGACATCATGCCGGCGGACGATCGATCGTCCGCCGGCATGATCGGATATCGGCGGGGTGCGACGGTCGTCGCACCCCGTTTTTCGTTCAGAACCGGAACGCCGCCGTGGCGCGCAGGCTGTGCCAGCGGAACTTGTCGTCGCTGCGACGGAGGTCGGTGCCCGTGGCCGTGCCGCCATTGGTGGCGTTGGTGAACGGGGTGCCAGCCGGACCGGCGACGCGGACGCGGTAGTCGTTGTCCTGATACTGGTGATACATGTATTCCATGCCCACCGAGAAGTTGCGGCCGAGCTTCTGCTCGATGCCGCCGCCACCCAGGATGCCCCACTGGTTGCGGTCGCCGCGACCGGTGAAGGTGTTGGTGCTCTGCGACGACGAGAACGAGCGGTCGATCCGGGCATAGCCGGCCCCGAACGTACCGTAGAACAGCGTCGTGTCGGCCGCGTAACCGGCGCGGCCGCGAATCGACGACTCCCACTTCACGCTGCGGGTCATGACGTAATTGGCGGGCGTGCCGGAAAAGGCGCTGACGCTGTCGCTGATCTCGGTCTTGCCAAACTCGCCGACCGCACCGACCACGATGTTGCCACGCTGCGTGTCAAAACCGACCCGACCATAATAGGCCCAGCCATCCTTGTCGTTGCGGCAGCCCAGACCACCGTTCTGCGGACCACGCCCCGCCGTCGCGGTGCCCGTGGCGGTGTTGACCGCACGGCCGTTGCAGAAGCCGCCGGCGCCGAACGCATTGCCGGCCGGATTGCCCGACAGCACGGTGTCGCCGAAGCGGCCGTCGAGGTTGCGGTCGAACAGGACGCTCGACCCGACATCGTTGGGCTGCACATCGTAACCGCCTGCCGCACCGACATAGATGCCCGAGAAGGGACGATCCTCGGTCGTTTCCTGCGCGAAGGCGGGCGAGGCGATCATCGCGATGGAAGCCAGACCGACGAGGCCGGCGGAGATTTTGGACATGAAGGCTCCGGTATCTTGAAGGGAGCCACAGGAACGGCCGGGTCGGGCGAGATATCCACCCACGATGCAGGTTGATGACGACTGTTGCATGCACGCAACAGCCGTGATGGCGGACCGGTGCTGGTAACGCGGCGATTGTCGGCCTATGTTCTTCCTATGTCCAAGGATCTGTTCGCGGCCCCGCCTGTTCCGGAGAGTTACGACGCCTCCTCGATCGAGGTGCTGGAGGGACTCGAGCCGGTCCGCCGCCGCCCGGGCATGTATGTCGGCGGCACCGACGAACGCGCGCTCCATCACCTCGCCGCCGAGGTGCTCGACAATGCGATGGACGAGGCGGTGGCGGGCCATGCCACCCGGATCGAGGTGATGCTGGAACCCGGCAACCGCCTGACGATCATCGACAATGGCCGTGGCATCCCGGTCGACCCGCATCCCAAGTTTCCCGACAAGTCGGCGCTGGAAGTGATCCTGTCGACGCTCCATTCGGGCGGCAAGTTCTCGGGCAAGGCCTATGCCACCTCGGGCGGTCTGCACGGCGTCGGCGTGTCGGTGGTCAACGCGCTGTCGTCGGACACGGTGGTGGAGGTCGCACGCGACCGGCAACTCTATCGGCAGCGATTCGCGCGTGGGCAGACGCTGGGGCCGCTGGAACAGGTCGGTGCCGCGCCCAACCGGCGGGGTACGTCGATCGCCTTCACCCCGGATACCGAAATCTTCGGCCCCGAACTGGGGTTCAAGCCGGCGCGGCTTTACAAGCTGGCGCGATCGAAGGCGTATCTGTTCGCGGGTGTCGAAATCCGCTGGCGGTGTGCGCCCGATCTGGTCGCGGGCACCGATATCCCGGCCGAGGCGGTGTTCCAGTTCCCCGGCGGCCTGGCCGATCACCTGCGCGAGCAGCTGGGCGACCGCGAATGCGCGACTGCGGATTTCTTCGCCGGATCGCAGGACTTTCCCGGCGAACAGGGCCGGGTCGAATGGGCGGTGGCGTGGCCATTGTGGAGCGACGGCAGCTTCAGCTGGTATTGCAACACCATCCCCACCCCCGATGGCGGCACGCACGAACAGGGCCTGCGGCAGGCGCTGGTCCGCGGCCTGCGCCATTTCGGCGAACTGGTGAACCAGAAGAAGGCGAAGGACATCACCGCCGACGACCTGATGGTCGGCAGCGAACTGATGCTGTCCGTCTTCATCCGCGAGCCGCAGTTCCAGAGCCAGACCAAGGACCGGCTGACCAGCCCGGAGGCCGCTGGCCTCGTCGAGCGGGCGATGCGCGACCATTTCGACCATTGGCTCGGCCACAACATGGACCGGGGCAAGGCGTTGCTCGGCTATGTGCTCGACCGGATGGACGAGCGGTTGCGGCGCAAGGCGGAGCGCGACGTCAAGCGCAAGACCGCGACCTCAGCGCGCAAGCTGCGCCTGCCGGGCAAATTGACCGACTGTTCCGCCAACGACCCCGCCGGCACCGAGCTGTTCATCGTCGAGGGTGATTCGGCCGGCGGTTCGGCCAAGCAGGCGCGCGACCGCAAGACGCAGGCGATTCTGCCGATCCGCGGCAAGATCCTGAACGTCGCCTCGGCCACCAGCGCCAAGATCGTCGCCAATCAGGAGATCGCCGACCTGATCCAGGCGCTGGGCTGCGGCACGCGCAAGGATTGCGTGGCGGACAATCTGCGTTACGAGCGTGTCGTCATCATGACCGACGCCGATGTCGACGGCGCGCATATCGCGACGCTGCTGATGACGTTCTTCTTTCAGGAGATGCCCGATCTGGTCCGGCGCGGGCACCTGTATCTGGCACAGCCGCCGCTCTATCGCCTCACGGCCGGCGCGAAGTCGCGCTACGCCCGCGACGACGCGCATCGCGCGGAGCTGGAACGCACCGCCTTCAAGAGCAAGAAGGTGGAGGTCGCGCGCTTCAAGGGGCTGGGCGAGATGAACCCGATGCAGTTGCGCGAAACCACGATGGACCCCGCCAGCCGATCGATGATCCGTATCACCCTGCCGCAGGAATATGAGGAGCGCGCGGGGGTGAAGGATCTGGTCGACCGGCTGATGGGCACCAATCCGGCACACCGCTTCGCGTTCATCCAGGAAAATGCGGCACGGCTGGACGAGGAGGCGCTGGACGCGTGAGGTTTCGCATGGCCCGGTCGTCGCGAGCAGGCCGGGAGACAATGGCCTGACTCATCCCTTCCCTACCCCGTCGTTGCGCGCGTAGCGAAGCAAGGGCGGACGAGTGGGTTTCACGTCATCCCGCCCCAGTCAGCACGAACGGTGCAATGGCCCTACCGCAGCCCCAGCGTCTTGTGCGCCTGCAACGACAGTCGCCATGCCGGGCGCGCCAGCACCAGATCGATGCACGCCTGCTGGTTGGCCGCGGCCCGCGGGTCGTCGAGCGGCTGGAGCAGATGATGGTCGAACGCCCAGTCCTCCAGCGGCACCGGATCGATCCCCGCCTGCGGCCAGACCAGTTTCAACTCGCTGCCACGGCGCTGTACCACCTCGCTGCCCGCCTTGGGGCTGATGCAGACCCAGTCGATGCCGGGATGCGTCGGCAACGTGCCGTTGCTCTCGATCGCGATGACGAATCCGGCGGCGTGCAGCGCATCGACCAGCGCGTCGTCGACCTGCAACATCGGCTCGCCCCCGGTCAGCACGACGAAGCGGCGGGCACGGTCCGCCCCCCAGAAATCCGTCACCGCCGCGACCAGCGTGGCGGCATCGGCGAACTTGCCACCGCCCGCACCATCGGTGCCGACGAAATCGGTATCGCAGAACCGGCACACCGCGGTCGCGCGATCCTGCTCGCGCCCCGACCACAGGTTGCAGCCGGCGAACCGCACGAACACCGCCCGGCGACCGGCATGGACCCCCTCCCCCTGCAGGGTCAGGAACATCTCCTTGACGGCATAGCTCATCGCGTCAGGCGTGCGCGGCGTAGCGGGTGGGATCGGCCACGCCGGCGTCCTCGAACCCCTTGGACCGCAGCCGGCAACTGTCGCACAGCCCGCAGTGCAGGCCGCCCGGCGCCGGATCGTAGCACGACCAGCTAAGGCCCATGTCCAGCCCGAGCCGTGCGCCCTCACGGACGATATCGGCCTTGGTCATATGCTGGAGCGGGGCGCGGATGCGGAAGGGTTCGCCCTCCACCCCGGCCTTGGTCGCGATCTCGGCCAGCCCCTCGAACGCGGCGATGAATTCGGGGCGGCAGTCGGGATAACCCGAATAATCGAGCGCGTTGACCCCGATGAACAGATCGCGCGCACCCGCCGCCTCCGCCCATCCCAGCGCGAGACTGAGGAAGATCGTGTTGCGCGCCGGGACATAGGTGACCGGGATGCCGCCGGCATCATCGGTGCCGGCCCCGTCCTTGGGTACCGCGATGTCGTCGGTCAGCGCCGATCCGCCGAAGGCGGACAGGTCCATCGGCATCACGACATGGCGTTCCGCACCCAGTTCGTGCGCGATACGCCGCGCCGCCGCCAGTTCGACGCGATGCCGCTGATTATAGTCGATCGACAGCGCGAGCAGCCGGTAACCCGCCTCCCGCGCGAGCGCGGCGGACACCATCGAGTCGAGGCCGCCCGAGACGAGCGCCACCGCAAAGGACGAAGTGGTCATGATCTCCCGGCTGCTACGCCAGACACGGCCAAAAAGAAAGGGCCGCGCGATGCCGCACGGCCCGAAGGTTGATGGGGGTAACCCACCGAAGGGGAGAAAACGTGCTGAACGACGGCACGCATCCTCCTACCCCGACAGTGGTGAAGAAATGGTTAACGAACCGGGGTAAGGTCTTCGGCCAACACAGGAAATTTTGTCGAACAGAAGGCGCAGTCGACCGCGATCACCCCCGCCTCGTCCGCCATCTCGCGCCGATCCTCGACCGGAAACTTCGCGAGCACCCCCATGATGTGCTCGGGCGTGCAGCGACAGCCGCGCGACAACGGGGTGGAGGCGAGCACGCGCACCTCGCTTTCCTCGTTGAACAGCCGCCACACCAGTGTCTCCAGCGGCAGCGCGGGATCGGCCAGCTCGTCCGCCCCCATCGTGTTGCCCAGCGCGGCGACATGCTCCCATTCGGGATGGTCGAGCCGGGTGTGCAGCCGTTCCCGTCCCACCTCGCCTTCGGGCAGATGCTGGAGCAACAGCCCGCCCGCGACACGCCGCCCGGCGGCATCGCGGCCCAGCCCGACCCGCACCAGCGTCGGTATCTGTTCGGACTGGACGAAATAGCTCTGCGCCGCCTCCGCCAGCCGATCGCCATCGAGCGGGACGATGCCCTGATAACGCTCGCCGGTGGTGGCGAGGTCGAAGGTGATCGCCAGATAGCCCTTGCCGAACAGCGCGAACAGCGTGGGGTCTTCCGGCGCCTCGGCCAGCCGGTCGGCATCATATTGCACGTAGCCGCGCAATTCGCCGCCACGATAGTCGCACACCAGCAGTTCGACCACGCCCGATGCGGTACGGGTCTGGATGGTCAGTTGCCCCGCCTCGTCCTTCAGCGTCGATCCCATCAGCGCGCACAGCGTCAGCGCCTCCGCCAGCAGTGCCTCGATCGCGGGGGGATAGGCATGGGCGGACAGGATCGCGTCCAGCGCCGGCCCGACCCGCACGACGCGGCCCCGCGCGCTGCGGGCGGGTATCGTAAAACCGAGCGTGCGGTCGATATCGATGATGGCGTCAGGGTCGTTCATGCCGGTCCGTCACCCCGGCTGGTACCGGGGCCTCAATGCCCGCGCGGGCGCGGAGGGAAGGAAATCCCGGCGACCGCCGGGACGACGGATATGGGAACGACGCCCGCCGACCTCAACCGATCTGGCCGAAGCACCAGCGCAGCACCGATTTCTGCGCATGAAGCCGGTTCTCCGCCTCCTGCCAGATCAGGGACTGCGGGCCGTCGATCACCGCGGTCGCCACCTCCTCGCCCCGGTGCGCGGGCAGGCAGTGGAGGAACTTCGCATCGGGCTTGGCCAGCGCCATCAGGTCGGGCGTGACCTGATAGGGGCCGAGCGCGGCCAGCTTGGTGTCGGCATGGGCCTGCCCCATCGATATCCACGTATCGGTGACGATGATGTCCGCGCCCTCCGCCGCCTCGCGCGGATCGGCGACGACGCGGGCGCGACCGGAGGCGGCGACGATCGCCTCCTCCTCCGGCGCGAACCCTTGCGGACAGGCGGCGATCACGTCGAACTTCATCAGCCCCGCCGCCTCGACGATCGAGGCGAGGACGTTGTTGCCGTCGCCCAGCCACGCCACCTTCAGGCCGGGCAGCGGCTTGCCGGCTTCGATGATGGTCAGCAGGTCGGCCATGATCTGGCAGGGATGCGACGCGTCGGTCAGGCCGTTGATGACGGGGATGGAGGCGTAATGCGCCATCTCCTCCACCTTGGCGTGATCGTCGGTGCGGATCATGATCGCATCGGCATAGCCCGACAGGACCCGCGCGGTATCCGCCACGCTTTCGCCCCGCCCCAGCTGCATCGTACCGGCGTCCATCACGATGGAGGTGCCGCCCAACTGACGGATCGCCATGTCGAACGATACGCGGGTGCGCGTCGAATTCTTCTCGAACACCATCGCCAGCGCATGGCCGGCAAGCGGCGCATCCGCATCGACGCGGCCCTTCGCCCAGCCGGCGCGCGCCGCCTTGCGGTCGATCGCATCGGCCAGCATCGCGGCGATCCCGTCCGCTCCGGCATCCGACAGGTTCAGGAAATGGCGCATCTTCGGTCCCCCTCCACCATGCATCGCATGGTTCCCCTCCCCGTTCCGGGAAGGATCGTCGTCAATCGTCGGCGACCGGCACGTACACCCGTGCCGCCTCGCTCAGCTTCTGGGTGAATTCGGCGATATGGCTCTCGTCGATTACCAGCGGCGGCAGGATGCGGACGACATTGTCGCCCGCCGCCACCGTCAGCAGCCCGTGGTTGTCGCGGCAATGCGCGACGAAGCGGCGGCTGTCGCTCTTCAGCTTCAGCCCCAGCATCAGCCCGCGTCCGCGCACCTCGTGGAACAGGTGATCGTGATTGGGGATCATCTGCTCCAGCGATGACCGCAGCCGCTCACCCATCGCGGCGACATGATCCAGGAAACCATCGCCCTGCATCACGTCCAAGACCGCCGTCCCCGCCGCCATCGCCAGCGGATTGCCGCCATAGGTGGAGCCGTGGGTGCCGAACACCATGCCCTTGGCCGCATGTTCCGTCGCCAGACAGGCACCGAGCGGGAAGCCGCCGCCGATCCCCTTCGCCACCGCCATGATGTCGGGCACGATGCCGTAGAGTTCGTGCGCGAAGAACCTGCCGGTCCGGCCATAGCCGCACTGCACCTCGTCCAGCACCAGCAACAGGCCGTGTTCGTCGCAGGCGGCGCGCAATCCCTTCAGGAATTCGTCGGTGCCGGTCATCAACCCGCCCTCGCCTTGGATCGGCTCGACCAGGAAACCGGCGGTGTTGTCGTCGATCAGCGCGAGCGCGCCGTCCAGATCGTTGAAATCGGCATATTTGAATCCTGGCAGCAGCGGTTCGAACCCGTCGCGCATCTTGGCCTGATTAGTGGCGGAGATGGTGCCGAGCGTGCGGCCGTGGAACGCGTTGTTGAAACAGATCAGGTCGTGCCGCTGCGGATTGCCCTCCGCATGGTGGAACCGGCGCGCGGTTTTGATCGCGCATTCCACCGCTTCCGCGCCCGAATTGGTGAAGAACACCGTGTCGGCGAAGGTCGCATCGACCAGCCGCTGGGCCAGCGCCTCGCCCTGCGGGCTGCCATACAGGTTCGACACGTGCATCAGCGTCGCCGCCTGATCGGCGATCGCCTTCACCAGCGCGGGATGGCCATGGCCCAGCGCGTTGACCGCGATGCCGCTGGCGAAATCGAGATAACGCTCGCCATCCTCGCCGAACAGGTACGCCCCCTCGCCTCGCACCGGACGCACCCCGCACCGTGGGTAGACGGGCATGAGCGCGGGCGTAGACATCGCGGCTTCCTTACAACGAGAAAAGGCGGCCCACCGGGACCGCCCGAAGCGCCTGATACCGGGAGTGCGCCGACCGGGTCAACCGGTCGATTGATCCGATCGGCGCACGTCCCGGTTCAACCTTAGCGGACGCGCGGGCCGCCGAACGGCAGCGGCGGCGGCGGACGGCGATCGCGGCGGGGCAGCTGGGCCTGATAGGCGTGGCCGCAATGATCGACGCAATAGGGGAAGCCGGGGTTCACCTTGTCGCCGCAGAAGTGGAAGTCGGGCTCGCCGGGATGACCGAGCGGCCATTTGCAGATGCGGTCGTTCAGATCGAGCAGCCCGGTCTTGCCGGCGATTTCCGCCGACGGCTTGGCAGGGACCAGCCGGCGCGGCGGGGCGGGGGCGATCGGCGGCTGCTGCTCACCGGGCGCCTGGCGCAGAAAACCGCCGGGACCGACGGAGCGCAGGATCGGCTGGGGCGGACGCGCGGGGGCGGGCGCCACGGCAACCTCATCCTCCTCTTCCTCGTCGTCGCTTTCGGCCTCCACCGGCACGGGGGCCGGTTCGGGCGCGGGGGGTGGCGGCGGCGGGGCGGCGGCCACGACGGGCTCGGGCGCGATCGTGACGGGTTCTGGTGCAGCCGCAACCGGCACAGGGGCCGATACCGGTGCCGGAACGGGAGCCGGATCGGCGACGACCGCTGCCTCGCCATGGCTCTTCACCGGCGAGGGGCGCGCCTGCAACCCCAGGCGGTGCGCCTTGCCGATCACCGCGTTACGGCTGACCTCACCCAGCGCTTCGGCGATCTGGCTGGCGGTCTGCCCGCCTTCCCACATCGTCTTGAGCGTCTGGATACGCTCGTCGGTCCAAGACATTGGTCGTTCCTTCGCAATACGGCCGGTTGCGGGCGGCAGCGGCAGCGAGTAACCGCTCGGGCCATGAGCAGCCAGCCCCCAATCGGCGAAATTCAATCCTTGGTTCGGAATGCCCCGGGCGTGCCCGTCATCCGGAGCATCAACTGGGGCGGCCTACGCACGCTCTATATCAAGGAGGTGCGCCGGTTCTTCAAGGTCCAGCTCCAGACGATCTGGGCACCGGCGATCACGACCCTGTTGTTCCTCGTGATATTTTCCGTCGCGCTGGGCGGGCGCCATGCGGTGCGGGTCGGCGGGATGGAGATCCCGTTTGCCGATTTCATCGCGCCCGGACTGATCGTGATGGGGATGCTGCAGAACGCGTTCGCCAATGCCAGCTTCTCGCTGCTGGTCGGCAAGATCCAGGGAACGATCGTCGATTACCTGATGCCGCCACTGTCGACCGCCGAACTGCTGGCGGCCCTGGTCGGCGGCGCGGTGACGCGGGCGGTGCTGGTCGGTTGCGCGGTATCGCTGGCGATGGCGTTATGGCCGGGCGTGCATGTGACCCCGCATGCGCCGCTGGCGATCCTGTGGTTCGGGATCGGCGGGTCGGCGTTCCTTGCGCTGCTCGGCGTGCTGACCTCGATCTGGGCGGAGAAGTTCGACCATGCCGCCGCGGTGACCAACTTCGTCGTCGCGCCGCTGTCGCTGCTGTCGGGCACCTTCTATTCGGTCGATTCGCTGGCGCCGGTGTGGCGCGCGATCAGCCATGCCAACCCGTTCTTCTACATCATCTCCGGGTTCCGTTACGGGTTCCTCGGCGTGGCCGATTCGCCGGTGTGGTCCGGCGCGATCGTCGTGCTGGCGATCGACGTGGTGCTGGGGCTGCTGTGCTACACGCTGCTGCGACGCGGGTGGCGGTTGAAGAACTGAGGGCGAAGTTTGGGGTCAGCGATGACAGAAGAAAGTATTCGGCCATGGCATTACTTTTTAATGCTGGAACGGGATTTTGCTGCGACATCTGCTTTTGTCGAACCCCATCCGCTAAATTACAATACATTTTCAGATAAATATGCAGGTCTAATGCTGCTGATTGGTAGTGAAGTTGATGTCATTGCCAAAAATCTTGTTTCCAGTATTGATACGGCCGCCCCAAATAAGGGCATTATCGATTATCAGAAAACTCTAACTTCTCGATATCCTCACATGTATGCCATTGAGGTTGACATCGACCGCTATGGTTTAAAATCCCAGCCTTGGTCGACTTGGGAAACCCCGCTGGCTAACTCGCCAATATGGTGGAAATCTTACAATAAACTAAACCATAGCCGCCTTGAAAATATACGAGAGGCCTCGCAGAAAAATGTAATGAATAGCTTATGTGGATTATTTCTTCTAAATATGTATTTTTATGACGGCTTACAACAAATTTGGCCTTCACCCGAACTAATAGGTACGGGATATTTTGCGCCAATCATAGTTGATCAGCCAAGTAAAACATTACCCGACCTGTAACTAAGCCTGCCTGAAACCTACCCCGCCAGCGCCTCTACCAGCAGCCGCACCTTTTTCTGCCGCCATTGCGGGGTCGGCGCGACCAGCCAGTAGCCCTGTCGCGACGGCAGCGGATCGCCGATCGCGATGACGCGGCCGGTGGCGAGATCGGTGGCGGCCAGCAGTTCGGGCACAGTGGCACGGCCCAGGCCGGCGGCGGCGGCGTCGAGCGCGAGGCCGGCATCGGCGACGCGGACGGTGATGGCATCCGGTGCGATGTCGGTGGCGGGACCACCGACCCAGACGATCGTCGCGGGCGACGGATCGCCGGGCGCGGCGACCGTCACCATGCCGTCCGATTCCAGCGCCTCGCCCTCATGCTCGCCCGGCCCCTCGCCCCAGCGGATCGCGAGGTCGAGATTGGCCTGGGTGAAATCCACCCCCTCCTCGGTGCCGAGCAGCACGAAGCGCAGTTCGCCGTCCGCCGCCGCGATCTTCGCGAGGCGCGGCATCAGCCATTTCTCGGTCAGATCGCGCGGGGCGGCGATGGTCAGCGACTTGGAGGATTGGCCCGCCTGCATCGCGCGCACCGCTTCCTCGAACTGGAGGAACCCGTCGCGAAGCGGGGCGAGGCCCGCCTCGCCCTCCGGCGTCAGTTCCAGGCCACGCGTGGTGCGGCGGAACAGGACGACGCCCAGCGTATCCTCCAGCGCGCGGATCTGCTGACCCACGGCGGCCGGGGTGACGGCGAGTTCGTCGGCGGCGCGGGTGAAGGACAGATGGCGTGCGGCGGCGTCGAGCACGCGCAGGCCGTTCAGGGGCAGGTGGGTGCGTTTCATGACGTCACCGCCGGTGCGTGGAGCGGGAAACGGGGGATGTCCGCGTCGAAGGTTTCGCCATCCGCCGCGATCATCCGGTAGCTGCCCTGCATCGCGCCGGTGGGCGTGGAGAGGGGACAGCCCGACACGTAATCGAAGCTGCCGCCGGGTTCGATCAGCGGCTGTTCGCCGACCACGCCCTCACCCTCCACCGAATGGCGCGCGCCGCGCCCGTCGGTGATGACCCAGTGCCGGGTGAGCAGCTGCACCGCCTGCGTGCCCTCATTCTCCAGCCGGATGTGATAGGCCCAGAACCAGCGACCGCGCGCCGGCTCCGACTGTTCGGGCAGGTAGCTGACCGAGACGCGCACCGTCACCCCGTGCGTGGTCGCCGCGTGGGGAAACAGCGCCTTCATCAAAGGCCGACCCGGCGCAGCGCCTGATCGAGATCGGCGATCACGTCGTCCGGGTCTTCCAGCCCGACGTTCAGGCGCAGCATCCCCTCGCCGATCCCCATCGTCTCGCGCACCTCGGCGCTGACGCCGGCATGGGTGGTGGAGGCGGGATGCGTCATCAGCGAGCGCGAATCGCCGATGTTGTTCGAGATATCGACCAGTTCCAGCCCATCGAGCAGGCCGTGCGCCTGTTCGCGGCCGCCATCCAGTTCCAATGCGAAGATCGCGCCGGCGGCGGCCATCTGACGCATCGCCAGTTCGTGCTGCGGGTGGCTGGGCAGCCCCGGATGCAGCACGCGCGGCACCCGGCCTTCGAGGAAGGTGCCGACCTTCACGGCATTCTCCGACTGGCGACGGATACGCAGGTCCAGCGTCTCCAGCCCCTTCAGCACCACCCACGCATTGAACGGCGACAGCGTCGGCCCCGTGTTGCGGGTGAAGGGCAGCAGCGTGTTGTCGATCCAGTCCTGCGTGCCGCACACCGCGCCGGCCAGCACCCGGCCCTGCCCGTCCATCATCTTGGTGGCGGAATAGGCGACCACGTCCGCGCCGAAATCCATCGGGCGTTGCAGCGCGGGGGTGGCGAAGGCGTTGTCGACGACCGTCACGATGCCGCGTTCGCGCGCGATCGCGCAGACCGCGGCCAGATCGACCACGTCCATCGTGGGATTGGCGGGGGTTTCGAAGAAGAAGACCTTGGTCTCCGGCTTCAGCGCATCGACGAACGCCTGCGGATCGCGGGCATCGACGACGGTGGTGGCGATCCCGAACTTGGGCAGCAGCGTGTCGGTCAGCCAGCGGCACGATCCGAACGCGGCGCGGCCGCCGACCAGGTGGTCGCCCGCCTGCAACTGGCACAGCAAGGCCGCGGTCATCGCCGCCATGCCGCTCGCCATCGTGCGGCATGCCTCCGCCCCTTCGAGCAGGGCGATGCGTTCCTCCAGCATCTGCACGGTCGGGTTCTGAAGCCGGGAATAGGTCATTCCGACCTGTTCGCCCGCGAAGCGCGCGGCGGCATCGCCCGCGCAGTCATAGGCGTAGCCGGAGGTGAGGAACAACGCCTCCGACGTTTCGCCCCATTCGGAACGGGCGGTGCCGCCACGGATCGCCTGCGTCGCGGGCTTCCAGGTAGAGGTGATGGTGCGGTCCTGGCCGGTCTTGCGCTTCATGCCCCGCGCTTTGCCCCCTGCGGGGGTCTGTTGCAAGCGGGCCGGGGTGGCTGGCCGGCCGGGCGGGGTCGCTTGCCAGCGGCGGGCGGAGCGGCGACAACGCGGGCCGATGCCCGCCATTCTCCGCCGCCCCCTGCCCGTCGCCCTGTCGATCGCGATCGTGGCGCAGATCCTGTTCCTGTGGCGGCTGACCGTGCCGGGCATCCTGATGTTCGACGAGATCCATTACGTGCCCGCCGCGCGGCGGCTGCTGGCATTGGACGGGCCGGCGAACGTCGAGCATCCGCTGTTCGCCAAGACGCTGATCGCGGGCGGGATCGCGCTGTTCGGCGACAATGCGCTGGGCTGGCGACTGTTCTCGACCCTGGCGGCGACCGCGGTGGTGACGGGCGTGTTCGCGCTGCTGTGGCTGGGCACGCGACGATTGCGGCCGGCGGTGACCGGTTCGCTGTGCGCGCTGCTGGGCTTCACCGTCTTCGTGCAGGCGCGGATCGCGATGCTCGACGGGTATATGGCGGCGTTCGTGGTGACGGGGGCGGCATGCCTGTTATGGGCGATGCACGGTCGCCCCGCACAAGTGCGGCGGCGGTGGATCGCCGGCGCGGTGCTGCTGGGGCTGGCGACGGGATGCAAGTGGACGGCGGCGCCCTATGTCGCGTTCGCCGGGATCGCGCTGGTCCTGCTGAAGCGCGGGCGCCCCGACCGGTGGCGGGGGATGGCGACGATCCCGGCGTTGCTGCTGCTGGGCGGGGTGAGCGTCGCGACCTATTTCGCCACCTTCACGCCGGCGTTCTTCTATGCGCGCGAGCCGCTGACGCTGGCGACGATCCTGCCGTTCCAGCTCCATATGTACGGGCAACAGACGCAGGTGCTGCCGGCGCACACCTATCAGTCGCCCTGGTGGAGCTGGCCGCTCGACCTGCGGCCGATCTGGTATCTGTACGAACCCGTCGACGGCGCGCAACGCGGGGTGCTGATGATCGGCAATCCGGCGGTGCTGTGGGGCGGGCTGGTCGCGGTGGCGGCATGCGCGATCGGGTGGTGGCGAACACGCGACGTGCGGACGGGCGCGGCGGCGATGCTGTGGATCGCCGGCTTCGCGATCTGGGCGATCATCCCGAAATCGCTGGGCTTCTTCTATTATTACTATCTGCCGAGCATCTGGCTGTGCATCGCGATCGCGGTCGCGTTCGACCATTGGCGCGCGCGGGTGGCGGGATGGGACGAGGCGTATCTGCTGCTGGTGGCGGGACTGTTCGTCCACTTCCACCCGATCCTGTCCGCCGCCGCGCTGTCCGGCCCGCGCGCCTTCACGCGCTGGATGTGGCTGCCCGGCTGGGCATGACGGCTATCCCAGTTGCGCCATGATCGCGTCGCCCATCGCCTCGGTCGACATCGCGCCGCCCAGATCGGCAGTGCGGGCGCCGGCGAGGATCGCGGCGGCAACGGCGGCCTCGATCCGGTCGGCGGGTTCCGGCCGGGCGAGCGAGTGGCGCAGCAGCATCGCCGCCGACAGGATCGCGGCGCACGGGTTCGCCTTGCCCTGCCCGGCGATATCGGGGGCGGAGCCGTGGATCGGCTCGTACATGCCCAGCGTCCCGCTACCGAGTGCGGCGGAGGGCAGCATCCCGATCGAGCCGGCGCACATCGACGCCTGATCCGACAGGATGTCGCCGAACAGGTTGCCCGTCACGATCGTGTCGAACTGGCCGGGATCGCGGACCAGCTGCATCGCGGCATTGTCGACATACATGTGGCCGAGTTCGACATCGCGGAAATCGCGCGCGACCTCGTTCACCACGTCGCGCCACAATTGCGAGGTGTCGAGCACGTTGGCCTTGTCCACCGACAGCAGCTTGCCACGACGGGTACGCGCGGTCTCGAACCCGACGCGGGCGATGCGGGCGACCTCCACCTCGTCATATCGCATCAGGTCGTGGCCCTCGCGCAGGCCGGTGCTGGTCAGGCGGCGGCCCTTGTCACCGAAATAGACGTCGCCGGTCAACTCGCGCACGATGACGAGATCGATGCGGCGCGCGATCTCGGGCTTCAGCGCGGACGCGTCCTCCAGCCCCGCGAACAGCTTGGCGGGCCGCAGGTTGGCGAACAGGCCAAGCCCCTTGCGCAGGCCCAGGATCGCCTGTTCCGGCCGCATCGCCCGTTCCAGCGCGTCGAAGGCGGGATCGCCGACCGCGCCGAACAGCACCGCGTCCGATCGCTTCGCCAGCGCCAGCGTCTCGGGCGGCAGCGGGTGGCCCTGTGCGCGATAGGCGGCACCGCCGACCAGCCCTTCCTCGAAGATCAGGTCGGGGGCGAGCGCGGTCAGCACGCGGCGGGCCTGTGCGGTGACTTCGGGGCCGATGCCGTCGCCGGCGAGAATAGCGATCAGGGTCATGGTGCCGCCCTTGCCGGGCAAGGCGGCGTCACGCAACCGCTCTCTTGATCCGGTCGACCAGCCGCTCGCGCGCCGCGAGCGGGGCGGCGGCGCGATCGACCAGGATATCGCGCGCGATGAAATGGCCGGTCAGGCGCAGCCCGTCGAGCAGATCGGGCCAGCCGGGCATCGCGCCGCCGCCGTCCAGAAACGCGGGCATCGGCAACAGTCGCTCCTCATAGCCCTTCGCCGCCCCGACACTGACCGCCGCACCGCTCCGGGGACTGACCCAGGCGAGGTCGGCGGTCGCGCCGGTGACGATGCAGCGATCCAGATCGAGCCCGAAGCCGAGTTGCCCCAGCAGCAGCAGTTCGTACCGCACCACCGCCACCGACCACCCCCGCGCGCCCGGTGCGGCGAGCAGCGCGGCGAGGACACCGTCCAGCCCGTCGTACAGCTGCGGATAGGGCTGCGCCTCCGGCAGCGACGCGGCGGTGAGCGCGGTGATCCAGTCCAGCGCGGCGGCGGCAAGCGGTTCCCCGTGCAGCATCGCGGCGCTCTCGGTCAGTTCCAGCGTCAGCGCGGGCAGTTGCTCCGCCGTCCGCGCACGCCATTCGCCGACGACGCGGTTGCCCGCCTGCAACACCGGCCGCAGCAGCCTCGACCGCCCTCCCCGGACATAACCGGGCTGCACGCCGTCGTCGCGGGTCAATGCCCGCACGATGCTGCCATGCTCGCCATGCGGGCGGGCGGACAGCAGGATGGCGGGGGCATTCAGGTGCATCGTCGCACCGCCGCCGCCTCGCGGGGCCGATCAGGCGGTGATGCCATAGCGTTTGAATTCGGCATCGATGCTGGGCTGGATCAGCCGCGCATCGCCAAGGTCGATCGCCGCGGCCGCGGCCTTGCCCATCTTCGCCTTGATGATGCCGCGCAGGAACAACGATCCAGGTGAACTGGGCCAGACCGCCAGGGCGGCATCGACATCGACCAGCGCCTCCGCCAGCCGGCCAAGCCGGAAGAACACCAGCGAGCGGCTGTCGAGCGCGCCCGCTCCGTTGCCGAGTTCGATCGCACGGGTGCAATCGGCCAGCGCCGAATCGAGCGCCTGGTTGCCCGTCCCCTTCACCCAGCAGCGCATGTTGAGCAGATACGGATCGGCGGGCCTTTCCACGACGGCGGCATCGATCGTGGCGATGGCGGCGACCGGATCGCCGGCGTTGCGCTGGATGAACGCCTTTTCCGCGATCGCCTTGAAGCGCTCCTCGCCGCCAGTGTCGATCCGTGCGTCGAGCAGCTTCAGCGCGCCGGCGCTGTCCCCGTCCATCGCCATCAGATCGGCTTGCTGGATCAGCGCGAACTCCTGCGACGGATCCAGGCTATAGGCGGCGGCATAATCGGCGACGGCCTTGGCCCGGGCGCCCAGCGCGGCGTGATACCAGCCGCGCCGGCCGAGCAGTTCGGCCGTCTCCTGCGTGGCGATCGCCTTGCTGACATCGGCGATCGCGCCTGCGTAATCATAGATGCCGGCACGGAAACTGGCCCGGCTGACATAGCCGCTCATGTCCTCCGGATCATCCGCCGCCGCGGCGATCGCCTGCGCAAAGGCGGTTTCGATCGGCGTGAAGCGCCCTGCCTTGCGACCGGTGCGCACCGTTTCGACCCGGCTCGGCAGCGTCGCGGGCGCCACGATCCGCAACAGCCGGCCCTGCGCCGCCGCCAGCTTCGCGCGCTCGGCGGCGATCGCGGCGGGGGCGATCTCCGGTTCGATCAGGTCGACCCGGTCCTCGATGGTGACGGTGTCGCCGGCCATCGCGGTCGTCCGCGACAATCGCCGCCCGGCGATCGTGCCGGTCAGCGTCTGGTCACCCTCCAAGGCGTAGCCGGTGACGCCGGCGGGCAGTTTCACGACGGTGCGGGTCAGCGCGCTGTCGGGCACGCCGGTCGCGACGGGAATGTCGCGCCATGCCGCACGCGATCGATCCGGCGCGAACGCGATCGAGCCGATCGCGCGGTCGAGCGACTGGCGCCAGCGCCGATCGTCGCGCTGCCAGCGCGTGGTCCCCAGCCCTGCGGCGGTGACGGTGGCGGTCGCGGTGTCGGGATCATAGGCGATGGCGTGGCTGCTCATCTGCACATCGCCCAGTTCGCCGGAGACGACCGACTGGATCAGTGCCGCCTTCTGCCGGGCATCGGCCTGGCCGACCGCGGCATTCAGCCCCTGCGCCGCCGCGCCGCGGATCGTGACCGTGGCGCGCCACAGCGCCGGGAAATCGACGCCTGCGCTCTGATCCAGCATGATCGCGACATTACGCCGGGGCCGCTGGTCGGCGGCATAGGCGACCGGCATCAACGCCGCCCCCGCCGCCCGCAGCGGCAGCACCTGGCCATAACCGGGTACGTCGCCGATATCCGCGAGGCGGGCGCCGGCCCCGGTGCCGTCCAGCCACAGCGAGCGCCCGTTCACGCTGGCGCGGACCAGCACATGATCGAACGCCGCCGGTCCGGGCAGCCGTGCGGCGACGAAGCCACGGGTCTGCATGCTGGCGGTCACCGCCTCCGCCTCGATCCCCGCGCCGTGGAGCAGCGCCAGCAACAGCAGCGTCTTCGCCTTGCAGTCGCCATACCGCAGTTCCCACGTCTTCGCGGGGGTCTGCGGGGTCAGGTTGCCACCGTCCATCGCCACCGCGAGGTAGCGGATCTTGTCCTGTACCAGTTCCAGCGCGCGTTCGGTGCGCGCCAGCGGATCGGCGACCGCCTTCAGCGTCGCCACCTCGGCCGCGAGCGGGCTGCCTGGGGCGATCAGGCCATCGGTTGCATAGAGCGGCGCCAGCGTGCGCGACACCTCGGGCCAATCGGCGAAGCTGGACACCTCGACGATCGGCGGCTTCGCATAGCGATCGGGCAGGTTGCCTGGTGCCTCCGGCTGCTTGGCGAGCGGCAGCGGGATCGTCATCTCGTCATCCCCGCCGACCTTGGCGAAGACCGGCTTGATCCCGTCGGGATACCCCTTCCAGGCCACTTTCCGCCCCGTCGGCCAGAGCAGGCGCAACCGGCCGAACTGCGTGCGGAACGGGCTGGCCGGGGTCATCCCCACGGTCTGGCCATGCCCTTTCAGCACGGGTTCGTTCGTCGTCATCGAGAAGGCGACCCGCAGCGTATCGCCGAGTTGCAGGCCCTTCACCGCCATCGTCGCGGTCAGCTGCCCGGTCAGCATCATCCGTTCCATGCCCTCCTCGCGGCGCAGCACGGTAAAGCGGTCACCGGATTTGAGGACGTCGATCGTTTCGGCGCCGCGCAGGATTTCGACACGGTGGATCGTCAGATCGCCCTTGTCGGGGGACCAGGGCAACATCAGCGTGCCCATCTCGTTCAGTGCCTGCGTGGTCGTGGCGCGGTTCGCGACATCGAAATAGACGGTGACCGAATCCCCCTCCAGCCGCTGCTGGTTGTCGAATACCAGCACCTGCGGCGAAGCGTCGTTCAGCCTGTTCGTGTCGATCGCCGGCGCGGGCACCACCCAGCCGGGCACCGGTCCATAAAGCGGCGCATCACCAGCCCATGCCGGCCCGGCCGATGCCAGCAACGCGAAGAAGATTGGCCAGCGCCGCATGATACCCCCCGAAAACGAACCCCGATCGCCTGTGTAGCGACGGCCGGGGCGCGGGTAACGCGGAAAAACGTCAGCGCGCGTGATAGAAGTCGTACACCTGCTGTGCGACCCCGGCCGAGACGCCGGGGGCCTTCTTCAGATCGTCGAGGCTGGCATTGCGGACCGCGCGGCCGGTGCCGAAATGCATCAGCAGCGCCTTCTTGCGGGCCGGGCCGATGCCGGGCACCTCGTCGAGCGGCGACGCGCCGATCGCCTTCGCGCGCTTCTCGCGGTGGGCACCGATCGCGAAGCGGTGGACCTCGTCGCGCAGCCGCTGGAGGTAGAACAGCACCGGCGCATTGACCGGCAACTGGAACTCGCGCCCGTCGAGCATATGGAACACCTCGCGCCCGTCGCGGCCGTGATGCGGCCCCTTGGCGACGCCGACCATCGGCACGTCCTCGATCCCCAGATCCTCCATCACCGCGCGTGCGGCGTTCAGCTGCCCCTTGCCGCCGTCGATCAGCACCAGATCGGGCCAGGTGTCGCCGTCGCGATCCGGATTCTCCTCCAGCTGGCGGGCGAAGCGGCGGCGGAACACCTCGCGCATCATGCCGAAATCGTCGTCGGTGGCGGCCTCGTTCCCCTTGATGTTGAACTTGCGGTACTGGCCCTTGCGGAACCCCTCCGGCCCGGCGACGACCATCGCGCCCAGCGCGTTGGTACCCTGGATATGACTGTTGTCGTAGACCTCGATCCGGTCGGGCGGTTCGGGCAGGTCGAACAGTTCGGCGACCTCGCGGAGCAGCTTCGCCTGGGTAGTCGATTCGGCGAGACGGCGTTCCAGCGCCTCGATCGCGTTGCGCTTGGCCTGATCCATCAGCCGGCGGCGGTCGCCACGCTGCGGCATCGACAGCGCGACCTTGTACCCGGCCGCCTCGCCCAGCGCGTGCGCCAGCAACTCGCCCTCGGGCAGGTCGCGGTCGAGCAGGATCGTGCGGGCGGGCGGCACCTCCTCGTAGAACTGGGTCAGGAAGCTGGTCAGCACCTCGTCCTCCGGCACGTCGGCGGTGTGCGAGGGGAAGAAGCTGCGATGCCCCCAGTTCTGGCCGCCACGGATGAAGAACGCCTGCACGCCCATCACCCCCTCCTTCGACGCCAGCGCGAAGACATCGGCATCGCCGACCCCCTCGGCGTTGATCGCCTGCGTGCCCTGCACGAAGGTGAGCGCCTTCAACCGGTCGCGCAGCAGCGCGGCCAGTTCGAAATCCATGTTCTCCGCCGCCGCCTGCATCTGCGCACCGAGCTTGGCCTGCACCTGCGTCGACTTGCCGGCGAGGAAGTCCTTCGCGTCGCCGACCAGTTCGGCATAGCCCGCCTTGTCGATCCGGCCGACGCACGGCGCCGAGCATCGCTTGATCTGGTAGAGCAGGCACGGCCGATCGCGCGTCTTGAAGAAACCATCGGTGCAGGACCGCAGCAGGAACAGTTTCTGGAGGGCGTTGAGCGTGTTGTTGACGCTGCCCGCACTGGCGAACGGGCCATAGTAATTGCCGACCGCGCGGCGGGCGCCGCGATGCTTCTGGACGCGGGGAAAATCGCTGTCGGCGCGCAGCAGGATGAAGGGGAAGCTCTTGTCGTCGCGCAGCAGCACGTTGTACGCCGGACGGTACCGCTTGATGAGCTGCGCTTCGAGGAGCAGCGCCTCCGCCTCGTTGTTGGTGGTGACGATCGTCATCGACCGGGTCTGCGACACCATGCGCTGGAGCCGTTTGGGCAGGCCGTTGATCTGGGTGTAATTGGCGACGCGCTGTTTAAGCGACCGCGCCTTGCCGATGTACAGCACGTCGCCGCGCGCATCCTGCATCCGGTAGACGCCGGAACGTTGCGGCAGGGTTTGCAACACGTTGCGGATCGCCGCCACGCCGGCCTCCAGATCGGGCGTCTCCGATCCGCGCAGCGTGTAGGTGGATTTCTCTTCGTTGAACCGGTCGGTGGTGGGCGTCGACATTCACCCCATTTAGGGTGACCGGGGCCACGATCAAATCCGGTGGGTCAAAGCCGATCATCGGAGCGGGTGACGTGCCGGATGGATTGCACAACGATTGCCCATAGCGCCGCTGCAATCGACATGCCGAGCGTCAATTCGTTGAATGCCCCGCCGCCCGCCGACCAATCATGTCCGAGTATGGATTCCACGGTTAGCATGGCGACGAACCCGGCCATCCCGGCGGTCCACCAGCGCCGCATCACCAGCCCCGAACCGATTCCCACCGCGATCCCGACAGGATTGCCGAGTCCGGCGATACACAACCAAGCGAAGAGGAAAAAGGAAAAGCCGGACCCCGCGCCCGGCCCCATTTCAGTTGGGACGGCCGAGCCCGGCGATGGTGCGGTCGATCATCGTGCGGTCGGCGACGGCGTCGTGATGCTCGGCGATCAGCAGCCCGGCGGCGCGGGCGGCGGCGTCGGCGGCGCGGGCGCGAACCTCGGCGATGGCGGCGCGCTCGGCGGCGGCGATCTTGTCCTCCGCCATCCTGGCGCGGCGATCCATCAGCGCCTCGGCATCCGCCTTGGCCTTGACGATGATGCCATGCGCCTCGGCACGGGCGTGTTCGCGCATCTGTTCGGCATCGGCATGGGCCGACTTCGCCTTGGCCTCATAGTCGGCGCGCAGCGCTTCGGCGTCGGCGCGCAGCGCGGCGGCCTCGTCGAGCTGGGTGCGGATCGCGGCGATGCGGGTGTCGAGCATCCCGCCGATCATCGCCGGGACTTTTTTCCACAGCATGATGGCGACGACGACGAGCGCGGCGATCGCGACCCAGCCGGTCGAATCGAAGCCGAGCGCGGTGGGCGACGGCGCATGATGTTCGGTGGTGGCGGTCGTCTCGTGAACGCCGTCGCCTTCCTTCACCGGCACGGGGGCCAGTCCGGTCGCCTGGGTGGCGTCGGTCAGGTTTTCGGCAACGATGCTGCTGCCGTTGACGGTCGGATTAACCATGTGCCCTCACCTCGCGGACCGCGTGCGCCGCCTGATCGGCGGTGATCTGGAGACCCGCTAGCTTGGCGACGAGCTGTTGCGCCGCCTCCGCCGCGACGGTGTCGAGATTGGCGAGCGCCTCCGCCTTGGCGTTGGCGATCGCGAGATCGTGATGGCCCGCGCGCTCGGCGAGGTCGGCATCCGCCGCCTTCACCTGCACCTCGGCCGATTTGACCGCCTGCGCCTTGGCCGCGGCCGTTTCGGCGGCGGCGGCGGTGCGGGCGGCGTCCATCTCGACGCGCCATGCCTCCTCGGTCGCATCCGCCTGCGCCCGTGCGGCTTCGGCGGCGGCGAGATCACCCGTGACCCGCGCCTCGCGCGCGTCGACGGTGGCGACGATCTTCGTCACCATGCCTCGACCCACCACGAAATACAGCAGGCCGAAGGTGATCAGCAGCCAGAAGATCTGCGAGGCATAGGTAGCGGCGATCTGGGAAATCTGGGGCATGTGCGTCCTTTAGATACCGGCCGGACGCGCGTGGCGCCCGGCCCGATACCGGTCGGTTCAGGCGACGAACAGCAGGATGATCATCGTCACGAAGGCGAGCAGGCCAAGCAGCTCCGCGCCCGCGAAACCGATGAACAGACGGCCCTGCTGGCTGTCCGCGGCGCCCGGATTGCGCAGCGCGCCTTCCAGGAACTTGGCGAACACGTTGCCCACGCCGAGCGAGGCGAGGCCCATGCCGATCGCGGCGAGACCGGCGCCGATCATCTTTGCGGCTTCTGCGTCCATGGTAGTCACTCCAGTCAATTATCAGGTTGGAAAGTCACATCGGAAAGTCTTGAAAGTCACATCCTACACACCCGCGAGCGGGGATCAGTGCAGGTTCACCGCGTCGTTCAGATACACGCTCGTCAGCAACGCGAAGACATAGGCCTGGATCGCCGCGACCAGCAGTTCCAGCAGGGTGATGCCGATCATCAGCACGAAGCTGGGCAGCGTCACGATCGCGGCATAGCCCGGCCCCATGTTGATGCCGTTGATGACGAACGCGGCCAGCACCTTCAGCAGGATGTGCCCCGCGGTCATCGCGACGAACAGTCGCAGACCCAGCGAGAAGGGGCGCACGAGGAAGCTCATCAGCTCGACCACGAAGATCAGCGGGATCATCACCACCGGCGTGCCGTGCGGCACGAACAGCGAGAAGAAGTGGAAGCCGTGACGCCCGAACCCGACGATCAGCACGATCGCGAACGAGATGATCGCCAGCACGCCGGTGACGGTCAGGTGGCTGGTCACGGTGAAGGGATGCACGCCGGGGATCACGCCGAAGGGCAGCAGCCCCAGGATGTTGGCGAACAGGATGAACATGAACAGCGAGAAGACATAGGGGACGAAGCGCTTGCCCTCCGGCCCGACGTTCGAGGTCAGCATCCCCGACACGAAGCCGGTGAACCCCTCCACGGCGGCCTGCCAGCGGCCGGGCACCAGCTGACGCTTCATGCCACCCAGCATGAACAGCCACAGCGACGCCAGCGTCACCACCATCCACAATGCGGAATTGGTGAACGACAGGTCGTAGCCGCCCACCACCCAATGCGAGCCCATCACCGGCTCGATCAGGAACTGGTGCATCGGGTCGATCTTGCTGCCTTCTGCCGCCGCCACGCTTGCGCTCCACGTATGACAAACGCCCGGGGTTACTCCGGGCGCTCGCCTGAAATCCTAATGATCTGCCTGAACGCGACCGCTATTCCGAGGAACAGCATTACGATCAGCCCCCAGGGCGTCGCGCCGAACCAGCGGTCTATCAGCCAACCGATCAGCGCGCTGCCGACGAGACTTCCAATGAGGGCGGAAATGACACGATTGCCCTGGGAGTAACCCCGGTCCGTATCGATCTTCGCCCCCGATCGCGTCGCCTCGGTCTCTCGCGCCTGACGCAGCCGCTCATCGAGCGCGGTCAGCCGCGGGTCCTCCGCATCGCCGAAGTCCTGTCCGGAACCGTCATCCGCCACGCGCCATCCCCTGACCAACCGATTGGCCGTGCCGGGATAGTGACGCATGAACGGCGAGCGACCCCGCCAAGGCGCCGTCCGTTTAGAAAGGGGGGCCGCCCAAGTCAACCGCGCTGGGGCACGGCCTGTCGTTCAGCCAATCCCGGTCGAACGGTCGAGACATGCAGAACGAGAGAGACATACGGGTTGCACCCTCCCCGGCGGACGCCGGGGTCCAGTCGGGTGAAGGCCAGTGACCGTCACCATCGACTTGCCAACCGGGCCCCGGCGTCCGCCGGGGAAGAAAGAGGAAAATGCGCGATGACGATCAGGCGTTGGCGATCTGATCGTACAGGTCGTGCCATTCGGGGTTCAACCCTTCGATCTCCTGCAATTTCCAACTGCGACGCCATTCCTTCATCTGCTTTTCACGCCGCCGGGCCGCTTCCCAATCCGGGCCAGCCTCGAACCAGACCAGCAGATGGCAATGGTATCGCCGGGTGAAGCCCGGCACGACGCCGGTGCGATGTTCCCATGCCCGCCTCGCCAGATCGATGGTCGAGCCGACATAAAGCGTGCCGTTACGGCCGCTCGCCATGATGTCGACGCATGGCGCGGCGTCGATCGGCAATCCTGCCGCTCCCGCGAATCACACGCAGCGGGGATCGCGGGTGGGGGCGGCGGCGGTGCGGGTGGCCCAGCCGCCATCGGGAGTGCGGTATTTCTCCCCCGGATTGGTCTGCGCGATCAGGTTGCAGCCGCTGGTGAAGGCGAGTTGTTCGACCGTGGCGCCGCTGGCCTGCGCCTTTTGGGTATAGGCGGCCTTGCGCTGGATGTTGATGCTGGACACCAGCGCGCGCAGGTCCGCCGAGCCACCGCCCACCACGCCGAGATAGCCGTCCGGCTGCTCGCCCACCTGCCCGGCGGCGCGGGCGGCGGCATAGGCGGGGTCGCGCTGCGCCCAGGCGGCACCCGCGACGGCGAGGCCGGCCATGAGCGCGGCGGCGGCGACATATGTCCTGGCCTTCATCAAAAAATCCCCGGATTCTGCTGGATCAGCGACTTGGCCTCACTATCGAGGCGGTACACCACTTCCTGCGTGACGTTGATGTTGAGGTTGATGACGATCGGCTTGTCCGGTGCGGTCACGTTGACGCACCCCGTGGTCGCCGCGATCGCCCCCGACAGGGCCAAGGTCGTGATTCGTCGCATCATCGTCAACCAGGAACGGTTCATCGCTTATTCTCGCTTGCGCTAGGCTGAATGGGGGGCGGGGCGGGCGCGGCACCGGCCGGGCGCCCGGCGCGGTTCTGCTGTTCGAGCAGCGCGGGCAGGTTGCGCTGGATCAGGCGGCGGGGATCGTAGAAGGACTGCGCCGAATCGAGCAGCCCGCGAAACGGCGCCTTGATCCGCACGTTGAACACCAGCGGCAGGCGTTGCAGGCGCCGGACGAGGAAGTTCGATTTCGCCCCCACCCCCTGGCTGATCCCGGCGAAGCGGACATCGGTGACCATCTCGCCGCCGAGCGAGCCGTTGAGCGTGACATCGAGACTGCGATACCGCAGCGACCGCAGCGCCCGGAAGGCGAGATCGCCCCATAGCCCCAGCTGTTCCTGCCCCAGCGCCCCGACATAGGCGATGGTGCCGCCGCCCTCGCGCATCGTCAGCCGGCCGTTTTCGATGCGGCCGCCGGCATCGTCGAAGATCATCGGCAGCACGCCGTCGAACACCCCGGTGGCGTTCATGTTCGCGAAGTCGAACTGCTGGAGAAACTGGTCGGCGCGGGCGGCGGCCACCCGGAAGGTGAGCCGCCGTTCGCCCCGCTCCCCGAAATCGAGGCGCGAGGGGTCCAGCGTGAGCGCACCGCCCGCGAACGGCCAGCGCGCACCCTCCACCTGAACCTGCGTGGTGTTCAGGATCTGATAGCGGATCGTGCCGTCCTGTACCGCGATGCCGGGGTTGACGGTGCGGACGGTGGCGACCTGCCCCGGCGGGGTATGCAGCGCGAGCAGATCGTCGAACCGGACGCGGGTGGCCAGCCCGGTGACGGGACCGAAGGCGGCGGCCAGATCGATCGCGGCGGTGCCGAAGTCGCCGGTGCTGGTGACCCCCTGCCCGGTCCACGCGATGCGGGCGCGACCATCGACGGTGCCGCGCACGTCGGCGACAACACCGAACGTCAGCGGGGTGAGCAGTTCGGGCTGGAACCCCTCCCCGAACGGCAGCGACGGCACCGCGAGATCGGCATGGCCGCTGCCGTCCGCCAGCCGGTGCGCGATCGCGACGGTGGCGACGCGGATGCCGGTGGTCGGTTCGTGCAGGACGCCGGTCGCGGCGATGTCTCCCCCGGCGAGGCGGAACGCGACCTCGCGCGCGGCGAGCGGGCGGAACCGGGCGGGCGCGGCGGCGTCGCTGACGGTCAGCGCGCCGGTGAGCGAGAGGATGCCGCGATCGAGCGACCAGTCGCCGGCGGCGGCGGACAGGACCAGCGGCACGTTGCCGATCCGCCCCCCGGTATCGGCGAAACGGCCGGTGACCGCATCCCCGGCGATCGTACCGGTCAGGCCGGCGACGGTGAGGCGGGACTGGCGATCGGGCGCCCCCAGCAATGCCTCCACCCCCTCGACCGCGAAGCCGCGATCGCCCAGGCGGAACGTCGCGCCGGTGGCGGCGAGCATGAGCGGCGTGGTGCCGAGCCGGCCCGCGAGCCGCGTCGCCCCCAGCCGGGCACCGCCGGTGATCCGCCCGCCCGCCACCGTCACCAACGCGCCGCCAGTCGGGCAGAGCGCGAGGCGGGCGGGATCGAGCGTCAGGCCGGCGATGGCGAGGCGATCGACGGTGACGGGGGTGCAGGACGGATTGACCGTGAGGCGATCGCCGGCGCCGGCCAGCGTCAGCGGCAGGACCAGCCCCTCTACCCGCCCAGCGCCGAGCGGCCCCGACAGCGTGGCCTGCGTCGTCGCGCGCCAGACGCCGTCGGGGCCGACCACGAACGCCACCGGCGTCAGCGCGAGGCGGGCGGGGCCGGCGGCATAGGGATCGATGGTGGCCCGTCCCCGGATCGGCGCGGTCGCGCTCGCCCGCGACAGGGAAAGCGCGATGCGCGGCAGCCCGCCACCGCCCGCCACCAGCCTCAGTCCGGGCGGCAGCCGCATCGCCCCGTCCGCGATCACGAGGCGGCCGTCCAGCGTCAGGCGGGCACCGCTCGCCGCGTCGACCGCGATACGGGACACCGCGATGTCCTCACCGATATCCAGATGGGCATCGGCGTCGAGCATCCGGCCGGCGTCGACCAGTGCCTGCCCGATGCGCGCGGTGATCGGGGCCAGCGGCGTACCGGCGGCGGCGGTGCGCAGCGGTGCCGCCCGACCCGACAGCGCGGGGGCCAGGGCGGCGCGGTTCAGATGGACCCGGCCGGTGAAGGCGATGCGGCGGTCGATCGCATAGTTGCCGTCGATTCGGGCGGCATCGGCGATGCCCTGCGGCACGTCGAGGCGGCGGACGGTGGCGGCGACATGCCCCTCGCTGCGCTTCGCCGAGCCGGCGATATCGAGCGTGGCCGCCAGTGCGGCAAGCCGGATCGTGCCGCGCGACGCCGCCGATGTGGTGACCTGCGCCTTCCCCTGCCAGCGATCGAGCGCCGCCGACAGCCGGGCTTCCAGATCGGCGCGCGGCGCGGCGACCCGCAGCCCGTCGTCGCACTCCAGCCGGTCCGCCGCGACCGGGCCGTCGACCTGCGGGCGCGCCGCGGTGATGGCGATCCGAAGCACCGCCCGCGCCGCGCCGATCCGGCAACCACCCGCCGCCAGTTGCGGGGCATCGGCGCGGATGGTGCCGGCGAAACCATCGTTCAGCCGCCCCTGCCCGGCGATCCGCAGCAGCGCGGGGCCGAACGGCGTGGCGAGGCGGATGCGGGCTTCCTCGACCGCGACGGTCAGCGCCGGCAAGGCGAACGGCTTGCCCGAGGGCGGCGGCAACAACCGGTCGATCGCGCCCAGCGATACACGCCCCCCCGCCAGCCGCGCGTTCAGACGGACATGGCCCGCCTTCACCCCGACCAGATAGGGGCCACCCAGGCCGATACCGGTCCGCGTCTCGATCCAGTCGGCGGTCAGATCGGGATGGCGTGGATCGCCGATGACGACATCGGTCAGGCGTTGACGGCCGAGTCCCAGATCCTCGACCCGGTAGCGCGCGGCGACACCGCGGCGATCCAGTTCCCGGTCGACGAAATGGGTGACGATGGGCTGGCGAAGCAGCCAGACCGTGCCGATTCCGGCGGACAGCAGCAGCGCGGCGGCGAGGGCCAGACGGCGGCGGGATCGCCGGGGGAGAACGTCAGTCTGGGTCACGCCGGCCCGCCATGGTGGTCACACCCATGCCATCCCCTTAGGGACGGTGGCGGGTGGCGGCAATCGATGGTGCCGGATCGGCGGAACGACGGGAAGAAACCGGCCCGGGAAAGATCAGTCGAGCGCGGCGGGGCCGTCGCTGCTGACTGGGATCAGCTTCACGGCGCGGTCCTGCGCGGCGAGCAGATAATCGGCGTTGGTCAGGAAGGGGATCGGATTGACGGCGTGACCGTCCATCCGGACCTCGTAATGGAGGTGCGACCCGGTCGACCGGCCGGTGGAGCCCATCAGCGCGATCAACTGGCCGCGATGGACGCGGCTACCGTCGCTGACGAGGATCTTCGACAGATGGCCGTAGCGGGTGGCGATACCCTTGCCATGGTTGATTTCGACGAGGTTGCCGTAACCGCCCTGGCGATCGGCGTGTGCGACGATCCCGTCGGCGGTGGCATAGATGGGCGTACCGGTCGGGCCGGGGATATCGACCCCGGCATGCATCGCGGCGGTGCCGCGGAACGGATCGGAACGGATGCCGAAATTGCTGGTAAACTGAAGCTTGGCGACCGGCTGGACCGAGGGGATGGCGATCGCGCCGCGACCGAGACCGGCGGAGGCATCGAAGCTTTTCCAGGTCTGGAACAGCGATTTGAACTGACGGTCGGCGTTGAGGTCGGCCGTCGCTTCCGCGCTGGGAACCGGGATATACTCGCCGCCGGTGGCGGGGGCGGGAACCGGCGTGCCGGGGCGATCCGCCGCGTGCGCCATGCCGGTGATCGATACCAGAGCCACCATGGCTGCAACGAAATGCTTGTTCATCGAACCCCGCATCAGAGCGCCGATCCCGTAGCCGGGACCGAACCGATCAATCCAAACGCTGATTCGCAGCCCCACCGCGCGTCAACACGATGGTGTGTGGTCGAACATGTCTTACCCGGGCAATAGCGCCGCCCGCTTCCCGCGTCAGACCGGCATCGGGGTGCGGCGAGTCGTTGAACCGCGGATTAACCGCGTTTGAAAACCGGGAACCGATGGTGCAATCGATCGTCAGATCGACCACGGGCGGCGGATCAGCGCGGCCGCCCAACCTCCGGCGGAGCAGCCAATACGGCATCCAGCACGGCGGCGGCGTGGCCGGGCACCTTCACCTTGCGCCATGCCCGCACCAGCGTGCCGTCCGCCCCGAACAGGAAGGTCGCCCGTTCGATGCCCATATAATTTCGGCCATACATGTTCTTCTCGACCCAGACGCCGAACGCGGCACAGGCGGTGCCATCGAGATCGCTGGCGAGGGCGATGCCCAGCGCGTGCTTGGCCGTGAACTTCGCGTGGGCGGCCGGCGAATCCTTTGACACGCCGAGCACATATGCGCCCGCCGCGGCGAAATCGGGCGCCAGCGCGGTGAAATCCTGCGCCTCGCGCGTGCAGCCGGCGGTATCGTCCTTGGGATAGAAATAGACGACCAGCGGGCGCGGCAGCGCGGCGAGATCGATCGTGCCGCCGTCCGCGCCGGTGACGCCGACCGGGGGAATGGAATCGCCGTCGTTCATGCCACCTGCTCCTGCATCAGTGCGTCCCACGCCGTGGCCACTTCCTGCCGCGCCGCCGCCAGGCTGGCAACCACCGCCGGCCAGTCCGGCACGCCCAGCGCGGCGGCGACCAGCGCGCGCGTCGCCGCCGCCGGGGGTGGCTCTGCATCGGGTGCGACGAGGCGCATCGTGACCAGCAACCGGGTCAGCGCGTCATGCGCGCCGCGCAGCGACGACGAGACCAGCCCCGCCGCCGCGAGCGCATCGATCGCGACACCCAGATCGGGCGCGAAGCCGGTGCGGCGGGTAAGTTGCAGGACATGGACGAGGAATTCGAGATCGACGAGGCCGCCGGGCAGCAGCTTGGCATCGATCCCGCCGCGCGGCGGCTTGTGCCGGGCCATGTCGGCCCGCATCGTCCGCGCGTCGGCGACGATATCGCGCGTCGACCGGTCGCCCGCCAGCACCGCGCCCACGACCGCATCGGTGGCGGCGCGCGCCGCCGGCGAGCCATGGACGGTGCGGGCGCGGGTCAGCGCCATATGCTCCCACGTCCATGCCTCCTCGCGCTGGTAGCGGGCGAAGCTGTCGAGCGACACCGCCAGCGGCCCCTGGGCGCCCGACGGCCGCAGCCGCGTGTCGACGGGATAGAGCGGCCCCGCCGCCGTCGCCACCGACAGCGCGGCGGTGATCCGGCTGACGAGCCGGTTGTAATAAAGCGTGGCCCCCAGCGGCCGGGGGCCATCCGATTCGGCACGGAAATCGCCGGTGAACAGATAGACGAGATCGAGGTCGGAGGCATGGGTCAGCGCGCCGCCGCCGAACCGGCCAAGCGCCAGGATCACCAGTTCGCTGTCCGGCACCCGGCCGTGCGCCGCGGCGAATTCGGCGACGGTGGCATCGGCCAGCACGCCGACCGCGGCTTCGGCGACGCGGGCATAGCCGGCGGCGACGGCGAGCGGATCGGCGGTGCCGGCGACGATCTGCGCGCCCAGCGCGAACCGCGCCTCGCCCACCAGCCGGCGGACGTGATCGAGGCGCGCGCCGTAATCGCCGGCATCGCCGCCGCGCATCGCCGCGACCAGCATGGGCAGATCGCCGACGCCGTCGAGCGCGGTCGCATCGATCAACCCGTCGAGCAGCGCCGGCCGCCGGGCCAGCTCGTCCGCCAGCACCGGCGCGTGGGCGAGCAGGCGGACGAGCAGGTCGGCCAGCCCCGGCCGTGCCTCCAGCAGGCGGAAGATGTTGATCGCGCTGGGCATCGATTCGAGCATCGCGTCGAGACGGCGCAGCGCCTGATCGCGGTCGGGAGCGGTGCCCAGCGCCTCGACCAGCGTCGGCAGCACCGCCTCCAGCGCATCGCGCGCGGCGGGACTGCGCAGCGCGGGATAGGTGCCGGTGCGCCACGCGGCGATGCGGCGGACCGCGAAGTCGGGATCGAACCCGCCCGCCGCCAGCGTATCCGCCAGCGTTTCCGGATCGCGCGACAGCGCCGGGCGACGGCGATCGTCGAGCGCGTCATAGACGTCGCCGACCCGCGTGACATGCGGTCGCAACAGCGCGAGCAGGTCCGCCCCCTCGCCCAGCCCGTGCAACCGCGCCACCCGGTCGAGCGCATCGGCGGTGGCGGGCAAGGCGTGCGTCTGGCGATCGTCGATCATCTGCACCCGGTGCTCGATCGTGCGCAGCAGCGTATAGGCGTCACCCAGCGCGGCGGCGTCGCCGACGTCGATCCAGCTGCCGATCGCCAGTTCGACCAGCGCATCGCGGGTGGCGGGCGCCCGCACCACCGGGTCACGGCCGCCGTGGATCAACTGGTGGATCTGCGCGAAGAACTCGACCTCGCGGATACCGCCCCGCCCCCGCTTCAGGTCGTAGCCGGGGCCGAACGCCTGCCCCTGCGCATGATGATCGCGGATCCGCGCCGACAGCGCCCTGATCTCCCCGACCGCGCCGAAATCGAGCGTGCGCCGCCACACGAACGGCCGGATCGCGGTCAGGAACCGCTGCCCCAGCGCGATGTCGCCGGCGGCGGCGCGGGCGCGGATGAAGGCGGCGCGCTCCCATGCCAGCGCCTGGCTTTCGTAATAGGCGATGGCGCCATCCACCGGCAGCGCGATCGGCGTGACCTCCGCCGAGGGACGCAGCCGCAGGTCGACGCGCAGGACATAACCGTCGCCGTCGCGCGCCTGCAGCAATTCGACGACGCGGCGGGCGATGCGGACCGCCCCCTCCTCCGGCTCCTCCCTGGCGCGGCGTGGCAGGGTGGCGGGATCGAACAGCAGAATGGGATCGATGTCGGAGGAGTAGTTGAGTTCGAACGATCCCTGCTTGCCCAGCGCGATGGCGGTGAACCCGCGCGGCTCCTCGCCCGGATATCGTTCGGTGATGGCGGTGCGGATCGCGGTGTCGAGCGCCTGATCGGCAAAGCCGGTCAGCGCGGCGGTGACGGCGGTAAGGTCGAGCCGCCCCGACAGGTCGCCCAGCGCGACGGTGAGCGCGAGGGCGCGGCGCTGCCGGCGCAGGCGGGTGGCGACGGGCAGGTCGGGATCGATCGCGGGCGACAGGTCGAGCTGTCCCGCCTCCGCTGCGGCAACGATACCGGGTTCCCGCGCGGCCACCATCGCGAGGAACGGCGACCAGCGCCGCGCACGGTCGAGCGCCTCGACCAGATCGCCGGTAGCGGGGGGCGCCGTCATCATCGCGTCACATCCATGCCGCCCGAACGAAACGAATGGCCGATCCGAACGTTTTACCGGTCATGACCTTCGCCACCAGCCTTGTGATCCAACGCGACAATGGGGAGCAGATCGTCCGTATGCCCCGTGCGACCGATGCGATCGGCCAGTCATTGCGGCACGTTTACGGCGAGGGTGCCGACATCCCGCCCCAATGGGCGCCGTTGCTGCGCGATATCGACCGGGTATCGCGTCACCACCACTGAGCGGCACGAGCGCCATGCCGGCCGCGGCATCAACGACCGCGGCTGAGCATGTCCACATCGCCCATGATCGAATCGAGCGCGGTCTTGCTGGTATCGACCTCGTGATCGCGACGTGAGGGCAGCGCGGCGCCATCGGTCAGCAGCGCCTCCAGCGCGACACGGCCACGGGCGACCCGGCTCTTGATCGTGCCGACCGCGACCTGACAGATTTCCGCCGCTTCTTCGTAAGCGAAGCCACCCGCGCCGACGAGGATCAACGCCTCTCGCTGGGGCTGCGGCAGGTGCATCAGGGCACGCTGCATGTCGCCCAGTTCGACGTGACGGTCCTGACTGGCGGGGGCGGCGAGGATGCGGTCGGCGACCAGATCGTCCCACTCGCCCTTGAACCGGGCACGGCGCATCTGCGACAGATAGAGGTTGCGCAGGATGATGAAGGTCCAGGCGCGCATGTTGGTGCCGGCCTGGAAACGCTTGCGTGCGGCCCATGCCTTCAGCAGCGTCTCCTGCACCAGATCGTCGGCCAGATCGCGACTGCCCGACAACGACCGACCGAACGCGCGCAGGTGCGGAATCACCTGCGCCAGCTGTGTCTTGAACTCTGGATCAGACAACGAAACATGTTCGACGGGAGCATCGACCTGCTCCTCAACGTCGTCGTCACGCAGCACGGGCTGGGTCATTCTTATCCGATCGTGAGGGGCGACGCGTGTGTCGCGCCGCCCCAAGATAGGCGCGGACGCGCCCTATTCCAACCCGCTGTTAACGGGACGTTCCATGGACCGCCGTTCAGCGAAAGACCATGATGGCGAAGATCACGATGATGAGCGTCAGCGAGATCGGCAGGATGTAGCGCGTCATATGCGGGGTCGCCCCGGCACGGGCCTCTTCACCCGACAGGCGGGTGGGTTTTTCGGGACTGTCCATGACGGATAAACCTCCGGGGTTCGTTTTGGGTCCGCAACATCCTGCTGCGTCAGGTCATTCGCCCGGCACGGTGCTCTGGTCGAAGAACAGCGCCTGGCTGATCGCCGCCTTCACCGTCGACCGCTGGAACGGCTTGGTGATGAGGAAGGTCGGCTCGGGCCGCTCGCCGGTCAGCAGGCGCTCCGGGAAGGCGGTGATGAAGATCACCGGCACTTCGAACTCGGCGAGGATATCCTTCACCGCGTCGATCCCCGAACTGTCGTCGGCCAGCTGGATATCGGCGAGTACCAGACCCGGCCGATCTTCCATCGCCAGCCCGACCGCCTCGTCGCGGGTGACGGCGACGCCGGTGACGTCGTGACCCAGATCGCGGACGATCGTCTCGATATCCATCGCGATGATCGGCTCGTCCTCGATGATGAGCACACGCGCGCGGGTCTGGTTCTCGATCTCGGACAGCGCCTCGGCGACCAGCCGGTCGACCTCGTCGGCGTCGGCATCGATCAGATAACCGGCGTCTTCGGGGGTGAAGCCCTCCATCGCGGTCAGCAGCAGCGCCTGACGCGACAATGGCGTCATTCGCGACAGGCGGGCGCGCGTGACCGCTTCCGCCCCGGCGAGTTCGCTGCCGAGACTGTCTTCCATCTCGTCGTAATTGGCGGAGTTCCAGATGCCCTGGAACATCCGGTACAGGCCGAGACGCGGATCGACGTCACGCGGAAACTGGTCCGGCGCGGCGACGATCGCCTCCAGCGTGGCACGGACATACTTGTCCCCATGCACCTGGCTACCGGTGAGTGCCCGGCCGTAGCGCCGCAGGAAAGGAAGATGCGGGGCGAGTTGCTGTCCGAGCGACATGTGCGATGAAAACTCCCTGAAAACGATCCGTCCCGCTTACGCGCTAAGGCCGGTATTGATCCAACGCGAAACGACGATATCGGACTCGCGCAAGGCGAGTCCGTGTTTTTCGTGCCATGGTGGGAACCATCGAGACGATTTTTGGTTTCATCGCCACAATCGGACCGCGCTATATTCGTGGTTCACTGCGGGCCGCGACGTTGGCGCGGCATCAGGGGGAAAGACGTTCAGCTTGGGTCAGGATAAGAACGATACGGCGCAGGTCACCGACGCATTCCGAGCCGATGGCGACATACGCCCGGCCCGGGACGCCGCCAATCGTGATCGCGACATGGGTTCGGCACTGCGCTCGGTCTATGAGAATACGGTGAGCGAGCAGGTTCCCGACGATCTGCTCGACCTCCTCGGCAAACTTACCTGATCGCGGGCACCATGCCCGATACCTCGGCGTCCGATACCCCGGCTCTCCCGCCGTCCAAGCTTTCTACTCTCACGACACGTTCCTTTCCGCTGTCGCGATTGACGACAGGCGCGAAGCTGTTCCTGATCCTGAGCGCGGCGCTGCTGCCGCTGGCGATCATCGCGGTGTTCGCCACCCTCCAGACCACGCGGCTGGCCGACGCAGAATCGCGGGCGCGGCTGCGCATCGCCGCCACCGAGAGCGCGCGGGCGATCGCGATCGAACTGGTCGGCGACATGACCGCGCTGCGCGTGGCGGTGCAGGCGTTGGGCAGCGATGCCGCCGACGCCCCCAGCTGCGCGCGCGCGCAGGGCGTGTTCGCGCAGCAAGCCTCCGCCGGCGCACGGTTCGCGATCACCGACCGGCGCGGTCGCCTGTTGTGCGGCGTGCCGTTGCCGAGTGCGACGCCCACCGATTCGGATGCGCCGATCGCGGCGGCGATCGTGCCCGATCAGGGCGTGGTCCTGTCGATCGCCGAGGCGCGGTCCGACATCACCGCCCGCGCCTTCTTCCCCGAGGATTTCCTGCGCCGGCTGGGCCGGCCCAGCAGCCGCGCCAACACCTTCTCCAGCGTCCTGCTGCTCGACGACCAGCAACTGGAACTGGAACCGGTGCCCGGCGACGGGATATTGCGCCGGATGGAGTCGCTGCGCACCGAACTGGGGATCGGCGGGCTGGTGCTCGCCACCGCGGTCAGCAGTGCGCCGATCACGTCGTCGCTGGTGATCGCGATGATGCTGCCGCTGCTGATGTGGGTGGCGGCGGCGGGGATCGCGTGGTTCGTGGTCGACCGGCTGCTGCTGCGCCCCTTGCGCCAGCTGCGCGCGAGTGTTGCCGCCTATACGCCGGGTGAGGTGATCGATTCGCACGCGACCAGCCTGCCCGCGCAGGAGATTCGCGAACTGGGCGAGACGTTCCGCACCATCAGCCAGACGGTGGCGACGCACGAGGCCGGGCTGGAAGAGGGCCTGCGCCGCCAGACCAAGCTGACGCGCGAGGTGCATCACCGGGTGAAGAACAACCTGCAGGTGATCGCCAGCCTGATCGCGTTCCATGCCCGCAGCGCGCGCAGCGCCGATGCCACCGCCGCCTATGCCTCGATCCAGCGGCGCGTCGATGCGCTGGCGGTGGTGCATCGCCACCATTTCGCCGAGCTAGAGGAACATCGCGGGCTGAACATGCGGACGATGATCGGCGAACTGGCGTCCAACATCCGGGCCACCGCGTCCGAGCGGTCGCAGGCGGTGGGGATCACGCTGGACGTCGATGCCTTCCTGGTGAACCAGGACGTCGCGGTGGCGGTCGCGTTCCTGGTCACCGAGATCGTCGAACTGGCCGGCGGGTGCGACGGCGCCGCGCAGATCAAGGTATCGCTGAAGCCCGCCGACGTGCCCGAGCGCGCGGTGTTGCGCGTCGTGTCGCGCGCGCTGGTCGATGGCGATACGTTGCGCGATCTCGCCACGCATCGTTATGGCCGGGTGATGGAGGGACTGTCGCGTCAGTTGCGGTCCAAGCTGCATCACGACCCGTTGGCGGGTGCGTATGAAATCGCGATCGCGGTGCTGGGCCGCGACTGATCCGGTGCCGGCGGTCTTTTTCCGGCGGACCTTCATTTTTTCTTCGATTTTCGGAACGACACCGGGAACCAGCCGTCCCGTTGCCCGTTTTCCATTTCGGATCGCGACCTTGTGCCCCCCCGCTATCGCGGTCCACGACATAGGCCCGGAACCATCACCCTCCCCCCCCCTGGTGATGTTTTCGGGCCTTTAACGTTTTCGGGCTGCAATCGATGCAAATTGGGAACGATCCCCCCACAGGAACATTGCCTGTTCGGCAGTTCAGCCTTGAGGAGGTATCCCATGCGTAAGTTGGTTGGTCTCGCGTTCGTGGCCAGTGCGTTGCTGGTGTCGGCCTGCAACACCGTCGAAGGTGCCGGTCGCGATGTGAGCTCTGCGGGGAAAGCCGTCTCCAAGACCGCGAACGACATCAAGTAAGCACGTCGTCCCAACGAACGAGCGGCCGGTGCGGGTATCCCCCGCGCCGGCCGTTTTCGCTCGATCCGCCTGTCGTGCAGGATGGGCGAGGTACGGCGATCCGGCGCCGATCCTGTGGTTGAGAACCTGACGGGCGTTTGGAGGCCTAACCATCGATCCCGTCGCCCCCGTACCCGCAACGAGGGCGGAGCAGGCTTCACGACGTCATGATCCGGCGATCAGGCGGGTTCCTCGTTGGCCTCCGCCTCGCGGGCGCGACGACGCTCGGTGAACCAGATACCGATCAACGCGAATTCGTAGAGGATGCACAGCGGGATCGCGAGCAGCAACTGCGAACCCACGTCCGGCGGGGTCAGTACCGCGGCGATCGCGAACGCGCCGACGATGGCGTAGCGCCGCGCGCTCTTCAACTGCTGGCGGGTGACGATACCGGCGCGTTCGAGCAGCATGAGCAGCACCGGCAGCAGGAAGGCCAGCCCGAACCCGAACAGGAACTGCATGATGAACGACAGGTAGTTGCCGATCGCCGGCAACGCCTCGCGCTTCACCCCGCCGACCACGCCGTCGAAACCGAGCAGGAAGTGCAACGCCATCGGGATCGCGACGTAATAGGCCATCGCCGCACCGAGCAGGAACAGCAGCGGCGTCGCCAGCAGAAAGGGCAACAGCGCCTTCTTTTCCTTGCGGTACAGGCCGGGGGCGACGAACTGCCACAGCTGGTTGGCGATCACCGGGAACGCGATCATCATCGCCGCGAAGAACGCGACCTTCACCTGGACGAAGAACGCCTCGAATATCTCGGTATAGATCACCGTTCCCTGCCCGGCCCTGAGCAGCGGCTGGACCAAGAAGGCGAAGATCGTCTCGGAGAAATAAAAAGCGACCGCGAACGCCAGCAGCAGCGCGGCGATGCAGTAGAGCAGGCGACGGCGCAGCTCGATCAGGTGATCGAGCAGGGGCGCGCGGCTGTCGTCGATCTCGCTCACGATGCCGCTCCTTCCGTCCGGCCGGGACGATCGAGCGGCGGGGTGGCGGCATTGCCCTGGGCGGGGACCGACCCGACCGGCTCGGGCTCGACCGGATCAGTCCCAACTATATCAGTCCCGGCGGGGGCGGCTTCGACCGGTGGCGCGGGATCGACATGCGGGCGCTCGACCATCACCGCGGTCTGCGTCGTGTCCTCGGGTCCATAGGTAATGGGATCGTGAGGGGGGCGGGTATGGCTGGCGTCGGTCGCCTCGGCCGTCGGGGCGGGGTGCTCACGCATGATCCGCTCGTTCTCGGCGGCCCAGCGCTTCTCCATCTCCTCCAGCTCGGCCTCGCGCACCATCGTGTCGAAGCCGGAGCGGAACTGGCGCGCGACGCCGCGGGCGCGGCCGACCCAATAGCCGACGACGCGCATCGCCTTCGGCAGATCCTTGGGGCCGATGACGACGAGCGCCACGAACGCGACCAGCAACAGCTCGGTCGGCGCGATATCGAACATGCGGGCCGCGCCTCAGCGGGAGGGGAGAATCAGCGGTCGTCGCGCACGCGGTCGCCGACGCGGTCGCCGTCACGGTCGAACGCCGGCTCGGCACGGGTCTGCGCCTCGATCTGCTTCGATGGCTTGGGCGACGAATCCTCTTCGGCCATGCCCTTCTTGAAGTTTTTCACGCCCTTGGCGACATCGCCCATCAGGCTGGAAAAACGCCCGCCACCCAGCAACAGGATGGCGACGACGGCGAGGACGAGCAGGTGAATCGGGCTGAAACTGCCCATGGCGCTTACTCCTGAGACTGGGGCGTGATCTAGTCGGTCTTGCCGGATATTGCCAGCCGAACCGCGCCCGTCGCTGCCAGATACGCATCGCGATGCGAAAGGGACGCGGCCATGTCGCCGGACGATGCCGGTGCAACCGGATACGCCCGTGTCAGCCGGTCATGCGCCGCGGTGGACAACGCCGGCAGCGCGGTCGCCAAGGCCAGCAATCCGGCCGGCGTGGCGTGACAGCACAGGGCCAGATCGCATCCCGCCGCGATCGCGGCGACTGCCCGTTCGACCAGATCGCCCGACAACGCCCCCATGTGCAGATCGTCGGTGACGAGCAGCCCGTCGAATCCGATCGTGCCGCGGATCACCCGGTCGATCACCACCGGCGACAGCGTGGCGGGCCGGGCGGCATCCCACGCTGCATAGACGACATGCGCGGTCATGCCGGCGCGGGCGTGGGCAAGCGCGCGGAACGGTTGCGCGTCGATCGCCAGCGCTTCGGCGCCGGCCGTCACGACCGGCAGCGCGTGGTGCGGATCGACCGTCGCGCGGCCGAGCCCGGGCAGATGCTTGACGATGCCCGTCACCCCCGCCCCCGCCATACCGCCCAGCATCGCCCGGCCCAATGCCGCGACGCGTAACGGCTCGTGCCCCGCCAGCCGGGGGACCAGCGCGGGATCGGTGTCGGCATGGCCGATATCGAGCAGCGGCGCGCAGTTCATCGTGATGCCGGCGGCCGCCAGCACCCGTCCGATCGCCTGCCCCTGCGCGTGCATCGCCCGGATCGCGGTCGCCGGTGCGACATCATAGGCGGCGGCGAAACGGGCGGCGGCGGGGAAATCCGGCCAGTGCGGCGGACGCAGCCGGGCGACGGGGCCGCCCTCCTGATCGATCAGCACCGCGAGGTCGGCACGCCCCATACAGTCGCGCAGCGAATCGGTGAGCGCACGGAGTTGCGCCGGATCGGCGACGTTGCGGGCGAACAGGATGATCCCCGCCGGCCCGATCCGCGCCAGCACATCCGCCTCCTCGGCGGTCAGCACGGGGCCGGCGATGCCGGCAACGATCGGTGTCATCCGCCCGTCAACTCGCGAGAAAACATTCCTCGCCCGCCACGCGCAGGCGGCCGCACAGATCGGCCGCGGCGGCGGCGCTGCCGGCGTTCACGCGCAGGCGGAACAGCGTCTTGCCCTCACGCGCGACCGGCTGGACCAGTTTCTCCAGCGGCGCGAGATAGGCGAAGCGTTTGGTGAAACGCGTCCAGGCAGCGTTGGCACCCGCCTCGCTGGGATAGGCGCCCAGCTGGACCAGCGCGCCGTTGCCGGTGGCGTTGCCCGCCGCCGGCCGGCCGGACCCGATCGGCGCCGCGGCGACCAGACGGCCACGCGCGGCGGGCACGTCGGCGACGGCGCTGCGGCCGGCGACGTCGGGGGTCGGGCTGGCGGCGGGGGCGCGGCTGGTATCGACGGGCGCCTCGGGCACCGCGGTCAGGTCGATCGCGCCGGTGCCGGCGGCCTTGCCGTCGCTGGTGGCGATCGCGGCATCGCCCTCCCCCTCCACCTTCAGGCCGCCGGGTTCCTCGGGACGGACCTTGTACGGCTCGGCTGGCGCGGGGATCAGCTGGCCGGTACCCGACGGGTCCGATGACCGGTATTTCAATACCGCGAACGCGACCACCGCCAGCACGGCGAGCGCGACCAGCAGCAATGCCAGGAACCGGATGAACGACGGCGGATCGCGATCCTCATCGGGACCGATCGTCTCCAGCCAGGGCAGCCGGTCCTCGTCGCGCCGATACCGATCGTCGATCATCAGTTCATCTCCGTCACGGCCTCTACGCCCATGATCGCCAGACCGTTGCGGATGATCTGCGCCGCGCCATCCGCCAGGAACAGCCGCGCCCGCGTCGCCGCCGCATCGTCGACGATCAGGAAGCGACGGTCGGGCCGGTCGTTGCCGACGTTCCACAGCGCATGGAACGCGGCGGCGACATCGCCGAGATAGAAGGCGATGCGATGCGGCTCGCGCGTCGCCGCCGCCGTCTCGACCGTACGCGGGAACTGCGCCAGCAGCTTGACCAGCGCCAGTTCGTCCGCATCGAGCCGCGACAGATCGGCGGTGCCGGCCGCGATCCCCGCCTCGTCCGCGCGACGGTGGAGCGAGGCGATACGGGCATGGGCATATTGCACGTAGAAGACCGGATTGTCCTTCGACGCCTCCACCACCTTGGCGAAGTCGAAGTCCATCTGCGCGTCGGCGCGGCGGGTCAGCATCGTGAAGCGCACCACGTCGCGCCCGACCTCGCGCACCACATCGGCCAGCGTCACGAAATTGCCCGCGCGCTTCGACATCTTCACCGGCTCGCCACCGCGCAACAGGCGGACCATCTGGATCAGCTTCACGTCGAACCGGGTCCTGCCGCCGGTCAGCGCGGCGACGGCGGCGACGATCCGCTTGACGGTGCCGGCATGGTCGGCACCCCAGATGTCGATCAACTGGTCGGCCGATTGCGCCTTCTGATAGTGATAGGCCAGGTCGGCGCCGAAATAGGTCCATTGCCCGGTCGACTTGCGGATCGGGCGATCCTGATCGTCGCCGAACTGCGTCGAGCGGAACAGCGGCAGGACCACCGGTTCCCAATCGTCCGGCGTCTCGCCCTTGGGTGCTTCCAGCACGCCGTCATAGACGAGGTCGCGCGACCGCAGCTCCGCCTCCGCCGCCTCGGGCTTGCCGGCGGCCTGCAATTCCGCCTCGGACGCGAACAGGTCGTGATGGATGCCGAGCAGCGCCAGATCGGCCTTGATGAGCACCAGCATCGCCGCGACCGCGCGGGTGCGGAACAACGCCAGCCATTCCTCCTCCGGCGCGGCGACGTAGCGGTCGCCGAACTCGGCGGCGAGTTCCTGCCCGATCGGCACCAGATAGTCGCCGGGATACAGCCCTTCCGGGATCGTCACGCTCTCGCCCAGCGCCTCGCGGTAACGCAGGTGGACCGAGCGGCCGAGCACGTCGACCTGCCCCCCGGCGTCGTTGACGTAATATTCGCGGATGACCTTGTGCCCGGCGAATTCGAGCAGGCTGGCAAGCGCATCGCCCACCACCGCGCCGCGGCAATGGCCCATGTGCATCGGCCCGGTCGGATTGGCCGAGACATATTCGATGTTGACGGTGATCCCCTCCCCCGTCGTCGACCGGCCGTAATCGGCGGCGGCGGCGTGGATGCCGGTCAGTTCGCTGCGCCAGCTGTCGTCGGTCAGCATCATGTTGATGAAGCCCGGCCCGGCCACGTCGACCCGCGCGACATCGGCGATCTTATCCAGCTCGGCGGCGAGCGCGACGGCCAGATCGCGCGGCTTCACCCCGGCGGGCTTGGCGAGCACCATCGCCGCGTTGGTGGCGAGATCGCCGTGCGTGGTATCGCGCGGCGGCTCCACGGTGACGTTGCGCCGGTCCAGCCCCGCCGGCAGGACGCCGTTCGCCGTCAGCGTATCGAGCGCCGCATCGAGATGGGTGGCGAAGCGGGTGTAAAGCGTCATGACTGGTCCGATGATCGAGATGCGGTTCGTCTAGCGGAAAACCGCGCCAGCTCAAACCATCGCCGTCACGTGATTGCGTCCCGCGCAATCGCAGTCGGGGCCTTTGCAGTTGCGGGCCATGCTGCACCGCAATATCTTTGCGTCACACAACATAAAGAGGACCTGATCGAGCGCCACGCTCTTTCGCGAGGAACACGATCATGCGCACTGCCATTTTTCTCGTCGCCGCCGCCGCCTGGTTCACCATCGCCGCGCCGGCTACCGCTGCCGAGGGCGAGCAGACCTTCCAGCATGACGGCTATACCTATGTCTACAAGACGACCGAAACCGCCAAGGGCGCCAAGCTGATTTCCGGCCATCGCCTGCCGGATCGCGCGCCGTTCAATCTGGTCGTGAAGGGCCACCGGGTCACCGGCACGTCGGGCAACGCGAACGTCGCGTTCGACACCGCGCAGGCCCGCGGCGCTGCCGGCGGCATGACCGCGATCAGCCGCTGATCCCCGTTCGGGCCGGTCAGAAGCCTTCGGGCAGATCGATCGGCCCGACCAGTTCGCGGTAACGGGCGATCGCATAGCGATCGGTCATGCCCGCGATGAAATCGGCGATGTGCCGGCTGCGGTCCGGTTCCACCGATGGCAGGCGTTCCCGCCATTCGGGCGGGATCGTCGCCGGGTCCGCGCTATAGGCGGCGAACAAGCCGTCGACCACGCCATGCGCCGCCGCCGCCGCCTCCAGCTGGCGGGGATGGTGGTAGAGGTTGGCGTACATGAACCGTTTCAGGTCGCGCTCCTCGATCCGCAACCGATCCGAGAAACCGACCAGCGCCCGCCCCGCCGCGCGGACATCCGCCACGCTGGCGACGCCGCTGTCGGCGATCCTTGCCCGCGTCTCGTCGATCAGGTCGGTCACCATCTCGCCGATCTGACTGCGCACCAGCTCCCGCGCCAGCCGCGTCTCGCCGGTATCGGGGTAACGCGCGCGTACCGTGGCCCATGTCCGCGCCACCAGCGGTTCGGCCATCAACTGGTCGAGCGTCAGCAACCCGGCGCGCAGGCCATCGTCGATGTCGTGATTGTCATAGGCGATATCGTCCGCCAGCGCGGCGACCTGCGCCTCCAGCGTCGGCCACTCGCCCAGATCGAGCGGGAACGCCGCATCCGCCGCCTGCAACGCCCAGCCGGGATGGCGAATGGGGCCGTTATGCTTCGCCAGCCCCTCCAGCGTCTCCCAGGTCAGGTTCAGCCCGTTCCACAGCGGATAGGGCCGTTCGATCTCGGTCAGGGTACGCAGCGTGTGGCCGTTATGGTCGAAGCCGCCCGCCCCCTTCATCGCCGCCTTCAGCGCATCCTCGCCGGCATGGCCGAAGGGCGGGTGGCCGATATCGTGCGCCAGACACAGCGCCTCGGTCAGGTCCTCGTTCAGGCCCAGCGCGCGCGCGATCGCCCGGCCGATCTGCGCCACCTCGATGCTGTGGGTCAGGCGGACGCGGAAATGGTCGCCATCAGGGGCCATGAACACCTGCGTCTTGTGACGGAGGCGGCGGAAGCTGATCGAATGGATCACCCGGTCGCGGTCGCGCTGGAACGCGTCGCGCGGGCCACGCACGCCGCCGCCGCTTTCGTCGTGAAGCCGGCCGCGACTCGCCGCCGGGTTCGCCGCATAGGGCGCGCGCGGGATGACCGTCACTTGGCGGGCAGCTTCGCGACCGGTTCACCGGCATCGGTGGTGACCGAATAGGCCGGCACCCCCTGTTTCGCCAACTGGTTCACGAAGGCGCGCGCCTCCGCATCCGTCTTGAACGGCCCGGTCATCACCCGGTTGGTGGCGCGGACGGACTGGCTGTAGCCGGCCTTGCCGCGAAACGCCTGCGGCGCCTTCGCCGTGATCGTCTTCCAGGCCTGGCCGAGATAGGCATCGTTCGCACCGCTGGCGACCTGCACCCAGATGCGTGCCGGGTTGCTGCGCGCCGCCTTCTTGTCGGCGGCGGCCTTGTCGGCCAGTGCCTTGCGGTCGGCGGTCTTCTTGCTCTCCGCCGCTTCCTTGCGCGCCGCGGCGCGCTTTTCGGCGGGGGTCATCGCCTTTTCCTCGGCGGCAGCCTTGCGGGCGGCGGCGCGCTTCTGCGCCGGGGTCAGCGGTTTTTCGTCCTCGACGGCGGCGACGGCGGTGGCGTCTTCGATGGCGGGCTTGCGCGCGGCGGCGCGGCGTTGCGCGGCGGTCAGCGGCTTGCCCTTCGCATCCACCATGGCGGCCTTGCGATCGGCGGCACGCTGCTGGGCGCGGGTCAGGGGTATGGCGGCATCGTCGGCGGTGGCATTGCCGGTCAGACGGGCGGCGACGACGCGGCGGACAGCGGTGTCGCGTGCCTCCTTGGCCGATGCTTCCGCCACCACCCGGCGGCCGGCGGCGGAGGCCGGGGCGGCGGCGACCTTGACCGGCAACGGCGCGCGCGATGCGGCCGGCGTGGGCTCGACGACCCCCAGTTCCTCGGCCGGGATCGACAGGTTGGCGACGATGCGCGCGAGAACCGAATCGGCGCGCTGCGTCGCCGCGCTCGACTGGACCGGCGCGACCGGGGCGGCGGCGACCGCGACCGGCGCCGTAACCTCGGGCGTGGGTGGCAGCGGCTGCACCACCGCGCGGGGCGCGGCCCAGACGACCGGGGGCGACGATGCCGCCGGGGTCGGCACCGCCGCGACCTGCACCGGCGGGGCCTGGGCCGGTATGGTCTGAACCGGCGTGCCCTGCGCCGGCACGTTCCGGGCCGGCGGAGTCTGGGCGGGGTTGGCAGCCCGGGTCCGGCGCGTGTCGCGCGGAGCCGGCCGGGTGACCGTGGCCGGGGCGACGGCGGCGACCTGCACCGGCGGACTGCCCGCGAGCGGCGGCAGTTTCGGGGTCAGCCGGGCATCGGCGATCCGTTCGGGCGTGGGCTGGATCTCGCCGAAATGCACCGCGAAGGCGCGATCGACCGGTGACAGCGACGGCAAGCGCTGGAAGAAAGCGGCAAGCCCCTGCGCCAGATTGCCGGGCATCATCGCGGTGACGATCTTGGTCGCCGCCGCGGTATCGCCGTTCATCGCCAGCACGAATGCCTGCGCCCGCCAGGCCGCCCGGTCCTGCCGGCGGATCAGCGGATCAAGTTGCTCCAGCGCCTGCGCCTGCCGGCCCGAGATACCCAGCGACAGCGCATAGCGGCGCACCGTCTCGTCATCACGCGATACGGCCAACGCGGCGCGATAATCCCGCTGCGCCCGCTCCTGTTCGCCGACCAGATCATAGGCGAGGCCGCGATCGGCGGCGTAGCGGGCGGTCGGCAATCCGGACCGCTCCGCCTGTTCGTAGAACCGCAGCGCCTCACCCGGACGTTCGGAACGGACGAGGATCGCGGCCATCCCCGCCTTCACCCGGCCATTGCCCGAATCGACCTTGTCGGCACGCGCGAACAACGAGGCGGCGGCGCTGAGATCGCCCAGCTTCAGCGACAGTTCGCCGGCGGTCGCCAGTGCGTTCACATCGCGGGGATTGGCGGCAAGCTGGCGCATCTGCGCCGCGAGCAGATCGGCATCGGTGGATGCCAGCGACTGCACCATCTGCTGCGCGCCGGCCGGCATGGGCATGACCGACAGGGACATGACCGGAAGGGACAGGGCAGCCAGCGCAAGCGGGGCGGCGACGGTAAGGGGAATGAAGCGGGTCATGGAACGATGCTCGCTACAGACCAGCACGGATCAACCGGCAATGGTCCTTTTTCCCAACTACGACGAAGCGGGGCGGACCGGCGGCGAACGCATCGCGGACCGAACCGCCCGCGTCCGGCCGATCCGAACGCGGGCAGGGCCGGCTTACTGGTTGTTTTGACGGTGAAGAAAGCGTGGAATATCAAGCGGTTCTGCCGGCTTTTCGTCCTCGTCGCGCGGTGCGCCACGGGCGGCGTTGGACATGCGCTCGAACAGGGTGCCGCCCAGCTTCACCCGGGGGCCGGGGGTCGGCTCGACCGGGCTGGCCGCCTCTGCGCCGGGGGCGATCCAGCGGCGGCGCATCCCGCCCTCGTCGGCGGCGGGGGTCGGCACGCCGGGCTGCGTGACGGCGGTGGGGGGGGCCATGCGCGGGGCGGCCGGCTGCGGCGCGGGCGCGGGCGCGGGCTGCTGCACCGGCGCGGCGCGCGGGGCCGGCGGCGTCACCACCGCATCGGCACCCAGCACCAGTTCGTCGCTGTCGGCCGGTGGCGTCGCCGCCGCGACGGGGGCCGGCGCCGGTGCAGGCGGTGCGGCCGGAGTCGGTGCCGTCGGCGCGGCAGCGGCCGGGGCGGTCGCGCGCGGGGCCTGATCGGCGCTGGGGCGGAACGACGGCGTCTCGTCGCTGCGGCGGGTGCCGCCGAAGCTGAACGAGGTGGAGGCGGCCGGTGCGGCGGGAGCGACGGGACGCTCCACCGCCTCGATCCCGGTGGCGACCACGGAGACGCGGATCTTGCCTTCCAGTTCGGGATTGAAGGCCGAACCCCAGATGATGTTCGCATCGGGATCGACCAGATCGCGGATGTGATTCGCGGCCTCGTCCACCTCCAACAGGCGCATGTCGTCGCCGCCGGTGATCGAGATGATGACGCCCTTGGCCCCCTGCATCGACACACCGTCGAGCAGCGGGTTGGCGATCGCCTTCTGCGCGGCTTCCAGCGCGCGGTTGTCGCCGGACGCCTCGCCGGTGCCCATCATCGCCTTGCCCATCTCCTGCATCACCGAGCGCACGTCGGCGAAGTCGAGATTGATGAGGCCGGGCATCACCATCAGGTCGGTGATGCCGCGCACGCCCTGTTGCAGCACCTCGTCCGCCATCTCGAACGCTTCCTTGAAGGTCGTGTTGGCGTTGGCGATCAGGAACAGGTTCTGGTTGGGGATGACGATCAGCGTATCGACGTACTTCTGCAGTTCCTCGATCCCGCCATCGGCGGCCTTGGCGCGGCGATTACCCTCGAAACTGAACGGCTTGGTAACGACACCCACGGTCAGGATGCCCATGTCGCGCGCGGCCTTGGCGATGACGGGCGCGGCGCCGGTGCCGGTGCCGCCGCCCATGCCGGCGGCGATGAAGCACATGTGCGCACCTTCGAGCAGCTTGGCGAGATCGTCGATCGTCTCTTCCGCGGCGGCGCGGCCGATCTCGGGCCGGCTACCGGCGCCCAGCCCTTGCGTGATCTTCGCGCCCAGCTGGATACGCTGCGGCGCGACCGACGACTTCAGCGCCTGCGCATCGGTGTTGGCGACGAGGAAATCGACCCCCTGCACATCGGCGCGCATCATGTTCGCGATGGCGTTGCCGCCCGCGCCGCCGACGCCGATCACCGCGATGCGCGGCGTCAGTTCGTCCACTTCTGGGGCCAGGAATTCGATGCTCATCGCCAAAATATCTCCGCCACTCCCGCCACAGATGCGCCAAAACGGGAATTGAACTCATTCATTAGCCGAAATGTGACACGGCCCGCCACCACAAAAGGTCAATAATTGGCACGCGCCGCCTGGATGAGTTTGCGGAACAGCCCCATGCCGCTGGGCCGGTGGACGGTCTGCCCCGCCGGCGCGACAGTCCGCAGATCGACCGGATCGGCCGCCGCATAGAAAGCGAGGCCCGCCAGCGTCGCGAAGGCCGGGCCGCCATGCGCTTCGGGCAGGCCGGTCAGCCCGCGCGGCCGACCCAGCCGCACCGACCGGCCGAGCGCCTGCTGCGCATAATCCGCGATGCCTTTCAACTCCGCGCCGCCGCCGGTCAGCACCACCTGCCGGCCGACCGGCCCCTCGAACTTCAACTGGGTCAATGCCTTGCGCACCTCGCCCATCTGGTAATCGAGCCGCTGACGGATCACGCCGATCAGCTGCGCCTTGGTGATCTGCACCCCGGCATGTTCGTCGTCCTCCGCCGCGATCGGCATGACCGGGATCATATCGTGATTGTCGCGCGGGGATGCGTTGGCGGAGCCGTGGAAGCATTTCATCCGCTCCGCCTGCTGGCGGCGAGTGCCGAAGGCGGAGGCGATGTCGTCGGTGATGTCGTTCGCGCCCATCGGCAGCGAATGCAGCCCGACCAGCATCCCGCCGGCGAACAGCGACACGTTGGTGATCCCCGCCCCCATCTCGACCAAGGCGACACCCAGTTCGCGCTCCTCCTCCGACAGGCAGGCCAGACCGGTGGCGACGGGCGCGGCGATGATCGATCGCACCTCCAGATGCGCGGAGCGCACGCACAGGTCGAGGTTGCGGACCGGCGATCCGTCGGCGGCGACGACATGGATATGCACGCCCAGCCGGTCGGCATGGAGGCCGAGCGGCTTCTTCACCCCGGTCAGCCCGTCGAGCGTGTAGAGCGCGGGCTGCGCATGCAGCACCATCCGCCCCTGCGGATCGATCGACTGGCGGCCCGCGGTCAGCAGCGCATCGATATCGCCCTGTTCGACGCGGTGGCCGCCCAATTCGAACTCCACCTCCGCGACGTCGGACACGAGCCCGCCGGCGGAGAAGCCGACCCAGACATCCTCGATATTCAGGCCGGCGATCCGTTCCGCCTGCTCCACCGCCTCGCGCACCGCCGCCTCGGTCGCGGCCATGTCGGCGATGTAGCCGCGCTTCACGCCGCGGCTTTCGCGCTGACCGGTGCCGAGCACGATCAGTTCACCGCCATCGCCCTTCTTCGCGATCATCGCCGACACCTTCGACGATCCGATGTCGAGTGCGGTTATCAGTCCGTCCGGTGCCACCTTCGCCATCGCCTCAAACCCCCAACCGTATCGGCACCCTAGCCTTCGGCGCCGCCCGTGTCGCCGCCCGTTTCGGCCCCGCCGCCGACCGTGGCAGGTGTGGCCGCGTTGCCGGGATCAGACCCGACCTGCGCGGGTTCGGTCCCGTCGCCGACCTTGGCGGGATCGGCCAATGCATGGTTCTGATTCATTCCGGGCTTTCGCGCAACCAGCTTCGCGGGGTCGCGCATGTCGAAGCGCAGCCAGCCGCGCCCCAGCAGCGGCCGTGCCCCGTCGAGATCGGCGAAGCGGACCAGCGCGCGGGCGGCGTCATCCTCCGGCAGGGCCAGCACCTCGCCGCTGTCGAAGGTCAGGTCCCAGCGGCGGTTGCCGATCCAGGTCGCGGCACGGATACGGGGTTTGAGCGAGGGCGCGGCGGCAAGCAGCGCCTGATAGCTCGCCTCCTGCCGGTCCGCCCCCGGCCCGATCACCAGCGGCAGCGCGGGCACCGCATCGGGGCGCACCGGTTCCAGCATCACGCCCTGCGCATCGATCAGCATCAGCTGTCCACGATCCTGCCACACCGCCGCCGGGGTCCGCTCGACGATATCGACCAGCAGCGTATCGGGTAGCCGGCGCGAGACGTGCGCGTCCGCGATCCAGCCGTAGCGCAGCAGGTTCTGCCGCACCCCTTCCAGATCGACCAGCGGCATCGCCCGGCTGCGCTGGTCTAGCGCGACGGCATAGACGGTCATCCGGTCCATCCGCCGCAGGCCGGTGATCTCGATCTGCTCGACGCGGAAGCCCGCCTGCCCCGCCGTCTCGGCTAGCGCGGCGCCGACCATGCCGGGGATGCCGATCCACACCGCCGCCGCGACCACGACCGCGCCGGTGGTGCCGGTGATGGCCCAGGTGACGACGCGGCGCAGCGTCTGTTCGCTGACGGGCAGGCGCGCGACGACGCGGTCGAGCAGCGGCACCTTTTTCACCGGCTGCTTGCGGCGCGGCGCGGGGCGCTTGGGCGGGGCGCCACGCTTGATCGTGCGGCTCATCCCGCGCCCACCTCGACACCCGCCATCGCCTCGTCGACGATCGCCTGTACCAATGTGGCGTAATCCATCCCGACATGACGCGCCTGTTCGGGCACGAGGCTGAGCGGGGTCATGCCCGGCTGGGTATTCACCTCCAGCAGGAACAGCCCGTCGACGCCGCGCTCGTCGTCCCAGCGGAAGTCGGACCGGCTGGCCCCCTTGCAGCCGAGCAGGCGATGCGCCTCCAGCGCCAGCGCCTTGCACGCATCGGCGATCTCGTCCGGGATGCGCGCGGGGCAGACATGTTCGGTCAGGCCATCGGTGTATTTCGCATCGAAATCGTACCAGCCGTTCTTCGGGATCAGTTCGGTGACGCCCAGCGCGCGGTTGCCCAGCACCGCCGTCGTCAGTTCGCGGCCACGGATATAGGGTTCGGCGAGCAGCTCGTCGAATTCCTGCCAGGGGCCGGCGGCATCGGGGGAGATGGGGTCGCCAAGGTTACCATCCGCCGTCACGATCGCGACGCCGACCGACGAGCCTTCGTTGACGGGTTTCAGCACATAGGGACGCGGCAGCGGATCGCGCTCGAACAGGTCGGCGGAGCGGACGATGCGGCCACCCGGCATCGGCACGCCGTGCGGCACCAGCGCCTGCTTGGTCAGCACCTTGTCGATCGCGATGACCGAGGTGGCGAGGCCGCTATGCGTATAGCGCAGGCCCATCAGGTCCATCATGCCCTGCACGCTGCCGTCTTCCCCCGGCGTGCCGTGCAGCGCGTTGAAGACGAGGTCGGGCTGTGCCGCCGCCAGCCGCGCGGCGACGTCGCGGCCCATATCGATCCGGGTGACGCGGTGGCCACGCGATTCCAGCGCATCGGCGACGCCCGCGCCCGATTGCAGCGAGACCGACCGCTCGGCGGACCAGCCGCCCATCAGCACCACGATGTGAAGGGGAGAGGACACCGCGTCAGCCACACCAAACTCCGTCATGCCATGCCCACCCGCCGGATTTCCCATTCCAGCGTCACGCCGCTGTCCGCCTGCACCCGTGCCCGGACATCCTCGCCCAGCGCCTCGATATCGGCGCTGGTCGCATTCCCCCGATTGAGCAGGAAATTGCAATGCTTCTCCGACACCTGTGCATCGCCACGGGTCAGGCCGCGACAACCGGCGGCGTCGATCAGCGCCCATGCCTTGTGGCCGGGCGGGTTCTTGTAGGTCGAGCCGCCGGTCTTCGCGCGCAGCGGCTGCGATGCCTCGCGCGCGGCGGCGATGCGGTCCATCTCCGCCTGGATCGCGGCGGGATCGCCCGGGGTGCCCCGGACCGTCGCCTCGATCACGATCGCGCCGTCCGGCAGCGCGGAATGGCGGTAGGTGTAGTCGAGATCCGCCACCGCCATCCGCGTGACGGCGCCGTCGCGCCCGACGACAGTGCAGGAGACAAGGATATCGGCGACCTCGCGGCCATAGGCGCCGCCGTTCATTCGCACGAAGCCGCCGACCGTGCCGGGAATGCTGCGCAGGAACTCGATCCCCGCGATCCCCGCGTCACGTGCGGTGGAGGCGGCAAGGATACCGGAGGTGCCGCCGCCGCAGATCATCGTGTCGCCATCCGCGCGGGCGAAGGCGAACGGCTTGCCGAGGCGGATCACCACCCCCGCCACGCCGCCGTCGCGCACGATCAGGTTGGAGCCGAGGCCCAGCGCCATCACCGGCACCGCCGGGTCGAGCGCCGCGAGGAACGCCGACAGGTCGTCAGCATCCGCCGGTTCGAACAGCCATTCCGCCGGGCCACCCGCCTTGAACCACACCAGCGGCGCAAGCGGCGCGGACCAGGTCAGCCGGCCGCGAACCGGCGGCATCGGTGCATCGCCCGCGCTCACCAAGGACCGACGCCCCATAGTCGCGTCCATGCCTGCCACGCGGCGAGGTTGGCCTCCGCCGCCTTGCGCGATGCCTCCTGCGCCTGCACCATCGCGTCGCCAGCCTTGGTCGCCTGACTGCCGAAATCGAGCGCCTGTTTCTGCGCATCGAGCATCTGCTTCTGAAGGTCGATCGACGCCTTGAACCAGTCGCTCATGATGATGCTCCCTCTTGCCGTCTGTCTGCGATCGCCTGCGCGAGGCCGGCGGCCCATTTGGTGATGTCGCCCGCGCCTAGGCAGACGATCATGTCCCCCGCCGCGATCGTGCCCGCCAGTTCGTCGGCCAGCGCATCGGCATCGGCGACGACGCCGGCATGGCGATGGCCGCGCCGCTTCAATCCCGCGACCAGCGCCTCGGCATCGACGCCCTCGACCGGCGTTTCGCCTGCCGCATAGACCGGGGTCACCAGCACGCGATCGGCATCGTTGAACGCGGTCTGGAACTCCTCCATCAGGTTGCCGAGCCGCGAATAGCGGTGCGGCTGGACGACCGCGATCACCCGGTTCTCCACCCCCTCGCGCGCGGCGGCCAGCACCGCGCGGATCTCGACCGGGTGGTGGCCGTAATCGTCGATCACCGTGGCATGGCCGCCGCCCACCGCGACGGTGCCGACGTTGGTGAAGCGGCGCTTGACCCCGCCGAACTGGCCGAAGCCCTGCTGGATCACCGCATCGGGGATGCCCATCTCCAGCGCGACGCCGATCGCGGCGAGCGCGTTCTGGACATTGTGGCGGCCCGGCATCGGCAGTTCGATTCCCTCGATCGACCGGGTCGCGCCGTCACGGGCGCGGACGATGCATTCGAAGCGATTGCCCCCCGGCACCGGCGTGACGTTCACGCCGCGCACATCCGCCTGCGCGGAGAAGCCATAGGTGACGACGCGGCGGTCGCGCACGCGCGGCAGGATGTTCTGCACCTCCGGATGATCGAGGCAGAGCAGCGCCGCGCCGTAGAAGGGCACGTTCTCGACGAATTCGACGAAGGCGTCCTTCACCGCATCGAACGATCCGTAATGGTCGAGATGCTCGGGATCGATGTTGGTCACGACCGCGATGGTGCCGTCGAGGCGCAGGAAGCTGCCGTCGCTCTCGTCCGCCTCCACCACCATCCAGTCGGACGCGCCGAGCCGGGCGTTGGAGCCGTAGCTGTTGATGATGCCGCCGTTGATGACGGTGGGGTCGACCCCGCCGGCATCGAGCAGCGCGGCGATCATCGAGGTCGTCGTCGTCTTGCCGTGAGTGCCCGCCACCGCGACGGTCGATTTCAGCCGCATCAGTTCGGCCAGCATCTCCGCCCGGCGGACGACGGGGACACGCCGCTCCAGCGCGGCCTCCACCTCCGGGTTGGAGCGGACGATCGCGGTCGAGGTGACGACGACGGCGGCATCACCGATGTTGGCGGCGGCATGGCCGATCGCCACGGGGATGCCCTTGTCGCGCAGCCCCTGCACGACATAGCCCTCCGCCACGTCGGACCCCTGCACGCGGTAGCCGAGGTTCTTCATCACCTCCGCGATCCCGGACATGCCGATGCCGCCGATCCCGACGAAGTGGATCGTGCCGATGTCGGTTGCCACGCCTTTCATGCAAACGCCGCCTTCTGCTGGCGCCGTGGCACCGGCAGGCGCGCGGGCGGCGCATCGAGGCTTTCGACCAGATCGGCGAGGTCGCTCACCGCATCGGGCCGGCCGATGCTGCGCGCGCGGCCGGCGGCGTTTTCGAGGGCGACGGGATCGAGCCCGAGTTTCTGCATCTGCTTGGCCAGTTCGACCGCGGTGAAGCGGGATTGGGGGATGGTGCGCGCGCCGCCGATCGCGGTCATCTCGCGCGCATTGGCGGTCTGGTGATCGTCGGTCGCGGTGGCGAGGGGGACGAGGATGGCGGGGCGGCCCGCCGCGGTCAGTTCGGCGATGGTCGATGCGCCGGCGCGGCCGATCACGACATGCGCCCATGCCAGTTGTTCGGGCATGTCGGGCAGATAGGTGGCGAGATCGGCGGCGATCTGGTGTTCGGCATAGAGCGCGCGGGCGGCGTCGATATCCTCGATCCGCGCCTGATGCGTCACCTGCAACCGGCGGCGGAACGCGGGCGGCAGCATCGCGAGCCCGGCGGGCACCACCTTGCTCAGGATGCTCGCCCCCTGACTGCCACCGGTGACGAGGACGCGGAAGATACTGTCCTCCTCCAGCAGCGGATAGGGGCGAGCGCGCAGTGCCAGCACCGCCTCGCGCACGGGATTGCCGACGAGGTGGGTCTTGCCGGCCAGCTTGTCCGGCAGGCGCTCGGTCCGGTCGTAGGAGGTGGCGATCGCATCGACCCGGCGCGCGACGAGGCGGTTGACCCGGCCCAGCACCGCGTTCTGCTCATGCACCGCGGTCGGGATACCCGCCGCGAACGCCGCCAGCAGCGCGGGCATCGCCGGATAGCCGCCGAAGCCGATCACCGCCGCCGGGCGCGCGTCACGATACAGTTGCCGCGCCATCGCCCGCCCGCGCCACATCTCACGCAGTGCCTTGGCATAGCCGAGCGGCCCGCCCGCGAACCGCCCGGCGGGCAGGACATGCGTCTGGATGCCATCGAACAGACCGGGAAAGCGCACGCCGCGCGCATCCGACACCAACGCGACATGATGGCCGCGCCGGGTCAGTTCCGTCGCCAGCGCCGCGGCGGGGACCATGTGCCCGCCGGTGCCCCCGGCCGCCAATACGTAATGCTTCGTCATTCGCCGCTCCAGCGGACCACATAAGGCGACCGCGTCAGGAACGGATTGCGCCGGGTGAACGCCAGCAGCAAGCCCATGCCGATCGACAACGCGATCATCGACGATCCGCCATAGCTGATGAACGGCAGCGTCATCCCCTTGGACGGCGCCATGCCGGTGTTGACCGCCATCGAGATGAACGCCTGCATCCCGAACTGGGTGGCGAGGCCGGAGGCGGCGAGCAGCTTGAATTCGTCCTGCTCGTCCAGCAGCTTGACGAACACCCGTACGACGATGGCGAGGAACACCACCGCGATCACCGCGCAGGCGATCAGCCCGAATTCCTCACCGATCACGGAGAAGATGTAATCGGTATGCGCCTCCGGCAGGCCGAATTTGGCAGCACCCGCGCCGGGGCCGGTGCCGGTCCAGCCACCCGCGGTCAGCGTGCGGTGCGCGGCATCGACCTGAAAATGGTCGGCCGCGCCCTCGCCGTCGGTGCCAGGAAACAGGAACGCGTCGATTCGCTGGCGCGCGGTGCTGTAGAACAGATAGCCCGCGACCAGCCCGGCGGGGGCGAGCGAGGCCAGCCCGACCAGCACCTTCGTCGGCGTGCCCGCGATCATCAGCAGCGCCATCCACACCGCGCAGAACACCACCGTCTGCCCGAAATCGGGTTGCAGCATCAGCGTGACCGCGATGCCGGCCGTGATCGCCCCGGTGATGAGGACCGTCGGCAGTTCCTGATCCTTCGCCTTCAGCGACAACAGCCAGGCGATGGTGACGATGAACAGCGGCTTCAGGAATTCCGATGGCTGGAATTGCGCGAAGCCATAGCCGATCCAGCGTTTCGCGCCATTCACCTCCACCCCGAACAGCGGGGTCAGCGCCAGCAGCACCGCGAACAGGATCGCGCCCGACACCGCCAGCCGCCGCGCCATGGTGACCGGCAGCATCGACACGACGATCATCACCGGCAACGACACGCCGACCCACATCAACTGCCGCCAGAAATAATAGAGCGGCGCGATCTTGTGCTTGTCGCCCGAATAACGGACCGCCGACGCCGGGCTGGCCGCCGCCACCGCGATCAGCCCGATCGCGATCAGGAACAACGTCAGCAGCAGCAGCATCCGGTCGATATCCCAGAACCACGTGCCGAGCGGCGAGCGATCGCCGCGCCCGCCGCGCTTCTTCACCTGTGCGATCAGGCGGGCGCCCTTGCCGCCCGCAGCCGGTCCGGCCCCTGCGCGAACGTCGGTCATGCCAGCGCCTCCACCGCGCGCACGAACGCGGCGCCACGCTCCTCATAATCGCGGAACTGGTCGAAACTGGCGCAGGCCGGGGACAGCAGCACCACCTCGCCGGGCTGTGCCGCCGCCGCCGCCGCCGCCACGGCGGCAGCCAGCGTGTCGAGACGATCGACGGGCAGGTGCGGGGCCAGTACCTCCGCGAAGCGCGGCCCCGCCTCCCCGATCGTATAGGCGTGGACGACGTGATCGAAATGCGGCGCGCAGGCGCTCAGGTCGTCGCCCTTGGGCTTGCCACCGACGATCCAGTGGATGCGCGGGAAGGCGGCGAGCGCGGGGGCGGCGCTGTCGGGGTTGGTCGCCTTGGAATCGTTGACGAAGGCGACCCCGCCGATCGTCGCGACCCGCTCCATCCGGTGCGGCAGGCCGGCGAAGCTGGCGAGGCCACGGTCGATATCCGCCTCCGCGATCCCCAGCGCGCGCGCGACGGCGATGGCGGCGAGCGCGTTCTGCGCGTTGTGCGGTCCCTGCAACGACGGCCAGCCGCGCTGGTCCATGCAGACGCCAGGCGCGATCTTGGTCAGATGCTCGCCGCGTGCCGACAGCGAACGGGCGATCGCGGCGGAGGGGGCGTCGCCGATGCCGATCACCGCGTCGTGGCCCGGCGACTGCATCGCGAACAGCCGCGCCTTGGACGCGGCATAGGCGTCGAACCCGTCATACCGGTCGAGATGGTCGGGCGTGACGTTGAGCAGCACCGCGACGTCGCAGTCGAGGCTTTGCGTCAGGTCGATCTGGTAGCTGGACAGTTCCAGCACATAGACGCCGCCCGCCGGCAGCGGCACCTGTTCGAGGATCGGCAGTCCGATATTGCCGCCCATCAGCGCCGGGATGTCGGCGGTGTCGCACAGATGCTTCACCAGCGCGGTGGTGGTCGATTTGCCGTTGGTGCCGGTGATGCCGACGACCTTGTGCGGCGGCAGGTCCGCGCGGGCCTGCGCGAACAGTTCGATATCGCCGATGATCGGCACCCCCGCCGCGCGCGCCTTGTCCGCCAGCGGATGGGTGTTGAGCGGCACCCCGGGCGACACCACCAGCGCGTCGAAACCCGTCACGTCGTCGAGCGGGGCAAGCGTCAGCGTGCCCGCATCCACCGTTTCGCGCACGAACGGCTGACGCCGCGCCTCATCGGTATCCCATGCCGTCACGTCGGCCCCGCCCGCTTCGAGCGCGGCGACCGTCGCCGTGCCGGAACGCGCCAGCCCCAGCACGGCATAGCGCCGGCCCGCCCATTCACGTGCGACGATCACCGCAGCTTCAACGTCGACAGGCCGGCCAGCGCCAGCACGAAGGCGATGATCCAGAACCGGATCACCACGGTCGGCTCCGACCAGCCGAGCTGTTCGAAATGATGGTGGATCGGCGCCATGCGGAACACGCGGCGGCCGGTGCGCTTGTAGAAGAACACCTGGATGATGACGCTCAGCGCCTCGACCACGAACAGGCCGCCGATGATGCCCAGCACGATCTCGTGATGCGCGACCACCGCGATGGTGCCGAGCGCGCCGCCGAGCGCGAGGCTGCCGGTGTCGCCCATGAACACCGCCGCCGGGGGGGCGTTGAACCACAGGAAGGCGAGTCCCGCCCCCACGACGGCGCCGCAAAAGATCGCCAGCTCGCCCGCGCCCGGTACATGCTGGATGCCCAGATAATCCGCGAACTTCGCATTGCCGGCCAGATAGACGATGACCATCAGCGCGACGCTGGCGATGATGACCGGCATCGTCGCCAGCCCATCGAGCCCGTCGGTCAGGTTCACCGCGTTGCCGAAGGCGACGATCGTGAACGCGGCGAACAGCGGATAGAAATACCAGAGTTCGATATACATGCGGTTGGTGAAGGGCAGGTACAGGCCGGTGCCGTTCTGGCGCATGATGATCCACGCCGCGATCCCGGCGATCAGGAATTCCAGCAGCAGCCGCACGCGGCCGGGCACGCCCGCCGTCGTCGCCTTCCTCACCTTGTCGTAATCGTCGAGGAAGCCGATCGCGCCGAACCCCAGCGTCACGAACAGGCACGCCCAGACGTACGGATTGGCGAGGTCCATCCACAACAGGATCGCCAGCGCCATCGCGGTCAGGATCATCAGCCCGCCCATCGTCGGCGTACCCCGCTTGGCGAGGTGGGTCTGCGGCCCGTCGGCACGGATCGGCTGGCCCTTGCCCTGGCGCACACGCAGCCAGCCGATGAACCTCGGCCCGATGATCAGGCCGATGAACAACGCCGTCGCCACCGCCGCGCCCGTCCGGAACGACTGGTAGCGGATGAGGTTGAGGAGCCCCTGGAAACCCAGATGCTCGGCGATCCAGAACAACATTATCCGCCCTTCAGCGCTGCGATCACGCGGGCCAGCCCGACCCCGTTCGATCCCTTGACCAGCACCGCGTCGCCGGGCGCCAGCAAGGCGCGCAACCGGTCGAGTGCCGCCGAAGCGTCGGGCACATGGACGATGTTCATCCGTCCCTCAAGCGTTTCCGCCAGCGGCCGCATCGCTTCGCCGACCAGCACGGCCGTTTCGACGCGGGCGTCCTCCACCGCAGCGGCGAGACCGGCATGATAGTCGGCCGAGGCATCGCCCAGTTCGCGCATCTCGCCCAGCACCGCGACATGCCGGCCCGGCTCGGTCGTCAGCACCGCCAGCGTCGCGCGCATCGAGGCGGGGTTGGCGTTGTAGCTTTCATCGATCACCAGCGCCTCGCCACCCGCCACCGCCGTATGGAACCGCGCGCCGCGCCCTGCCAGCCCACCGAGATCGGCGAGGGCCAGCCCCGCCAGCCCCAGATCGCCGCCGACCGACTCGACCGCCGCCAGCACCGCCAGCGCGTTCGATACCCAGTGCGCGCCGGGTTGCGACAGGGTGAAGCTGAGTTCGCGCTCCCCCGTCCGCACCGTCATGAAGGTGCCGGTACCGACCCGTACCGCCTCGACCGCGCGCACATCCGCGCCCATGCCGCTGCCGAAGGTGACGATGCGGCCTGCATAAGGGCGTGCCGCCGCGACCAGCCGGTCGCGGTGCGGGCTGTCGAACGGCACGATCGCGGTGCCGCCCGGCTCCAGTCCGCGAAAGATTTCGCCCTTGGCATCGGCGATCGCGGCCTCGTCGACGAAGAATTCGGTGTGGGCGGGCGCGATCGCAGTGACGACCGCGACGTGCGGGCGCACCAGCGTGGTCAGGTGCGCCAGTTCGCCGGGGTGGTTCATCCCCATCTCCAGCACCCCCGCCCGGGTGGCGGCGGGCATCCGCGCCAGACTGAGCGGCACGCCGGTATGGTTGTTGTAGCTCTTGACCGAGCGATGCGCCTGCCCGGGCCAAATCCGGTCGAGGCAGGCGAACAACGCTTCCTTCGCGCTGGTCTTGCCGACCGAACCGGTGACGCCGATCACGCGCGCCGATGTCCGCGCGCGGGCGGCGCGGGCGATATCCTCCAGCGCGGCGAAGCTGTCCGCCACCCGCACATGCGGGCCATCGCAGGCCGCGGCAACGATCGCCCCCGCCGCGCCTTGCGCGAATGCCTGCGGCAGGAAACGGTGGCCGTCGGTCGCCTCGCCCGCCAGCGCCACGAACAGGTCGCCCGGCCCGACCTCGCGACTGTCGAACGCCACACCATCGGCGGTGAAGTCGGCGGACGCCGTGCCACCGGTCGCGGCCGCCAGGTCGGCGGCGGTCCACAGGCTCATTGGTCGTTCGCCAGGGGCGGGCCGCCATAGCGCAGGCCGAGCCGGGGCCGCTCGCCATCGTCGTTGATCGCGGGCTTCACCGGGCGGACGCGCAGGTCGGGCGGCAACAGCCGCTTGCCCTTGGGCGCGGGTCGGAACCAGTCGGGGGAGATGCCGTCCGTCTGACTCACGTCCGCCTTCTTCATCCCGCACACTCCCGCGCTACTGCCACATCATCGAACGGCAGCACCAGATCGCCGACGATCTGGCCCTGTTCATGCCCCTTGCCCGCGATCAGGACGATGTCCTGCGCGTCCGCCCCGCGCACCGCGGCGGCGATCGCGGTGCGGCGGTCGCCGATCTCGGTCGCGCCCGGTGCGCCCTGCATCACCATCCGGCGGATCGCGGCGGCATCCTCGCTGCGGGGATTGTCGTCGGTCACGATCACGCGATCCGCCTGCGCGGCGGCGACCTGCCCCATCGGTTCGCGCTTGCCCGCATCACGGTCGCCACCCGCGCCGAACACCACGATCAGGCGGCCACCGGCATGGGGCTTCAGCGCCGCGATCGCCGCTTCCAGCGCATCGGGGGTATGCGCGTAATCGACATAGATCGGCGCGCCGCTGCGCGCGATCGCCGCGCGTTCCAGCCGGCCGCGCACCGGTTGCAACCGGGCGATCGCCTGCAACGTCGGGCCGACCGGTGCGCCGGTCGCGATCACCAGTCCGGCCGCGACCAGCGCGTTCGCCGCCTGATACGCACCGATCAGCGGCAGGTTGACGTGGTGCGTCTCCCCCTCCGCCTCGATCACCAGCCCCTGCCCCAGCAGCGTCGGGTCGCGGCCGACGAGGCGCAGGGTCGCGCCGCGCTCGCCGACCGTGACCAGCCGGTTGCCCCGCTCGCGCGCCAGATCGATCACCCGGTCCGCCTGGGGATCGTCCGCCCAGATGACGGCGGTGCCGTCCGGCGACAGCACTTCGGAGAACAGCCGCATCTTGGCGGTCAGATACGCCGCCATGTCGCCATGATAATCGAGGTGATCGCGGCTGAGGTTGGTGAAGGCGGCGGCGGCGATGCGCAGCCCCTCGGTCCGGTATTGCGTCAGCCCGTGGCTCGATGCCTCGAACGCGAGATGCGTCACCCCCTCGCGCGCCAGCCCGGCGACGTTGGACAGGAAGGTGACGATATCGGGCGTGGTCAGCCCCGTCGTCACCCGCTCGTCGGCGGTGGTGACGCCCAGCGTGCCGATCGAGGCGGCATGGTGCCCCGCCATCCGCCACAATTGCCGCGTCATCTCCACGACCGAGGTCTTGCCGTTGGTGCCGGTGACCGCGACCGTGGTCGGCGGAAACGGCGCGAAGAACCGCGCGGCGAGCCGGGCAAAGGCGGCACGGGGTTCGTCGTCGGCGATATGCACCGCCCCCTCGACCACCGCCTCCGGTCGCGCGACGACCGCGATCGCGCCGCCGCGAATGGCATCGGCGATATAGTCCTCGCCATCGACGCGGGTGCCGCGGAACGCACCGAACACGGTGCCGGGCGCGACCTTGCGGTGATCGATCGCGAACCCGGTGACGGCGATGTCCTGCCCGCCGCCGGTAAGCTGACCCAGCTTCATCGTACCCGCCTCAATGCCCGGCCGTCGCCGGACGACGGCTGGGATCGTCCCACAGCGTCGGCGTGATGTCCGATACGTCGATGTCGCGCGTCTCGTCCGGCACCACGCCCAGCATCGCGCCGATCCGCGAGACGGTGCGCCCGACGACGGGGGCCGCATTCCACGCCGCGGTCTTCCAGCCACCGGTTTCCTTGGTGCCGAGCGGCGAATCGAGCATCGCCAGCACGACATAGCGCGGCGCATCCATCGGGAACGCGGCGGCAAAGGTGGCGACGTTGCGCGACCGGTCATACCCGCCCGCGACCGCCGCCTCGGCGGTGCCGGTCTTGCCGCCGACGCGGTAACCGGGCGCCTCGCCCTTGCGGCCGGTGCCGCGCTGCACGATCAGCCGCAGCATCTGTCGCATCCGCGCGCTGGTCTGCTCGCTGATGACGCGGCGCCCCTCCGGCACATGACCGGGCGCGACCTTCAGCAGCGTCGTCGGCCGCCAGATGCCGCCGTTGACCAGCGTGGCATAGGCATTGGCGAGATGCAGCGGCGTCACCGCGATGCCGTGGCCATAGGCCGTCGTCATCGTCGTCGTCCGCGCCCAATAGGTCGGCCAGAGCGGCCGGCCCTTCTCGCGCAGTTCGATATCGGGCTTGGTGTCGAAACCCAGCTTGCGGAACATCGTCTGCATCCGTTCCGGCCCAACCTCGTCGGCGACGCGGGCGGTGGCGATGTTCGACGAATAGATCAGCGTTTCCGCCATGTTCAGCCAGCGCTGCGGATCGCCGCGCTCGTCATGGATCGTATAGCCGCCGACCTTCAGCGGATGCGTCGCGTCGAACCGGCGCGCGAACGAGGTGACGACGCCGGTATCCATCGCGGTCGCCATCGTGATCGGCTTGAACGTCGACCCCAGTTCGAACACGCTCTGCGTGGTGATATTGCGCAGTTCCTCGCTGCCCGCCATGCCGACGCGGTTGGGGTTGAAGGTGGGCAGCGACACCATCGCGATCACCTCGCCCGTGGCGACGTCGAGCACGATACCGCCGCCGCCGCGCGCCGAGAAGGTCGTCATCGCGCGGCCCAGTTCGCTCTCCATCGCCGCCTGCACGCGAGTATCGATCGACAGCGCGACGGGCGCGCCGCTGGTCGCGGGATTGGTCAGCCGCTCGTCCAGCACCCGCTCCATCCCGCTCATGCCGTGGCCGTCGGTGGACAGGAAACCCAGCGCATGCGCCGCCATCGTCGATTGCGGATAGAGGCGCTGCGTCTCGCGCGCGAAGACGATCGCGGGTTCACCCAGCGCGTTCACCTGCTCGACCAGCGCGGGGCTGGCCCGGCGCTGGAGATAGGTGAACGACACGTCCTTGGTCAGTTGCGCATAGAACCACGCCTGATCGCCGCGATCGGGCATCAGCGCGGCTAGCTTGGCGGCGATCTCGGTCTTGTCGCCCATCAGCTTTTTCGGGTGGACCGCGATCGTCCAGGCGTCGATCGTCCGCGCCAGCGGCGCGCCGTTGCGGTCAACGATGTCGCCGCGCCCCGCCAGCACGGCGACGCGCGCCTTCGCCTCCGCGCCGGAGAACACCGCCAGCACCGCCAGCCGCCCCAGGACCAGCAGCACCGCGCCGGCGAACAGCAGCAGCATCACCATCAGCCGGGTATGCGCGGTCGCCACCAGCTGATGACGCTGGCGGAGGCCGCCCTGCTGCGGCAGCGGACGGGCGACGAGCGTGGTCATCGCTTGGTGCGTGCCTCCGCGCGGGCGCCCGACAGGATGTCACCCAGCGTGTTGTCGGACAGCAGCTTGCGATCGAGCAGCGCCACCGCCTCCGGCCGGACGCGCGCCACCGCGGCGACCGCGACCTGACGCGCGACGGAGGCATCGGCGGTGCGGACGGTGGCGGCGGCGGCGGTCCGCTGGACGGTGGTGGCGGCGGCCGTCGCGGCGGGGGCGGCAGGACGGGGCGCGTTGGCGGCGACCAGCGTCATCGCCACGGGTGCCGGCGCACCGGCGGGCACGACCAGGGCGGCGGTGCGCACGGTCGCCTGCCCCGGCACGCCGCCCATGGCCGGCGCGGTCAGGTCGAGCGCGGCAAGCTGCGCCTCGTCACCCACGAACTGGCCGGCGGTGGGCGAGGACAGGGCCAGCGTATCGCCGTTCCACTTTTCCAGCTGGGCCAGATTGGCGCGCGTATCGAACTCCGTCTCCAGCGCGCGGATGTCGCGCTGGGCGGATTCGATGCGGCGATCCATCTGTTCCAGCTTCTTGCGCTCGCCCGCCACCTGCAGCGAGACGAGATAGAAGCCGAGGACGACGGCGACGCAGCCGCCGAACCAGCCGATCCCCTTGAACCGATACGCCGCCGTCATACGCTCACCTCCACCTGTGCCGTCCATGCGGGCGCCGCCGTGCGCCGTGCCATTCTGAGTGTCGCGGAGCGGGCGCGCGGATTAGCCGCCACCTCCGCCTCGCCGGCGCGGATACCGCGGCCGACGGATTCGAAACTGGGAGCGGCCGAGGCCGCGGCCTGCGGCGCGTGCCGCGATCCGGCGGGCGCGCCGCCGGACCGGTCGCGCAGGAACCGCTTCACCATCCGGTCCTCCAGGCTGTGGAACGTCACCACCGCCAGCCGACCGCCCGGCTTCAGCACCCGCTCCGCCGCCGCCAGCCCCTCGGCCAGTTCGTCCAGCTCGCGGTTCACATGGATGCGGATCGCCTGGAAGGTGCGGGTCGCCGGGTCCTTCTTGTCGTGCGGCTTGTACCCCAGCGCGCGACGGACCACCGTGGCGAGATCGCCGGTGCGGACCAGCGGCCGCGCCGCGACGATCGCGCGGGCGATGCGGCGCGACTTCGGCTCGTCCCCGTACCGATAGATGACGTCGGCGATCGCCGCCTCGTCCGCCTCGTTCAGGAAATCGGCCGCGCTCTGCCCCTCCTGGCTCATCCGCATGTCGAGCGGGCCATCCGACTGGAACGAAAAGCCACGCCCCGCCTGATCGAGTTGCATCGACGACACGCCAATATCCATCGTCACGCCATCGACCTGTTCCTCGCCCAGATCGGCGAGCGCGGCGACCATCGCGGAGAAATCGGCATGAACCAGCGTCAGCCCGTCCAGTGCCGCCGCCTGCCCGGCGGCGATCGCATCGGGATCGCGGTCGAACGCGATCACCCGCGCCCCCGCCGCCAGCAGTGCACGGGTATAGCCGCCCGCGCCGAACGTGGCATCGACGATCGTTTCGCCGGGGGCGGGCGCGAGCGCGACGACGACCTCGTCCATCAGGACCGGGATGTGCGGGGCGTCGCTCACAGCGTCACTCCCTTCTGCATCATGTAGAAGCGGCAGGCGGCCTTGACGTTGGCGGCCATGGACTCGGTTTCGATCAGCGTCTTGGGATCCCAGATTTCGATATAGTCGAACACCCCGAAGAAGAACGCGTGCTCGCCGATCCCCGCATAGAAGCGCGGAAAGGCGGGCATGATGAAGCGACCGGAACCGTCGAACGGCACCGCCTCGCCGGCGGCGGCGCGGCGCTTGATGTTGTAGTCGAACTCGCCGTCCGGGCCGGCGAACGCCGCCTCGCGCCGGTCGAGCTGCTCGGCGAGGATGTCGAGATAGCCCGGATCATAGGCGACGAGGCATTTGTTGACCGGATTCTGATGGGGACCGACCACGATCGTACCGCCATTCTTGCCGTCCGCCTTGGGCGCGTTCGCCGCCAGCGTGGCGCGAAGTGCGTTGGGAATGGCTACCCGGCCCTTGTCGTCGACAAGGCCGATGCCGTCTCCCTGATAACGCCCCCTGCTCACCACGTAGCCCTCGCACCCGGCAAGCACGACTCCTCCGCCACGAACCGCGACCATCGCCGCGATCCGGATGCCACTGCATGCGGAGAGTCTGCCCCTGAAGTAACCTGGGTCTATCAGTCACCCTATGGCGTCGCAACGGGATTTTTAGGGATTATTGGGGATTTGCTGGGTCAATGCGGCAGAACGAGGGCGATCATGGGTAAAGCCCACGCCGGATCGCCCGTTCGCCGTCGAACAGGCGATCCGCTTCGGGGTTTTACAGCTTTACCAGCATCTTGCCGGTGTTACCGCCGGTGAAGAGCGCCATGAACGCCGCTGGGGTGGCCTCCAGCCCGTTATGCACGGTTTCCTCGCGTTTCAATGTGTTGGCCATACCGGCCATGTCACGATAGAATTCGGAGGCGCGGCCGAAGAAGTCGGTGACGATGAACCCCTGCATCCGCACCCGGTTGCCGATCAGGCGGGCGAGATATTTCAGTTCGGTCGGTTTGGCGTCGTTGTATACGTCGATCATGCCGCAGATCGCGAACCGCGCCCCGACTCGGGCATGGGCGAGCGCGGCGTCGAGATGGTCGCTGCCGACATTGTCGAAATAGACGTCGATGCCCCTGGGTGCCGCCTCGCCCAGCGCCTTGACGACCGGTCCGGCCTTGTAGTCGATCACCGCATCGGCCCCGAGCGACCGGACCCATTCCACCTTGGCCGCGCCACCGGCCGAACCGATCACCGTCATCCCCTTGGCCTTGGCGATCTGCACCACCGTCGATCCGACCGCGCCCGCCGCTGCGGAGACGAACACGGTATCGCCCGCCTTCGCCTCCGCCACCGCCAGCAACCCCCAATATCCAGTCATCCCCGGCATCCCGAACTGCCCCAGAAACCCCTGGGGCGGCACGTCGATCGCGGGCAGTTTGCTGAATGCGCCGGCAGGGCCGGTCGCCTCGTCACGCCAGCCCAGCATGTGCTGCACGAGGTCGCCGGGCTTCAGGGCGGGATCGCGGCTCTCGATCACCTCGCCGATCGCACCGCCCTCCATCGGCGCCCCGATCGCGAAGGGCGGCACATAGCTTTTCACATCGTTCATCCGGCCGCGCATATAGGGGTCGACCGACAGCCAGCGGTTGGCGACGCGCACCTCCCCCTCGCCCAGCGCGACGCTGTCCAGCGTCACCAATGCGAAATCCTGGGCGACGGGAGTTCCCGCGGGTCGCGATGCCAGGGTCCAGGCACGTGCCATGTTCGATCCTTTCCGATTGTTCGAATAACGGGTATGTCTTGCGGATAATAATCGCGCAAACGAAAAAGCCCGATCGCAATGGCGACCGGGCCTTCCGATGGACGATCATTCGCCCATATTCGAGTTTCGGGTCAGTATGTACCCGAGAAGCTGCGGTTCAGGTTCTTGTCATCCCCGCTGGTGGCGGACGAAGCGCCACCCGACGCGGTACCAGTCGACGACGCGCTGGAAGCCGCCGAGGTCGCGTCGGTCCGCCCCGTTGCGTCACCACGGTTTTGCGTATCGCGGTTACTGCGTTCATTGTCGCCGTAACCGAACATCGCCTGGTTACGCTCCTCGTCGCGCCATGCGGACTTGGCTTCGTCGGCGGTCTTCGACAACGTCACTTTGTCATCGACCGACACCAGCCAGCTCGACGGGATCGAGTGGTGGCGACCACCCGCATCGGTATCGTTCTTGGTCAGCAGGATGCGGTCACCGCGCACCTTGTCGACCGTGCCGACATGGGTGCCGTCGGAGCCGACCACTTCCTGATGCTCCTTGACCTTGTTCAGCGAATCGCGCTGCGTCTGCCGGTTGGTCCGCCAGTTGGAGAATTCGGTTTCGAAGCGCGACCGGTTCTCGTTGCGATATTCGTCGTAATCCCGATCGAACGCCGCGATCTGGCTGGAGCGCCAGTTGCCATAGTGATCGTCATGCTGGCCACCGTTGCGATAGGCGCGGTCATCATACCGGGAGTCGGCCTCGCGACGCCGCTCGGCATCGTCATCGCCGAACCACGACCGCACCTCGTCGCCGGCGCGCTGGAAGAATCCGCGCTCCTCATAGTCATAGCCCTGCGGCTGGCGACCATAGCCCCGGCCGCCGTCCCGATCCCGACGCTGATCGTCATCGGCATGGCGATCGCGGCCGACATTCTCGAACCGGCGTCCGTCGGAGGCATAGGAGCCCCGATACTCGTCACGCTGCCGGCGCGAATAGCGGTCGTCACCCCGATCCTGGAAACGCTGGCCACCGTCGTCGCGGCCATAATCGGAATGGCCCCAGTCCGAAGAGCGCTCCGGCCGGCCGTAGCCACCACGATAGTCCTCACGGTCGCGATCGAATGCGGCGCCACGCTGTTCGCCACGCTGGTCATAGCGTTGACCGCCGTAATTCGGCCGGCCCTGATCCTGTCGGCCATAACGGCCATCGTTCAACCGGCCCGCCGCGGCATAGTCGCGTGCGCTGGAATAGGTATAGTCGCGACCACTGCCGTAGTCCTGACCATAGCCGGCATCGCCGCCCTGATCGCCCTGTGAACCGGTGCTGCGCGGATAGCGTTCGTAAACCATGATGGTCTCCATTCTCCTGCGGTGGCGACCCCCGTTTATCGGGCGTCCGTGACACGGTGGGAAAACGGTACGATGCGGCCGATGTTCCAGATATCGCCGGACAAACACGGGCGAACCATCGCGTTCCCGTGCCGCCCTGTCGTTGCTGGAACCGAATATCGGCACGGCTTGCAATGCCCGGATCGGCCGGCTAAATGCGGCATTCCCGGTGATGCCGGGTAATGCCGAAGGGCGGGCGGGGCTGTAGCTCAGATGGGAGAGCGCTGCAATCGCACTGCAGAGGTCAGGGGTTCGATTCCCCTCAGCTCCACCAACCCGCCCGCAGGCAACATCCGACAACCTCGTATACCGTGAAGATGCGCCGGATGGCGCCCCGCCATCCGCGTCCACATCGTGATTTGCGCGTCAGTGACTCATGGTGAGCATATTTCGACGGATGCCGCACCGGGAGCGGCGGACGACGCGGTTGCGAAACGTCTTTTTCGGGCCACGGACATCGGCGCGATCGACCCAGCGCCCGCCGCAACGACGCGCATGAACGATCCGCTCCGCCCTTTCCCGACGAGGTGGCGAGTCACGATCCTCGCGGCTGGGGAACGCGCTTTTCGATCCAAGTCCCCGTCACCGCCGCCATCAGGCGGATGCCCCGCCGCATCGCAAAGGCCGGACGATGACTCAGGGCCTTAGATCGATGACATCGCCGAAATATACTGCGTGCAACAGTGTACCTGCGCCATCGGTGATCTCGATCCGGTGAGATCGATAGATCGGCCGGCCCTCACGAATACCACTCGCCACCAGATCGCGGACGCCGGTCACTGTCTCTGCGATCACTCGGTTCAGATCGGGGCGTTCGATACCCTCATAATCCGGGGCTTCGATATCGCTGAATATATTCAGGTGGAAACGTGGCATTCGCTCGCTCCGTCGGCCGGCGAGCCCTACGAGTCAGCCCACATGCATACCCTAAACGGGCAGAATTGCTGACGTTTCCACAACAAACATAGCCCGTACCGGTGATATCGGCTCGACGGGCGGCCGGTCACCCATATTCCACCCCCAGCGGACCGATCAGGCGCCGGTATTCGGCCTCCGGTACGCCGTAGCTGTCGCCCGCCAGTTCGGCGAGCTTGACACGATCGAGAATGATGACGCGGCCACGCTTGGAGTGGATCATGCCCGCACCCTCCAGAATATGCAGCGTCACGGTCACGTTGCTGCGGTCGGCGGAGATCATCATCCCCATAAACTCGTGGGTCAGCGCGATCTCGTCGCCGTCGATGCGATCGTCGCACATCAACAGCCAGCGCGCGAGACGCGATTCTATCCGGTGGGTGGCGTTGGTCGCGGTGCTTTGGGCGGACTGGACGAGGGTGGTCTGCACGTAGCGCAGCAACACGGTCCGCAAGGTCTGGCTCCGGGCGATCACGTCGACATAGCGATCGGCGTCTATCCGCAACGCATCCATCGGACCGATCTGCACGAAGCTTTCATGCGGCGAGCGATCGGAACCCAGCAGCAGGCAGGTGGCCGATACGCCGTCGCGCCCAAAGATGCCGGCCTCGGTTCTACCGCTATCGATCATGTCCGACACGATCGAGACGATGCCGCCTTCGGGGAAATACACGTGCTCGACCGGCTTGTTTGCCTGCAGGATCACCTCTTCGCGGGCAACCGATACGCGCGTCAGGTGCGGCTTCAGAAGACCGAGATCGTCCTCCGACAGCGCACCCAGCAGGGTATTGGGGGTATAATGATGATCGAGGTGCGACATCGCGCCCCTTCTGCTTGTTGGGGCGAAAGCATCGTGCGTCTTCCAGCCGTTCGCGCCCTGTCCCTCGGCAAACGGTACGAGAATTATACCGGTTCGGTCAGGTCGTCACAGGCTCTGTGTCCTACACAACAGAGCATGACGGACTGCCCGGTGTGCATTGCCGGATATGACGCCAACGCCCATAAACGTGCCGTCCACCCTTCGTCATTCGGACCGTGCCGTGTGGCCGCCGAACGGCAACACCACCGATGCGCGTCCGATCGGCCCGATCAGCCGTCGATACTCGGCCTCGGGAATGCCATAGCCGTCGCCGGCCAGCTCCTCCAGCTTGTCGCGGTCGCGGATGACGATGCGGCCGCGTTCGGCACGGATAAGGCCGGTCCCCTCCAGCACGTGCAGCGTGATCGTCACCTTGCTCCGCTCGGCACCGATCATCATGCTCATGAACTCATGGGTCAGCGCGATCTCGTCACCGTCGATCCGGTCGTGGCACATCAACAGCCACCGGGCGAGGCGCGCCTCCACCCGATGGGTCGCGTTGGTGGCCATGCTCTGCGCGGACTGGACGAGCGCCGTCTGCACATAACGGAGCAGGACGGTACGCAGGGTCTCGCTCCGGGCGATCATGTCGAGATAGCGATCCGCATCGATCCTCAATGCGGTCATCGGGCCGACCTGGACGAAGCTGTCATGCGGGGAGCGATCGGCTCCGAGCAGCAGGCAGGTGGCCGACACCCCTTCGCGGCCGAAAATCCCGGCCTCGACGCTGCCGGTTTCGGTCATCACCGCAACGATGGACACGACGCCGCCTTCGGGGAAATAGACGTGTTCGACGGGCTGGTTGCGCTTCACCAGCGACTGCCGAGGTGCAATATCAACCCGACTCAGGTGCGGGACAAGCAAATCACGATCCTGATCGGATAGTGACTTCAGCAAGGTGTTGGGTGAGTTATAATAATCGCGTGACATTTCCGCGCCCTGAATATTGGGGGAAAGCCTGCTTATCTTTCAGTCGAAACCGCCCTGAACATTGGTGTTCGATGGCATTACCGTAGCTGGTTTGGGCACGGAGCGCTAACGGTGACTTTGTGTCCTGCACAACAATTCATGGCGGTAGCTGCGCTAACCCATGCGGTTATCGTATTGTTTTGGCACGAAAAAATGCCTTAGCCCGATGGTGAGGAAACATAGGTTTCTTTTGTTGTGTACACGACAGTTCCGCTGTCTCGTCTTTCGACATCGGGATTTGCGGTTATGTACGGCGGGTTAACCGCTGATCCGAAGGAAGCCGTCATGCGTGAACCTGACCAATCCTATTACCAGCGCCGCGCCGAGGCAGAGCTTGCGCGCGCCCAGCAATCGACGCTGAAGCCGGTAGTGCAGGCCCATTACGAATTGGCGGAAGCCTATCTCCGGAAGGTCTCGCTGGCGGAACGCACCGAAGGAGCCACGTCATGATCGCGACGCATCGGCTCATGCACAGCTTCAATCGGCTCGATGTCGACGATGCGCAGGAGCTGATTGACACCCGTCTCTGGCAATGTGGCCTTCTATCCAGCCACGAGAGACACGCCTTGCGGGATGCGATGCGGACGGCAAAATCCGTTCCCGCCTATACCGATCTGATCCGCGAGGGGGACGACGCAGGCAACATGTTCATCATGCTCAGCGGCTGGGCCTGTCGTTATGCGACCACCAATGCCGGTGCCCGCCAACTGTCCGCGATCATGGTGCCCGGCGACGTCGGCAATCTCGGCTCGTTGATGCTGGATCGCCTTGGTTACGGGATGCGCACGCTGACGAAAGCAACGGTCGTAGCATTGCCGCGCCAACGCGCCCTCGCCCTCGCGTCGGAGCATCCCGGGATCGGCCGGGCGTTCACCTGGCTGTCGCTGACCGAAAATGCCATATTGAGCCAATGGACGCTGTCACTGGGCCGACGACTATCGATCGAGCGGCTGGCACACTTCCTGTGCGAACTGAGTGTCAGGCTGGATGCGGAGCGTGACAATCAGAGCCGCTTTGCCTTTCCCCTGACCCAGGAGACGATCGCAGATATGCTCGGGCTTACGCCGATCCATGTCAATCGCAAGATCCAGCAGCTTCGCGCCGACGGCCTCGTTGTCGATGTCGACCGGACGATGTGGCTACCGGACGTCGCCCGACTGCGTGCCTTGGGCGGCTTCGATCCGGGATATCTGTACCGCAACGAGCCTCAAATCACGGACATCATGTAGGCGATCCAGCGACGGCGATGCGCCCCCTTTGCCTGTCCCGGATATGCCGATGATGGCCTGGAGGTGCTGGTGTTGGATCACGCGCACATGATGGCGGCCCATCGGTTGGTTGAAACACTCAGGCCAGCTTCAGACCTTCCTTGTTCATCGCGGCCGTAATGTGATGGTTCTGTTCGTCGGTCAGCTTGCCACGCAGCTTTGGGAAAAGGTCTTTCTCCTCTTCCTCCATATGACATTCGATCAGACTGCGAAAATCTTTCAGCTTCGGTAGCCAGGCCGGGTCGCTTTTCGACATTTCGGTCAGGTCGAAAAAATACTGCTTCACATACCCATGCTCGTGATTGAGGTGATCGGCCGCGTCGGTCAGCCCCTGATCCCGCATCATCGCATAAACGACATTCTCTTCCTGAAACGCGTGCTTGCTGATCGCATGTTTCAATTGCATCAACAGGAAGGATCGGCGTGCGGTTGCGTAGTCCTCCGTCTTCTCCAGCAGATCAAAAATCTTCAGGGCCGCGGCATGTTCTGCGGCCAGCGCAGCATCCCACTGACCGGCAAAAACCGTAGGCGCCTGCACGGCGGCTTTTCGAACGAGATTGGCCAGCAGGCCGGCGACTATACCGGCGGTAGCCCCGACCACGATCGTACGCCCGGTCGAGCCCGCTTCGGCTTTATGTCCAGTCATCATGCTGCTCCTTCCAAGCCAAAACCAGTAACGGATTTCGCTAAGCAACTGTTCCAGTTGCGATTTATTATCGGCTTTGGCCATATTATGCGTGAAGCACGACCCAGGGCATCGGTGCACGGACTGATCCGATGAATGGCCGCGAATCGCGAAGACGCTGGCGACGCCATGTCATCGGTCTGACGCTGCCGATCCGGTCGAACACTCTGACACCCCGAATCCGGCGCCATGATTCGATCGACGATTGGTTGACATACATCAGCGTTAGCCGGCGCTTGAGCCGCTAAGTCTTGCACGGGCGCCGCAAGGTGCCTTGAGACCCTTGTTCTGGATTCGGGACCGTCAATTGTCTGAGGCAATGGCAGAACGAAAGCTTCTGACCGACGCATTCGACGCGTCGGGGGCTTTCATCCAGATTCTCGACCCGAACTTCAATATCCTCGCCATCAACAAGGCCAATGTCGACGAATATGAACGCATATTCGGGATAAGGCCGGCCGTCGGGGATAATCTGTCGACCCTGTTGGCGTCGATGCCGAAACAGCAAGAGGCCGCGATACAGCATTTCTCCCGTGCCCTTGCCGGTGAGCAATTTACCGTTGACGCCGAGTTTGGCGACGGCGTGCATGGCACCAGATGTTACGAGATCAGATTCAGCCCATTATATTGTCCGGAGGGCCGGCTGGTCGGGGCCTATCATTTCTCGCAGGATGTCACCGATCGAAAGCGGGAGCAGAAGCGCCTTGCCGATGTCGAGGAACAACTGCGGCAGTCCCAGAAAATGGAGGCGATCGGCGCCCTGACCGGCGGTGTGGCCCATGATTTCAACAATCTGCTCACCCCCATCATCGGCAACCTCGACATCCTCCTGCGTCGCAATCCCGGCAGCGAGCGCGAACAGCGATTGATAAAGGGGGCGATGCAGGCGGCAGATCGGGCGGCAACGCTTGTCCAGCGACTGTTGGCGTTCGCACGCCAGCAGCCCCTGCGGCCCAGGCCGGTCGATATCGGTGCGCTGGTGAACGGCATGGCCGACATCGTCGGCTGCACGTCGGGTCCGCAGATCAAGGTGGCGATCACCGTGGATCATGGCCTGCCAACCGCCGTCGCGGACCCCAATCAGATCGAAATGGCGATCCTCAATCTGGCGGTGAACGCGTGCGATGCGATGCCGCAGGGGGGCACGCTGCGCATTTCGGCTGTCGATGAGATCATTGGCGGCAACCACCGCACCCGGCTCGATCCCGGTCGATATGTCTGCCTGTCGGTCGCCGATACCGGCACGGGGATGGACGAGACGACGATCAGGCGGGCGGTGGAGCCGTTCTATTCGACCAAGGGGGTCGGACAGGGCACCGGGCTGGGGCTGTCGATGGCGCATGGCCTTGCCGCCCAGTTGGGCGGTACGCTGACGATCGACAGCGAACCGGGTGTCGGCACCGATGTTCGTATCTGGCTACCGGCGGTCGTCGGTGATGCGCCGGACGCACCGGACGACGCTGTCGACGCGCCGCCGCCGGGCGCCGCGGTGCGAACGGTACTGCTGGTCGACGACACCGATATGGTCCGCGCGAGCACCGCCATGATGTTGAGCGACCTGGGCTATACCGTCGTGGAGGCGGGGTCCGCCGCCGATGCCCTACGCTTGGTCGAGGACGGATTGCACATCGACGTGCTGGTGACCGATCATCTGATGCCGGGCATGTCCGGCACCGAACTCGCCCGTAGCCTGCAACAGCGGTTCCCGTCGCTGCAGGTGCTGATCGTGTCGGGGTATATCCACGTCGACGATGTCGCGCCCGATCTGCCGCGCCTCATCAAGCCGTTTCGCCAGTCGCAGCTCGCCGCCAGGCTTGCCGAACGGGATGGTTGAGCACCCGCCGGCGATGCCCTCAAGCAAGGCCCGGACCGTCGTCGTTCTGCTGTTCGCCGGCATCTTCGCCATTATGGGCGGCCTGTTCGTGGCATTTCCCCGACCAGCCGCCGCCTTTTACGGAAATGCCGCCGCCGACCCGGACGCCTTGTTCTATGTCCGGGCGGTCGGCCTGCGCGATCTGGCGTTGTCGGCCTATATGGCGGGGCTCGCCCTTGCCAGTCAGCGACGGGCGCTGTCGATCCTTTTATCTGCCACGCTGCTTATTCCCATGGGCGACCTGTTTCTGTTGATAGCGTCCGATTCCGCAACGATGGTCCATTATGCGCTGCATGGCATCAGCCTGCTATGCTTTGCCGTTCTGGCATGGTGGCACCGCTGCGGCGGGGCATGGTGAAGGGCGTATCGTTGTCGGTGAGCGCCGTGTCGATCCGGTACGGCGGCGAGCGGACGAGTGGCCTTGTGGTGCGACTTTACGACGGCAAACCTGGACCATCGCGTCCGCCAGCGCGAACCGCCGGGATCATCCGCCGCCCCGCGCGTTGAGAGGGCAAGATGACGTTGCCGCCCGCTGCCACCACCCCCATTCCTGCCGCCACGCTGGTGATCCTGCGCGATGTACCCGGCCGCGCACCTGACCTGCTGATGGTCGAACGGGCCAGATCGATGGCCTTTGCCGGCGGCGCGATGGTGTTTCCGGGCGGGCGCGTCGATCCCGGCGATCACGCACTGGCGGCGGCGATCGGCGCTGCGGATGACGACGCCGCCGCCCGCATCGCCGCGATCCGCGAAACGCTGGAGGAAGTGGGGCTGTCGATCGGCCTCTCCCCCCCGCCCTCGCCAGCCGTGACGCGGCGGCTGCGTGCCGGCCTCCATGCCGGTCAGGGGTTCGCCGGGTTGCTGGCACAAGAGAATCTGACGATCGATCCGGCGGTCGTGATACCGTTCGCGCGCTGGTGCCCGGCGCATCGGGTGTCGCGCATCTTCGACACCCGCTTCTATCTTGCGCGGCTGCCCGACGAACCGGCGGCGGCCGAGGTCGACGGGACGGAGAATGCCCGGCTGGTCTGGCTGACCGCGGCAGCGGCGCTGGCCGAGGCGGCGGCCGGGCGGATGACGCTGATCTACCCCACCCGGCGCAATCTGGAACGGCTGGCGCAGTTCGGATCGTTCGCGGCGGCGGTCGCCGATGCCGGGGCGTATCCGGTGACCATGATCGTGCCCTATATCGAACGACGCGGCGATATCGATCATCTCTGCATCCCGGCGGAATCCGGCTATCCGGTCACCGCTGAACCGCTCGGTAACGTGGTACGCGGCTGATGCGCGGCGTTCGGCGGATCGCCGGCACGCTGGTGTGGGGCGGCATCGCGCTGGCGCTGCTGTTCGTCGGCTGGGCGATGCTGCGCGGCCGGCCGCAGGACCTGCCGTGGACGGCGCTCGACCTGGGTCGGCCGATCGGGCTGTTCACCGGCCGCAAGCTGACCGCCCTGACCGATGATTTTCCCGCCTGCCGCGTGCTGCTCGACCGCGCGGGGGTTCGTTACACCGCGCTGCCGCCCCGATCGGGAGAGGGGCAATGCGGTTACCAGGATGGCGTGCGCTTCACGGCCGGGGGATCGCGACGGATCGACTTCGCCCCCGCCGAGCTTGGCGTCGCCTGCCCGGTCGCCGCGGCACTGGCGGCGTGGGAATGGCATGTCGTCCAGCCGGCCGCCGAGCAACTGTTCGGTTCACGGGTGACGCGGATCGATCATTTCGGCAGCTATAGCTGCCGTCGCCTCTATGGCCGCGACGCCGGCAACTGGAGCGAACATGCGACGGCCGACGCGGTCGACATCGCAGGGTTCCGGCTGGCCGATGGCCGGCGGATCAGCGTGGTGGGCGACTGGCGCGGCGACGACGCGAAGGCGCGGTTCCTGCACAAGGTGCGCGACGGCGCGTGCGACCTGTTCGCGACGACGCTGTCGCCCGATTACAACGCAGCGCACCGCGACCACCTTCACCTCGATCAGGCGGCGCGGGGGGCGATGGGCTGGCGCGCCTGTCGCTGATCCCCGACTTCACGGCGGCGGTCAGTTCGCCAGTGATTGCCCTGTGTCCACCTTTTCCACCCAATAGGGGAAGAAGGCCGGCTGACGGTTCGACCAGCCCGATGCCGTCGCCGCCGCCTCGCTGATCGACTGAAGCAGTTTGCGCCGCAGTTCGGGATGCAGGTGCGGCAGCGCCGCCGCCGCGCAGAAAGCGGCGGGCAGCCATGGCCGTACCTCGGCCCCGACCAGTCGCTCGTACAGGAAGCGCGCGGCCGAGAAGCTCGGCAACCGCCCCTGCCCCAGATCGAACGCGACGATGGTGATGAGTGGCGCGATGAACGGTTCGATCGAGTCGAGCCCGCTATCCTCGGGTACCAGTTCGCGCAGCGCCGGGAGCGAACGGTACAGGCGGGCCTGCGCGCGGATGCTGGCCGCTTCCACCACGTCGCGCGACCAGCGGGTCATGGCATCGTCACGGTCGAGTCCGATATCGAGCGACCGGCGGATATATCGCTGGGTCGCTGCGGGAAAGCTGGCGAATTCCTTCATCTCGGCCAATGTCATCGCGCCTTCGGCCGGTCTCTTCCTCGATCCCATCGCATCACCCCGCCCACTGGTTGCATCAACCGGGGGGATCGTGCCGCAAGAATGGTTAACACCAGACTTCCGGCCCGCTCACCCGGCGAATCACAGGGAACGACGAAACCGGTTGCGCTGCAACATGCGATGCGACGAGCCGAGTGACACGGGGCCGCGATATGCGGCCCCGCGTTCGGACGATCACTTGTCGGCGGGCTTGTCCGCCTCGTCATAACCCGATGACGGCACGAAATCGCCGCGCCCATGGGGCTCGGAAATCGCGACGGGATCGCTGCCGTCCATCGTTTCGTCCAGTCCGTTGTCCAGTCGGGCGTCGATGCTGTCGGGGTTCTTCTGGAGGCGCTTGGCGATCGACTTGTCCTGCCCCGCGTCCTGACGGGGGCTGCGGCCTTCGCGTTCGTCGTCGGCGGGGGCCACGGACAGGCTGTCGAGCGCGCGGTCGTCGATGTCGGTCATCTTGGCGTCCTTTCAAATCATTACTGCCCAAAAACGATCGTAGGACGCCCCCGTTCCTCTCAACCCTCCAAGCGATGCACCGTCACCCGTTGCGCCTGAAAGAAAGCGGTGCCGAACACGGTCATGAACGCGATATCGGTGGCGTCCCGGCCGACACAGATGCGGACGATCTCCTCCACCCGCGCCATGCCGGTCGGATCGACCAGCCGCCATGCACCATCCAGCCACAGTTCGACCACGGCATGGAAATCGGGCGGCTCCACCCCGGGCGCATAGGCGCCGACGCAGCGGGCGGGAATTTCCGCCGCCCGCGCCAGCGACACCAGCAGATGCGCATAATCTCGGCACACCCCCATCCGGCTGGCGAAGGTGTCGAGCGCGGTCGTATCCCCCTGACTGACGCCGGAGCGATAGATCAGCGCACCCCTGGTCCATTCCAGCAGCGCCTGCGCCATCGCGCCGCCACTCAAACCACCGAACTCACGCCGCACGAAGCCCTCCAGCCGGTCCGACTGGCAGTAGCGGCTCGGCAACAGATAGGGGATCACCGCGCCGGGCAGCGCCCGCGGGGGAGTGGGCGGCAGCGCGGCGATATCGACCGCGACCCGGTCGACCGTCACGGTCGCGCGGTACTGCGCCATCAACCGGTACTGCGTGCGCGCCCAGCAACGTTGGCCCATCCCCTCGTCACCGTCGGTCGCGGCGATCGGGTGATCGGACCAGACCGTCAACGCACGACTATCCAGCCGCTGATCGGGCAAGGCCGCCGCCTCCAGCTGCAACAATATGTCGGCGGGCTCTGGCAGCCAGTAATCCAGGTCGGCTTCGATCGCCAGACGGACGGGCATCGGGGATTCCTTGGTCGGAGGCGTCGAAGATGGGGCACATAAGAAAAGAGGCCCGGCGGTCGCCCGCCGAGCCTCCCGATATCACATCGTCGTCCGATCAGTCGCGGCTGGCGCCGAACAGACGCAGGATAAACAGGAACATGTTGATGAAGTCGAGATACAGGCTGAGGGCCGACATGATGACGACCTTGCCCTGCATATCGGTCCCGGCGACCTGCGCATACAGGCTCTTGGTACGCTGCGTGTCATAGGCGGTCAGCCCCGCGAACAGCAGCACGCCGACCGCGCTGATGAGCATGCCGAGCGGCCCGGACTGCACGAACATGTTGATGACGCTGGCGACGAGCAGGCCGACGACGCCGATGATCAGGAACGTGCCGAGCGCCGACAGGTCCTTCTTCGTCGTATAGCCATAGAGGCTAAGCGCCACGAACCCGGCCGAAGTCGCGAAGAACGCCTGAGCGATCGCCACCGGGCTGTACTGCAGGAAGATCGTCGAAAGCGACAGGCCCATCAGGACCGCGAAGCCCCAGAACATCGCCTGCATCGTGCCGGTCGACATCCGGCCCTGACCGAAGCTCATCGCGAACACGATCGCCAGCGGCGAGAACATGATGACGTATTTCAGGATGCCGGGCTGCGTGAACACCGTCTCCGCATAGCCGCTCGTCGCGAACAGCAGCGCGACGATGCCCGTCAGCAGCACGCCCGACGCCATGTAGTTGTACACGGACAGCATGTATGAACGCAGACCCGCGTCATAGGCCGCGTCACCCGCCCGCGCGCGCGTCGTCCCGAACGGCGCGGCGGTGGGCCGAGGATCAGACCAGTTTGCCATCTGAAGAAATCTCCTTGGTGCCGGCCATATGCCGACTGGTTGCAATATCGCCCTTGCCCCTGCCGTTTTCAAGCGAAAGCGGTCGTGCGGTTTGGCCGTATCGGTGTTAACAACGCTGTCATGATGCGCTTGTTCATCGCGCTGCGCCCGCCGCCGCCGATCCGCGAGATATTGTTCGACCTGATGGACGGCGTGCCGGCGGCGCGCTGGCAGGATGACGAGCAATTGCACCTGACGCTGCGCTTCGTCGGCGAGGTGGAAAGGCCGCAGGCGGAAGACCTCGCCGCCGCGCTGGGCCATGTACACCTGCCCGCCGCACCGATCGTCGCATTGGCGGGGGTCGGATCGTTCGGGCAGCGTGGCCGGGCCGATACGCTATGGGCGGGCATCGCGCCTGCGGCGGTGCTGGCGGACCTTCATGCGCGGGTCGAGCGAGCGTGCGCGCAGGCGGGGCTGCCGCCGGAGCGACGGCGATATCACCCGCACGTCACCGTCGCGCGGCTGGCGCGATCGGCCGGTGCGGGGCCGGCGCTGGACGCATGGCTCGCCCGCCATGCCGCCCTGGCCAGCGAACCGTTCGTGCTGCCGCACCTGATCCTCTATCGCAGCCATCTGGCGCGCGGCGGTGCCGCCTATGAAACGGTGGCGCGCTGGCCGCTGGGAACCGGGGCGACCACCGCTGGTTCGCATCGGTACGATATCTGACACGGGGAGAAGACGATGCGGACGATGACGACGGGCATGGCGATCGGGCTGGCGGCGCTGGCACTGGCCGGCTGTCAGCGCGACGACGCCGGCAAGGTGGAGATGGGCGAGCAGGTTCCCGGCGGCCGTACCGCCGTCGCGCTACTGCGCACCGCGGCGGGAGCCGATGTCGGACGGGCGACCGCTACCGAGGTCGGCGGCGGCGTGCGCTTCACGATCGACGGCAAGACGATGCCCCCCGGCACGCATGGTGCCCATGTCCACATGGTCGGCCGCTGCGATGCGCCCGATTTCACCACCGCCGGCGCGCACTGGAACCCGGCCGGCACGCAGCACGGGACGATGAACCCGCAGGGTCCGCATAACGGCGATCTGCCGAACCTGATCGTCGGCACCGACGGGCGCGGCACGCTGGGCGTGACGGTGCCGGGCGCGACGATAGACGGCGTGCTGGATGCGGATGGATCGGCGATGGTCGTCCACGCCAATCCGGACGATCTGAAAACCGACCCGTCCGGCAACAGTGGTGGCCGGATCGTCTGCGGCGTCTTCCGTCAGAGCTGATCCTATATAACCTCCCCCGCCGCCCGTGCCCGCGCCTCGCGCGTGGCCTCGGCGGCGGGGACGAGACGATAGGCGGCGATCGCGGCGGCCAGCGTGATCGGCACGCTGAGCAACAGCGACAGCATCCCGGTCGACAGACTGCCCGACAGCGACGACACCCGCCCGGCCAGATAGGGGCCGAGCGCCAGCCCGAGCAGGGTCGTGCCGATGAAAAAGGTCGCGGTCGCAGTCCCGCGCATCCGGGGCAGCACCAGATCCTGCGTCGTCGCGGCGGCTGATCCCAATGCGCAACTGGCGGTGATCTGCGCCAGGAACAGCATCGGATAGAGCATCGTGGTGCTTGATGCGGTGAACGCCATCACCAGGAAAGGGACCGGGACCACCGCGCCGAAGATCACCACGATCAGCCGCCCCGCCGGATGGCGCGCCCGCAACCGGTCCGCGATCATCCCGCCCAGCGTCACGCCCAGAAACCCCGCCAGCGCACCGGTGCCGCCGATATAGAAACCGGCGGTGGCGGGCGACGCGCCCAGCACGCGCAACGCATAGGGGGCGGCCCAGAAGCTGGCGGCATAGGCAAGGAACGCGTTCAGGCCATAGGCGACCACGGTGCAGATGAAGGCCGGCGTCCCGACGATCAACGCGAACGCGGCGGGGTCGCGCCGTCGCAGCGCGCAGGCCCATGAGAAGACGGCATAGGCCCCGATCCCCACCGCGGTCCATTGCGGCCATGGCTCACCGATGGCGATCAGACCCGACGCCACCACGACGGTGATGCCGGCCGCCAGCAGGTTGACCGCCAGCGCCCGCCCGCCGCCCGCCCATGCGCCGATCAGCGTCAGCGGCGGGATGATCGTGACGAGTTCGGCGCCGAACGCGCGGAACGGCGCGGGATGCGGGGCGGGCGGGGGCAGCCCCTCCACCGCGCCGCGCACCGGTTCGCGCAGCGTGGCGATCCACAGCGCGACGATCAGACCGGGGATACCCACCGCCATGAACGCCGCCTGCCAGCCGACCAGCCCGAACGGCCCGCCGGTCGGCCATGTCCGGTTCCAGTTCTGGACGATCAGCCCGCCGATGAACAGCGACACGCCGCCGCCGACATACAGGCCGGCCGAATAGATCGACAGCGCGGTGGCGCGCAGCCGCTTGGGAAACCAATCGGAGATCAGCGAATAGGCGGAGGGACTCGCCGTCGCCTCGCCGATGCCGACGCCGATCCGTGCGGCGGCGAGATCGCCGCCCGATCGCGACAGGCCCGACAAGGCGGTCATCGTCGACCACAGCGCCAGCCCGATCACCATCAGCCGCCCGCGATGCCAATTGTCCGCCAGCCGCCCCAACGGGATGCCGAACAGCGAATAGAAGACGCCGAACGCGGTGCCGTAGAGGAAGCCCAGATCCTCGTCGCGCAGGTTCAGGTCGCGCTTGATATCCTCCGCCAGGATCGAGATGATCTGCCGGTCGACGAAATTGAGGACATAGACCAGGAACAGGATGCCCAGGACGTACCAGGCATAACGCGAGGCATGGGGCGAAGCGCCCGCATCCGATACGGCGGCGTCGAGGGGGACGGCCATGATCTCTCCCGGTGTTCTTGTTCCACCGAGCATACCAAAGGTTCGAAACGCGGCAAGCGGTTTTGCGGATCAGCTTTCCGGCCGCAGGCCCCGGCGACGGATCGACTCGAACGACACCGAGGGGATCGAGTTCGGGTCGAACGCCGACAGGGGCTGGTTGAGGTCGGCGGGCAAGGGCCGCGCCCTGGGGGTTGGGGCGGGAATATCGACCGCCGCGATCGGCCATTGCGCGCGCGGCCGTGGCTGGACGGCGGGCCGGTGCGCCAGTCGGCGTGGCGGCGCGATCGGTCGTCCACGCCGGGCGGGATCGAACACGCCACCCCTGCCCCATAGCAGGTACAGCACCGCCCAGCATACCGCACCTACGATGACGGCCGCGATGATCGCCAGCGTCGTTCGGTCGGGCAGACCCGCCAGCCCCATGATACGGATCATGTCATCCAGCGAAGCCGGCGGCATGGCCACGATACCCATCGCACCGCCACCCGCCCCCGCTACGGCCCCTGCGGCCGGTAACCAGCGGATATATCGGGCACGGGCGGGTCGGGTCATACGATCAGCCTAACGAACGGCTTCAACCAGCCGCTGGTAGATGTCGTTATACCGCATTTCTGTTGACTGCCAAATTCACATTTATCGCCATCATCGGGGAACGGCGTCAGGCGGGCTCGTCGGCCAGTTCCTCGACCAGCGCGTCGATGATCGCGCGGTTGAAGGCAGGCAGATCGTCCGGATTGCGGCTGGTGATGAGGTTGCCGTCGACCACCACTTCGCGGTCCACCACCTCGGCCCCGGCATTCTCCAGATCGGTGCGGATCGAAGGATAGCCGGTCAGCGTGCGCCCATCGACCACGTCCGCCTCGACCAGCAGCCATGGGCCATGGCAGATCGCGGCGACGATCTTGCCGTCCTCCATGAACTCCGCGACGATCTCGACCGCGCGCTCTTCCAGCCGCAGCTTGTCCGGGTTGCAGGTGCCGCCGGGCAGCACCAGCGCGTCGTAATCGTCGGTATCGACCTGCTCCAGCGTCAGGTCCGGGGTCGCAGTTTCGGCCTTGTTCAGGTCCTGCTCCATCCCCTGGATGGGATCGAGACGGATCGAGGCGAGCGTGACGGTCGCCCCCGCCGCTTCCAGCGCGCGGCGGGGTTCGAACAGTTCCACCGTTTCGAAACCGTCGGCGGCCAGCATCAGCACGCGGGCGTTGGATAGATCGGCCATGGGGCACTCCAGCAATAGGTGAGCGGCTTCAACCCACCGCCGGGGTCGCCTGTTCCGGCGCATCGCCGGAACGAAGCCAGCCGCCCGCGCATTGGCCCGGTCGAAGTGAAGGAGCACCGATGGCCGCGCGGATCGTGTATGCGGACGACTCTAAACCGGGAATCACCCGCCGCAAATGGCGCGACGGCTGGGCCTATCACCGGCCGGACGGCGACCGGATCGCCGACCGTGACGAGATCGACCGGCTGAACGCGATCGGCCTGCCCCCCGCTTACGGCGATGCATGGTTCAACCCGAACCCCAACGGCCATATCCAGGCGGTCGGCTGGGATGAGAAGGGCCGCAAGCAATATCGCTATCACACCGGCTTCCGCGAGGCGCAGGAGGCGGCGAAATACGAACGCTGCGCCGATTTCGGCCATGCCCTGCCCAAAATTCGTCGCCGCATCGACGCCGACCTGCACGAGCATGGGCTGACCCGCGACCGGGCGATCGCCGCCGTCGTCCGCCTGCTCGACATCGGCCATATCCGCGTCGGCAACGAGGCCTATGCCGCCACCAACCGCAGTTTCGGCGCGACGACGCTGCGCAAGCGGCACGGCGAGGTGAAGGGCGCGACGCTGCGGCTGCGCTACAAGGGCAAATCGGGCAAGGAGCGCGACATGGCGGTGACCGACCGGTCGCTCGCCCGCACCGTGAAGAAGATGCAGGACCTCGACGAACAGCATCTGTTCGCCTGGGTCGATACGGAGGGGGCGGCGCACCCGGTCAGTTCCTCCGACGTCAACGACTATATCCGGCGCGCGAGTGGGCAGGATTTCACCGCCAAGCATTTCCGCACCTGGGGCGCCAGCGTCGCGGCGTTCGAGGCGCTGGCCCATGCCGAACGCGATCTCAGCCTGAAGGCGATGCTGGAACCCGTGGTCGAGCGTCTCGGCAACACGCCCGCGATCGCGCGCAAAAGCTATGTCCACCCCGCGCTGATCGGCCTCGTGAAGAAGGGGCAGTCCGCGTTCCGCCAGGCGCTGCGCCTGCCCCGCGCCAAACGCTACATGTCCCGCTGCGAATGCGGGCTGATCGCCTTTCTGGAGGCGGGCACCCCCGCCGCCGTAACCGCCACGCTCGCCAAAGCCGCCTGAAGAGTCTCACCCATGTCCACTACCACCGCCGCCAACGCGCAGGAGCCGTTGTTCGACGCCGGCGACATCGCCGTCCAGACCCGCGGGATCGTCGCCGCCAGCGGTGAATGGCTGCACACCCACTGGCTACAGATTCTGATCGCCTTCGCGATCGGTGCGACCATCGTCGTCGCGCTGCACGGCGCGCGCCGGCTGGCCGGGCGGCTGGCGGTGCGCGATCCGCAGGGGCGGGCCGGCTGGGCATCGATCATCGGCCGGGCGCTGGTGAAGACGGGCAATTTCTTCATCCTGATGCTCGCCGCCAAACTGGTGGTCGGCTATGCCGGCGCGCCGTCGCAGATCGATACGACGGTCAATTTCCTGTGGACGGTCGCCTCGGTCTTTCAGGCGGCCAGCTGGGCGCGCGAGATCATCCTCGGCGCGATCGAGCATCGCACCCAGTCCGCGCATTATGCGGGTGAGGCGCTGTTATCGGCGATGGGGCTGATCCGGCTGCTTGTCACCGTTGCGCTGTTCGCGATCGCGCTGGTCGTGGTGCTGGACAATGTCGGGGTCAACGTCACCGGCCTCGTCGCCGGTCTGGGCGTCGGCGGCATCGCGATCGGCCTGGCCGCGCAGGGCATCTTCGCGGACCTGTTCGCGGCGCTGGCGATCATCTTTGACCGCCCGTTCCGGCGCGGCGACAAGGTGTCGTACGACACGACGACGGGCGTGATCGAATCGATCGGCCTGAAATCGACGCGCATCCGCTCGTTCGGGGGCGAGATGCGGGTGATCTCCAACCGGCAGTTGCTCGACAAGGAGATCCAGAACATTTCCAACCGCGACCACGTCCGCGTGCCCTTCACGATCGGCGTCGCCTACGAAACCCCGCCCGACACGCTGGCGCGCATCCCCGCCATCCTGACCGAGATCGTCGAGGGCGAAGGCGGCAAGGTGGCGCGTGCCGGGTTCGAGAGCTTCGGCGCCAGTTCGCTCGACTTCGCGTTGCAGTTCGACGTGCCCGGCGACGACTGGCCGACCGCGCACGCCACCCGCGACCGGATCATGGTGTCGCTGCTGCGGCGCTTCGCGGCGGAGGGGATATCGATCCCCTACCCGACCCAGACCACCTTCACCGCCGCGCCCGACGGCACGCTGGTGATGCCCTATCCGTCGGTGCAGCCGGTGACGGTGGAGGATCATCGCCCCGCCCAGGGTGCAACGACATGAGATCGCCCGTTCCGTCATTGCGAGCGTAGCGAAGCAATCCAGCGCCCCGCGCATGACGCCAAAGGTTACTTTACTACGCTCGCAATGACGGAAACGGGATTGGTGTCCGTTGCATGCCTTTTACGACGGGGGATTGCCACCGTCGCGGCCAGCGCACAGACGGGCATCGATTGCTGGGGAGAATGATATGCCATCGGGTTTGGCCGCGCTGCTGGATGACATTGCCGGGATCACGCGGCTGGCGGCGGCATCGCTCGACGATGTCGGCGCGGCGGCGGGGCGTGCGGGGACCAAGGCGGTCGGTGTGGTGATCGACGATACCGCGGTCACCCCACGCTATGTCGTCGGGCTCAGTCCGGCGCGCGAACTGCCGATCATCGGCAAGATCGCATTGGGATCGATCCGCAACAAGCTGCTGATCCTGTTGCCGGTCGCGCTGCTGCTCAGCGCGTTCGCCCCCTGGGCGCTGACACCGCTGCTGATGGTGGGCGGGGCCTATCTGTCGTTCGAGGGTGCGGAAAAGGCATGGGAGGCGATCTCCGGCCATCACGCCGCCGAGGATGCGGCGGCCGAGGCGACGACGCCGGCCGAACTCGAAAAACAGAAGGTATCGGGCGCGGTCCGCACCGACTTCATCCTGTCCGCCGAGATCATGGCGATCGCGCTGGCCGAAGTCGCGGGCACCAGCATCGTCGCGCAGGCGGTGGCGCTGGCCCTGGTCGCGCTCGCCATCACCGCGGGCGTTTACGGCGCGGTGGCGATCATCGTGAAGCTGGACGATATCGGCCTCCACCTCGCCAAACGGCCGTCCGCCGCCGCGCAGGCGCTGGGCCGGGGGATGGTGAAGGCGATGCCCGTCATCATGACCGCGCTGGCGACGATCGGCACCGCCGCGATGATCTGGGTCGGCGGCGGCATCATCGTCCACGGGCTTGCCGGGCTGGGCTGGGCCGGGCCGGAACACGTCATCCATCACGCCGCGGAAGCGGTGGCGGGCGCGGTGCCGGGCTTGCACGGCGTGCTGGCCTGGATCGTCACCGCGATCGGATCAGGTATCGTCGGCCTGATCGTCGGGGGCCTGATCGCGGTCGTGGTCCACAAGGTGAAACACCGCCACGCGCATTGATCCGTCCCGCCTGACGCCAGCGGCATCAGGCATCCTGTTTCCGTCATGGCGAGCGTAGCGAAGCAATCCAGAGTCCAGCGCGTGACGCCCTGGATTGCCTCACCACGCTCGCGATGACGGCTTCCAAGCGGTCAGAAGAACAGCTTGCGGATCGACAGCCGCACCGTGCGGCCGACCGGGTCGAGATAATCGGGCTGGTAGCTGACCGGCGTCGTGCCGGTGCCGTCGGTCACGCGCTGGCGCTGGTTGAACACGTTGCTGATCTCGAACGCCACGCGGGCGCCGCGCAGCCACGGGTGCGCCCGCACCCAGTCGATCCGCCCGCCGAAATCGACGAAGAACCGCAGATTGGCGGTCGTCAGGTCGGAAAAGCGCAGGTCGTCGGTGCTCGCCAGCGTCCGCACCTCGGTCGGGCTGCGGTAATTCACCGAGAGTCGGGCACCAAGCCCGTTGTTGGTGTAGCCCGCCTGCCCTTCCAGTTCGTGTCGCGGCTGGCCGCCCGTCGCGGTGATCGCATCGCCGTTCAACAGGTCAAGCGACGGGCCGTTCTCCGCGATCAGCACGCGGTTGGTGATATGCCAGGTGTGATAGACGGCGAAATTGAGCCGTCCGCCACCACCCCCGGCACCGCGGCCGCCAAAGCCACCCGGGCCACGCGGCGCGCCGGCACCGCCGCCCGGGGGTGCCGGCCGCTCGCCACCCGCTGCGTTGGCCACCGGTGGCGCGCCCTCCGGCCGCCGCGCCCCGCCGGGCGGGGTCATGCCGGCGAACGGATTGGGACCGGTGCCGGCGCGGAACGCCGCCAGTTCGCGCTGCACCTTCGACTGGAGCGGCTTCGAGAAGTTGAAGCCCCAGCGCAGTTCGGATTCGTTCAGCCGCGCGAAGTTGATCGGCCGCGTGTCGAGCCGCAGCAACTGACCCGACGCATCGCGCACCACCCGATCCGGAAACGCCTGCTCGATCGAGGCGATCGCGGCGGGAAAGTTGCGCACCGCATCGTCGGTCTTGGTCCGCGTATAGCTGGCGGTCAGGACGAGATCACGCTGCGTCCATGGCTTCAGCGTCAGCCCCAGCCGCTCGATGTGCCGCTCGTTGCTCGACAGCAGCGGGTTGCCGCCGCTGATCGTCGTCACCGTCGCGGTGGTGCCACGCACGTAATCGAACACGCGGGCATTGGGGGTGATGACGGTCGGCCCGCCCAGTTGCTGTGCGGTCGGTGCCTGTTCCTGATCGGTGACCGATCCGATCAGCCGCAGCCCCTCGATCGGCGACCAGTTGAGCCCGTAGCCGGTGCTGACCAGCGTGCCGAAATCCGACAGCCGGTCGACGCCCAGGTTGAGGTTCGCGGACAGCGAGCCGAGCGCCTCCAGCCCGCCACGCGTGCGGTTGGCGATCGGCAGGTCGATATTGGCCTGCCCGTTGACGATATCGCGTGAAATGCTGCCGGTGGTCGTCGTGCCCAGCCGGGTCGATCGTGAATCGAACTCGCTGGTGCTGGCGCCGATCCGGAAACTGGTCGACACCGATCCCGCCGGCAGTTCGAACAGCGTGCCGTTGACCAGCATGTCGCCGCCGCCCTGCGACGACACCGATCGTGCCCGGTTCTGCAACAACGGCCCGAACAGACCGGCGGTGGCGACGGTGCGGGGATCGAGCGTGGGGTCGAGTGCGGTCAGCCGCGTCTGGACGGCGGTCGTATCCAGCCCGGTATCGGTACGGGTCCGGGTCTCGTCCCGGTCGTAGTTGCCGGTGAACGACCAGCGCCACCGCCCGAATTCACCGTTCAGCGTCGTACCCAGATGCGCGGTCACGCCGGTACGGCGCTGGCGGAGCGGATCGGCATCCTCGACCCGGCGTGTCACCGTGCCCGCCGCGAACGGGCCGCCGGCCGGCACCGTCAACGACACCACCGGCAGGCCGAACAACCCGGTCGATTCGGTCGCCTCGATACTGCCGTTGATCGAGGCGGAGGTGCCGAGGAACGGGCGCGCATAGACGCCATTGACGTTGAGGTTGCGGCTTTGCGGCGACAGGGTGCGGAATGCGCGCTGATCGAACCCGGGGTTGGCGGAATCGTCGCTGGTCGCGGCGAGGATATCGCGCTGCGATTCCAGCAGCGACGAACTCTGCTGATATTCCAGGTGCAGGTTGGTGCGGACGTCGTTGCGGATGCGCAGCAGGTCCATCTCCGCCTCGGGTGTGTTGCGCCCGCCATCGGTCGACTGACGGTCGGCCGCTTCGGCGGTCAATGCGCGGAACCGGCGGCGGAGCACGAAATTCACCACGCGCTGGTCGGCCTGATAGCCGTATTTCAGCGCGACCTCCTCGGGCAGGATCTCGACGCGCTGGATCGCCTCGGTCGGGATGTCGCGGATCTCGCGGAAGCCGGAGATGCGCTTGCCGTTCAGCAGCACCACGGGCGGGCCGCCCCGGCCGCTGCGGGTCTGCGGCTCCAGTTCGGCCAGCAGGTCGCTGACCGAACTGACGCCGTAGGAGCGGATGTCCGCCGCGTTCAGGGTCTGGTCGGGCGGGATATCGCCGACCACCGATCCTGCCTGGCGGGTGCCGGTGACGGTGATCTCCTCGTCGCCGCCCGCGTCCTCAGCCGTGCCGCCGCCGCTGTCGGTCGTGCCGGCGGTGGTCGCCGGCGTCGCGTCCTGCGCAGTGGCCGGCGTACCGGGCGCCTGTTGCGCCATCGCCGCCACCGGCATCACGCCCGCCGCCACCATCAACCCGATCGCCTTCATCACGTCTCTCTCCCTGATGGAGCGAGCCGCTATCAGGCAATTGTCGCACAATTGTGCCGGATCAGCGTTTTCCGCGCCAGCCAAGCGCGATCGCGGTGCCGATCAGCGCGACGCCGATCACCCTGCCGCCGCGAAACGCCGCCAGCCCCGCCACGCCGATCCAGACCGGCGAGATCGGAGTGGACGGGCGCGACGCACCCGCCGCATCGTTCGCCACCGTCGCACCGCGTTCGCCCGGCGGACGCGCGGGGCCGGTGGTGGTGTCGACATCGGTCTGTCGTTCCAGTTCGGAATTCAGTTCCGCCCCCAGCAGGAAGACATAGGCGGACAGCGACAGCCAGGTCAGCATCACCACGATCGCACCCAGCGATCCGTAGGTCGCGTCGTAACTGCCGAAATTGGCGACGTAGAATCCGAATCCCACCGTCATCGCGATCCAGATCAGCGTCGCCCCCACCGATCCCGGCGTCAGCCATGCCCATTTCGCGTGTGCCCGGTCGGGACCGTAGCGATAGAGTGTCGCCGCCCCCGCCGCCCCCAGCCCCGCCAGGATCAGGTAGGACACCAGCCGGGTCAGCACCAGCACTGCCGGCGGCGCGCCGGGAATCAGCGAATCGAGGAACGCCATCATCGCCACCGACAGGATCGCCGCCAGCGCGACGACCACCGCGCCCAGCGTCACCCCCAGCGCCAGAAGCTTCTGCTTCACGAAGCCGCGATCCTCATGCTCCTCATACGCGACGTTCAATGCGGTCACGACCGCCTCCGCCCCGCGCATCGCGCCGTACAGCGCCAGCCCCAGCGCCAGGAGCAGGCCGAACCCCTTGGCGTCCTTCGACGTGGTCACGACCTGCAACAGCTGCTCGCCGATCATCGCCGCCACCTGCCGCGGCATCACCCCGGTCAGCGTCGCGACGTTGGCGCTGACGGTCGAGGGATCGGCGACGATGCCGTAGATCAGCACAATCGCCCCCAGCAGCGGCACGATCGACAGGAAGGCGTAGAAGGCGACGCCCGCCGCGATCAGGCCGATATTGTCTTCCCCCGCCTCGCGCCAGGTCCGCACGAGGATCGCCTTCCACCCCTTGGCGGGGATCGCCCAGGGGCTGTGCGCGGCATGGCCCGGTTCCCTGGCCGCACCGCTGGTCCCGTCATCTGCCGCTCTCGGCGTTTCGTTCGTCATGCTTCCGGAACGACCGGGTCACAGCCGACGTTCCGACCGATGAAGCCCGATCGAATCGTCGACGCGACTTCGAAGGGGACTGCCACATGGCCAAGGCCGATCAAACACTTATCGCCCCGACGCGGCGACCGGGGCCGGCGCAGGTGACGCCCGCGCAGGTGCCGGGGCGCGACGGCCTGCTCGGGCTGGCGGTGGGCGTGGTGGTGATCGCCGGGCTGTTCTTCGCCAAGGACGTGCTGATCCCGATCACGCTGGCGATCCTGCTGTCGTTCGTCCTGTCGCCCATCGTCGCCGCGCTGCGCCGCCTGCGCGCGCCCAAGGCGCTGGCGGTGATGGTGTCGGTACTGGTCGCGCTGGGGCTGCTCGGCGGAGTCGGCACGATCGTCGGGATGCAGGGCGCCTCGCTGGTCGGCGACGCGCCGCGCTATGCCCGCACGATCAGCGACAAGATCGACGGCGCCAAGAAATTCGCCGCCGACCGCGCCGCCTTCTTCACGCACGACCGGTCCCCCGCCGCCGCGCCGGTCGCCGGCCCGCCCCAGACCAATACCGAACGCGTGCTGGCCAGCCGCGCCCGCGCGCCGGTGCCGGTCCGCATCGCGGAGGAACAGCCCGATGCCCTGAACGTCGCCGGGCAGGTGCTGGGGCCGGTGCTGGCCCCGTTCGAGACGTTCGTGATCGTGCTGGTGGTCGCGATCTTCATCCTGATGCAGAAGGAGGACCTGCGCGACCGCCTGATCCGCGTGTTCGGATCGTCGGACCTGCACCGCACCACGCTGGCGATGGACGATGCCGGCGCGCGGTTGAGCAAGTATTTCCTGTCGCAACTGGCGGTGAACGCCAGTTTCGGCACGGTGATCGCGATCGGGCTGTGGGCGATCGGGCTGCCGGTGCCCGCGCTGTGGGGTATCCTTGCGGGCATCCTGCGCTTCGTGCCCTATATCGGTGCGCTCCTTGGCGCGGCGCTGCCGCTGGCGCTGGCGGCGGGGGTCGATCCCGGCTGGGGCATGGTGATCGCGGTGGCGATCCTGTTCGCGGTGGTCGAGCCGCTGGTCGGTTATGTGGTCGAGCCGCTGCTCTATGGCCACTCGACCGGGCTGTCGCCGCTGTCGGTGGTGGTGGCGGCGGTGTTCTGGACATGGATATGGGGGCCGGTCGGCCTCGTCCTGTCGATGCCGCTGACGCTGTGCCTCGTGGTGCTGGGGCGGCATGTGCCCGCGCTGGAATTCGTCGATATCCTGCTCGGCGACCAGCCCGCGCTCACCCCGGTCGAAAGCTTCTACCAGCGAATGCTCGCCGCCGATCCGGAGGAGGCGCTGGAACAGGCCGAGGCGCTGCTTACCGACCGTTCGCTGACCACCTATTATGACGAGGTGGCGCTGGGCGGCCTGAAGCTGGCGGCTGAGGATGCCCGGCGCGGCGCGATCGATCATGACGGGGCGAAGCGGATCGTGGGATCGATGCTGACGGTGATCGCCGAACTGGAGGAGCATGACGACGGCGCGGCCACCATCGCCACCCCCGCCCGATCACTCCATCCGATGCCGCAGCCGCGCGGGATGGTCGACGACACGGCCCCCGCCGGGCCGATGCCCGATGCGCCGGACGACTGGCGCGATCCGCGCAGCATCGTGTGCATCGCCGGGCGTGGCGTGCTGGACGATGCGGTCACCGCGATGCTGGCGCAGTTGCTTGGCCGGCGCGGCTTCGGGGTGCGGCGGGTACCCCATGCCGCCGCCGGCCGCGATGCGACCGAGCGGGTCGACCTGACCGGCGCCCGGCTGATCTGCCTGTCCTATCTGGAGATCGGCGGCACCCCCAGCCACCTGCGCTACCTGATCCGCCGCCTGCGCCGCGAGGCGCCCGACGCCGCGATCCTCGTCGGCCTGTGGCCCGAAGGCGAGGCGGCACTGACCGAGGACCAGATCCAGCGCGCGCTGGGGGCGGACATCTATGTCGGCACGCTCGGCCACGCCGTGGAAAAGGCGCTGACGGTGGCAGGGCGGCAGGTGGAACAGGCAGCGGCGTAGCGCCTGTCGCTACCTCCGTCATTGCGAGCATCGCGAAAGCAATCCAGTGTTCCGTGGGGGCCCCTGGATTGCTTCGCTACGCTCGCAATGACGGAACGTTATAGGATACGCGCCGCCACGGTCCGATCGCTGAACAGCGTCGCGAGCGGAGTCATCTCGCCCTCGACATCCAGCACCGTATCGCCCCACCAACCGGCATCGTCCATGTCGGACAGCCGCAGCCCCACCGCGACCAGCAACCGCTCGTCACCGGCGTACCGGATGAAGGCGAGGACATGCCCGGCCCGTTCCCCCGATACCGCCACGGGCTGATAGTCACCCTCTGCAAACACCGCCGGATGCGCGCGGCGCAGCGCCAGCAACTCCGCCAGCAGCGCCAGCTTCGGCGATCCGCCATCCGCCAGTGCCCGTTCGCGCGCGGCATAATCCACCGGCCGCCGGTTGTCGGGATCGACGAGGCTGAGGTCGGGCATCTCCGTCCCCTGATAGGTATCGGGCACCCCCGGCACGGTCAGCCGCAACGTCATCTGCGCCAGCGTGTTCGCCCGCGCCGCCGCTTCGGTCACGCCATGTAGTTCGGTCAGATCGGCAAGGAAGTCCGCCGATCGTGCCGGATCGAGCAATGTCTCCGTCAGAGCCTTGCACCGCGCCTCATATTCCTCCTGCGGCGCTTCCCATGACGAACGCAGCTTGCCCTCGCGCAGCGCCTTTTCCTGCCAAGCGTTGACGCGCTCCGCAAAAGCCGACAGCCCGGCGGTATCGTCAGTCGCCAACCCTTCCGGCCATGCGCCGTACAGCGTCTGGTAGAGCATGTACGCATCCGCCGGGTCGACGCCCTCCAGCGCCGCCGCTGCGAGTTCGTTCCAGCGCCCGACATGCGACTGCCACAGGTCCGGCACCTCGCTCAGCACCGCCAGCCTTGCACGCACATCCTCACCACGCTTGTGATCGTGCGTCGCAGTGGCGAGCAGCGCGCTCGGCCAGTCCCGCGCCCGTGCCGCCATCGCCTCGTGAAATCCGTCGATCTCCCGCGCGAAGACGGTCGCGTCGAAGCCGACATCGTTGCGCGACAGCAACCGGCCGTACCGGTAGAAGGCGGTATCCTCCACGCCCTTGGCCGCGACGGGGGCGGACAATTGCTGGAAGCGGCGCACCGCCTCCGCCGCCAGATCGCGTTCGCCCGGTCCCTGGCCCGCCAGCCAGGCCAGCACCGCGTCGACCACGAATTCCTCGCCCGGCGGGATCAGCGCATCGACCCGCTCACGCGCCTTGGCCCGGATCGCGGCATCGCTGGCCGGCGCGGAATCACCCAGTCCGTAGGTGCGATAGACCGGGAACACCCATAGCAGCCGCTCGGTCGCGCGGCGCAGCATCGCCTCGGTCAGGACATTGTCGGGATCGCTGTCGGCCAGTTTCACGAAGGCGCGGACGCACCCGCGCAACTGCCCCTCGAACTGCCACGCCAGTTCGTCCTGCCGCGCCTGCAATTCCTCCGGCTCGAACGTCGGAGACCGGCCGCTCAGCGCGGCCCAGGCGGTCGCCAGCGGTTCCTCGCCGGCGGGATCGTGGAGCAGCCCTGCGACCTCCTCCATGAAATCATAGCCGCTGGTGCCATCGACGCCCCAGTCGGTCGCCAGCGGCTCGCCCGCACCTAGGATCTTCTCGATCCAGATGATCGCAGGCACGCCGTCCGGGCGCGGCATCGCCTCGAACCGGGCGCGCAGGCGGCGGCAATAGCCGACCGGGTCGGTCAGCCCGTCGACATGATCGATGCGCACGCCGTCGATCAGCCCTTCGCGCCACAGGCGGAAGTACAGAGCGTGGGTGCGCTCGAACACCGCCTCGTTGCCCACGCGCACGCCCGCCAGTTCGTTGACGGTGAAGAAACGCCGCCAGTTCAGTTCGTCGTCGGCGGTGCGCCACCACGCCAGCCGGTAATGCTGGCGATCGAGCAGCGCGGCCAGTTCGTCGCCCTCGGCCGCGCCGATGCCGTGATCCTCGGCCCGCAGCGGAAAGCGATGCTCGCCATACGCAACGATCTCGTTCCCCTCGACCGCGATCGCGCCGTCCGCCAGCGCCTTGGGCAGCGGATCGCCCAGCACCGGCAACACCACGGGGGTGCGCCAGTCGATGTCGAATACATCGGCGTGATCGCTGTCCTTGCCGCGCGCCAGCACGTCGTTCCACCACGCGTTCTCACCGCCCGCGACGCCCATATGATTGGGGACGATATCGATCACGACGCCCATGCCATGATCGCGCAAGGCGGCGACGAACGACCGGAACCCCGCCTCGCCGCCCAGTTCGGGGTTGATCGCGGTCGGATCGACCACATCGTAACCGTGTGTCGACCCCTTCGTCGCGGTGGTTACCGGCGACAGATAGGCGTGGCTGATGCCCAGTTTGTCCAGATAGGGCACGATCGCCGTCGCATCGGCGAAGGTGAAGTCCTTGTGCAGTTGCAACCGGTAGGTGGCGCGCGGAGTCATGCGGTTCTCGCTTGGTTGATCGTGGCGATCCGGGCGGCGACATCGTCGTGGCCCAGCAACTCGCCGGTGTCGGCGGGCATCCGCCGTCGCCAGTTGGGGTGTTCGTCGGTGGTGCCCGGCAAATTGGGCTGTTCGATCAGGCCCAGCACATCCTCCATCGGCACCACCGCGATCGCGCACGGGGTGACCCCGACGAAGCCGAGCGCGGCATCGGCCACGGGTGCGCCATCGTCCGGATCGGGCTGCGGCCCGTGCGCCACGCCGGCGGCGACGAAGCCGTCCCACCAACCGGTCCGCTCGCGCGCGCGCTGTTCGTCGGCATGGCCACGGCTTTCGCTGCGGGTCGAGCGGCCGAGTTCGTCGATCAGGTCGAGATCGCGCCCCCGCCACCAGCCGGCGACGGTCGGCAGGTCGTGCGTGCCCGTCATCGCCGCCGCCTGCGCGTCATACGATGCGGGCGGTTTCAGCCGGTCGCCGTCGGTTTCGAACGGCATCACCCGCATCCCCAGCACGCCGCGCGCGTCCAGCCGGGGGCGGAACCCCTCCGGCACGGTGCCCAGATCCTCGCCGATCACGATCGCCCGCGCCGCCTGCGATTCGATCGCCAGCACGCGCAGCATGTCGTCGATCGGATAGGAGAGGTACGCCCCCTCGCTGGCAGGCCGGCCGTCCGGCACCACCCACAGGCGTTGCAACCCCATCGCGTGATCGATGCGGATGCCGCCGGCATGGCGCACCGCCGACCGGATCGTCGCGATAAACGGCGCGAAGCCAGTACGTTGCAGCGCCTGCGGGGAGAAGCCGGTGATGCCCCAATTCTGTCCGTCCGGCCCCAGCAGGTCGGGCGGCGCACCAATCGACAGACCGGTGATCAGGTCGTCGCGCCGGCTCCACGCATGGCTGCCACCCGCATCCATCCCCACCGCCAGATCGGCGATCAGCCCCAGCCGCATGCCCCCGTCCACCGCCGCGGCCTGCGCCTCGGCCAGACTGCGATCGGCCAGCCACTGGCAGAACAGATAGAAGCCGACCTCTTCGGCATGATCCCGCGCGAAGGCGGCGACCGCCTCGCCGGCCGGATCGTGGAACGCGGCGGGCCAGTCCTGCCAGCCCCGCGCGCCCTGTCCGAAGAAATGCGCGTGCAGCGCATCGAAACGGGCATGGCGGACCAGTTCGTCGCCCCCCTCGACCGCGAACGCCGCCACCGCATCGCGGATCGCATCGGTCCGCGCCTCGAAGGCGCGACGCAGATGCGCGACCCGCTGCGGGATCGCCGCCTGCCACTCGATCAGGTCGGGCGCGTCCTTGCCCGTGACGGGCAGGCCGACCAGCCCCGGATCGCCGTACAGGATGTTCAGGAACAGCCGGCTCGACGGCGCATAGGGGCTGAACCGGTCGGAATCGGCCGGGAACAGCGCGTGGAACGGGCTGATCGCCATCGCATCCGCCCCCGCCGCCGCAAAGGCGCGCGCGCTGTGGCCCAGCGTGCCGAAATCGCCGAACGCGGTATCGCGACCGTCGCGCAGCGCGGGGATCTGCACCGCCGGTCCCCACAGCCGCCGGCCGGGCGCGGCATCGCCGACCATGAAGCAGCGTGTCGGCGCCACCGCGACGGTCAGCGTGTGATCGCCCACCGTCAGCGTGTGATAGCCGGGCCGATCGATCGCGGGCAGCGCGCCCGCGATGATGACCGTGCGCCGCTCGCCATCGTCCAGCACCAGTTCGCCGGTGCCGTCCATCCCGGTCAGCGGGATGGGCTGCCCGACATCACCCGATACGAACGACGCCGCCCTGCCCGATCGGTCCGCCACCAGCCGCTCGCGTGCCTCGGTCAGACCCGCATCGCTGGCGGTGTCATGGCCCAGCGCGCGCAGCACGCCGGCCAGCGCATCGTCCGACACCCGCTGCGCCTGACCGCCGGCATCGGTCCAGTCGATCTGGAAACCCGCTTCGTGCGCGAGATCGTGGAGCGCGCTCATGCCGGGTCGATCCATGCGGCGGCGCTCGCTGCGTCGCCGGGCGTGCCGACCGCCGCGACCGGCTCACTCGCCGGCACGGTGATCGCCGTATCGCCCAGGTTCAGCGCGATCGTCAGCGTCGCGCCGTCCGCCAGCCGCCAGCGCGCGACCACCGCCGCCTCGCCGACCGCCTCCGCGCCGATCGCCGTCGCACCCGCCAGATGCGGCACGATCCGCTCATGGCGCACCGCCAGCAGCCGCCGGTACAGCGCCTGCCACTCGGCGGCCTGCGGGCCTTCCTGTGCGCGGGAGCGATCGAACGTCGCCCGCGCATTGGGATCGGGAATCGCCTCGCGCTTGGCCGGATCGGCGAAGGCGGCGAACTTGGCGAACTCGCCCCGGCGGCCTTCGCGCACCGCATCCGCCAGTTCGTCATGGAAGTCGGTGAAGAACAGGAACGGCGATTCCGACCCCGTGGTGTCGCCCATGAACAGCAGCGGCACCTGCGGCGACAACAGCAGCAGCAATGTCGCCGCGCGCAGCTTCGCGGGCTCGGCCAGCAGCGTCAGCCGCTCGCCCAGCGCGCGGTTGCCGATCTGGTCGTGGTTTTGCAAAAACGACACGAACCGCGTCGGCGGCAGGTGCGCGGACGGGGTGCCGCGCGGCTTGCCGTCGTGATTGGGCGATCCCTCGCCCTGATAGATGAACCCTTCGGACAGACACCGTGCCAGCCGCTCCGCCGGGCGTTCGGCGAAATCGGCGTAATAGGCATCGTCCTCGCCGGTCAGCAGGACGTGGAGGACGTTGTGGAAATCGTCGTTCCACTGCGCGTCGAACTTGCCCGCCGCCAGCCGGTCGGCGTCGTTGCTCTCGTTCTCCAGCACCAGATGCACCGGCCGCGTCACCCGCTCGCGGATTTCGGCCGCCATCGCATCGAGGAAACCGTTATTGGCGATGGCATGGACCGCATCGAAGCGCAGCCCGTCGATCCGGTAGTCCTCCAGCCACATCAGGGCGTTGTCGATGAAGAAGCGACGTGCCGGCTCCTCGTCCACCGCCACCGCGCCGCCCCACGGCGTCTTCACATCCGCGTGGAAGAAACCCTTGGCATATTCGCCCAGATAATTTCCGTCCGGCCCGAAGTGATTATACACCACGTCGAGGAATACCGAAATGCCCAGTTCGTGCGCCCGGTCGACCAGCGCGCGCAGATCGTCCGGCGTGCCGTAGCTTTCCGCCGGGGCATAGGGCAGCACGCCGTCATAGCCCCAGTTGCGGGTGCCCCCGAACGCGTTGACCGGCATCAGTTCGATCGCGGTGATACCCAGATCGACCAGCGCCGGCAGCCGCGCCGCCACGCCCGCGAAGCCGCCGAGCAGGCCGACATGGACCTCCTCGATCACCATCGCCTCCCAGGGCCGCCCCGCCCAGTCGTCGCTGCGCCAGCGATAACCGGCGGGGTCGACGACCACGCTCCAGCCGTTGACGCCGCCATCCTGCGCGCGCGACGCCGGGTCCGGCACCGCCAGATCGTCCGACAGGCGGAACCGGTACCGGGTGCCGGCCGGCGCAGGGGCGGCGACGGCGAACCAGCCGCCCTCGCCGCGCTCCATCGGCAGCGCCGCCGCGCCGTCAATCTCCAGCGTCACCGCGTCGCGATCGGGCGCCCAGAGGCGGAATGTCGTCTGCCCCCCGGCCCCGGGTTCCGGCCCCCAGCGCATCGTCATTCGGCCTCCACCTTCCAGCAGATCAGCGCGGCGCCATGCGCGCCCAGTTCATATTCGTCCTCGAACGACGTCTCGCCCTGATCGGGGTTCGTGCTGTCGATCAGCACGGTGCGCGTCGCATGCGGGGGCGGCAGGTGGAAAGTGATCGGATCGTCCGAGCCGTTGAGCAGCAGCGACACCGCCTCGATCTCGCCGCTGTCCAGCCTGATCGCACGGCGCATCAGCAGCGCGCGGCCTTCCGGGTTGTTCCAGTCGTCGGACGACAGGCGCTCGCCGCGTTCGTCCCACCATTCGATCGCGCCGATGCCCTGTCCCGGCGAGTCGCCGTCATAGAGGAACGACTTCGCCCGCAGCACCGGGAAGCGGCGACGCAATTCGGTCAGCCGGCAGGTAAAGTCGTAGAGCGACTTGCCCTCCGGGGTCTCCTTCTTCGACCAGTCGAGCCAGCTGATCTCGTCGTCATGGCAATAGGCGTTGTTGTTGCCGCCCTGCGACCGGCCGAATTCGTCGCCCGCGACCAGCATCGGCGTGCCGAGCGACGCGAACAGCGTCGTCAGCATCGACCGCTGCACATCGCCGCGCGTCTTCAGGATGCCCGCGTCCTCCGTCTCGCCCTCCGCGCCCCAGTTGCGCGAGTAGTTTTCGGAATGACCGTCGCGATTGTCTTCCTTGTTGGCCTCGTTGTGGCGTTCCTCGTACGCGACGGTATCCGCCAGCGTGAAGCCGTCATGCGCCGCCAGCAGGTTGACCGTCGCCCAGGGCCGCCGCGCGCGCCGGTCGAACAGGTCGCCCGATCCCGACAGCCGCGCCGCCAAATCGCCGCGCTGGCTGGGGTCGCCGCGCCAGAACTTGCGCACCGTGTCGCGGTACTTGTCGTTCCATTCGGCGAAGCCCGGGGGGAAATTGCCGAGCTGATAGCCGCCCGGCCCGATGTCCCACGGCTCGGTCGACAGCTTCAGCCGCCCCAGGATCGGGTCCTGCCGCAGTACATCGAAGAACGCATGGCCCGGATCGAAGCCGTTCTCCGTCCGCCCCAGCGTCAGCCCCAGATCGAACCGGAACCCGTCGATGCCGAAACTGGTCGCCCAGTAGCGCAGGCTGTCGGTAATCATCTGGATCACCCGCGCCTTGTCGGTGTTGATCGTGTTGCCGGTGCCGGTGTCGTTGATCGAATAGCGGGCGTTATCCTTGACCGCGCGGTAATAGGTGGCGTTGTCCAGCCCGCGCCACGACAGCGTCGGCCCCTTCTCCGATCCCTCGCAGGTGTGGTTGTACACCACGTCGAGAATCACCTCGATTCCCGCCGCGTGCAGCTTGCGCACCGCGCGGCGCAGTTCGTCCTGGCTGTCGGTCGCGAAATAGCTGGGCTCGGGCGCGAAGAACGCCAGCGTGTTGTAGCCCCAGTAATTGCGCAGACCCTTTTCCTGCAGGAACCGGTCCTGCGTGAACGCCTGGATCGGCAGCAGTTCCAGCGCGGTGACGCCCAGCTTCTTCAGATGCTCGATCACCTTGGGGTGGCCCAGCGCCTTGTAGGTGCCACGCTCCTGCGGAGGCACCAGTTCGAACAGCTTGGTCAGGCCCTTGACGTGCGCCTCGTACACCACGGTTTCCGACCACGGGGTGTTGGGCTTGCGATCACCCGACCAGTCGAAATGGTCGTCGACCACCATCGCCTTGGGCATCGCGGGCGCGCTGTCGCGCTTGTCGAAGCTCAGGTCCTCGCGCTTGTCCCTGACCTTGTAGCCGTGGAGCGCATCGTTCCACTTGATCTGGCCGACCAGCTTGCGCGCATAGGGATCGAGCAACAGCTTGTTGGGGTTGAAGCGATGCCCGTGCTCGGGCGCATACGGCCCATGCGCGCGGTAGCCATAGACCAGGCCGGGGCCGACATCGGGCAGGAAACCGTGCCATACCTCGTCGGTGCATTCGGGCAGTTCCAGCCGTGTCAGTTCGCGCTTGCCGGCGGCGTCGAAGATGCACAGTTCGATCTTCTCGGCATTGGCGGAGAAGACGGCGAAATTCACGCCCTCGCCCACGCAGGTGGCGCCGAGCGGATAGGGCGATCCGGCGTCGAGCCGGTCGGGCAGTGAACTCAAGACGGAACCCCTCGTTTGGATGCGGAGGGTCAACCGTCCGCCGGAGGCGGTGTTCCCGGTACGGACAGTTAATATGAACAGATGCTGCATTGCGGCATCGAAAGCGTGACGATGCGCCGGGCGAGCGCGATGTTGCCGAAATGTTTCCCGGAGGGCAACATTTCTCCGTCCATGAGCAACGGGGCTATCGAACCGGGATCGCCCCCTTCTGCGTCATTGCGAGCGTAGCGAAGCAATCCAGTGGCGCCGCGCGGAACACTGGATTGCTTCGCTACGCTCGCAATGACGGTAGATGGTAGTTGGTCTCTACTCCCCCACCAGCCGGCGTCCGGCGCGGAACAGACCGTCGACGGGTACCTCGATCCAGTCGGGACGGTTCGCCGCCTCGTACCCGACCTCATATGCCGCCTTGGCGACGAGCAGCAGGTCGAGCAGCGCCGCATCCGGTTCGGCATCGCTGGCGGCACGATAGGCGTCGAGGAACGTCTCGCGCGCGCGGTGACAGAAACGGGCGTAACGCTGTTCGGCGCGCAACGCCTCCGTCTCCGGGCCGGGCGGGCGCGAACGGTCGGCGACGGCGGTGGCATAGTCGAACGAGCGCAGGATGCCCGCGACATCGCGCAGCGGCAGGTCCTTCGCGCGACGTTCCGAAAGCGGCTTGGCCGGCTGTCCCTCGAAATCGATCAGCATCACGTCGCCGCCGGTCACCAGCACCTGTCCCAGATGCAGGTCGCCATGGATACGGGTCAGCGACTGGCCCGCCGCACCCCGCGCCACCGCGTCGATCCGGGCGAGCAGCGTATCGCGGTGCTGTGCCAGCCATTCCGCCGCCTCGCCGGTCAGGCCCGCCGCGTCGATCCGCGCCAGTGCCCGTTCGACATCACCGCGCACGTCGGCGGCCAGCGCCGCGGTATCATCCGCCGCAAGCGTCGTCGGTGCGAAGGCGGGATCGTCGCTCGGCCGCGCCAGCACCGCGTGCATCTCCGCCAGACGCCGGCCCAGCGTCTCGGCGAAGCTGGCATAGTTGGCGAAGGTGGCGTCGTCGGCAGTGGCGAGCCGTTCCAGCACGCCCAGCGTCCAGCTCCAGGCATCGCCCTGGTTATGGACGAAGCGCTGCGCCAGCATCAGCAGCGTGTCGTCGCCGGTGCGCCGCACCTCGCCTAGGATCGGCGGCACCGCCTCGAAGCCATGGGCGGTCAGGTAACGGACCATCTCCGCATCGGGATGCACGCCGGCCTCCAGCTTGCGCAGCAGTTTCAGCACCACCGATTGGCCCAGCACCATCGAGCTGTTGGACTGTTCGGCGGTCAGCCATTCCAGTTCGGCCTCCCCGTCGATCTCCAGCCCGTCCGCCGAGAAGGCGAGCGCATCCTGACCGTCGCCGATCACCGTGCCCGCCTGCATCGCGGCCGTCACGCCGCGCGCGAATTCGGTGACCGAGAAGCCATCGGTCAGCAGCCCGACCCGGCGACCGCGCCGCACGCGCGCCAGCGCCAGTCCGGCGGCGAACCGGCCCTGCACGTCACTCTCCCACGCGATGCCGAGCGGCAGCGCGTAGCGGGTGGCGGCACGATCGGTTTCCACCTCGATCTCCGCCAGCAGCAGGTCGTCGCTGCCGGGCAGCGGATCGAGCCGCAGCAGGCGCACCGCGCGCAGCGCTTCGTCCTTGCCGCCGAACCAGCGGCGCTGGGCGATATAGGTGGGCAGCAGGTCACGTTCGAGCACCGAACGGTTGGCGCCGACGCCGATATCGGTCAGGTCCGGCCGCAGCACGAAGGTGAAGCGTTCCGCCTCCAGCGCAGCGGGCGGGGTCGCCCAGACGGGGGCATCCGCCTCCGCCGACAGCGCGAACCACGAGAAGCCGTAAGGCGGCAGCGTCAGGACATAGGGCGTCGTCCCGACCGGCGGGAACGGCGTGCCGCCGGTCAGTTCGATCGGGGTGCGGCCATCGAACTCGGCGAGGTCGAGTTCCACCGCCTGCGCGGTGCGGCCGAGGTTGAAGACGCAGAGGATCGTATCGCCCTCATGCTCGCGGACATAGGCGAGGATCTTGCGGTTGGCGGGGCGCAGGAAACGCTGCGTGCCGCGCCCGAAGGCGGGATGTTCGCGGCGCACCGCCAGCATTCGCTTGACCGCGTTGAGCAGCGAATGGCCGTCGCGCTCCTGCGCTTCGACGTTCACCGCCTGATAGCCGTAGAGCGGGTCCTGGATCGGCGGCAGCGTCAGGTTGGGCGGATCGGCGCGGCTGAAGCCGCCGTTGCGGTCGGGCGACCATTGCATCGGCGTGCGCACCCCGTCGCGGTCGCCGAGATGGATGTTGTCACCCATCCCGATCTCGTCGCCATAGTACAGCACCGGCGTGCCCGGCATCGTCAGCAGCAGCGCGTTCATCAGTTCGACCCGGCGCCGGTCCCGCTCCATCAGCGGCGCGAGGCGACGACGGATGCCGAGGTTGATGCGCGCGCGGCGATCGGCGGCATAGGTGTTCCACAGATAGTCGCGTTCCGCGTCGGTCACCATTTCCAGCGTCAGCTCGTCATGGTTGCGCAGGAAGATCGCCCATTGGCAGTTCGCCGGAATATCGGGGGTCTGGCGCATGATGTCGGTGATCGGGAAACGATCCTCCTGCGCCACCGCCATGTACATGCGCGGCATCAGCGGGAAATGGAACGCCATGTGGCATTCGTCGCCCGCCTCGCCCACCGCGGCGCTGTCGCCGAAATATTGCTGCGTATCCTCGGGCCACATATTCGCTTCGGCCAGCAACATCCGGTCGGGATATTCGGCATCCAGCGCGGCGCGAATTTTCTTCAGCACGTCGTGGGTTTCGGACAGGTTCTCGTTCGAAGTGCCGTCGCGTTCGATCAGATAGGGGATCGCATCGAGGCGCAGGCCATCGACCCCCAGATCGAGCCAGAAGCGCATCACGTTCAGCACCTCGGCCAGCACCGCCGGATTGTCGAAATTCAGGTCGGGCTGGTGCGAATAGAAGCGGTGCCAGAAATAGGCGCCCGCCTCCTCGTCCCACGTCCAGTTCGATTTCTCGGTGTCGAGGAAGATGATGCGGGTGCCGCTGTACAGCTTGTCATCGTCCGACCAGACGTAGAAATCGCGTTCGGGGCTGCCCGGCGGCGCCTTGCGCGCGGCCTGGAACCAGGGATGCTGGTCCGAGGTGTGGTTGATGACCAGTTCGGTGACGACGCGGATGCCGCGCGCATGGGCGGCGGCGATGAACGCGGTGGCATCCTCCATCGTGCCGTAATCGGGCGACACGTCGCAATAGGCACCGATGTCGTAGCCGTCGTCGCGGCGCGGGCTGGGGTAGAAGGGCAGCAGCCAGATGCAGGTGACGCCAAGGTCCGCGATATAGTCGAGCCGTTGCAGCAGCCCCTGAAAATCGCCGATCCCGTCATTGTTCGAATCGAAGAAGGATTTGACGTGGACCTGATAGATCACCGCGTCCTTGTACCAGAGCGGATCGTCGCCGATGCCGCTGGTGGTCGTGGCGTTCGTATCGATCGTGTCGTTCGTCACCGCTGTTCCGTTCATGCGTTGGTGGCTGGCGTCAGGCGCCAGATGCGATAGGGCTGGTCGGGAGCGATGGCGATCGTCTGGTCCTTGCCGTACCAGCGGAAACGATAGCCCTCGCCAAGGTCCTCCACGTCGACGCTGCCGTCGTCGTCCAGCCCGAACTCCCACAACGGCACCTGGAAGGCGCAGGACTGTTCGTTGTGCGGGTCCATGTTGACCATCACGCAGATCATGCCGGCGCCATCCGGATCGGGCTTGCCGTACCAGATGACGTTGTCGTTCTGCGCGACGTAGAACTTCGTGTTCAGGTGCGTCTGCAACGCCGGGTATCGCCGCCGGATGCGATTGAGCATCGCGATGTCCTGCACGATGTTGCCGGGGCCGTTCCAATCACGCGGCTTGACGATGTACTTCTCGCTGTCGAGATATTCCTCCTTGCCGGGCACCGCCGCCGCCTCGCACAGCTCGAAGCCGGAATAGACGCCGAACAGACCCGACAGCGTCGCCGCCAGCACCGCGCGGATGCGGAAGCCGGGACGGCCCGAGGTCTGGAGGAAGACCGGGTTGATATCGGGCGTGTTGACGAAGAAGTGCGGGCGGTAGAATTCCTTCGGCGCGGTGGTGGTCAGCTCGGTGATGTACTCAGTCAGTTCCGCCTTGGTGTCGCGCCACGTGAAGTAGGTATAGCTCTGCGAGAAGCCGACCTTGGCGAGGCGGTACATCATCGTCGGCCGGGTGAACGCCTCCGCCAGGAAGATCACGTCGGGATGCTGCGCACGCACTTCGCCGATCATCCATTCCCAGAAGGGCAGCGGCTTGGTGTGGGGATTGTCGACGCGGAAGGTCTTCACCCCCTGTCCGACCCACAACAGCACCACGTCGCGCAAGGCCAGCCACAGATCGGGCACCGCATCGGGGCCGTAGAAATCGACGTTGACGATATCCTGATATTTCTTCGGCGGATTCTCGGCATATTTCATCGACCCGTCCGGCCGCCAGGCGAACCAGCCGGGATGCTCGGTCAGCCAAGGGTGATCGGGCGAACACTGGATCGCGAAATCCAGCGCGATTTCCAACCCATGCTCCCGCGCCGCCTCCACCAGCCGGGCGAACGCCGCGAAGCCGCCCAGTTCGGGATGCACCGCCTCGTGCCCGCCATCGGCCGATCCGATCGCATAGGGGCTGCCGGGATCGTCGGGCCCGGCGATCAGGCTGTTGTTCGGCCCCTTGCGGTTGGTGCGCCCGATCGGATGGATCGGCGGGAAATAGAGCGTGTCGAAGCCCATGTCGCGAATCTGCGGCAGGCGGCCGATCACATCGTCGAACGTGCCGTGCCGGTCGGGATCGATCGTGATCGAACGGGGGAAGAGTTCGTACCATGACGAGAAATGCGCCGCGGTCCGCTCCGCATCGATCAGTTGCCGCGCCGAGCGCAGCGCGAACGGCCGGCGGTCGGCCCGGTCCATCAGCACGGCGAGATCGTCGTCGAGCAACAGCGCCGCGCCTGCCATATCGTCGGACGCCGCCTTCAACCGCTTTACCCATGCCTCCAGCGCCTTGCGCTGCGACGGGTCCGCCTGTGCGGCGGCAGCGGCGACGAAGCCGCGTCCTTCCTGATAATCCACCGGCTGCGCGACGCCGGCATCCAGCTTCTTGCGGAAATCGCGGCGGAACCCGCCATAGATGTCCAGCCAGCCCTCGACCGCATATTCGTGGCGCCCGAGCCGTTCCAGCACCAGTTCCGCCTGCCAGCGATCGGTGGGCAATGCCGCCATCCGCACCCGGCGCCATTCCGCCTCGTCCACCGCGCGCCACAACAGGTCGACCGCCAGTTGCTCGTGGCCATCGGTGAAGACGGTGGCCTCCACCGTCACCGTCTCGCCGACCAACCGGCGCACCGGATAATCGCCGCCGTCGACACGCGGCGACAGTTCCTCGACCACCAGCCGCGGGGCGGCGGTCGAGGTGTCCGGATCGGGAATGGCGGCGAGGATGGCCGACGTGGTGGGGGAAAGAACATCGGCCATCGGGATCGTTCGCCTTATTTCGCGGTCTTGGTCTTGCGGGGTCGGCTCGACGCGGGGGCGGCGGCCTTGCCCGCCGGCTTCACCGGCGCGGCAGGCGCGGCCGTTTCCGCCTCGACGATGCTGGCGCCGTTGCCGCCGTCGCCTTCGGCGGTATTGGCTACCCCAGTGGCATCGCCGAACGTGGTGCCGTCGGGCGCCACCGCATTGGGCGCGGGCGCGTCACACGCACCATCGATCTCACCGCTGGCCTGATGCCAGTGATCCTGATCGCGGCCGTGATCGCCGCCACCCTGTTCCCACAGTTCGTAAGCGCGGCGGCGGATGGACTGTTCGCGTTCGTCAGACATGGCTTCTTCTCCCTCGGCAACGGGCGCTCATGTTTCCCGCTGCCGCAACCCGTGGCACGTCACAGCGACAACCGCCACGGCCGCCACGGGTTGCATCGATGCGACAAGATTGCGCACCTGCGCGGCCGATGACGGTGCCAGCGTCGATGTCGTCAGGCTTCGACGGCGGCGGTCAGCGGCGGGGTCTGCTGATGCTGCACCACCAGCCAGTCCTCATGCGCGCGGCGGCGATAGGTGGAGGTGCAATGCGCCTCGTACGTCTCGTCGCCCTTCGTCGCCTTGGCGTGATAGGCGACGACGATCAGCCCTTCCTCGGGCCGGGCGACCTGCCGGCCGGACAGCTCGACCGACGACCAGCGCGGGGTGGCGGCGACCGCCTCGATTGCCTGCGCGCCGCTCATCACGAAGGGGGGCTGCGGCAACACCATCAGGCATTCGTCGTCGATCGATTCCCGGTAATGGTCCGCATCGGCGGTCCACAGGCTTTCCTCGAAAGCCCAGACGCGTTGGTCGTCCATCGTCACTCTCCACTGATTGGTCGGCGAGAGAGCGGACGGCGCGGCAGATCGTTCCCGTATAGGCGTCCTAAAGCTGGCGGAGCGCACGCGCGGGCCGGACGGACAGGATCGGCCATGCCCCCGCCAGCCCGATCGCCACCACCGTGCCCAGCCCGACGAGCAGCGTCGTCAGCACCACCGCCATGTCGGGCGCGAAGGGGAAGTCGAACAGTTGCGTGACGACGTACCAGCTGCCACCCAGCCCCAGCGCCAGCGCGACGACCGCCAGTACCGATCCCAGCAGCGCATATTCGATCGCCTGACCGGCCAGCAACTGCCACCGGGTCGCACCCAGCATCCGCAGCACCACCGCGTCATAGGTCCGCGCCTCGCGTGCGGCGGCGATCGCGCCGATCAGCACCGCGATCCCTGCCGCCACCGCGACGCCCGCCGCCGCCGCGATCGCGGTCGCGACCTGCCCGACGATGCCCTGCACCTGCGCCAGCACCCCGCGCACCTCCACCACCGACACCGAGGGGAAGGGTGCGAGCAGCGCCCGCGTCACTGCCCCCTCGCGCCCCGGCGGCATGTCGATCGTGGCGGCCAGATTGTGCGGCGCGTCCTGAATGGCGTTGGGCGAGAAGACCATGACGAAGTTGAAGCCCAGCGTGTCCCACTCGATCCGCCGGAACGACGCCACCTTCGCGCTGCGTTCGATACCGAGCAGCGCCACCGTCAGCCGGTCGCCCAGTTTCAGGTCGAGCGCCCTGGCCAGCCGTTCGTCGATCGACACCAAAGGCTCGCCGCGATAGCCGCGCGGCCACCATCTGCCGGCGGTCAGGCTGCTGCCCTCCGGCAGGGTCGCGGCATAGGTCAGGCCGCGTTCGCCGCGCAGCGCCCAGGCGCCCTCGGGCAGTTCCTTCAGATCGGCGACGCGGATGTCGCGGTAGCCGGTGATGGTGCCGCGCATCAGCGGCACCGTCTTCACGATCGCGCGCGGTTCGATGCGGGCGACGGTGGCGCGGAACGCCGCCTCGCGCACCGGCGGCACGTCGAGCGCGAACAATGCGGGGGCGCGGGCGGGGATCGTGGCGGCGACGGCGGCGTCGATGCTGGTGCGGATGCCGGCCAGCAGCACGAACAGCGTCAGGCCCAGCCCCAGCGCGACCACCAGCGCCTCGGTCCGCGCGCCCGGCCGGTGCAGCGCCGCAACCGCGAGGCGCAGCAGTGGCCGGCGGGGGCGCGGGACCTTCGCCAGCGTCCACCGGATCGCCCGGCCGATCCCGGCGAGCAGCGCCAGCGTCGCCGCCACCGCGCCGAGGAAGCCGGCCGCCAGCCAAGGCTGGTCCGCCGTGCCGATCGCCAGCGCCAGCGCCGCGCCGCCCGCGACCAGCGCGGGCACCCAGCCGCGCCGGCCGCCACTGCGCATCGGCGCCAATGCACCCCGCAACAGCCCGGCGGCGGGGGTCGCCCCCGCACTCGCCAAGGGCGGCGCGGCGAAGGCGATCGCGACGAGCAGGCCATAGAGCGCAGCGCGGACCAGCGGCCATGGCTCCAGCACGAAGCCCGGCGCGACCGGCAGCACCGACCGCGCCGCCGCGACCAGCACCGGCACCGCCGCCGCGCCGACCAGCAGCCCCGCGCCCACCCCGACCAGCGCCGCCGCGCCGACCTCGATCGCGACGATCCGGGCGACATCGCCGCTGGTCGCGCCCAGCACCTTCAGCGTCGCCAGCGCCGGTCGCCGCTGCGCGAGGAACGAGGCGACGCCGCCGCCCACCCCGATCCCGGCGATCGTCAGCGAGGCCAGCCCGACCAGCGTCAGGAACTGCCCCATCCGCCCGACGAAGCGCGAGGCACCGGGCGAGGCGTTGTCGCGCGTCCGCGTCGCCCAGCCGCCCGCCGGGAACGCCGCCTGAAACCGTTTGGCCACTCGGTCGGGCGACAGGCCGGGATTCAGGCGGAGGCGATAGCGGTATTCGTACAGGCTGCCCGGCTGCACCAGTCCGGTCGCGGGCAGCGAGGCCATCGACACGAGCGCCACCGGCCCCAGCGTGAACCCCTCACCCAGCCGGTCGGGTTCGTCGGCGATGACGCCGCCGACCCGGAACCGCGCGCTGCCGATCCGCACCTCGCGCACGGCCCCGAGGCGATCGGCGAGCGCGGGGGCGATCCATGCTTCGCCGGGGGCGGGGGCGCCGACCTGCCGGTTGCCGCGCAGGGTGACGCGGCCGACCAGCGGATAACGCGCATCGACCGCCTTCAGCTGGATCGGCACCACCGCCTCCCCCGCGACGGCGTTCGCCTGCATCCGCACCGTGGTCGATACGGTGCCCGCCCGCGCCATCGCCGCCTGTTCGGCCGGACTGGCCGGGCGCTGCGACACCGCCAGTTGCAGATCGCCGCCGAGGATCGCGGCGCCCCGGTCGGCCAGTTCGCGGCCGATCGCATCGGCGAGGCTGCCGATCGCCGCCAGCGCCGCGACGCCGAGGAACAGGCAGACGACCAGCAGCCGCAGGCCGCGGAAGCGCCAGTCGATCTCGCGCCGGGCCAGCCGCCATGCCAGCGTCCAGTTTCCGATTCGGGCGCTCAAGCCCGCACGTCCGACAGGATGCGACCGTCGGCCAGCGTGACGATCCGGTCGCAACGATCGGCCAGCGCGGGATCGTGGGTGACGATCACCAGCGTGGCCCCGGTCGCCCGGCGCCGATCGAACAGCAGGTCCATGATCTGGATGCCGGTGGCGGCGTCGAGATTGCCGGTCGGCTCGTCCGCGAACACCAAAGGCGGGCGCGGCCCGAGCGCGCGGGCGATGGCGACCCGCTGCTGCTCACCGCCCGACAGTTGCGAGGGGTAATGGTCGAGCCGGTGGCCGAGGCCGACCGCGACCAGTTCCGCCGTCGCGCGATCGGCCGCGTCGGCGATACCGGCCAGCTCCATCGGCACCGCGACATTCTCGCGCGCGGTCATCGTCGGCAGCAGGTGGAACGCCTGCAGCACGATGCCGATGCGGCCACGCCGGGCGCGGGCCAGCGCATCCTCGTCCAGCGCGCCGAGATCGAGCCCGGCGACGCGCACCTGCCCGCCGCCCGCACGCTCCAGCCCGGTCAGCACCGCCAGCAGCGACGACTTGCCCGATCCCGACGCGCCGAGCAGCGCCAGGCTTTCGCCGCGCGCCACCGCCAGGTCGATCCCGTGCAGGATGCGCGTCTCCCCCAGCGCGAGCGTGACTTCGCGGGCATCGATCACCATATCGGCGGCAGGTTCATGCATGAAAAGGACGATCGCGTTGGCGGGACGGATGATGCGCTATGCGGCACTGGCCGCCCTTCTCCAACCCCTTGCGCTGATCGCCTGCGACCGGGCGCCGCCGGCTCCCGCCGCCACCGCCACGACCACCGCCACGACGGGCGCGACGCAGGCGCCCCGCCCCGCCGGCCCGGAACGGCTGGTGCTGGCGTTCGGCGACAGCCTGTACGCCGGTTACGGGCTCGACCGGGGGCAGAGCCTGCCCGATGCGATACAGGCACGGTTACGCGCGGGCGGCGTGAACGCCACCGTCGTCAATGCCGGCGTGTCGGGCGATACCAGCGCGGCGGGGCGGCAGCGGCTGGCCTTCACGCTCGACAATCAGGCGCGGAAACCCGACCTCGTGCTGCTGGGGCTGGGCGGCAACGACGTGCTGCGCCAGATCTCCCCGGCCGAGACGCGCGCGAACATGACCGCGATGCTGGACGAACTGAAGCGCCGCGATATCCCGGTGATGCTGACGGGGATGAAGGCGCCGCCCAATCTGGGCGCGGATTACGTGGCGCGGTTCGATTCGATCTGGCCCGATCTGGCCAGGACCTATCACGGCACGCTGTATCCGTTCATCCTCGACGGGGTGATCGGCGACCCCGCGCTGATGCAGGGCGACCGGGTGCATCCCAACGCGGCCGGTGTTGCGAAGATCGCCGACCGGGTGGCGCCGCTGGTGAAGGAGCGGCTGGCGGATTGACGTCGGGGCTTTGGTGAGGCCGCGAAAAAGAAGGTTGGTTCGCGCGGAGGCGCGGAGACGCGGAGATTTCGTGCGCGGCGGCGGTAGCTCTTATCGCGCAGCGGCTTTTCTATGCCGGATGATGGGAGACAAGGGCCGCTGACGCGGGCGGAACATCCTCCGCGTCTCCGCGTCTCCGCGCGAACTCCCTTCCGGGCTATTTTTTACTACTGTTTGCAATGATTTACCGGGGTCCTCCCAACCGGGCCCCGGCCTCCGCCGGGGAACAGGAGGGGAAGCGGCGGCGTGGAAAGTCACACTGGAAAGTCACGAAGGTCGCATCCTACAGGGGGTGATCGCAGATGGACGAAACGGGCGGTCCGGTGGTGGCGGCAGGTGCGGGACGGGCATAGTCCCATGGCGACGTGTAGGACAGGGGCGGTGCGCAGGACGGCGGCGGATCACCAGTCGGTGCGGGCGCGGAGCGACAGGGTGCGGGGGCGGGCGCTGTAGAGCTGGCGCTCGCCGAACGCGCTCGATTGCAGGCGGACGGGGGCGATCGCGTCGAACAGGTTGTCGACATTGGCGTCCAGCCGCCACCGCCCGGCCTGCCAGCCGGCATGGGCCGCCACCTCGATCCGGGCGCCGGTGTGGCCGTAATAGGGATTGCCGGCGTTGAACCCGGTCGGCGCGGCGTCGTTGCCGCTGACGTCCGCGCCCAGCGTCCATGGCCCCAGCCGCGCCTCGCCCGAGACCAGATACGCCCATTGCGGCAGGTTGGGCAGCCGGTCGCCGCGCCGGCCCATCCCCTCGGTGGTGCCGAGCAGCGTGTCCTCGCCCAGCCGCGCGTCGGTGAAGCTGGCCGCCGCCGCCAGCCGGAACGGCCCCGCGACGATACTGCCGCGCACCTCCCCGCCCCGGATCGCGACGTTCGACAGGTTGACGTTGTAGATGAACGCGCCGTTGGCACTGGTGACCGCGAAGGTCGCGGCGTGCCAGTCGATCACATAGGCCGCCGCCTCGATGCTCCAGCGGCCCCGCCCCGCCTTCGCGCCCAGTTCGTAATTCCACAGGTGATCGGCGCCGAAGGTGCGCTCATCGGCGGCCAGCCCCGGCGTCACGTTGATGCCGCCGGGCCGGAACCCCTCCGACACCAGCGCATAGACCAGCGGCCCGCCGGGCACCCGATAGGCGAGTTCGCCCTTCAGGTTGCTGCCGCCCGCCGAGCCGGTGTAGCGGTCGCCAGCCGCCATCGCGCTGCCGGTGATGATGTTCGGCACCAGCACGGTGCCCGATCCCTGCCGCCGGTATCGGTAGAGGCGCAGCCCCGCCGTCGCGGACAGGCGCGGCACAACGGCATGGGTCGCCTCCGCGAACACCGCCTGCTGATCGAACCCGGTCGCGATGGTGCGCAGGCCGATGATGTCGAGCGGATGCACCAGCCGCCCGTCATCCGCCCCCGCCCGCGCCGCATAGCTGTCGACCGCGTCGCGCCGGTCCTCGACGAACGCCCCCAGCGTCCAGGCGAAGGCGGCGCCGGCGGGGGCCGCCACCCGCACCTCGCCGCTGATCCCGGTCAGCCGGTTGGGCTGATAGAGGATCGCCGGCAGGCGGGCATCGACATAGGCCTGGTACGCGGTCCGCGCGGCGGGGTCGCATGCCACCCCCGTCGGCAATCCGGCCAGCCGCAGGCATCCCGCCACGCTGTCGCGCTGCCGCGCCAGCACCTCGGTATAGTCGATCTGGCGGACGATCCGCCGCCGCAGATACGATCCCGTCGCGGTCACCACCGCCCCGTCGAGCGTGGCGTGCAGCGTCGCACTGGCCAGATCGAGGCGATCGCTGTTGGGGGTCAGGGTCGGCTGCGCGACGTTGTAACGGCCCAGTGCCGGGTCCCAGAAGCCGCCATCGTCCAGCCCGGTGTGCTGGTGCAGGTACAGCGTGTCGAGCCGGATCGCCTGATCCGGTCGCCACGCCATTTGTATCCGCACCCCTTCACGCTGCAGCTGCCCACGATCCGCCGATCCCAGCCGGTCGTTGTCGATATAGCCGCCTAGCGTGCGGCGATACGCCACCACGCGTGCCGCCAGCCGGTCCGGCACCAGCACGGGGTTCGCCACCGCCACCAGCGCCCCGCCCGCCCCGCCATGCGCGACCACATCACCACGCACCTCCCCCCAGGCGCCCGACCGGTCGAGATCGACGCCATGGGGCAGGATGCGCAACGTGCCGCCCATCGAACTGGCCCCGTAGAGCGTGCCCTGCGGCCCCTTCAGCAGCTCGATCCGCTCGATATCGACCAGATCAATGTCGGGGGCGGACGCGCCGGGATCGGCACCGGTGCCCGAGGGGCCGGCGATCGGGCTTTCGCCGTAATAGACCCCCACCGTCGCCTCGCCCGTGGCGCTGACGCCGCGCACTGCCAGCCTTTGTTGCAGCGCGCTGGTGTTGAACGCCGCCAGCCCCGGCAACAGCCGCGCCGCCGCCCGCAGGTCGGTGACGTTGCGCGCCTCGATCGTCGCGGCGGACAGGGTGGCGATGCTGAGTTCGGTATCGTCGAGCGAGGTGGCGCGTTTCAGCGCGGTGACGACGATCTCGTCCTCGACCATGACCGGCGGTGTCGCCGGTGCCGGTGATGGTGACGGTGACGGGCGGGGCGGCGGGGCGGCCGTCACGATGATGAACACGCCGCCCGCCAGCCGCCGCGCCTTCAGCCCGGACCCCGCCAGCATCCGGGCCAGCGCGCCGGCGGGATCGGTGGTCGAGACGATCGCCCGCGTGCGGCGATCGCCGACCAGCGCCGGATCGAACAGGATCTGCCACCCGGTCGCCGCCGCCAGGCGCCGCAGCCCGGCATCGAGTCGACCGGCCGGCACCGCGACCGTCCGGGCGGGCACCCCACGCTGCGCCAGCGCCGCGCCGCAGCCGAGCCAGCCGACCGCCAACGCCGCGCCCCAATGGGCGATGCGGGGGCCGGGACGGCGAAAGGCGGGCGGCGGGGCCATGGCGGGGCGGGGCATCTCCCAGAAGCGGACGGATTCGGGTGGTGGCGACCGTCACACCAATGTCACCCTTGACGGCCGTTCGGCAACATGGTCCGTTCCGGTTAAGAACCTCGGGAGGGGGTGCCGACGCCCGGTGACGGAGTGACGGATACGATCATGCTTTCGATTCAGGCATCTGCCGACCCGACCGACCTGGCGGGCGCCGGCTTCGTCCGGCATCTCGGCGCGGTCCGCCGCTTCTTCATGAAGCGCGCGCCGATCGCGGAGGTCGACGATCTGGTTCAGGATGTCGCGATCCGGATGCATGCCCGCCGCGACGGCCGCCCGATCGACAATATCGAGGGATATCTGTTCCAGACCGCGCACAGCGTGCTCGCCGATCGCGGGCGGCGCGCCGGCAGCCGGTGCCAGTCGCAGCACGAATCGCTGGAGGATCGTCACCACCCGGTTGAGGACCGGTCGCCCGCGCGCGTCCTTGAAGGCAAGGAGCAATGGACGCTGCTGCTCGCCGCGATCGAGGAACTGCCTGACCGAAGCCGGCAGGCATTCATCCTTCACCGGTTCGAGGAGATGCAGTATGCGGCCATCGCCCGACACATGGGCATTACGGTGAGCGCGGTGGAAAAACATATCATGAAGGCGATCAGGCATCTCGCGGCGGCGATCGCGTAGATGACCGTGCCGCAGCGCGACGACGACGCCGCCACGGCGGCGGCGGGCTGGTATGCCCGTCTGCGCGCCGACGACGTGGACGAGGCGGATCGCGCCGGTTTCCACGCGTGGCACGACGGCGACCCCGCCCATGCCCGGTCGTGGGCGACGATCGGGCGGGTCGGTGACGGGCTGGACACGCTGCGCGGCGACGATCGTCTGGCGGCGATGATCGCGACGGCGAAGGGCGACCGCGCGGCCGGATCGACGCGACGTTTCCCGATGTCGGGGCGCGGGCTGGCGCCGAAGCTGGCGATGGCCGCAGCGCTGCTGCTGACGCTGGGCATCACCGGCGGGGTGATCGCGGGCCGCACCGCGCCGCCGATGCGGCAGGCGATCGTCGCCACCGCGATCGGGCAGGTGCGCCAGGTGCGCCTGCCCGACGGATCGGTGATGACGGTGGACGCGCAATCGGTGGCGATAGTCGATGCGCCGGAGGCCGAACGCCGGGTGCGGATCGATCGCGGACGGGCGATGTTCGCGGTGGCGAAGGATGCGGCGCATCCCTTCGTGGTGACCGCGGGCACCGCGTCGGTCCGCGCGCTCGGCACGCATTTCTCGGTGGAGTTCGAACCGGGGCGGCTGACGGTCGCGCTGGTCGAGGGATCGGTGCGCGTCGACCTGCCCGGCCGCAGCCGGCAACTGGCGCCGGGCGACGTGCTGACCCTGACCGACGGGGCGATCACGGTGCGCGCGGGCGCCGCCGCGATCGGGACGGAATGGCGGACGGGCACGCTGACCTTCGATTCGCTGCCCCTGGCGGAGGTCGCGGCGCGGCTGAACCATTATTCGGCGCAACGGATCGTGATCGCCGATCCCGCCCTCGCCCGCCGGCCGTTCAGCGGCGTGCTGGACACCGACGGGGGCAGCGACGCGCTGGTCGCCGCGCTGGCCGCCTATCGCACGGCGCGCGTGACGGAGCGGACGCCGGACCACATCACGCTGGCACCGTTCTGATCGGCATCCGCCGCGACACCGACGCCCTTCCCGGCGGCAAGCGTGATGGCGTGGACCCTATCCGTCCGTCGTTGCGAGCGTAGCGAAGCAACCCGGGGCGTCACGCGCGGGGCGCTGGATTGCTTCGCTGCGCTCGCAATGACGGGATAGGTCATGCTCCGGACCACATCGCGACGGCGCCGTTCTGGGGCGGTCTGGTGCCGTCGTGAATAGCGCCGGCTGCGAAACCGGCACCCTCCCCGGAAACAAGCGTGATGACGTGGAACCTATCCGTCCGTCATTGCGAGCGTAGGGAAGCAACCCGGGGCGTTACGCGCGGGGCGCTGGATTGCTTCGCTCCGCTCGCAACGACGGCAGAGGTTATACTCGGGACCACCCTGCCCCGTTCGTACCGAGTGACGTCACTCGGTACGAACGGGGCAGGGTGGTCCGGAGGCTCACTCCGCCGCCGGCGCCTTGCGGTAATCGAGCGGGGGTTTGCGGTCGCCCAGCATCGCCTTGTAAGTGAAGCCGGGTCCGCGCTTCTGTTCGAACTCCGCCTTGGCCGCCGTGATCGTCGCCGGGTTGCGGAAAAGGTCGGCGGCGGCCAGCGCCAGCGTCTTGGCGGCCAGCACCGCGCCCTTGGCGCCGATGCTGCTGCCCGCCGCCGCCACGTTCTGCCAGCTATGCCCCGCCGATCCCGGCACGAAGGTGGCGGTCGACAGGCCGACCGTCGGCGTCACCCAGCTGACATCGGCCACGTCGGTCGATCCGCCCAGCGCATCGTCGACCAGTTGCGCGGGCTGGATTTCCCCCACGCTCGCCAGCGGCGGCGCATCGGGGCCGAGCGTCTTGCGGATACCCTCCGCAAAGGCGGTTTCCTGCGGCGTCCAGGTGATCGCGCCGGCGGCGTGCAGGCTGCGGTCCATCACCGCCATCAGCGCGTTGTTGGGAAGCAGGCTGTAGACGCCGCCGGTCGTCTCGAAATCCATCGTGGTGCCGGTGCCCAGCGCCGCGCCTTCGGCCGCCTTCTTCACCCGGTCCATCACCGACACGACCACCTTCGGATCGACGTGACGGACGTAGTAATAGACCTCCGCCTCGTCGGGCACGACGTTGGGCGCCTTGCCGCCGTTGGTGATGACGTAATGGATGCGGGTGCGGTCGGGGATGTGTTCGCGCATCAAATTGACCATCGCGTCGAGCGCCTCGACCCCGTCGAGCGCGGAGCGGCCCTTGTCGGGATTGCCGGCGGCATGGGCGGAGATGCCGTGGAAGCGGAACTTGCCGCTGATATTGGCCATCGACGGCCCCTGCGACGCGCTGTTGGTGTTGCCGGGGTGCCAGTGCAGCACGGTGTCGACATCGGCGAACAGCCCGTCGCGGACCATATAGACCTTGCCCGATCCGCCTTCCTCCGCCGGGGTGCCATAGACGCGGATCTCGCCCGCCACCTTGTTGCGGGTCATCCAGTCCTTCACCGCGATCGCGGCATAGGTGCTGGCGGTGCCGAACAGGTTGTGGCCGCAGCCATGGCCGGCGATCCCGCCGACCGACTGCTTCACCGGCGACGCCGCCTGCGACAGGCCGGGCAGCGCATCATATTCCGCCAGCACGCCGATCACCGGGCCGGCGCCGTTCTTGAAGCTGGCGACGAAGGCGGTCGGCTCGCCCGCCACCCCCGCCTTCACGGTGAAGCCCGCCGCCTTCAGCCGCGACTGGAGCAGCGCCGAACTCTGCTGTTCCTGATAGCCGACCTCCGCGAAGTTCCAGATCTGGAGCGCGGTGTCGGCGATCGGCTTCGCCTCCGCATCGACCTTGGCGAGGATTTGCTGACGGTCGGCGCGGGCGAGGTCCTGCGCCGTCGCGGGGATGGCGGTGCCGGCAAGCAATCCCGTGATGAGGGGGGCTGCGGTGAGGATGGTGCGGATCATGTTCGTCGTTCCCTTGTCCATGTCGATCAGAAACGCTTGGTCGCGCCGAGGAAGAAATAGCGGCCGATTACGTCGTAGTTCTGCGCGTCGAACGTGCCCTCGATATCGCCGACCTGCGGCGGTGCCTTGTTGAACAGGTTGGTCACGCCCAGCCGGAACTCGGTCGTCTCCCCCGCCTCGAACCGGGCATTCAGGTCGAAGACATTGTATTTGTCCACCCCGCGCGTCGTGCTGGTCGGGCTGACCACGCGCGCCGACGCCTTCATCGCGGAGATGTAGCGCCAGCGCATCCCCAGGCTGGCGCCGCCCAGCGTGTAGGTGAGCGAGGTGATCGATTTCCAGCGCGGGTGCGACGTGCCCGCCGTCGTCTCCACGCCGGTGCCGATGCTGCCGGCATAGTCGTAGGTCGGGGCGCCGGGCAGCGCCTGGATCTTGAACTGGTCGGTGTAGCTGACCGCCGCGTTGAGCGCGATCTTGCCCGCGTCCACGCCCAGCCCCAGCGAGTCGAGCCCGAACCGCCAGTCGAACTGCACGTCGATGCCGCGCACCTTGAACGTGCCGAGGTTGAGCAGCGGCTGGAGCGGGTTGATCGGCACGCCGCTCGCGGTGTTGCGGGTGATGAGCGAGCAATAATAGTTGGTCGTGCTGTAATTCGGGTTGTTGCCGCCCGAATTGAAGCAGAACTGGAACGCCTGCGCGATCGACAGCGGGCCGACCGCATCGCCGATCTTGATCTGGTAGGCATCGACCGACAGCGACATGTTCTTGAACATCGCGGTCTCGATCGGCGACTGGATGACGCCGCCGATCGAATAGGTATCGGCGGTCTCCTCCTGCAATTCCGGATTGCCGCCGGTCAGCGCGAAGACCTGCGCGGTGCCCAGCTGATAGCTGTCGATGATCCCGGTCGGCACGCCCTGCGCCAGGCAGAGCGCGCGGACCTGTGTGGCGGCGCTGCCGCGACGATAGGAGGAGCGGGTGTCGCACGGATCGCCGTTGGTCGTGGTCGCCGACGCGGTGCCGATCGCGACCGAGCCGGTGGAGACGGGGGCGAACAGCTCGCCGACGCTGGGGGTGCGGATCGCGCGGTTGTAGCCGCCGCGCAGGCGCAACCCCTCGAACACCGTCCACGACGCATCCGCCTTGTAGGTGTGGACGCCGCCGACCGTGTTGTAGTGCGAATAGCGATAGCCGAGATCGAGATCGAACTGCTGGATCAGCGGGATATCGTGGAGCAGCGGCACGAGCAGTTCCGCATAGACCTCGCCCGTGTCGACCGAGCCGCTGGCGGGGCGCAGCACGCTGTAGCCGAGGATGTCGCTGGTGCCGTCGGGCTGCGCCAGCGCCGCGTCGGGCGTGAATCCGTAGCCGTTGAAGCGGTAGTCGGCACCCGCCGCGAACCGCACCTCGCCCGCCGGCAGACCGAACAGCCCGCCCTGCACGTTACCCTCGACCGTCCGCTGCTTCAGTTCGTTGGAATTGACGGTGCGGCGCGAGATGTAATCGATGCACGCCTGCGACGGCGTGACGTTGCCGAACGGATTGAAGCCGCCCGCGCACAGATCGGCGCCGCCGGTCGGGCTGTTGAGCAGCCGCGCGGTGGCGCTGGCGCTGGCGCCGCCGGTCTGTGCGTTGACGAACTTCGCCTTGCTGACGCTGCCGTACAGGTCCCACGTCCAGTCCCTGATCCCGACCTTGCCCGACAGGCCGGTGGTGATCTGATAGACGTCGTAATCATAGGACTGATAGCGGGGCCCCAGGATGTTCAGCGCCTTGTAGAAGGTGAACGCCCCGCCCGGCGTCGGCCGCGAGGCGAGCACCTGACGGAAGGCGGCGGGGATGAACGGGTTGGTCACCGGCACGGTCAGGCCATAGACGTTCGACGCGAGCGTCGGGTTGGTGATGCCGAGCGAGGTGTAGCTGGTATAGCCGAATTGCACGAACGCCTTGATCGTGTCCGTCACGTCGTAATCGATCTTGCCGAACACGTTGTAGCGGCTGAGATTGGCTTGCAGCGAACTGCCGTTGAAGCCGAAATTGACCTGCTGGCTGTTGGTGCCGCTGTTGACGATATACGCCTCGTCGGTCTGCGGATCGCGGAAGTTGAGCACCGGCACGCCGACCGCGGAGAACAATGTCTGGTCGGTGTTGAAGCCGATCTGGCCGGTATAGCGCCCCGCCGCGTTGCCCGGCAGCGCCGCCGTGCCGTACTGTCCCTGGAAGATCGAATTGACGACCGCCAGCGACGGCAGGTTCGCACCGAACAGCACGGTGCCCTGCGGGATGGTCGACAGGCCCGGCGTGGTCTGGCGCGCGGTGTAATAGGACCGCTCGTTCTGGAGCGCGCGCTGACGCTTGGTGTAATCGACCGAGATCACCGCATGGCCGCGCCCCTCGTCGAACGCGCCGCCGACCGTACCGGTCAGGCGATAGCTGTTGCCGTCGCCATAATCGCTGACCCCGGTCTGGCCGCCGATCTCCAGCCCCTTGAAGTTGCGGCGCAGACGGAAATTGACGACGCCCGCGGTCGCATCCGAGCCATAGGTGGTCGACGCGCCGCCGGTGATGACCTCGATATTCTCGATCAGCGCATCGGGGATGATGTTGAGATCGACCGAGCCGTCGGGGTTGGACGGCTGGATACGCCGCCCGTCGAGCAGCAGCAGCGTGCGCTTCGACCCCAGCCCCCGCAGCGAGGCATAGGCCTGTCCGCCGTTCAGCCCGGTCGAGGTGCTGCCGCCGTTCGCCGCGCCGAACGCGCCGGCGAATTGCGGCATCTGGGTCAGCGCGCTTTCCACGGTGACGCGGCCGGTGTTCTGGATCGTGTCCTGCGACAACGAGACGATCGGGCTGTTCGCGGCATAATCCTGCCGCGCGATCCGCGATCCGGTGATGAGGATTTCGTCGGCGGGCGGCGGTGCGGTTTCGGTCTGCGCCTCCGCGATCGCCTCGGCAGCGGCGGGGGTGGGGTTTTCGGGTGTCGGCACGCCGATCTGCGCGGCGGCGTGGCTCGCGGTCAGCGCCAGCGTGGCGCAACCCGTGGCGAGCAGGGAACGGATGAGAATGCGTCGTACCATGATGTCAGCCCCCGATGGTGGCCGCTTCGTCGAGCGGCTTCATGGGGGGAGACGCGGGCGGTGGGCGCTACCTCACTCCACCGACAAGAAAAAGTTCCGGGGGGATGCTTTTTCTGACGGCACCCGGGACAGGAGACATCCAGCCTCCCCGGCGGAGGCCGGGGTCCAGTTGGGTGAACGACTGTGGTAACTCACGACGGCCTTCCCAACTGGACCCCGGCCTTTGCCGGGGAGGCGCTGGAGGATGGTGACGCGAAACCTGTCCTGCCGTCATGGCGAGCGTAGCGACGCAATGACGGATAGGCGACGGATCGGCGGGTTCACGTCCTCCTGCTTCAGCCGCCTGCCGTCAGCGCGTCGCCGCGACGGCGGGGCCGTAGAGCAGGCCGTTGAACAGCAGCTTGAACGTCGCATAGGGCTGGGCGCGCTGCGTGACCTCCGGTCCCATCGCGAACAGCTTGCCGCGACCGAGATCGAGGTCGGCGACCGCGATCGTGCCCTGCAGTTTCTCCTGCCCGACCGCCCAGCCGCTGCGCAGCGGCCGGGGGTTGTCGAACCAGGCGACGCGGGCGCCCGCCCCGTCCGCCAGCCGGAAGGGCTGGCTGTCGTCGAAGAACATGTCGACCGTCGCGGTCATGCCGTAACCCAGCGGCTGGCGCGGATCGACGCTGGCCTGCACGATCGCGCCGGGGATGTAGAAGGTCTTGTTGTCGAGCGCCGCGAGCGTGCCGTCCGCCTTCCTCGTCACCAGCGCGGGTTGCAGCGATGGCGCGAGCAGGCTGGCCAGCCGGTTGGCGCTGCCCACGGTCAGCACGGTGCCGCCGCCTTCCGCGAACGCCTTCACCGCCGGCAGGGTGGTGTCGGTCGTCACCTCGCCCAGCCAGCCGCGATAGGCGGCCGGAATCGCCGCCGGCTTGGGCAGGTCGAACCGGTAGCCGCCGGGATAGGGGCCGCCGCGCACGGTCGGCACGGTGCCGTCGGCGAACAGCAGCGCATCGTATTTCGCGTTGAGATTGCCCGCGTCCAGTTCCTGCGGATAGACGACGGTGAACGGGAATTCGAACTGTTCGAGCAGGAAGCGCGTCCACCCCGCCGGCATCACGCCGCCATAGCGATCGACCAGCCCGATCCGCACCGGCTTCAGCGCCAGCGTCGCGGTGGGCGCGCGGCCTTGCGCATAGGCGTCGATCCCCAGTTCGGCGACGCCCTTGGCCAGCACGGCTTGCGCGGCGGCGGACGCAGGTATCCAGATCGCGCCGGGCGCCAGCGTGCGGCCGCCCGCCTTCGTCTCCGCCTTCACCCATGCCACCGGCACCCCGGCCTTCAGCAGGCGGTTGGTGAGGATGAAGCCGTTGTTGGTCTCGTGCCCGACCAGCCAGCCGGCGCGGCCCGACCCGGCGATCCGGCCCGGCGGCGGTGCGATCAGGTCCGCCACCCGTTCGGTCGGCGCGGTGAAGCCATCCAGCACGCGGTCGAACCCGACCCCCATCTGATACGCCAGCGTATAGCCGGTGATATCGTAGGGCGCCTTGGGCGGGCCGCCGGGATATTCCAGATCATGCGGGTGATCCTGCGGCTCGAACATGTCGAGCACGTGCGGGCGATACGCCTGGCCGGTCTTCACGACATAGGAGCCCGCCGGATAGCGTTTGCCCGCCACGGTAAACGCCGTCGTCGCGCGATCGACATCGACGCCGTTCTTGATGAGGGTGTTGAGGAACGCGATCGTCGTCGGCAGATCGCGCTGGTCGGCGGACAGGATATAGCCGCGCGGGTCGCGCTTCGCCGGGTCCTGCAACACCGTTTTGTAGAGGTCGGGGGCGACCATGCCTTCGCGGGCGCGGCTGTTGGAGCCGACAAAGCCCTCGTCCGCCTTCTTCGCCTTGCCGGCTTCCTTCAGCGCGTCCACCTCGGCCGGGGTGGTGGTCCAGCTGTCGCGGTTGCCGCGGCGGATCGCCTGATCGCCCATCCGCCAGATGTTCAGCAGCAGGCGCTCACGATTGCGCGCGGCGTAATCCATCACCGCGCGGTCGAGCGACCATTGATATTCCAGGCTGTCGCGCAAATGCCATTCGCGCGGGGAGATCGGCAGCGGTTCGTCGCTGCGCGCCAGTTGCGTGTCGGCGATCAGCGGGATCTTCTCCGGCGTCGGGCCGCCGATGATCTCGGTCAGCAGGCCGATCGAGTTGTGGAAATAGGCGATCGAGCGGACCATGCCGTTGTGCCAGGTCGAATAGGGCGCGGCGCTGCGCATCCCCGCCCCCGCCTTCTCCTCGGACACCAGCCGGCTGTGCATCGCCGCGCCGACCTCCTGCAATTCGGTCATCACGATCGGATTGTAGTTGTAGTTGAACGGGTCGCGGAACGGCGGCACGAACACGACCATGCCGGCGGGGCCGGTCTGATGCTGGTTGAACACGATCTGCGGAAACCATTCGCGAAACAGCACGCGGTTGATCGCCGCCGTCTCCGGCATCTGCGCCATGAAGCTGTCGCGGTTGTTATCGTGGCCGACATATTTCTGATACAGGCGCGGGATGGTGCGGAATTCGCGGTCCTTGGGGTCCTTGTTGCGCATGTACCAGTCGGCGACCAGTTGCAGGCCATCGGGATTGTCGTGCGCGAACAGCACGATCGTCTCGTCCAATATCCGCATCGTTTCCGCATCGGTGCCGGTCAGCATCCGGTAGAGGACGTGGATCTGGCTCTGCGTCGTCACCGTCTCGGTCGCGTGCAGGCCGGCATCGATCCAGACCACCGCCTTGCCCTCCGCCGCCAGCGCCTTCGCCTGCGCCTCGGTCACGCCGTCCGCCTTGGCGAGGCGGCGGGCGATGTCACGGTAGCGGTCGAGCCTGGCGAGATTGGCGGGGGTGGAGACGATCGCCATCCACATCGTCCGCCCTTCGGCCGACTTGCCGATATCGACCAGCTTCATCCGGTCCGACTGCGACGCCAGCTGCTTCAGATACGCTTCATAGGCGTCGTAATTGGCGAGATAGTAATCGCTGCCCGGTTCGGTCGGGAAGCCTTGCGAGGGCGCGGTCACGCCCGCCACCGGCGGGGTGATGACCTGCGCCGGCAACGCGCCCGCGGTCGCCAGCATCGCCGTGCCCGTCAAGAAACCGATCGTCTTCATCTCGCCATCCCCCATCATCCGTACCGGACATCGCGCCCCTGTGTGCAATGACGCGGGGGATGCGCGCAACCGCACGTCATCCCTCGAAATTATTCCGCCGGCAGCAGATCGAACGCCACCGTCAGCCGCGCCGCATCGCCCGCGAACGGTTCGGTGCCGTGCCACAGCCAGGACGGGAACAGCACCAGTTGCCCCGGCCGGGGCCGGATGTGGCGAAGGGGCCCAAGCGTCGGCCGGGTCGGCACGCCGGGGCGACCCAGCGCCAGCCACCCCGCCGGCTCGCTCGCCACCGCATCGGGCAGATCGACATAGAAGGCGGAGGACAGCCAGCCGCGCGGATGGACATGGTCGCTGTGGAAGCCGCCGGGCGTCAGCCGCACCGACCATGCCCCGGCGAAGCGGTAACCGCCGGAGATGCGCCGCCGCACCGGATCGTCGCCCGCCCCCAGCGCGGCGAGATGCGCGGCGATCGGCGCGTCGAGCGCGGCGAACAGCGCGCGCAGCACCGGCACGTCGAGCCGGGCGAGATCCTCCTGCGTCTGGCTGCCGTGGCGGACCGACTGTTCCAGCGGATGCGTGCGCCAGCGGTGCCGCGCCGCCAGATCGGCGGCGAGATCGGCGAGGAAGGCAGACAGGTCCGGCCAGCCCGGCGGGGTCGGGATCGTCGCGGCGGACACCAGGGCGGGGTCCTCGCACCAGGCGGCATGGCGCGGATCGCCGGTCAGCCGCCACGCGGTGCAGGCCAGCGCGATCGCGCCCTGATCGTCGGGTATGGCCGCGATCAGCCGCTCGGCCAGCGCCGCCGCCTCTCCCGCGCGGCCGGTGTGGAGCAGCGCCTCGACCGCCGCCTTCGCCGCCTCGGCCGATCCCGGCGCCAGCGACAGCGCGGCGGTGGCATGGGCCAGTTGCGCGGGCGCATCCCCCTGCCGCCCGCAGGTCGCCGCCGCCATCAGCCGCAGCGCCGGATCGCCGGGTCGCGCCGCCACCGCCCGCGCTAGCAGCGTCGCGGCGGCGGCCCCCTCCCCCGCCTCGGTCAGGACGGTGGCGTGGACGCGGATCAGGTCCGTCGTCGCAGGCGCCGTGGTGATCGCGGCCAGCGCGTGGCGCATGTCGGCGGTGCGCATCCAGCGCAGTTGCGCCAGATCGCGGTGCGCGACCGCATAATCCGGCCGTCGCGCGATCGCGGTCGCCAGCGCCGCCTCCGCCTCGTCGAGCCGGGCGAGCCCCTGCAACGCGCGGCCGCGCACCAGCCATGTCTCCGCCGCATCGCCGCCCTTGGCCAGCGCCCGCGCGGTCGCCGCCTCCGCCCCGGCGAAATCCCCCAGATCGCCGAGGACGGAGGCGAGGTTGTGTTCCGCCACCGCGCTGTCCGGACGCGCCGCCACCCCGGCCCGCGCCCGTGCCAGACGTTCCTGATCGGCCGCCGTCGCCGTTTCCGTCCCTTGCCGCATCGATCCCCGCCCGATAGCCCCTGCGCCATGGATAGCCCGGCACAGCGCGACCGCAACCGTCCGGGTGGGGCGCCGCGTGGCCGGCTGGTGATCGCGCTGCTGGCGGTGATCCTGCTCGGCTGGATGACCGGGCGGCTGATCCAGCGCGCCGCGCCGATCGGGCGCGATGTCGGCGGCGATCCGGCGGCGCAGGCGATCCTGCGCGACCGTGACGCGCCGATGCAGGACGTGCCGGGGGCGACGCTGACGATGGTGGTCTTCACCGATTACCAATGCCCCGCCTGCCGCGCCGCGCACCCCGCGATGACCGCCGCCGTCGCCGCCGACGGGCATGTTCGCGTCGTCTGGCGCGACTGGCCGATCTTCGGCCCCCGGTCCGAACGGGCGGCGCGGGTGGCGATCGCGACGGCGCGGCAGGGCCTCTATCCCGCCGTCCACGATGCGCTGATGACCGGGGCGGTGCCCGTGGACGATGCGGTGCTGCGCGCGGCGGTGGCGCGGGCGGGCGGCGACTGGGCGCGGGTGACCGCCGACCTGCGCGACCATGACGGCGCGATCACCGCGCAGCTGATCCGCAATCAGGCGGATGCCCGCCGGCTGGGCCTGCCGGGCACCCCCGGCTATCTGATCGGCCCGGTGCTGGTGACGGGTGCGATCGACACGGCGACGTTTCGCGCGGCGTTCGCTGAGGCACGGGGGTGAGAGAAATTGGAAGAAGAATTTGGTTCGCGCAGAGGCGCGGAGGACGCAGAGGTGTTCCGCTCCAAGTCCAATCGGAAGACCGATCAGCAGCCGACATGATCGCTCGGGTCGTGGAGGGACAGATCGGTTGCCTCGAATGGGACCCTCCGCGTCCTCTGCGCCTCTGCGCGAACCCAATCTCCTTCACGGCATTTCAGGGATCACGGCTTATCCGGTACGGTGAAATCCAGTTTTTCGCCGGCCACGTACCGGTCCCAGTCAGCGCGGTTGCGGATGTCGCCGACACCGCGACTCCATGCCGCGCCGGTGTAGTAGACGAAGGGCTTGCCGGGCATCACGCGCAGGATGACCAGATGATTGTCGGCATCGTCGCGGATGTCGGCGATCATCGCCGGATCGACGCGGATCGCGATCCCCATCGCGCCGTGCCCCGGATCGTCCGGCCCCCAGAACGACAGCAGCCCGCGCGCCCGGTCGACGGTCAGCTTGCCGCCATCGCCGGTCGCGCGCTTGCCGATGCCGATCCCGACCATCAGCGGTTCCGGCCGGTCCGACCGCAGCGTCGACACCTGCCGCGTGAACGCGGTGCCGAGCGGCAGGGTGAAGCGTCGCGTCTCCCACACCTTGCGGCCGACATCGATCGGCCATGGCGCGTAATCCACCTCGAAATCGGCGGCGTCGGGGCCGTTCCTCAGGATGCGGTGCGCGGTGAAGTTGCGCGAGGTCCACAGCTTGTTGTCGTGCCAGATGCCGAGGCCCCCGGCCCCGCGTGCGCTGCCGACATTGTAGAAATCCAGCCCTTCGCCGTGAAAGGCATGCTGGTCGCCGGTGCGCAGCTGCCGGTCCATGAACGGCCACGCCACGTTCTTGCCCCATGCATCGAGACCCGACCCCGATGGAGGCTCGGCCGCCTCCAGCGCGTGGCCGTAGATGCGGTGGGCGGTGCGATCATTCTCCCACAACAGGTCGTCGTAGCGGTAATCGGCGAGCATCACCGTCGCGCGCGGCGTGCGCGCGGCCCCGGTGGGCGCGGGCAGCGTCTTCGTCGCCGGTGCCTGCTGCTGCTGCTGCCGGGCCATCGCGCCCGTGGCCAGCAGGGTCAGGCCGGCGATCGCCATGCCGTGCCGCCGCCACGATCCCGTCATCGGTGCCATTGTCGCCTTTCCTCCACTCGCCGTCCGGATCGTCGTGCCGGGATCGACCTTGCCATCGAACGATGCTAGATTCATCATACAAGAGCCGCGCCGCCATACAAGGTACGCGGATCGGACGATCGGGGGAGAGCGCAAGTGGTGGAGCGGACGACATCGTTGACCGACGATCTGTTCGTGAAGCTGGAGGCGCGCATCCGGTCGGGCGCGATGCCCCCCGGCTCGCGCTTCCCGACCCAGAAGGACATCTGCGCGGCCGAAAGCGTCAGCCGCACCGTGGTGCGCGAGGCGGTGGCGCGGCTGGCGGCGCAGGGGCTGACGACGTCGCGGCAGGGATCGGGCGTGTTCGTCGCCGAAACCGCCGCCTATCGCGCGTTCCAGGTGACGCGCGACGAACTGAGCGAGCTGGCCGACGTCATCAAGCTGCTGGAGATGCGGCTGGCGGTAGAGACGGAGATGGCCGCGCTGGCCGCCGCGCGTCGGACCACCGCCGATATCGGCCTGATCCGCGAGGCGTTGCAGGAGATGGCCGATGTCAGCCACGATCCCGCCGCCGCCGCCCGGGCCGACATCGCGTTCCATCTGGCGATCGCCCGCGCGACGCAGAACGATTATTATGTGCGGCTGATCGACTTCCTCGGCCTGCGCCTCGTGCCGCCGCGCAGCCTGTATCTGGAGGGGCAGTCGGATGCGGCGCACGCCGCCTATGCCGCGCTGGTCCGCGCCGAGCATGATGCCATTCTGGAGGCGATCGTGCGGATGGACCCGGAACGCGCCCGCGCCGCCGCGCGCCGGCACATGCAGGAAAGCCTGAGCCGCCATACCGAATTGAGCGAAACCAGAAGGTTGCGCGAAAAGGCCGGTTGACGCCCCCGATATTGATATGACAACATTACGGCGATGCGGCGTCAGCCCGCCGAACGCCGACGGAGGATGCCATGCAAGGACACCGGGACCCACCGGCCATCCCGGGGGCCGCCCCGGCGGCCACGCCAGCGGCTACCCCGGCCGATACCGCCATCGCCGGCGCCGCGCGCCGGGCGGGATCGTATCGCTGGGTGATCTGCGGCCTGTTGTTCGCGGCGACCGCGATCAATTACATCGACCGCCAGATGATCGGCGTGCTGAAACCGTCGTTGCAGGCCGATCTGGGCTGGAAGGAAAGCCAGTATGCCGACATCGTCTTCTGGTTCCAGGCCGCCTATGCGATCGGGTTCCTGACGGTCGGCCGGTTCATCGACGTGGCGGGCGCGCGGGTCGGCTATGCGGTCGCCTTCACCTTCTGGACGCTGGCGCACATGGCGCACGGCTTCGTCGGCAGCATCACCCAGTTCGCGATGGTCCGCTTCGCGCTGGGGCTGGGCGAATCCGGCAATTTCCCCGCCGGGCTGAAGGTGGTGAGCGACTGGTTCCCGCAGCGCGAGCGCGCCTTCGCGGTCGGGCTGTTCAACGCGGGCGCCAATGTCGGCGCGATCGTGACACCGCTGCTCGTCCCCGCCATCGCGCTCGCCTATGGCTGGCGGATGGCGTTCATCGCGACGGGCGCGTTCAGCGTCGTCTGGCTGATCGCGTGGCTCGCCCTCTATCGCCGGCCGGAGGAGCACAAGCGCGTCTCGGCGGAGGAGCTGGCGCTGATCCGCAGCGATCCGGTGGTGCCGACCGGCGTCATCCCGTGGCGCCGGCTGTTCTCGGTGCGCGAGACCTGGGCCTATGCGATCCCCAAGTTCCTGACCGATCCGATCTGGTGGATGTTCCTGTTCTGGCTGCCCGATTTCCTCGGCAAGCGATACGGGCTGGACCTCAAGAGCTTTGGGCCGCCGCTGGTGGTGATCTACGTCATCTCCGATCTGGGCAGCGTGATCGGCGGGTGGGTATCGTCGCGGATGATGCGCGCCGGCCGTTCCGCCAACGCCGCGCGCAAGCTGACGATGCTGGGCTGCGCGTTCCTGATCCTGCCGATCGTAACGGTGCAGTATATCGACAATCTGTGGGTCGCGGTGCTGCTGATCGGGCTGGCGACCGCGGGGCATCAGGCGTTCTCCGCCAACCTGCTGACGTTGCCGTCCGACCTGTTCCCGCGCGCGGCGGTGGGATCGGTGGTCGGCATCGGCGGCACCGCCGGGGCGATCGGCGGGATGCTGATCGCCAAGTTCGTCGGTTACGTCCTCGACCTGTCGGGCAGCTACGCGCCCATCTTCGCGGTCGCAGGCGGCGCCTATTTCGTGGCGCTGGTGGCGCTGCACCTGCTCAGCCCGCGCCTGACGCCGACGCGCGCCGGGCTGGACACTTCCCTGCCGGAGACCGTGTGATGATCGTCCGTTCCCTTGCCGCGCTGGCGGCCGCGCAGTTGCTGGCCGCGCCCCTCGCCGCGCAGACCCCGCCCGCCGCGACCGCCGCGACCACCAGTCCGCAGGCCGCGATCGACGCGGCCACCGCGCTCGCCCGCTGGCAACTGGCGCGGATGACCGACACCGCCACCGTGTCGCGCGCGACCAGCGAGACGCGCAACCCGCGGGCCTGGGAACAGGGCGTGTTCTGGGCGGCGATGACCGTGCTGGCCGATGCCGGCGGCCGATACCGCGTCGGGCCGGAGATCAAGCAGGCGATCCTGGCGATGGGCCGCGCCAACCGGTGGCAACTGGGGGCCAAGCCCTATTTCGCCGACGATCACGTCATCACCCAGGCCTATCTGTGGTCCGCGCGCAACGGCGCCGGCGCGGCGGCGCTGGCCCCGGCCAAGGCGACGTTCGACCGGGTGGTGAACGATCCGGCGGTCACCACGCTCGCCTTCGTGGTGCCCCCCGCCGGTTACGGCGCGACCGAGTGCCTGACGCGGTGGTGCTGGTGCGACGCGCTGTTCATGGCGCCGCCCGCGCTGGTCGAGCTGTCGCGCCAGACCGGCGACCCCCGCTACCGCGACTTCGCCTTACGCGAATTCTGGGCGACGACCGACTTCCTGCTCGATCCGGTCGAACAGCTCTATTACCGCGACAGCCGCTTCTTCGACCGCCGCGACGACCGGCAGCGCAAGCAGTTCTGGAGCCGGGGCAATGGCTGGGTCTTCGGCGGCATGGCCCGCATCATCCCGATGCTGCCCAAGGGCAGCGCCGACCGGGTGCGGATGGAGGCGCTGTTCGTGCGCATGGCCGACAAGCTGGCCGGATTGCAGAAACCGGACGGCTATTGGGCGCCGTCGCTGCTGGCCCCCGAGAACGCGCCGCCGGAATCCAGCGGCACCGGCTTCTACACCTATGGCATGGCATGGGGGATCAAGGCGGGCCTGCTGCCCCGCGCCCGCTACGAACCCGTCGCGCGCAAGGGCTGGGCGGCGCTGACCAGCGCGATCCAGCCCGATGGCCGGCTCGGCTGGGTGCAGCAGGTGAGCGACCGCCCGGAAAAGGTCGAGGCGGGCGACACGCAATATTACGGCGTCGGCGCGTTCCTGATGGCGGCCACCGCGATCGCCGATCTGGGGCCGGCGCGCTGACCGTCCGGCGCGGCGTTTCCCGGCCGGAGCCGCCGCGTCACCGGAAGATCAGCCAGCCGATCAGCAGCATCAGCGCCATCGCGCCCCAGCCGCCGTCGGTCCGCATCAGATAGGCGGTGCCGAGCACGCCGATCCCCGCCAGCGCGCCCGCCACCACCTGTCGCGCCGCGATGCGTTCCAGCACGACGAAGCCGCCGACGATGTTGGCCGCCCCGTTCAGCGCGATCCACAGATAGGACGGGAACATCCCGATCGATCCCCATAGCGGCAGCTTGATCGTCGCGAAGCCGCGCATCGTCCTGGGAAACAGATCCGCGGCCAGGTGCAGCCCGATCCCGAAGCCCAGACCGGCCGCCACCGCCCCGGTCCGCGGATCGAGCAGCGCCACGAGCAACGGCAGGATGCTGTGGAGCAGCGCGCTGCGATGGCCCAGCCGCAACGGCGCATCCAGATCGGGCAGCCGCGTCCCCGCCGCCGTCGCCAGCACGACGGTGGCGACGATGATCCACGACCCGGTTCCCGCGGTGAACGCCAGGATCACCGCGAGGAGAAGGAACAGGGATGCCGCCATCCCCCGCCGTTAATCATCTGTACCCGTTATGTCCAACGGGGATGGATGCAAATATACGGGCAAGCCCATGGATTCGGGCCGATTCCGAAGCACACCCGCGATCGCCTGCGCGAGATGCGCCGACCCGTCATTTCGGCGCGGCGCCCCCTCGGGCGTGGGCCAGCGTGAGGTAGCGTGGCGCCAGCGGGCCGGTGCAGCGGCTGGCGCCCGGGGGCAGGCCGCCGATCCCCCGCCGGCCATTCCCGTCGATCGCCAGCGTCCAGCAAGCATCGCTTTCGAACCGGAACCGAAGCGTATCGATCGACCGCTCGACCGGGCGGAACGCACCGGTGGCATAGGGCGCGCCGATCGTGATGTGGTCCAGCACGCGATCGTCGCGGAGCAGGACGAGGTGCAACTGCTCCTCGTAAGGCGTATCCTCGTCCAGCACGAGCAGCGTGTCGGTGCCGGACACGGCATATTGCGCAAGAAGGCAGGCGGCATCGAGGACGACCGGTTCGCCCCCGCCCCCATACATGCGACGGAGGACGATGCGGGGCGTCGGCGCGTGCCGATGCTCGACGGCGTGATAGCGATCGGTCGGCGTCATCCCGGAAGGCTATGGATGCCGCATGGCCTGGTCAAACCGCACCCCGCTTCCCGTGCCCGTCATCCGGGTCTAAGCGACGGATATGTATAGCCGCCTGCGTCGATTCCTGTCGGAGGAACGGTGGGACTTCGCCCCCCATGAGGTGCCGGTCATGCCGGGATCGCCGGGGTCGCCGGACCATCCGCACCCGCGCCGGGTCGCCTATGGGCTGATCTCGGTGCTGCTCGGCCTGACCGCGGGGTTCGGCAACGCGCTGATCTCCGCCAACACCTATACGTTGCAGGGCGCGCTGGGGCTCGATCCGGCGCAGATCGCGTGGTTGCCGACGGTCTATGTGATGACCAACGTGTCGATCAACCTCATCATGATCAAGTTCCGGCAGCAGTTCGGCCTGCGCCCGTTCGCGATGATCTTCCTGTTCGTCTATGCGGTGCTGACGCTCGCGCATCTGTTCGTCCACGGTTTCGCCTCCGCGATCGCGGTGCGCGCCGCCAGCGGCATGGCGGGCGCGGCGGTATCCAGCCTCGCGCTGTATTACATGATGCAGGCGCTGCCCGCGAAATGGCGGCTGAAGGCGGTGGTGCTGGGGATCGGCGTGCCGCAATGCGCGACGCCGCTGGCGCGGCTGTTCTCGCCCGAACTGCTGTCGATGTCGCAGTGGCGGACGCTGTACCTGTTCGAACTGGGGCTGGCGCTGTGCAGCCTGGCGGCGGTCGCGTGGCTGCGCCTGCCGCCGACCAACCGGCAAAAGGCGTTCGAGCCGCTCGATTTCGTCACCTTCACGCTGTTCGCCGGCGCGACCGCGCTGTTCGCCGCGGTGCTGGGGCTGGGGCGGATCGTGTGGTGGACGCAGGCGCCGTGGATCGGCTGGGCGCTGATCGCGGCGATCCCGATGCTGGCGGCGGCGCTGCTGATCGAGCATCACCGCGTCAACCCGCTGCTCAACACCCGCTGGCTGGGCAGCGCCGACATCGTCCGCTTCACGATCGTCACGATCATGGCGCGCATCGTGCTGTCGGAACAGACGTTCGCGGCGGTCGGGCTGCTGACGGTGCTGGGCCAGAACAACGACCAGCTGGTGCCGTTCTTCTCGATCATCTTCGTCGCCTCCGTGGTCGGCGTGGTGGCGAGCGCGGTGCTGCTGAACGTGCAGAAGCTGGCGCATCCGGTGATGCTGGCGATCGGCATCGTCGCGATCGCCGCCTTCGCCGATTCCCATTCCACCAGCCTGACCCGCGCGCCGCAGCTATATGTGACGCAGGCGCTGATCGCGTTTTCGGCGACGTTCTTCCTGGGGCCGTCGCTGCTGTTCGGGATGACGCGGGCGTTGCAGGCGGGCACCGGCCACATCATCAGCTTCATCGCGCTGTTCGGGATCATCAACGGCATCGGCGGGCTGGGCGGCACCGCGCTGCTCGGCACGTACCAGACGATCCGGGAGAAGGCGAACAGCGCCGCGATCGTCGAGCAGATCAGCGCCACCGATCCGATCGTCGCGCAGCGCATCCAGGCGGGCGGCGCGGCGGTGGCGCGGGTCGTCGGCGACCCCGCGCTGCGATCGGCGGAAGGCGCGGCGATCCTGTCGCAGACCGCCACGCGCGAGGCGAACATCCTCGCCTATGCCGATGTGTTCCGGCTGGTCGCGGTGCTGGCGGCGGCGACGTTCGCCTATCTGTTTTTCCTGCTCGCACGACGGGACTGGCGCGAACGGCGGGCGAAGACCATCTCGGGGACAGCATGACCGACACGCGTATTCCCGTATCACCCGGCCCGATCACCGAGGAACGGGCGGCCGAGGCGCCCCCCGCCGCCCCGGTTGCCCCGGTTGCCCCGGCGGCGCCATCGGCCGGGCCGCCCGCCGGATCGGGCTGGCGGCCCGGCCGGCCGAGCGCGACCGCGCTGGTGGTGATCCTGCTGGTCGCGGTGGCGGGCATCCTCGCGGTGCTGGCGGCGTGGCGGCTGCCGCCGTTCGTCACGCCCTATGAATCGACCGACAACGCCTATGTCCGCGGGCGCACCACCGTCATCAGCCCGCAGGTGTCGGGATACGTCACCGCCGTGCTGGTCCGCGATTTCGCCGATGTGAAGGCGGGTGAGCCGCTGGTCCGGATCGACGACCGCATCTATCGCCAGCGGGTGGAACAGGCGCAGGCGCAGGTCGATGCGCAGGGGGCGACGCTGGCCAACGCCGCGCAGTCCGAACGCAGCCGCGAAGCCAGCCTCGCCGCGCAGGATGCCGCCGTCGCCAACGCGGCGGCGCAGCTGATGCGCGCGCAGGCGGACATGAACCGGGTCAACGACCTCGTCACCGACGGTTCGGTGTCGTTGCGCGAACGCGACCAGACGCTGGCGGCGCTGCGGCAGGCACAGGCCGGGGTGCGGCAGGCGAACGCCGCGCGCGAGATCGCCCGACAGGACGTGCGCACCGTGATCGTCGGGCGCGGCGGACAGGTGGCGGGCGTATCGGGGGCGGAAGCGGCACGGCGGCTGGCGCAGATCGACCTTGCCAACACGCTGATCCGCGCGCCGGAATCGGGACGACTGAGCGAAGTGGGCGTGCGGCTGGGCCAATATGTCACCGCCGGATCGCAACTGATGTTCCTCGTGCCCCCCGAAACCTGGGTGATCGCCAATTTCAAGGAGGCGCAGACCGCGCGGATGGCGGTGGGCCAGCCCGCCAGCTTCACCGTCGACGGCTTGGCCGATGCGCGGCTGACCGGGCGGGTCGAGCGGATCTCGCCCGCCGCCGGATCGGAGTTCGCGGTGCTGAAGGCGGATAACGCCACCGGCAATTTCACCAAGGTGCCGCAGCGGATCGCGGTGCGCATCCGGATCGATCCCGGCCAGCGGCTGATCGACCGGTTGCGGCCGGGCATGTCGGTGCAGGCGCGGGTCGACACGTCCGGGGGCCCGGGCGTCCGGTGAGATACGCTGCCGTCCTGTTGATGACCGCCGCGCTGGCGGGCTGTATCGGTCCCCGCCCCGCCCCGCCGGCGGGCGTGGCGGTGGTGCCGCCGCCGGCATGGCGCACCGCGCTCGGTCCCGGCGCGCCGATCCGCGCGGACTGGTGGAACGCGTTCGGCGATCCGGTGCTGGCCGGGCTGGTCGCCCGCGCGCTCGCCAACAGTCCCGATCTGGGCAGTGCGGCGGCGCGGGTGGAGGAGGCGCGCGCCGCCGTCCGCCTCGCCCGCGCGCAGCAGGCGCCGCTGGTCAGCGCGGGCGTACCGCTGACCGACGGGCAGACGGTCAGCCCGCTCGGCCGGCCCAGCGACGCGATCGGCGCGCAGCCGCTGGTGCAGGCCAGCTACGATCTCGACCTGTTCGGGCGGCTGCGGCAGGCGAGCGCCGCCGCCCGCGCGCAGGCGCTGGCGAGCGAGGGCGCGCGCGACACCGTGCGGCTCGCCATCGCCAGTGGCGTCGCGACGGGGTACATCACGCTGCGGTCGCTCGACCAACGGCTGCGCGTCGCGCGCGATACGCTGGCGGCGCGGGCGGAGGCGCTCAGGATCGCGCGGCGGCGCGCGACGACGGGCTATACCTCCAACCTGGAACTGCGGCAGGCGGAGGGGGAATATCACGCCGCCGAGCAACTGGTGCCGCAGGCGGAACTGCTGGTGACGCGGCAGGAGAACGCGCTGTCGGTGCTGATCGGCGACGCGCCGGGGCCGATCGCGCGCGGCCTGCCGATCGACCGGCTGCTGGCCCCCGCGATCCCCGATGGCCTGCCCGCCGACCTGCTGCGCCGCCGGCCCGACCTGTTCCAGGCGGAACAGACATTGGTCGCCACCGATCGCAGCCTGGACAGCGCGCGCGCGGCGATGCTGCCGGGGGTGTCGCTGACCGGATCGGCGGGGGTGGTGCTGTCGACCGCGCTGGCGAACCCGATCGGCGTCTTCTCGGTCGGGGGCAGCATCCTGTCGCCGATCTTCGATGCGGGCCGCCTGCGCGCGCAGGCCGATGCCGCCGCCGCCCGCCGCGATGCCGCCGCCTTCGCCTATCGCCGCACCGCGCTGACCGCGTTCCGCGAGGTCGACGACAGTCTGGCCGGGGTGCTGCGATCGGGGCAGCAGGCCATCGCGCTCGCTGCGCAGCGCGCCGCGCTGGCCGGGGCGCTGCGCAACGCGTCCAATCGCTACCGCGCGGGATATTCGTCATACATCGACCAACTCGATGCGCAACGCGGCCTGCTGACCGCCGAGCTGACGCTGATCCAGGCGCAGGCCGACCGGCTGAACGCCTATGTCACGCTGTATCAGGCGTTGGGTGGCGGCTGGTCGCGGGAGGACGTCGCCGTCACCGCGCGGTAGGCTACCGTCCGATGACACACGATTGCGGCTTGCCTAGTTCCAACTCGTAGTACATATTCCCGGATATCGGAACGAAGCCCCGAAGGGGATCGTGATGTCGACCAAGGGGGGATGACGATGAAGGGCAAGTTGTACGCCGTATTGATGGCAGGCGCGGCGATGGCGGCGGCCGCCCCGGCATCCGCACAGAGCCAGTCGACCGCGCCGGGCCTGCCCGCTACCTCGCAGACCGACCGGCCGCCGACGCCGGTGGCCGGCACCGATCCGCAGACCGATACCGCCCCGCCCGCCCAGACCGAGGCCGGCGTCGCCGCGCAGGCGGCGGGCGACGGGCCAGGCAATGGGGCGGGCGACGCCGACATCGTCGTCACCGGTATCCGCGCCAGCTACGCCAACGCGCTGCAGGCCAAGCGCAATGCGGTGGGCGTGACCGACGGCATCTCGTCGGACGGGATCGGCCGTTTCCCCGACCTGAACGTGGGTGAGGCGTTGCAGCGCGTACCCGGCGTGCAGATCAACCGCGAGGCGGAAAGCCGCGACGCGACGATCAACCTGCGCGGCCTGCCCGGCACCTATGCGCGCACCACACTGAACGGCAGCACCTTCGCGGACCCCGTGCTGGACGGGTCCAGCCCGCTCGGCGCGTTCGAATCGGACGTGTTCAGCGCGTTCCAGATCATCAAGTCGCCCTCCGCCGCCGACCAGCCGGGCGGGATCAGCGGCAATGTCGACCTCCAGATCCAGCGCGCGCTCGCCCGCAAGGACGGGGCGCTGACCGTCCGCCTGTCCGGCGCGTATGAGGAGCTGACCGAGAAGTTCAATCCGCAGGGATCGCTGTCCTATTCGAAGCATTTCCTGAACGACACGCTGGGGCTGTATGTCGTCGGCGCCTATTCGAAGCAGAATTTCCGCCGCGATTCGATCACCTTCGCGCAATATACGCCGCTGTCGCGGACGACGACGCCCGATTACGTCGCGCGTTTCGGCGGCACCGGCAGCGCCAACGTGCTGTTCCCGTCCGACATCCGCCAGTTCGTGAAGACCAACAAGGGCGACCGCTTCACCATCGCCTCCGGCGCGGAATGGGCGGCGACGGACGAGCTGACCTTCGGGCTGAACGGCCTGTACACGCGCCGCGACTATAGCGACGCCAACACCGACATCATCGATTACGACATGCGCGATGCCAATACGGTGGTGAACCCCACCGGCGAGGTCTTCACGCTGCCCGACGGCAACCGCTACATCGACCGGTACGACTATCGCAACGCGCGCGTCTTCGCCTCGACCCGCGCGGAACCGTCGAAGATCAGGTCCTACGGCCTTTATGGCGATATCGGGTACAAGAACGAGGACTGGCGGTCGCTGACCACCTTCTCCTATTCGGACGCCAGCAACTCCGTCATCCAGACGCAGTTCGATTACCGCAAGCTGCCGAGCGCGGCGGGCAACGGCACCAGCGGGTCCGCCTATTCGGGCGGCAGCAACATCGAGGATTTCCGCTTCCTGCTGAACCCCGCCGCCGCCGTCACCTTCACGCCGGGGCCCTTCGCGGTGCTCGACGCCAACCAGTTGCGCAACGCATCGGGCGACATCTTCATCGTCGCAGGCAGCGAGGGGATCGCGAAGAACCACCTCTATGCCGGGCAGAGCGACCTCGAACGCTATATCAATGCCGGGCCGCTCAAGAGCATCCAGATCGGCGCGCGGTTCGAGGCGACCGAGTTCGAATCGCAGCAATACCGCTCCACCGTGTTCGGGGTGCAGCAGCAGAACATCGCTCCCGGCCTGATCGTGCAGAGCCCGTTCGCGACCGACTTCTTCGGTGGCAAGGTGCCCGGTTACAGCACCAACTGGCAGACGCTGGATTTCGCGGCGGTCGATGCCGCGCTGAAACCGGTGACGCTGGCACCGGGGCAGTCGCTGACCGCCAACGGCTTCGTCAACAACACCGCCGATGGCGGCGTCGGCTCGCTGAACTTCAAGCTCTCCAACAATATCGCCTCGGGTTATGCGATGGCGAAGCTGGATACGATGGTGGCGGGGATCAACGTGCGCAGCAATATCGGCCTGCGCTACGAATATACCCGCCAGCAGACCGAATCGACGCAGCTGCTGCTCGGCCAGCCGGCGCGGGTCGAGCGGACCAGCGATTACGGCGAATGGCTGCCGTCGGTGCTGATCGCCGCCGACCTGACCGACAAGCTGGTGCTGCGCGGCGCCTATTACCGGTCGTTCGTGCGGCCGCAGCCACGGCAGGTGTCGCCCTCCACCGTCATCAGCGGCGGCGGCACGCTGTACAACGTCACGCTGGGCAATGTCGGCATCAAGCCGTTCAGCGCGGATTCGTTCGACGCGTCGGTCGAATTCTACAACCGGCCGGGCGGCGTGTTCTCCGCCGCCGCCTTCACCAAGCGCATCTCCGGCCTGATCGCGCCGATCACCGATCGCAGCCTGTTGTGCCCCGCCGATGGCGGCGGGTTCGGGCTGGGGCCGTTGCGCCTCGTCGGCGACAGTTGCCAGTCGACCACGCTCGTCTCGGCGGGTCAGCCGGTGCAGGTGGTCGTCGGCGGCAACATCAACTCGCCCAACCCGATCACCGTCCGGGGCGTGGAACTGTCGGTGCAGCAGAATTTCGACTGGCTGCCGGGCTTCCTGTCCGGGCTGGGCGGGCAGGTGAACTATTCGTTCACCGACGTGAAGGGCCGCGCCTCGAACGGGACGGAGGCGATCCTGCCCGGCGTGTCGAAGCACGTCGTCAACCTGATCGGCTATTACGAGACCAAGCTGTTCGGCGTGCGCGGCACCTATAACTATCGCAGCCAATACGATCTGGCGGCGGGCGGCACCTTTGCCGGCGCGGCGCGGCAGGTGAAGGCGCGCGGCCAGCTCGATGCGTCCGCCTCGCTCAACATCACCCAAAACGTCTCGCTGACCGCCGACGCGTTCAACCTGACCAACGCCAAGCGGATCGAGTTCGAGAATAACGAACGTAAACCCCGCCGTGCGGATTTCGATGGCCGCACCTATCAGATCGGCGTGCGCTTCGCGCTGTAAGGAAATCCCCATGACCCTCCGCCCCCTTCGCGCCGCGCTGCTCCTGTCGCTCGCCATTCCCGTCGCGGCGGGGGCGCAGCAACCGGCGCGGATGCCGGCGCCGACGGGGATGGCGGCAGCTACCCCCGAACTGTCGGCGATCGACCGGGTGTGGTCCGGGCACAGCGCCCGGTTCGCGCTGGCGGTGACGGCGGCGCGGATCACCGTCGCCTATTACGACGCCAACCGGCAGTTGACGGTGGCGTCACGCCCGCGCGGGCAGGCGGCGTGGGTGTATCACAAGCTGGACAGCTGGCTGGGCTGGGACAGCCACAATTACATCGCGATGGCGGTGGATGCGGACGGGCAGGTCCATGTCTCCGCCAACATGCACGGCGATCCGCTGGTCTATTACCGCACCACCGTGGCGGGCGACGTGCGTACCCTGACCCGCCAGCCGGTGATGGTCGAGGCGCGGGTGGAGGGGAAGATGACCTATCCGATCTTCCTGCGCGATGGCGCCGGTCGCCTCGTCTACAAATATCGCGACGGCAGCAGCGGCAACGGCAACGAGATCTACAACGTCTACGATCCCGCCACCAGGACGTGGCGGCATCTGTTGCAGGTGCCGCTGACCGATGGCGAGGGGCAGCGGAACGCGTATTTCATGGGGCCGGTGCTGGGGCCGGACAAGTATTTCCACATCGCCTGGGTCTGGCGCGAGACGCCGATGGCGGAGACCAACCACGACCTGTCCTATGCGCGCAGCCGCGATCTGGTGCATTGGGAGACGGCGGCGGGCAGGCCGCTGACGCTGCCGATCACGCTGAAGACCGCCGAGATCGTCGATCCGGTGCCGGTCGAGGGCGGGATGATCAACAACAACACCGTGATCGGCTTCGACCCCGCCGGCCGCGCGATGATTACGTTCCACAAGTTCGATGCCAAGGGGAACACGCAGATCTATGTCGCCCGCGCGGAGCCGAAGGGCTGGCGGATCGCGCAGGTCAGCGACTGGCAGGGGTTCCGCTGGGATTTCCGGGGCGGCGGCTCGCTGGAGAGCCGGTTGTTCGTGAAGGGGGCGGAGCCAATGGGGCAGAACCGCATCCGCGTCAGCGTGATCCGCGACGGCAAGCCGATCGATTTCCTGCTGGATGCCGCGACGCTGAAACGCGTGTCGGAGACGCCGGGCAGCCTGCTGGCGGAACGGCTGGCGGGCAGCATCGCGGTGCCGGCGGGGATGCAGATCAATACAGTCGAGGATGCAGGCGGATCGGGGATCGCGCTGGCCTGGGCCACCTTGCCGCCGCACCGCGACCTGCCGGGCGAGGATATTCCCGATCCCACCGTGCTGCGGCTGGTGATGCCGCGGTGACGGTCAGTATCGCACGCCCCCTCCCCTATCGCCGTTCGGCCTGAGCGAAGTCGAAGGCCCTGCGTCCGGCGCAGTGCTTCGACTTCGCTCAGCACGAACGGGGGGTCACCGCGCCGTCACCGCCGCCTGATCGACCGGCACCACCGGCAACCACACCCGGCTGGGCGTGGCGCCGCCGCGCTCGATCGTCACCGTCGCCTTCTTGTAGTCCGTCTTCTTCGCGAGGAAGATGTTGGGGACGTAGGTCTGCGGATTGCGGTCGTAGAGCGGGAACTGGCTCGACTGCACCTGCACCATGATCCGGTGCCCCGGCTGGAAGACGTGGTTCACCGTCGGCAGCCGGAACTTGTATTCCTGCACCTTGTTCGCCGGGATCGCCGACGGCTTGGCGAAGCTGTCGCGGTAACGGCCGCGGAAGATGTCCTGCGCGATCGCCAGCTGGTATCCGCCCATCTTCGGATCGGTCGCGTTTTCCGCCGGATAGACGTCGATCACCTTGACGATGAAGTCGCCGTCGGTGCCGGTGGTGCGCGCGAACAGATCGGCGATCGGCGCGCCCGACACGCGGACCGGCGCGGTGAGGGCCGGCGTGCTGTAGGTCATCACGTCGGTCCGCCCGTCGACGCCGCGCTGGTCGCTGACCAGCCAGTCGCCCCAGCGGCCGTCGCCGAAATTCACCGGGCGCGGCAGGTGCGGCACCGGCCTGGCGGGATCGGAGACGTAGCTGTCGCCGCCCGCCGCCACCTTGTCGAACCCCAGCCCGCCGTCCGCGCCCAGATAGATCGGCGTCAGCGGCGCGGCGCAGCCCTGCGCGCACGCCAGCGGCCATGACGTAAACCGGTCCCAATGGTTCTCGCCGGTGTTGTAGATCGCCGCCGCCGGCAGGTTGGCGGGCGCGCCGTCGCGCAGATACTGGTCGAACAGCGGCATCACCATCTGTTCGCGGAACTGCTGCGCGGTGTCGCCATTCCACTGGAACGGCCCGAGCGAGCGTCCCTCGCGGTTGATCTGGCTGTGCCGCCACGGCCCCATGACGAGGAAGTTGTTGCCCGTCTTGCCCTTGGCCTTCAGCGCCTCCCACGCGGTGATCGCGCCGTACATGTCCTCCTGATCCCACAGCCCCTGTTCCCAGATGGTGGGGACGTTGGACGGGTTGGCGGCAACCAGCTTGTCGAGCGCCTGCCCCTGCCAGAAGCCGTCATAGGCGGGGTGGCTGACCATCCGCTGCCAATAGGGCAACTGGTCGTACCCCGATTTCTGCGCCCAGGCGCCGGCCGAGCCGACCTCGCGGAAATTCTCGTAATCGTCCCAGCCGCCGGTCGGCGGCGCGGCGCCCGCGCCCTTGTACCCGGTCTGCGACCCCAGCCATGCGATGTTGGCGAGGCGGAACGCGCCGTAATGGAACCAGTCGTCGCCCATCCAGCCGTCGATCATCGGGCTTTCGGGCGCCGCCACCTTCAGCGCGGGATGCGGGTTCAGCAGCGCCATGACGACGGTGAAGCCCTCGTAGGACGACCCGATCATGCCCACCCGGCCGTTCGATTCGGGCAGGTTCGCCTTGTTCACCAGCCAGTCGATCGTGTCGTAGGCGTCGGTGACGTGATCGACCTTGGTCTGGTTCAGCGGGCCGATCACCGGGCGGGTGACGACGTAATCCCCCTCCGACCCGTATTTGCCGCGAATGTCCTGATAGACGCGGATGTAGCCGCGCTTCACGAACATCTCGTCCGCCAGCGGCAGGGTGGCGAGCATCGACGAACTGTCGCTGCGGCTGGCGCGGCCCTTGGCGTTGTAGGGGGTACGGGTCAGCACGATGGGCGCGTTGGTCGCCCCCTTCGGCACGACGATGACGGTGTACAGCTTCGTGCCGTCGCGCATCGGCACCATCATCACGCGCTTGTCGTAGTCGTTCTGGGCGCTGGGCGGCGTGAACTTGGCGGGCACGTCGCCACCGGCACCCTCGGCGCGGGCGGCGGCATCCTTGGGGGCCGGCCCCTGCTGGGCAAAGGCGGGGGCGAGGACGGGGGCGACGACCAGCGAAACGGCGGCGGCGCAGAGTAACGGCTTCATCATGCGGGCATGGCTTCCGGACGGAGACAGGATGGGCACATCGTGGCGCGCCCGCGCCGCCGGATCAACCGCCTCGTTGCGGCGCCGCCGCGCCCTGGCCCAGCCCGTGCGTCCCCGCCCAGACCATGAACAGGTCGAGCCACCGCGACGCGGGTTTGCTGTCCGGCAGCGTCAGGCTGAACCCATGGCCGCCCTCGGCGAACAGATGCGTCTCCACCGGCACCTTCGCCGCCTTCAGCGCCGCCCGGAATTCCAGCGTGTTGCCGACATCGACGGCACCATCGTCCTCGGCATGGACCAGGAAACAGGGCGGGGTTCGCGCGCCGACGTTCAGCGCGGTGGAATGGGCGCGTTCCAGCGCGGGCGACGCATCCTTGCCGATCAGCAGCGCGCGCGATCCGCCATGCGCCATCGGCAGCGTCATCGACTGCACCGCATAGATCGGCGCCGCGATCGCCGGTCGCGCGTCCAGCCGGTCGGCCGCGTCGACGGGCGCATAGGTCGGGGCCGCGAACCGCGTGGCGAGATCGCCGCACAGATGCCCGCCCGCCGAAAAGCCCAGCACCCCGACCCGTTCCGGCCGGATGCCGTAAGTGGCGGCGCGGGCGCGGATCAGCCGCATCGCCCGCTGCGCATCCGACAGCGCGACGTCCGGCCCCGCCGCCCAGCCGTCCCCCGGCAGGCGATAGAGCAGCACGAACACCGTCCACCCCTGCGCCGCCAGCCGCCGCGCGACCGCATGGCCCTCATGATCCATCGCGATCAGCGAATAACCACCGCCGGGGATCACCAGCAGCGCCGATCCGTTGGCGCGCGCCGGCCGGAACACCAGCAGCCGTGGCCGCACGATCCCCGTGACGGTGCGGTTGTGGTATCCCGGCTCGCGGCTCCGTTCCTCGACCTTCTCGACCGGCGGGGTGGCCGGCATCCCCGGCGCGGCGCCGGGCCACAGCTCGATCGTCTCCGCCGGGTCGGCGGGCGCGGCCCCGCCCCCGACCTTACCCTGCGCCAGCACCGGTGCGGCGAGACCGGCGACAAGCGTGCCGAAAATGGCGTGACGGCGATCGATCATGGCGGGGATTCCGGCGGACGGGGACAGGGAAGGCGATGATTATCGCCGATAAACCAATCCGTCACCCCGGGCCTGTCCCGGGGGCCACCGTTCCCCTTGGTCGACATCTTTTGCTTTTGCGGCACCGTGGACCCCGGGACGGGCCCGGGGTGACGGATCGCGCATGGTATCGCGCCCTGCCCTTCCCGGTTGCACGACCGGACGGGCCGTGCGAACCATGGGGAATATTCATGCCTTTCAACGCCCCCCGGAGATACTGTCTGTGAAGAAGCTGCTGCTTGCCTCCACCGTCGCGCTGGTGGCGATGGCTCCCCTTGCCGCCCGTGAAGCCCTTTCCCCTGCCGCCCCGGCGCAGACCGCAGCACCGGCCCAGACCGCGGCGCCCGCCGCCGCCACGCCCGCCCCTTACGGCAAATGGGGCATCGATCTGGCCGGCATGGACAGGAGCGTGAAGCCCGGCGACGACTGGTTCCGCTTCGTCAACGGCACTTGGGAAAAGAACACGCCGATCCCCGCCGACCGGTCGAACTACGGCACCTTCGGCGTGCTGCGCGACCTGTCCGAAGCGCGCGAGCGCACGCTGATCGAAGGATATCAGCCGACCGACGCCGCCAATCCCGATCGCGCCAAGGTCGCGATGCTCTATCGCGGCTTCATGGATCAGGCGGCGGTGGAACGCGCCGACGCGGCACCGCTGGTGCAGCGGCTGGCCCCGGTGAAGGCGGCGGCGACCAAGGACGACATCGCCCGGCTGATGGGCCGGTCGATCGGCGGGTTCGGCGGCAGCTTCTTCGGCCCCGGCGTCAGCGACGATGCCAAGCAGCCCGATCTCTATGCGCTGTACCTGCGCCAGTCGGGGCTGGGGCTGGGCGACCGCGACCTGTATGTCGATGCGAAGTTCAAGCCGCAGCTCGACCGGTATCGCCAGTATGTCGCGCAGATGCTGGGCATGGCCGGCTGGCCCGATGCGGCCGCCGCCGCCGACAAGGTGGTGGCGATGGAGACGCAGGTGGCACAGGCGCACTGGACCCGCGCGCAGAGCCGCGACCGCGACAAGACCTATAACCCGATGACGCTGGCGCAGTTGCAGGCGAGCGCACCCGGCTTCCCCTGGGCGGCGTTCTGGCAGGCGGCCGGGATCGGCGGCGCGGAACGCGCGATCGTGGGGCAGAACACCGCCTTCCCCAAGATCGCCGCCGTCTTCGCCGCGACCGATCTCGACACGCTGAAGGCGTGGCAGGCGTTCCGCGTCACCGACGATATCGCGCCGATGCTGTCGAAGCGGTTCGTCGACGCCAATTTCGAGTTCCGCTCCAAATTCCTGAACGGCCAGCCGCAGCAGCGCGACCGGTGGAAGCGCGCCGTCGCCTTCGCCGATCGCGCGATGGGCGAGGCGATCGGCCGCGATTACGTCGCGCTGTATTTCCCGCCCACGTCGAAGGCGAAGATGGACCAGCTGGTCGCCAACCTGCGCGTCGCGCTGGGCGGGCGTATCCGCAACCTGACGTGGATGGGCCCGGCGACCAAGCAGGAGGCGCTGGCGAAGCTCGCCGGCTTCTCGGTCAAGATCGGCTATCCCGACAAGTGGCGCGATTACGGCGCGTTGCAGGTGCAGCCGGGCGACGTGGTCGGCAATGCCGAACGCGCCGGCCGGTTCGAATGGGATTACCGCCGCAACCGGCTGGCCGGGCCGGTCGACCGGGGCGAATGGGGCATGACCCCGCAGACGGTGAACGCCTATTACAGCCCGGTGAAGAACGAGATCGTCTTCCCCGCCGGCATCCTGCAGGCACCCTATTTCGATCCGAACGCCGATCCGGCGGTCAATTACGGCGCGATCGGCGGCGTGATCGGGCACGAGATCAGCCACGGCTTCGACGATCAGGGCCGCAAGTCCGACGGCAAGGGCGTGCTGCGCGACTGGTGGACCGCGGAGGATGCCGCCAAGTTCGACGCGCAGGCATCCAGCCTGGGTGGCCAGTACGAGGCCTATACTTTCCCCGACCTGCCCGGCCTGCACATCAACGGCGCCGCCTCGATGGGGGAGAATATCGGCGATCTGGGCGGCGTGCTGATCGCGCTCGACGCCTATCACACCTCGTTGGGCGGCAAGCCGGCGAAGGTGATCGACGGCTATACCGGCGACCAGCGCTTCTTCCTCGGCTGGGGCCAGGCATGGCGCACGCTGACCCGGACGGAGGCGCTGCGCCAGCAACTGGTCAGCGACCCCCACTCCCCCGGCCAGATCCGCGCGGTGAACCCGCTGCGCAACGTCGACGCGTGGTACAAGGCGTTCGATATCCAGCCGGGCGCGAAACAGTATATCGCGCCGGGCGAGCGCGTGCGGATCTGGTAAGCCACGCCTACCACTCTGGCGGGGGTGAAACCGCCTCCGCCAACTTATCCCCCCCGGCGGAGGCCGGGGCCCAGTTGGGTGAAGTGCGGTAATAACGCACTACGGCCTTTCCAACTGGGCCCCGGCCTCCGCCGGGGAGGCATTTCAGGATGGGTGGGGTGACCTTCACCCACTTCCGGATACGCCGGAACGAGCCGGCGGCCCGCTCAATCGTCCCCCAGCGCCCACGCCGCCGCCGCCTGCGCGTGCAGCGTCGTCGTATCGAACAGCGGCACCGCGCTGTCGTCGTCGCCCACCAGCAGCATGATCTCGGTGCAGCCCAGCACGATCGCCGCCGCCCCGCGCGCCACCAGCCGGGCGATGATCGCCCGGTAGACCGCACGGCTGGCCGGTTCGATCCGGCCCTGCACCAGTTCGTCGTAGATGATCGCATGGGCCGCCCGCCGGTCGTCCGCGTCGGGGACGATCACGTCAAGCCCGTGCCCGGCGAGCCGTTCGGCATAGAAGGGCTGCTCCATCGTGAACGCGGTGCCGATCAGGCCCACCCGCCCGTGGCCCGCCGCACGCACCGCCCGCGCGGCGGCGTCGCCGATATGGAGCAACGGTACGCCGATCGCGCCCGCCACGTCGTCCGCCATCAGGTGCATCGTATTGGTCGCGATCAGCACGCCGTCCGCGCCGCCGCGTTCCAGCGCGCGGGCCGCGTCGATCATCTGCGCCGTCAGCGCGGGCCAGTCCCCCGCCCGCTGCCGCGCCGCGATATCCGCGAAATCGACCGACAGCATCAGGATGCGCGCGGAATGGAGCCCGCCCAGCCGGTCGCGCACCCCCCGGTTGATGAGGCGGTAATATTCCAGCGAGCTTTCCCAGCTCATGCCGCCGATGATGCCGATCGTCTTCATGGCCGCCGGGATGACGCGGCTTTATGGCGATTGCGGGGCTGACACGCGCGGCGATCACGCTATGGCGGGGGCGATGACCCGTCCCGTCCGCCTTGCCGTGTTCGATTGCGACGGTACCCTTGTCGACGGGCAGGCCAATATCGGCCGGGCGATGGACGCGGCGTTCGCGCTGTCCGGCCTGGTGCCGCCGCCCCGTGCCGAGACGCGCCGGATCGTCGGCCTCAGCCTGCCGCAGGCGATGCAGGTGCTGCGCCCCGATGCCGATCACGCGAAACTGACCGCCGATTTCAAGAGCGTCTACCAGCAACTGCGCCGTGACGGCGGGCTGGACGACGAACCGTTGTTCGACGGGGTGGCCGCGGCGATCGAGGCGCTGGTGTCGGCCGGCTGGACGCTGGGCGTCGCCACCGGCAAATCCGATCGCGGGCTGGCGCATGTGCTGGAGCGGCATGGCCTGACGGACCGGTTCGTCACGCTCCAGACCGCGGACCGGCACCCCTCGAAACCCCATCCGGCGATGCTGCGCGCGGCGATCGCGGAGGCCGGGGCGACGGCGGCGGAGACGGTGATGATCGGCGACACCAGTTTCGACATGGCGATGGCGCGCAGCGCGGGCACGCGCGCGGTGGGGGTGGCATGGGGTTACCACGCCCCCGCCGAACTGACCGATGCCGGCGCGGACACGGTCGCCACCCATGCCAGCGAACTGCCGGGCTTGCTGGGATGAACGAGTTTCCGGACGATGTCGGCGCCGACCCCGTACCCCCGCAGGTCGCGCAGCGGCGCTGGCTGGTGCTGGTCGGCATCCGCCTTGCCGGGGTGGCGGGGGCGATGCTGGGCATGGTGCTGGCCGCGCGCGCGCACGATCTGCTGCCCAAGCTGATCGGCATCGCGCTGGTTCTGTCCGCGCTGGTGGTGATCGCGGTGGTGCCCGCCAGCCTGGCGCATCGCTGGCGCAGTCCGCCCGCGCCATGAAGCGGTTCTGGGATCAGGTCGGTATCGTCGATGGCGGCATCCTGCTGGACGGCCGGCCGGTGCGGACGCCGGGTCGCCTGCCGCTGGTGCTGCCGACGTCGGCGCTCGCCACGCTGGTCGCCGACGAATGGCGCGCGGTGACGGGCGAGGTCGATCCGCACGCGATGCCTGCCACCGGCCTGGCCAATGCCGCGATCGAGCGGATCGCCCCCGATCCGCGCGCCTTCGCCGCCGGACTGGCGAAATATGGCGAGACCGACCTGCTCTGCTACCGTGCCGATACGCCCGCGCCGCTGGTCGAACGGCAGGTGGCGGCGTGGGACCCGCCCCTGAACTGGGCGCGACAGCGCTATGACGTGCGGATCGAAACCACCGCCGGCATCGTCCACCGGCCGCAACCGCCCGCGACGATCGCCCGGCTGGGTGAGGCGATCGGGGCGAAGGTCGCCTGGACGCTCGCCGCCCTGTCGCCGATCGTGACGATCACCGGATCGCTGGTGCTGGGGCTGGCACTGGCGGAGGGCGCGATGACGCCCGACGCGGTGTGGGCGGCGGCGCGGGTCGACGACGACTGGCAGGCGGAGCAATGGGGCGAGGATGCGCTGGCGACCGCCACCACCGCCGCGCATCGCCGCGATTTCGACGCGGCGGCGCGGTTTCTGGCGGCGGTCGGGTAGGGCGGCACGACGGCCCCCCGCGTCGTCATTGCGAGCGTAGCGAAGCAATCCAGCGCGTCACGTGCGGGGCGCTGGATTGCTTCGCTTCGCTCGCAATGACGGACTGAAGGGTGTTGGCTTAGTTACCGGCGGGATCACCGCGTCAGGCGGCGGATGAACCCGATCAGGCCGGTCTGGCGCGAGCGCTTCAGCCGTTCGGCGGCGAGGATCGTCTTCACGCCCTGGAAGCACGCCTCGACATCGTCGTTGACGAGGACATAGTCATATCCGTCCCAGTGGCTGACTTCGTTGGCCGCCCGCGCCATCCGCGCGTCGATCACCGCCGCCGAGTCGGTCGCGCGCTTTTCCAGACGGTCACGCAATTCGGGCATCGAGGGGGGGAAGATGAACACGCGCACCACGTCGCCGCCCGCGATCTGGAACAGCTGTTGCGCGCCCTGCCAGTCGATGTCGAACAGCACGTCCTTGCCGGCATCCAGCAACGCCTCCACCTGCGCCCGCGGCGTGCCGTAGCGATGGTCGAAGACGTGCGCCCATTCGAGGAATTCGTCGTTCGCCGCCATCCGGCGGAATTCTTCGAGATCGACGAAGTGATAGTCCCGCCCGTCCTCCTCGCCCTTGCGGATCGCGCGGGTGGTGGCGGACACGGACATCTCCAGTCCGGCATCGTCGGCAAGCAGCTTGCGCGCGATGGTGGATTTGCCGGCCCCCGACGGGGACGAGAGCACGAACAACATGCCCCGCCGCTTGAGGCCGTGTGCATCGTCAGGGAAATGGTGCGCCATGTGCGCCTTTGGCCGGGCGCGGGGGCGGGCGTCAAGCCGCCAGCCACCTGCCCGGCCGATCCGCGATCAGAACGTCGGCGGCACCGAGCGGCCGGCACGACGCCGGTCATAGGCCTTCTTCGCGACATAACCGCCGCCGAGCAACATGCCGAGCGGCCCCATCCGGCGCAGCCCGCCGCCGACCAGCGCACCCATCGCCGCACCCTTCAATCCGCCGCGGCCGTCGCGACGATCCATCTCGCGGCCCACCAGGGCGCCGATAATCTTGCCGATCATTTCACATCTCCAAAAACGGTGTCTTTCAGCTCGCCCGCCCCGCGCAGGACGGCCCAGCCGACGGCATAGGTGATCGCCATCGGCACCACGACCTTCAGCACATTGGCGACGATCGCGCCCTTCAGCGCGCCGTCCCAGCTGGCATCGTCGTCACCACCCATGCTGTCGATTACGCCACCCACCAGCGCGCCGATTGTCGTTGCACCCACGGTCCGATCTCCTTCGTGCCATGCATAGCGCGGGACGGACGATCCGGTTCCGTCCCGGCCCCATCAGCGCCCGATCATCCCCTCCGGCCGGACGACGCGATCGAACGTCTCGGGGTCGACCAGCCCCAGTTGCACGCCCGCCTGTTTCAGCGTCAGCCGTTCGGCATGGGCGTGCTTGGCGATCTTCGCGGCATTGTCGTAGCCGATCTCCGGCGCCAGCGCGGTGACCAGCATCAGCGACCGGTCGACCAGGTCGCCGATCCGCTCGCGGTCCGCGGTCATGCCGGTGACGGTCCGTTCCGCGAAGCTGGTCATGCCGGTGGCGAGCAGGTCGATCGAGCGCAGCACGTTGGCGCCGATCAATGGCTTGAACACGTTCAGTTCCAGATGCCCCTGCATCCCGCCCATCGTGACCGCGACGTTGTTGCCCATCACCTGTGCCGCCACCATCGTCAGCATCTCGCACTGGGTAGGGTTCACCTTGCCGGGCATGATCGAGCTGCCGGGTTCGTTGGCGGGCAGTTCCAGTTCGCCCAGCCCCGATCGCGGCCCGCTGCCGAGCAGGCGGATGTCGTTGGCGATCTTGGTCAGCGCCACCGCCAGCACGTTGAGCGTGCCGTGCAGGTCGACCAGGCCATCGTTGCTCGCCAGCGCCTCGAACTTGTTGGCGGCGCTTTCGAAGGGCAGGCCGGTCAGCGCGGCGATCTCCGCCGCCACCGCTTCGCCGAACCCGGCGGGGGCGTTCAGCCCGGTGCCGACCGCGGTGCCCCCTTGCGCCAGCGGCATGATGTTGCGCGCCAGCGTGCCCTCGATCCGGGCGCGGGCGTTGGCGATCTGCGCGGCATAGCCGGAGAATTCCTGCCCCAGCGTCAGCGGCGTCGCATCCTGCAGATGGGTGCGGCCGATCTTGACGATATCGTCCCATTCGCGCGCCTTGGCATCCAGCGCGGCATGGAGCGTATCGAGCGCGGGATAGAGCGTGTTCGTCACCGCGATCGCGGCGGCGACATGCAGCGCGGTGGGGAAACTGTCGTTGGACGATTGGCCGCGATTGACGTCGTCATTGGGGTGGATCGGCGTCTTGCCGCCGCGCGTGCCGGCCAGCACCTCGTTGGCGCGACCGGCGATCACCTCGTTCACGTTCATGTTGGACTGGGTGCCGCTGCCCGTCTGCCAGATGACGAGGGGGAACTGGTCGTCCAGCCGGCCGTCGACGATCTCCGCCGCCGCCGATTCGATCGCGTCCGCCTTGCCCCCGTCCAGCCCGTGCGCGCGATTGGCGCGGGCGCAGGCGCGCTTCACGATCGCCAGCGCCTGGACGATGCCGATCGGCATCCGCTCCCGCGCGCCGAACGGGAAGTTTTCGAGACTACGCTCGGTCTGCGCGCCCCAATAGGCGGTGGCGGGAACCTCGATCGGGCCGATCGAATCGGTTTCGGTGCGGGTGTCGGTCATGCCCGCATCAACCCCGAACCCCGGTCAGTCGATCCGTTTGCGCAGGAAGAACCGCGCCTCGCCGGGCGGGAAATCGTCGATTTGCCCGATCACATCGTACCCCAGCTTTTCGTAGAAGCCGCGCGCCTGGAAGCTGAACGTGTCGAGCCAGAGGCCGATGCACCCCAGCCGCCGCGCCTCGTCCTCGGCGGCGAGCATCAGCGCGCGGCCCCGCCCCTGCCCCTTCATCGCCGGGGGCACCGCGAGATACTGGACGAACAGCCAGCGAAAGCCGGTCAGGCCCCATAATCCACCGACGACCGCGCCAGTGTCGTCGCGCAGGACGATCGCGACGGTGTGCCGCTCGGTCGGGCCGACCATCGATTCGTTATGGGCAACCAAGGGCGCGAGGATCGCGTCGCGGATCGCATCGGTCGGGCCGGATATGATCTCGGGAATGGTCACGGCCGCATTGCTTCGCGACGCGGCGCGCCCCGGCTCATTTCTTCCGCTTGAAATCCACGCTGACGACGTTCGATCCGTCCTCGACCGGCTGCGCGATCGGACCGTCGTTCTCGGCGTCGTGCACCTCGGCGGCGGCGTCCGGATCCTCCTGCGCCTGGAAGCGCAGTTCGAAATTGACCGCCGGATCGTGGAAACCGGTGATCGCCGAATAGGGGATGACCAGCTTCGACGGCACCTGATTGAAGCTGAGGCCGACCGAGAACCGCTCGTCGTCCACGGTCAGGTCCCAGTAGCGGTTCTGCATGACGATCGTCATCTCGTCCGGAAACCGCTCGATCAGGCGGCGCGGGATGTCGACGCCGGGGGCCTGCGTCTTGAAAGTGATATAGAAATGATGCTCGCCGGGCAGGCCGCCCGCCTCCGCGACCGACCCCAGCACGCGGCCGACCACGGCACGCAGGGCTTCCTGGACGATCTCGTCATACGGGATCAGGCTATCGGGCAGACCGTCGCTCATGCAGCCTTGGGTAGGCCCCCGTTACCCCCAGCGTCAAGATTGCATGGCGGGCCATGCACGTTATGGGGTGGATATGCGCACCGCCACCATCACCCGCGACACCAGCGAGACCAAGATCGCCGTCACCGTCGATCTCGACGGCACCGGCCAATATGATATCGAGACCGGCGTCGGCTTCTTCGACCATATGCTGGAACAGCTGTCGCGCCATTCGCTGATCGACCTGCACGTCCGCACCAAGGGCGACCTGCATATCGACCAGCACCACACCGTCGAGGATACCGGCATCGCGATCGGCGAGGCGGTGGCCAAGGCGCTGGGCGACAAGCGCGGCATCCACCGTTACGGCGACGCGCTGTCGCCGATGGACGAGACGCTGACCCGCGTCGCGCTCGACATCTCCGGCCGGCCCTGGCTGGTGTGGAAGACCGAGTTCAGCCAGAAACGGCTGGGCGAGATGGATACCGAGATGTTCCAGCACTGGTTCCACAGCTTCGCACAGGCGGCGGGCATCACCCTGCACGTCGAGACGCTGCACGGCGAGAACAACCACCACATCGCCGAAAGCGCGTTCAAGGGCCTGGCCCGCGCGCTGCGCAAGGCGATCGAGATCGATCCGCGAAAAGGGGATGCGATCCCCTCGACCAAGGGCACGTTAGGAGCCGCAGCATGATCGTCGTCATCCTGAATTACGTCGTACCCGTCGAATCGATCGACGCGCATCGCCCCGCGCACCTGGCGTGGCTGCACGAGGGCGTCGCGGCGGGGATGCTGCTGTGCGCGGGGCGGCAGGTGCCGCTGACCGGCGGCATGTTCCTGTGCAAGGGCGAGCGTGCGGATGTCGAGGCATGGGCGGCGACCGATCCGTTCGCGGTCCACGGCCTCGCCGAATACCGGTTCATCGAGGTCGCGCCCTCGGTGGTCGCACCGGGGCTGGACCTGCTGAAGGGATGACGCTGGCGCTGATCGATTACGGCGCGGGCAATCTCCATTCGGTCGAGAACGCGCTGCGCGCGGCGGGCTGCACCGACCTGATCGTCACCGCCGATCCCGATGCGGTCGCGCGGGCCGATCGTATCGTGCTGCCCGGCGTCGGCGCGTTCGGCGCGTGCGCGGGGGCGCTGCGCTCGATCGACGGGATGGTCGAGGCGATGTCCGCCCGCGTGCGGCAGCAGGGGACGCCCTTTCTCGGCGTGTGCGTCGGGATGCAGTTGATGGCCGATGCCGGCGAGGAGATGGGCACCCATCCCGGCCTCGGCTGGATCGCCGGCCGCGTCCGCAAGCTGGAACCCGGCACGATGGACGCGAAGGTGCCGCACATGGGCTGGAACGACGTGGTACCGGTCACGCCGCATCCGCTGGTGCGGGCGGGCGAGGCGTATTTCCTCCACAGCTATGCCTTCGATGGCGACGACGTGATCGCCGTCACCGACCATGCCGGCCCGGTCACCGCCGCGATCGGCCGCGACACGATGCTGGGGGTGCAGTTCCACCCCGAAAAGAGCCAGTCCTACGGGCTGGCACTGCTGGAAAGATTCCTGACATGGGCGCCCTGATCGTCTTCCCCGCCATCGACCTGAAGGGCGGGCAGGTCGTCCGCCTGGCGGAGGGCGATATGGACCGCGCCACCGTGTACGGCGACGATCCCGCCGCGCAGGCGATGCTATTCGCGGACGCGGGCGCGGGCCATCTCCACGTCGTCGATCTCGACGGCGCGTTCGCCGGTGCCTCGGTCAACGGCGATGCGGTGCGCGAGGTGGTCCGCCGCTTTCCCGGCCATGTCCAGCTCGGCGGCGGCATCCGCACGCGAGCGAGCGTGGAGGGCTGGTTCGACCTGGGCGTCGCACGCGTCGTGATCGGCACCGCCGCGCTGGACGATCCCGATTTCGTGCGCGGCGTCGCGCGCGACTTTCCCGGCGGCATCGTCGTCGCGGTCGATGCGAAGGACGGCATGGTCGCGACCAAGGGCTGGGCCGACGTGTCGACCACCACCGCCACCGATCTCGCCCGCCGGTTCGAGGATGCCGGCGTCGCCGCGCTGCTGTTCACCGATGTCGGCCGCGACGGCCTGCTGAGGGGCTGCAACGTCGAGGCGACGGTCGATCTGGCCCGCGCGGTGTCGATCCCGGTGATCGCGTCGGGCGGGGTCGCGGGGATCGCCGACATCCATGTGCTGGCGCTCCATGCGAAGGACGGGATCGAAGGCGTCATCACCGGCCGCGCGCTGTACGACGGGCGGCTCGATCTGGCCGCGGCATTGAACGTGGCGGCGGCGGCATGACCGTCCGCGCGCGCGTGATCCCCTGTCTCGACGTGGCGAACGGCCGCGTCGTGAAGGGCGTGAACTTCGTCGAGCTGCGCGACGCCGGCGATCCGGTGGAACAGGCGCGCGCCTATGACGCGGCCGGGGCGGACGAGCTCTGCTTCCTCGACATCACCGCCAGTCACGAGGATCGCGGCACCATCCTCGACGTGGTGCGCCGCACCGCCGCGGTCTGCTTCATGCCGCTGACGGTCGGCGGCGGGGTCCGCACCGCCGACGATGCGCGCGCGCTGCTGCTGGCGGGGGCGGACAAGGTCGCGGTCAATTCCGCCGCCGTCACCCGGCCCGAAGTGGTCGCCGATATCACCCAACGGTTCGGCAGCCAGTGCTGCGTCGCCTCGATCGATGCGCGCCGGTCCGGCCCTTCGACTGGCTCAGGACAGGTTGGGTGGGAAGTGTTCACCCATGGCGGCCGCCGCCCGACCGGGATCGATGCGGTGGCGCATGCGCTGCGCCTCGCCGATCTCGGCGCGGGCGAGTTGCTGGTCACCTCGATGGACCGCGACGGCACGCGCAGCGGCTACGACCTCGACCTGATCCGCGCGATCGCCGACCGGACGAGCGTGCCGGTCGTGGCATCGGGCGGGGTCGGCGGGCTGGACGATCTGGTCGCGGGGATCGCGGAAGGCCATGCCTCCGCCGTCCTCGCCGCCTCGATCTTCCATTTCGGCGAGGCCAGCGTCGCCGATGCCCATGCCGCGCTCGCCGCCGCCGGCATCCCCGTCCGGGCGCACTGACGGGGCGGTCCGGATCATCGGCGTTAGCGATTTCGCAAAGGTCGCGCTGCCAGAACCCCGGCCGATGTATGCGATTCGCTTCCGGCACGATCTCAACCTGCTCGACATCCGCTGGACCGGCCAGTTCACGCCGGACGCGGTCGATGCCTATGCGCGCGAACTGGTCGCCCGGTTCGTGCGGGAGGGGTTCCGCCCCGGCTATCGCCTGCGCATGGACATGACGGACAGCGCGGTGCAGCCGGTGGCGGCCGCCACGCTCATCAACCGCCGCCTCGGCGACTTCCCCCGCGCCGACCGGATCGCGATCGTCACCCGCAGCGCGATCGCGCGCTTGCAGGTCCGCCGGTTCATGACGCAGCCCTATCTGCGCATCTTCGACGATGCCGCCCTCGCGCTCGACTGGCTGACCGAGGCCGATGTGCAGGCCGCATAAGCCGGATTGACCGACCGGCGGCGAGCGGTCACCAAGCGGGCATGGACCCGCTCGACCGCCTAGCCGCCACGATCCGCGACCGCCGCGGTGCCGATCCCGGCTCCAGCTACGTCGCCAGCCTGTTCGCGAAGGGCCGGCCCAAGATCGCGCAGAAACTGGGCGAGGAGGCGGTCGAGACCGTCATCGCGGCGATGGCCCAGCCCGACAAGATCGTGTCGGAGGCCGCCGACCTGATCTTCCACCTGCTCGTCCTGCTCGCCGATGCCGATGTCACGCTCGACGACGTGCGCGCCGAACTGGCGCGACGCGAGGGCGTGTCGGGCCACACCGAAAAGGCCGCAAGGAGCGCGTGATGCCGATCGATGCCACCCTGCCCTATGACGATCAGAACATCTTCGCGAAGATCCTGCGCGGCGAGATCCCGTCGCAGCGGGTGTACGAGGACGACTGGGCGATCGCCTTCCACGACATCGCGCCGCAGGCGCCGGTGCATCTGCTGGTGATCCCGCGCGGGCCGTATGTCTCGTGGGACGATTTCAGCGAACGCGCCCCGGCGGAGGACATCGCGGGCTTCGTCCGCGCGGTGGGCCGGGTCGCGCGCGATCACGGGCTGGTCGCGCCGGGGTACCGGCTGCTCGCCAATGTCGGCGGGCATGGCGGGCAGGAGGTGGCGCACCTCCACGTCCATCTGTTCGGCGGCCAGCCGCTGGGGCCGATGCTGGCACGGTAAGGCCGGATCAAAGGGCGAATGCTCGCGCGAAGCAGAATTGCTTTCGCGCGGAGGCGCGGCGGACGCAGAGGGGTAACGTCCGATGCGATCATGTCCCGACCATGCAGCGGCCGGTTATCGACGCCGACACTGGCCGGGCACGCAACTCCTCCGCGTCCTCCGCGCCTCTGCGCGAACCATCACGTCGTCACGGTTTCGCCTGAACGTGCCTCGCTCGAACACCTCGATCGCGATTGCCAGCCATTCGCCGTTGTTCTAGCCGTAGCGGCGATGACCGACAGCGCCATGCCCCGCCCCGCCCCCTCCTTTTCCGACGGCCGGCCGCCGCGCGGGCGCAGCGGCTGGCGGCTGGTGCGCGGCGCGTGGAAACTGCTGGTCGCGGTGAAGGACGCGCTGGTGCTGATCGCGCTGCTGCTGTTCTTCGCGCTGCTGTTCGCCGCGCTCAACGCGCGGCCGGGCACGAAGGCGATCGGCGAGGGCGCGTTGCTGCTCGATCTGGACGGATCGATCGTCGAACAGCCGGCGGAGGTCGATACCCTGGCCACCCTGTCCGGCCAGTCGGTCGCCAAGCAATATCGCCTGCGCGACGTGCTGCGCGCGATCGATGCCGCGCGCACCGATGCGCGGGTGAAGGCGGTGGTGCTCGATCTCGACCGGTTCGGCGGCGCCTATCCGGCGGCGCTGGGCGAGGTGGCCGACGCGCTGGTGCGGGTGCGCCAGTCGGGCAAGCCCGTGCTGGCCTATGCCACCGCCTATACCGACGGCAGCTACCGGCTGGCGGCGGCGGCGAGCGAGGTGTGGGTCAACCCGATGGGCGGCACACTGTTCACCGGGCCGGGCGGCACGCAACTCTACTACAAGGGGCTGATCGACCGGCTCGGGGTGAACACCCATGTCTATCGCGTCGGTCGCTACAAGTCGTTCGTCGAGCCCTATACCCGCGCCGACCAGAGCCCGGATGCGCGCGCCGCGTCGCAGGCGCTGTACGGCGCGCTGCTGGAGCAATGGCGCGAGGGCGTGGCGCGGGCACGGCCCAAGGCGCAGGTCGCGCAGTTCCTCAGCCAGCCGCAACAGGCGGTGCTGGCGACCAACGGCGACATCGCGCAGGCCAATCTGCGCGCGGGGCTGGTCGACAAGCTGGGCGACCGTACCTCGTTCGGGCAGCGCGTGGCGCAGATCGCGGGCACCGAGACGGGCAAGCCGATCGGCTCGTTCCGCACCATCGGCTATGATCGCTGGGTCGCCGCCAATCCGATGTCGACCACCGGCGACGCGATCGGCGTGCTGACCGTGGCGGGCGATATCGTCGATGGCGAGGCCGGTCCCGGCACCGCCGCGGGCGACACGATCGCCAAGGCGATGCTCGACGGTCTCGCGACCAAGAACCTGAAGGCGGTCGTCGTGCGCGTCGATTCGCCGGGCGGCTCCGCCCTCGCCTCCGAACGCATCCGGCTGGCGGTGCTGGAGGCGAAGAAGCGCGGGCTGCCGATCGTGGTGTCGATGGGCGGGCTCGCCGCATCGGGCGGTTACTGGGTGTCGACCGCGGGGGACACGATCTTCGCGGAACCGGCGACGATCACCGGATCGATCGGCATCTTCGGCATCATTCCCACCTTCGAGAACACGCTGGCCAAGATCGGCGTCACCACCGACGGCGTGAAGAGCACGCCGCTGACCGGCCAGCCCGATGTCTTCGGCGGCACCACGCCGGTGATGGACGCGATCCTCCAGGCGGGGATCGAGAACGGCTATCGCCAGTTCATCGGCCGGGTGGCGGACGCACGCCGCATGACCCCGCAACGCGTCGACGAGATCGGGCAGGGCCGGGTGTGGGACGGCGGCACCGCGCGCCAGATCGGGCTGGTCGATCGGTTCGGCTCGCTCGCGGATGCGGTGGCGGAGGCGGCGAATCGCGCCAAGCTCGATCCCGCCAAGGTCCAGACCGTCTATCTGGAAAAGGCGCCCGGCTGGGCCGCGCGACTGGTGGAATCGCTGGGCAGCGGCAATGACGAGGACGGGGCCAGCCCCTCGGGCGACGTCTTCGCCCATGTCGCCGCCGACCGCCGCCTGCTGGTGGCACGCGCGATCGGCGACGTCGCCCGCCTGACCCGTGGCGGGTCGGTGCAGGCGCGCTGCCTGGAATGCGGCGCGATGGGGCCGGGCACCGCCAATGCGGCGGACGGCCGCCTGCTCGACCTGCTGATCGCGCGGCTGGGGTTCTGACGGGCGGTGATCCGGTGGACCCATCCACCGGGTTCCGGCCCGTCTATCACGCCCTACCCCACTGAACCGTCATTGCGAGGAGCGAAGCGACGCGGCAATCCACCGGCCGCGCGCGTGACGCGCTGGATTGCTTCGCTACGCTCGCCATGACGGATGGGCAGGGCTCACGTCATCATGCTCTGGTCATGACGAACAGATGCTCACGCAGCGCCCCGCCCCCGCGTCCTCAATCCGTCCAGCGATACGCGGGCAGCGCCAGTTTCCACCGGATCGCCACCGCGCGCAGGGTGAAGCCCGCCGCCGCGCCGATGATGCCGGCGGTGGTCGGGTCCATCCCCGCCATCGCCAGCGCGACGAAGCTGGCGGAGGCCAGCGCGGCGGCGGTGACATAGAGTTCGGGCCGCATCAGGATCGACGGCTCGCCCGCCAGCACGTCGCGAATGATGCCGCCGACGCACGCCGCCACCACCCCCATCACCGCCGCCGGCACCGGCGCGACCCCATATCGCATCGCCTTCGCCGCGCCGTATGCGGCATAGGCGGCCAGCCCGACCGCATCGAACCAGTCGAGCGCCGCGCTGGACCACCAGCGGCGCGGCGTCGCCCAGATCACGATCGCCACGATCAGGCACAGCCCCGCGACATGGCCGTCGCGCACCCAGAACACCGGCGCGCCGATCAGCAGGTCGCGCACCGTGCCGCCGCCGACCCCGGTAATGAGCGCGAAGAACGACAGCGTCACCAGCGTCTGCCCCCGCCGCGCCGCCGCCAGCGCCCCCGACGCGGCGAACACCGCCAGTCCGGCAAGGTCGAGCCACGGCGCGGCGGTCGGCAGGATCGGTACCGACAGGGGGGGGACGGAGGCTATCATCGCGCCCGCCCTTACCGCCGATCGTCCCGCGATGGGAACGGACTTGTCATGCCGCATGGGCCGTTCCGGTCGTTGTCTGACGTTCATGCAACCGGCGCCCGGCGACAACGTTACGCTAATGGTACGGATTTCCAGACGGGAGAGTTGTAATGCGTAAGATGTTACTGGCGCTGGGCTGCGCCGCGATGGTCGCCCCCAGCCTGATGGTCACGGTGACGACGGCGGATGCACAGCGTCGCTACCGCGACAGCGACCGCAACGGGCGCGTGTATCGCGACAATCGCGGCCGGCTGCGCTGCAAGAAGAAGGATGGCACGACCGGCGCGATCATCGGCGGCGTCGGCGGCGCCCTGCTCGGCCGCACGGTCGACACGCGCGGCGATCGCACGCTCGGCACGCTCGGCGGCGCGGCCGCGGGTGCGCTGGCGGGACGCGCGATCGATCGCGGCAGCGGGAACGACCGCTGCCGTTGATCCTTCGGGTCACGCACGACGGGAAAGGGCATCATGGGACACCCCATGGTGCCCTTTTCCGTATCCGACCCGTGTCCGGCGGGGCGGCCGGTGATCCCGGACATGAACGGCACGTAGTTTGCGGTTCACGCAACCGCGCCGCTCACCGGACCGTTTCACGTCCGTCATCAATATAGGAGCCAGTAATGCGTATCATGCTGTCGATTGCGCTCGCCGCCACGACCGTCGCCGCCCTGCCCGCCGCCGCGCAGGACACCCGCCGCGAGGCGAACCGCGAATATCGCGAGGAACTGCGCGATGCCCGCCGCGACTATCGCCGCGACGTCCGCAACGCCGATTCGCGCCGCGACGTGCGCGAGGCGCAGCGCGATTATCGCAACGACGTGCGCGATGCCCGGCAGGACCGGCGTGGCGACCTGCGCGATATCCGTCGCTATCGCGGCTATGACTATAACCGCTACGAACCCGGCCAGCGCGCCTATTATGCCGACCGCTATTACCGCGACGGCCGCTATTATCAGGAGCGGCGTCTGGGTCGCAACGACCGGGTCTATCGCGGCGGCAACGGCCGGTATTACTGCCGCCGCAACGACGGCACGACCGGGCTGATCGTGGGTGGTCTGGCGGGTGGTGCGCTGGGCAGCGTGATCGCCAATGGCCGGTCGAGCCTGCTCGGCACGCTGATCGGGGCGGGCGGCGGCGCGCTGCTCGGCCAGTCGATCGATCGCGGCAACGTGCGCTGCCGCTGAACGATCGGGGGGCGGCGACCGTGCCGCCCCCTCCCTCAGAAGAGGCCGCCGCCCAGTGACAGGCGGATGGCGAAGATCACGATCAGCACCAGGTTCAGGTTGCGCCCGCCATTGCTGGACGACAGCGCGCCGATCGCCGCCCCGACGATGCCGATCGGGATGACCAGCCAGTTCATCCAGCCCAGCAGGGGCACGAAGGCGACCAGGCCAAGCGCCAGCGTGACGAGGCCGACAAAGATCGAGACGATGTTGAGCATGGTGCGAACATGGCCGCCGCACCCGCCCCCGACAAGACGCCGGTCGTGAAACCCGCCGGATAAGCGCCGGGCGGGCCAGTGTCGATTTGCCGCACCGGCGGGGAGCGGCTACGGCGGGGCATGACTTCCCTGATCCTCGTGATGCTTGGCGGTGCGCTCGGCTCGGGCTCACGCTATCTGACCGGCCGGGCGACGCTGTCGCTGTTCGGCCCCGGCTATCCCTATGGCACGCTGGCGGTGAACCTGCTCGGCGGCCTGGCGATGGGGTTGCTGGTCGGTATACTCGCCCGTGCCGCCGCCGCGGAGCCGTGGCGGCTGTTCGTCGGCGTCGGCGTGCTGGGCGGCTACACCACCTTCTCGTCCTTCGCGCTCGATGCGGTGATGCTGGCCGAAGGCGGCGCGCCGTTCGTCGCGCTGGGGTACGTCCTCCTGTCCGTCACCGGCGCGATCGCCGCGCTGGCCGCCGGGTTGTTCATTGCACGGAGTGTCGCGGCATGAGCGATCCGAAGACCGAGCCGAAGGAAGTCCGCCAGTTCACTGTCGGTTACGACGATGACGGCATCCGGCTGGACCGCTGGTTCAAGCGGCATTTGCCCGACACCAGCTTCACCACCGTCGCCAAATGGGCGCGGACCGGCCAGTTGCGGGTCGACGGATCGCGCGCCACCCCCGGCGACCGGATCACCGCCGGCCAGCAGCTGCGCGTCCCCCCGGCCGAACCGCCCCCGCCCCCCGGTGCCAAGCCGGAGCGGGTGCGTACCCCCCTGTCGGCGGACGAGACCGCCTATGTCCGCGACATGGTGATCCACCGCGATCCGCAGGCGTTCGTCCTCAACAAGCCGCCGGGGCTGGCGACGCAGGGCGGCACGAAGACGACCGCGCATGTCGACGGCCTGCTCGACGGTCTGGTCACCGACGAGGAGGGGCGGCCCAAGCTCGTCCACCGGCTCGACAAGGATACGTCGGGCGCGCTGCTGATCGCGCGCACCTCCCGCGCGGCGGCGTTCTTCGCCAAGGCGTTTTCCAGCCGCACCGCGCGCAAGGTGTACTGGGCGCTGGTCGTCGACGTGCCCTCGATCGAGGACGGCATCGTCGACCTGCCGATCGCCAAGCAACCGGGCACCGGCGGCGAGAAGATGCATATCGACGAGGAGAACGGCCAGGCCGCCCGCACCCGTTACCGCGTGATCGAACGCGCCGGCAACCGCACCGCCTGGGTCGAGCTGCAACCCTTCACCGGCCGCACCCACCAGTTACGCGTCCACATGGCCGCGATCGGCCACCCGATCGTCGGTGACGGCAAATATGGCGGCGCGGCGGCGTTCCTCACCGGCGGGATCAGCCGCAAGATGCACCTCCACGCGCGCCGCCTGCGCGTCGACCATCCCGATGGCGGCCGCATCGACGAAACCGCCGACCTGCCGACGCACTTCGCCGAAAGCCTCGCCAGCCTCGGCTTCGACCAGGCGCTGGGCGACCGGCTGGAGATCGAGGAGGACAAGGGCCCCCCGCCCAAGGCGGTGCTGAAACAGCGCGCCAAGGCTCATGCCAAATCGGTCCGCAAGGACCGCAAGGGCGAACGCCGGTCGCGGGGTACGCGTAGCTGATGCATCCCGCTCCGGCATTTCGGGATGACGATGCGGCGCTGGAGCGGGTCGTGAATATCGGCTTCGCGCAGATCGTCATCGTCACCCCCGAAGGACTGATGATGGTCCACGCGCCCATGACGCGCCATGCCGCCACGCTGCGCTTTCATGTCGCACGGCATAATCGGGCGGCCCCTTATCTGGACGGGGCATCCGCGCTACTCAGCGCATCGGCAGTGGACGGTTATCTGAGTCCCAATTGGTATGCCGTGCCGGGGGACCAGGTACCGACATGGAATTATGTCGCGATTGAGGTGGAGGGGCGACTGCACGCGCTGGATGAAGATGAACTTATCGCGCAGTTGGACGATCTGGCGGCTTTCCATGAGCCGCGCGTCAATCCGGGCGCACCATGGACTCGTGGCAAGATGAACGACATCCGGTTCAGGGCTATGTTGCAAGGTATCCGGGGTTATGAACTGCGACCCGCCGCGATCCGTGGCACCACCAAGTTAAGCCAGAACAAATCATTCTCTGATCGGCAAGGCGTTGTCGCGGGCCTGCGCGCCGCCGGAAATTTTTCATTGGCGACGGCGATGGAAGATATCATGCCCGATGCCACGGGCAGCACTTCCGCTCAGCCTCGATAGCCGCGCCTCAATAGACAGTCCCCCACACCTCCGTGACCGATGGTACGGCGCGTGGGGGATGCCATGTCAGACCACCGTCAGCCCGACATCGACATTGTTGCGGGTGGCGTTGGAATAGGGGCACACCTCATGCGCCGCATGCATCAGTCGCTCCGCATCGGCGCGGTCGACGCCCGGCAGGTCGATGGCGAGATCGGCGGTGATGCCGTATCCACCCTCCGAACGCGGACCGAAGCCGATCGTCGCGGTCACGGTGGCGTCGGCGGGAACCTTGACGCCTTCCTTGCCCGACACCGCCTTCATCGCGCCCAGAAAACAGGCCGAATAGCCCGCCGCGAACAGCTTCTCCGGATTGGCGCCCTCGCCACCCGGTCCACCCATTTCCTTCGGCACGACGAGGTTCACGTCGACGGTGCCGTCCTCGGTCCGGGCGCGGCCGTCACGGCCGCCGGTGGCGGTGGCATTGGTCTTGTAGATCACGTTCACGGACATGCAGCTTTTCCTCGGAACGGCCGTCGGGACAGGCCGGATCGGAGTTAAACGGTCAAGTCCGCTTGCGGTTGCGCGCCGGCGGCATCGGCCGGACCAGGCAGGTCAGGCGAAGGCGACCCGGCCGGTGCGGGCGATCCGGGCATCGTTGATCGTGTCGACGACCATCTCATACTGGGCGGGCGAATAGCCCGCGGCCAGGAAGGTCCGCAATTCCAGCGCCGGCACCGCATAGCCATGCCGCCAGCTCAGCACCGCGATCCGGCGCAATGCCTCCAGCCGATCGTCGGCCAGCCGCGGGCTGACGCGCAGCCCGAACAACACCCCCAGCCAGCGCGACACGCGCCCGGGGGTACGCAGGGTCGACACCCGGTCGTGCCGGGCGATGGCGATGACGGAGCGTTCCAGATCGGTCAGCGCGGGCGCCAGCGCCGATACCGCCACCTCAGCGCGGGGCGATGGCATCGTCGGCACCGTCGCCGCCAGGCTCGCCCGCGCCGCACCTGCCATGCCGGGTTCGTTGAATGCCAAGAATGCCATGTCCACTATCCCTCTTGCAAGTCCGGCGCCCGGCGTGGAGCCGGGTGGCGGTGCAGGCGGGCCGTTGATCGCCGCCTTCTGTACCGATTGGTATATTTGCGTATTACCGCGCCGTCAACGACTTTCCGTACCGACCGGTAACGAATTATCCGGCCAGCTTATCCGAACGACGTCAGGTACTTGGAAACATCGCCAGGCCGGTATCGACCAGCCGTTCCAGCTCGGCGCGAGAGGCGCCGCTGCCCGCCTGGATCGCCATCCCCTGCAACAGCGCGAACAGATAGCTGTGGAGGCCGTGGACATCGACATGCGCGGGCAGATCGCCCTCGGTCTTGGCGCGTTCGAACCGGGCGATCAGCGCCGCCTGCGACGAGGCGCGGCGGGCGACGACATCCGCCTTGATCGATTCGGCTTCCTCCCCGCACGCCACCGAATGGATCACGCCCAGGCACCCGCGAGGGCCGCTGTTGCTGGTCTGCGCCTCCAGGGCGCCGTGCAGCAGGCATTCCGCCACGCCGCGCGCCGTCGGCTGATCCAGCGCGGCGCGCATATATTGCAGCTTCTCGGCCTCGTAGAGGTCCAGCGCCTTGTGGAACAACGCTTCCTTGTTGCCGAACGCGGCGTACAGGCTGGGTTTGGTGATCCCCATCGCCTCGGTCAGGTCGGTCAGCGACGCGCCTTCATACCCCTTGGTCCAGAACACCCGCAGTGCCGCCGCCAGCGCCCGATCGACGCAGAACTCACGCGGGCGGCCCTTGGTGGCCGTGTGGGTGGCTGTTTCCATAACGCCCGGTATATAAATAGTCGGGCCGCGAAGACAAGCCGCCATGTTGCGGCGCACCCCTGCCCGGCATCGTTGCCGCCGCCCCCGCCCCCCTCTTACCATACCCCTCCGCACGTGGCGGAGCCGGGCCGGTCGAGGCGCTTATCCCTGCCGGGTGAGCGGCCTGCCCCACGTGGTGCCTTGCGCGCGGCGGGCCGATGCGCTCCACTGGCGCGCATGAATTCCCCCGACGATCTTTCCCCGCCCGCCGCGCCGCCACTCGACGTCACGCCACTCGACGTCACGCTGCCCGACGTGCCCCTCGCCCCCCGTTCGGTGCGCGGCACCGGCCGGCGGCTGTACGGCGCGATCGCCAACCGGCTCGGCACCGCGATCATGTCGGGGGAATATCCTCCCGGCGCGGTGCTGCCCGCCGAGATCGCCTTTTCGGGGGAACTGGGCGTGTCGCGCGGCGCCTATCGCGAGGCGATGCAGGTACTGATCGCCAAGGGGCTGGTCGAAAGCCGGCCCAAGGCGGGGACGCGGGTGTTGCAGCCCGATCGCTGGAACCTGCTCGATCCTGACGTGCTGGCCTGGGCGTTCGCGGGCACGCCCGATATCGGCTATGTCCGCAGCCTGTTCGAACTGCGCGCGATCGTCGAACCCGCCGCCGCGCGTCTCGCCGCCGAACGCCGCACCCGCGACGACCTGCGCCACATGAAGGACGCGCTGGCCGCGATGCGCCGCCACACGCTGGCCACCGATCAGGGCCGCGCCGCCGACCGTGATTTCCACCACGCGATCCTGCGCGCGACGCAGAACGGCGCGCTGCTGACGCTCAGTGCCAGTATCGGCGCCGCGGTCGGCTGGACCACCCAGTTCAAGCAACGCGCCCGCGCCCTGCCCCGCAACCCCGTGCCCGACCACGTCCGCGTCTACGACATGATCGCCGCCGGCGACGTAGACGGCGCGGGCGAGGCGATGCGCCTGCTGGTCGACCTGGCGCTGGACGATACGAAGAGCGCGATGGATCGCTGAGGCATAAGGCTCCATCGACTGACCGTCTGCCGAACGGCCGGATATAAAAAAGGGGGCGGGATCATGCGATCCCGCCCCCTCTGTTTTGGCGATCGCCCGGACGATCAGAAGCGGCTGCGCGCGCTCACGAAGAATGAACGGCCCAGAACGTCATAGAAGGTCGGGAAGGTGTTCGACTGTTCGCCATTGCCACCGCTCTGGGTGGACGCAAGAAGCGGGGGCTTCTTGTCGAACAGGTTGCTGACGCCGACGTTGAACGACAGGCTGTCGTTCGCCTCGAACGATCCGGTCAGATCGAAGTAGTTGAACGCCTTCAAGCGCTCGGTCGCGAACGTCGTGTCGTCGTTGTCGTCACGCGCCTTGCCCTGATAGCGCCACTGGAACGACAGGGCCGCCGCCTTCAGGCCGAGCGTCGTACGCAGCGTGTGCCGCCAGCGGGGGGTCGGAACGCCGCACTGGGCGCCGAACCGGCCCTCGCAATCGATCACCTCGTCCACACCGGTCACCGGCGTGTACTTGTAGTTCATCAGGCGCGTACCGGTAAAGTTGAACGCGATCCGCGCATCCTCGTCACCCAGCAGCGACGACAGCGGCTGGGTGTAGCCGGCGCTGACGTCGATACCCGAGGTCTTCAGGCCACCCGAGTTCAGGTTGACCGACCGGAACGTCTCGATCTGACCAGCGGAATTGCGGGTGATGAGGCTGCAATAGTCCTGGTTGAACGAGTCGAAGCACAGGCTGCCGATCGTGTTGGTCGGCACCGAGGCGATATAGCCACTGATGGCGATGTTGTAATAATCGACCGTCATCGAGAAGCGCGGCAGGAAGCTCGGGCTGAAGACGCCACCGAAGGTGTAGGTCTTGGCACGCTCTTCACGCAGGCTCGAATTGCCGCCGGTGAACGTCAGCGGATTGACGCTGTTCGCGTCCTGAATGGCGGAATTGCCGATCAGGTTGACCGGCGCACCGGCGCTGTTGAACTGTGCGACGCAGATCGCATTCAACTGCTGACTGCTCAGCGCCTCGGCCGTGCCGCACTGGTCGGCGTTGCCGTTGAAGCTGACGGTGTTGCCCAGGAACAGTTCGTTGACGCTGGGCCCACGAATGGCACGCTGGTACTGACCACGGAACGTCAGGTCGCGGATGGGGGCAAGCTCGCCACCGGCCGACCAGGTGAAGACGTTGCCGGGTGCGTTCGAATAATGCGTGGCACGTGCCGCACCGTTCAGTTCCAGCCGGTGGACGATCGTGTTGCGCAGCAGCGGGAGACGAAGTTCGCCGAAGAATTCGCGAACCGAATAGCTGCCACCGGTCGGCTGACCGGGATTGAAGCCGGCGACGTTGCCCGACGACAGGAACTCGTCCGGCGTGATCGAACCATTCTCGTTACGCCATTCCGCACCGGCTGCCACGCCGACGCCGCCCGCACCCAGATCGAACAGGCTGGGGTTGGTGACGACGAAGCTGGCAACCTGCGTCGTGTATTCTTCGAGGTTGGTGGCGCCGATCCCGATATAATCCAATGCTTCAGGCGAAAGCTGGTTGGCACCGAAGATGTTGACGGGCGCGCAACCGCGAGCGCGTGCCGTCGCGTCCCGACAAACCAGCGTGGCGCCAGCAACTGGCGTCGCTGAAATGACGCCGTTGGGTGCTTGGAATGCGGTGGTCACACCTGCGAGGAAGCGATCGATCGCAATATTACCGTCCTGGCGCTGCGAATTCTTCGTGCGCGAGTACATGTAGTAACCGTCATAGTTGAAGCCGGCGCCGATATCGCCCTTCAAGCCGGTCACGACGCGGAACGCATTTCGCTCGTCCTGATTGAGACGACCGCCCAACTGGGTCGTACGGTAGTTCCACTGCGGCACCGTGACATAACCATCACGATCCGTGTCGAGGCCGGCAAGAGCGGTCCGCACCGCCGGCGCCAGGAACGGCGAGGCCGTCTGCAGGGTCAATGCACCAGTAGTCCCGCCACCGAACGGCGTGCCCTGCGAGATCGGCGTGGCTGCCAGCAGCGCGTTGACGCGGTTGTTGGCGAACTGTGCCTCGATGTACGGGGTCAGATGCTCGTTGACCTCGTACTGGCCCATCGCCGACACGAGGAAACGCTCCTGCGGAACCTGCAGGTAGTTGACCGGATTGGTGTTGTACGCATCGGCGTTGCCATAGCAGCGCGCCGCGCCGCCCGGGCTGAATGCCTGATATGCTGTCGCCGCCGTAGCGCCGGTTCCGCAACCATTGTTGAGAGCGGCGTTGAGGCCGGGCACGCGGATGCGACCGTCCGGGATGGATGCCGAGCCGGACGTGAACAGGGGCGAGCCGTTGCGGCTGTCGCTGAGTGAATCGCGCGAAAAATCACGCGCGCCGGCGAACACCGCACGCCGCTTGGTATAGTCGGCGAACAGCGTGACGTTGCCGCGGTCGTCGTCGAAGTTCGCGCCGATCAGGCCGTACAGGTTCCAGATCGCGCCATCGCCGCGCTCGGTGATCCGGTACTGGCTGCCGACCTCGGCACCGGAGAAGTCGCGCTTCAGGATGAAGTTGGTGACGCCCGCGATCGCGTCCGAACCATAGACGGCCGACTGGCCGCCCGTCACGACGTCGACGCGGCTGACCAGCGCGGACGGGACGGTGTTCAGATCGACGATCTGGTTGACGTCGTACGACATGTACCGACGACCGTCGACCAGCACCAGCGTGCGCTGCGAACCCAGATTGCGCAGGTTGACGGTCGCGACGCCGCCGCCCGGATTGTTCGATGCGGCGGACGTGGTCGCGGTGACTTGCGGCAGATCGTTCAGCACGTTTTCGATGTTCGCGGAACCGGCCTTCAGCGCAATGTCCTGCGCACCGACGACGACCGTCGGGCTGGTGCCTTCAAGATCCGGGCGGGCGATGCGCGAGCCGGTCACGACGATCTCGTTATTGCCGGTGCCGCCGTCAGCCTCTGCCGCAGGCACTGCCGTCGTCGGCGGAGCCGCCTGCGCGAACACGGGTGAGGATACGAAAGCCAGTCCGAATGCCAGGGTCGCAGCGCTGCCCAGCAGCACCGGGTTCATTTTACGGCGATCGATCATTCAAATTCCCCGATTTAAGCTCGTATGCGGGAAGCATGCCGTATTCGGCGATACCCTCCCGAGCAGCCGTTCTGGCAGCACAGGTGCATGATTGGCGGAGTGCGTATCTCACTGTAAAGGATGAACGCAGCAGCGCAGCACGATCGATCGATCGCTGTCGTATTGCTGCAACACTTTGCAACTTGGCATTTCTGTCGATTGCCTTGCCATCCATGACCGTAGAGCAGGAAATTTCATGAACACCGGCGCCATCATTCTGACCGTGCTTGCGACGGTCACACCCGTGTCGGCCCGGGCACAGGGCGGCGAACCCACACCGCTCCTGAAGGCGTTGATCGAGTGCCGCAGCCGACCGGATGCGGCCAGGCTCGCCTGCTATGACGAGAAGGTCGCCGCCCTTGTACAGGCGGAGCGGACCGGCGATGTCGTCGTCGCGGATCAGGACCAGATTCGTCGATCCAGACGCGCAGCCTTCGGTCTGGGCGCCAACGCCGCATCACCGCTGCCGCAAAAGGACGCCGCACCGATACGGATCGATGCCAGGATACGGTCGGTGCGCGAGATCAGGCGTGGCCGCTGGGAGTTCACGCTGGATAACGACATGCGCTGGCGCCAGACGGATGACGAGGTGATCTTTCCCCGTGCGGGCCAGTCTGTGACGATCAAGGCAGCCGCCATGGGCAGCTATATGCTCAAACTACCATCCCGATCGGTCCGCGTCGTGCGCATCCGGTAGTGGGGGAAGGCAGCGCCGTCACCGATCGGTGTCGAGCGGCGCGACCAGCGACACGCCGACCACCACCCGGGGGCCGGCGGCGCGTAGGGTCCGCATGGAAACCCGCAACCATCCGGGGTAAAGCAGCAGATAGCCCGTTGCCGGACGAACGGCTATTTCCGGCGTATAGACCGCATTCTTACGCCCCATATCGGTCCGCAGCCTCAGTTCAGGCAATTCCATCATCGGTGCGGGCAAACGGGGATCGTGAAAGATCAATTCCCCGCCGGCATCAGGATTGCGTGAACCGGCATAACCATCGTCCGCGACATAGAGCGCCGACCAGAACGCGTCATAGGACGGCACGATATCCAGATGCTCGTCCTGAAAGGCCACATGCCCGCCGGCCCTGGTTTTCCAGGCCACGGGCCGTTGAGGATGTCTGATATCGGCGGTACGTCGGCCCGCCGCGTCACCGATATAGCCCACCAGCTTCCGAAGAGCCTCGTTCCGGATGCCGGTGGTGCCGCTCCAGTTCCTGCCGGGGCGCTTCCCGCCGGCCTCTGCGGCCGCCAGTATGGCGGCTACCACCGCCGTCCTGTCCACGTCGTTGTCGAGGACGGTTTCCATGACCAACGGTGTCGCGAATAGCGGTTCGACGTGGAGCGTCGGTATCGAAGCCTTATCCATCATGGCCGTCGCGCGATCATGTTGATGGCGATCGAAATGCGCGTCCGGGAGCCATGATAGGGTCGGACCGAATGCCCGACGAAGGAGGGAAAGCCGATCAACAATCCATTGAATGGCCTGACCCAGGTTTCATGCTCGTCAAGATCGCCGGTGGCGCTGCGATACCGCAGATCGGGCGTTCGCATCCGGAGGAAAGGCATTCGAGGATCGACGAACACCAGTTCGCCGCCATCCGCCCCGTCCGTCGACGTGCCGTATCCGTCATCGACATAATAGACGAACGACAGATAGGAACCGGGATGCCAGTGGGTCTGGTTCGAGTCCCCCGGCCGGTTGATGTTCGCCCACATCTCTGGTCGCCAGACGATCGACGCCGGCTCCCCGCCGCCCGTCGCGGTCACCCGCTCACTTGCCGCGATGCAGTGATCGGCAAGCAGTCGCGCTTCCAGACCACCCCACTGCAACAGATCGATATCCGATTGCCATCCACCGACATTGGAACGGTTGACGCCACTTTCGACATCACGCCTCGCCTCGATCGCCCGTCGGAGCCCCGCATTGAGCGCCGCGGCATCAGGGACGACGATCGTGTAGACCGGTGTCGGGAACAGGCCGGCCACTTGCATTGCCATTATCGCCCCTTCCCGTCGGCATCCGTCCCCGCCACCAGCAACGGATCAAGCTTAGCGCCCATCCATTGCAGCCCCCAATGCACGTGCGGCCCCGTCGCGCGGCCGGTGGCGCCGGAGCGGGCGACGGGCTGGCCCTGGCGGACGTGATCGCCGACGGCCACGTCGATGCGCGACAGGTGGAGGATCGCGCTGTTCAGCCCCGATCCGTGGTCGATCATCAACAGGTTGCCCTCCAGCGTGAAGGGACGGGCGGCGGCGAGGATGACGACGCCGTCGGCGGGGGCCAGCACCGCCGTGCCGGTCGGCACCGCGATATCGGCGCCGCCATGATAGCTGCCGGGCTTGCCCTGATACACGCGCTGCGCGCCGAACCAGCCCGATTGCCGCCCCGTCGCGGGCCAGCGCAGCGGCTGGCGCCAGCCGGCGGCATCGGTGGTCATCGCGCGCGCCGCGACGATCTGCGCCAGTTCGGCGGGGCGGGCGGCGGCGAATTCGGCGTCGGTCTTGCCGGCGCGATAGGGGGCGTCGACCCGCTCGATCCGCCAGGCGCGCGGCGCCACCGTCAGCATCATCTCGGTGGCCAGCAGGTGGCCGGCGAGGTCGCGATAGCGCTGGACCAGCAGCGCCGCCGGGCCGGCATCGCGGTCGAATCCCAGGATGAAGCCGCCATCCGCCGCCACCGGCACGGGCCGGCCATCCAGCATCAGCGTCGCGCCCGGCCGCGCGGTGCCGCGGACCAGCCCGCCCTGGATCGCCGCGCCCTCGATCCGCAGCGGCGTGGCGGCCGGCACCGGCCGCGGCGGCGGGAGTTCGCGGGGGTGGCCGACCGGAGCCTGCGCCACCGGCCCCGGCCCCGGCCCGACGCATCCCGCCATCACGGCGACGCCCGCCAATGCCGCCGCCGCGCGCCTCATCGCGGCGCCATCGCCTCGCTGGCGATCGCGGCGCTGGCATAGGCGGCCTGTTCCGCGACGCTCCAGTAGCGCAGGTCGTCGAGCGGGATGCGCGCCTTCGATACCGCGCACAGCACATGGTCGCCTGGCGCCAGCACGCGGAAGCCGTTGGCCATGAAGTGCAGGCGGGCGGGGCGATCGGTGTTGGACATCAGCATGGCAGCGGCTTTCGCGAAAGATGGCGCCTCACAGCAATGTCTGCTGGTCGGGCGTGGTCGCGACATAGGTTTTGCCGCCCGCGCGCTCAACCCGCGTATCGATCCGGGCATCGACGGTCCCGTCGCGGAAGCGCAGCGACACCGCCCCCGCGCGCCGCACCGCCGCCGCGCTGGACAGCGTCTCGCCGCCGACCCGCGCGGTGATGCGGGCATAGCCGCGCTCCAGGATGCGATCGGGGTTGAGCGACTGGACCAGCCGCCACGTCGCGTCCAGCCGGTCGCGCGCCCGCTCCGCCTGCCGCACCAGCACCGCCGGGCGCAGCGCCCCGGCGGCCTGACCCAGATCGCTGCGCGCCCGCGTGACGCGGCGTTCCAGCCCCCGGTCCAGCCGCGCGCCGGCATCGTCCGCGCGCTGGCGCTGCGGCCCGAGCAGCGCGTCGCGCTTCGGCAACAGCCGCGCCAGCGCGTCCAGCCGCTCGCGCCCCCGCTCGACATAGCGGCGCGCGCAGCGTTCGGTACGGGTGCCGTGCGAGGCGATGGTCAGCCGCAGGTCGGCCAGCACCGGCACCGCGATCTCGGCCGCCGCGGTGGGGGTCGGCGCGCGCAGGTCGGCGGCATGGTCGCACAGCGTCGTGTCGGTCTCGTGCCCCACCGCGGAGATGATCGGGATCGAACAGCCCGCCACCGCGCGCACCACCGCCTCCTCGTTGAACGCCCACAGATCCTCGATCGAGCCGCCGCCGCGCGCCACGATCACCAGATCGGGGCGCGGCACCGGGCCACCGGGCACCAGCGCGTCGAACCCGCGCACGGCGGCGGCGATCTCGGCCGCCGCGCCCTCGCCCTGCACCTTCACCGGCCAGACCACGACATGGGTCGGGCAGCGATCCTCCAGCCGGTGCAGGATGTCGCGGATCACCGCGCCGGTGGGCGAGGTGACGACGCCGATCACGCGCGGCAGGAACGGCAGCGGTTTCTTCCGCGTGCCGTCGAACAGCCCCTCCCCCGCCAGCGTTGCGCGCAGCTTCTCCAGCAACGCCATCAGCGCGCCGGCGCCGGCCAGTTCCATCCGCTCGATCACGATCTGGTATTTCGACCGGCCCGGATAGATGGTCAGCTTGCCGGTCGCGATCACCTCGATCCCGTCCTGCGGCGCGAAGGGCAGCGCGGCGGCCGATCCCTTCCACATCACCCCGTCGATCACGGCGGCATCGTCCTTCAGGCTCATATAGACATGGCCGGAGGTCGCGCGCTTGTACCCCGAAATCTCGCCGCGCAGGCGGACATGGCCGAACTCGCCCTCCACCATCCGCTTCAGCTTCGACGACAGTTCGCCGACCGACAGCGCGAGTGCGTTGTCGCCGGGCACCGGCTCGGCTACGAGCCGGACTTCATCGGAAAAGGGATCGGGCATGAACGTCCTGCTGCTGGGCTCGGGGGGCCGCGAACACGCGCTGGCGTGGAAACTGGCGCGATCGCCCTCCCTCGATACGCTGTTCGCCGCGCCCGGCAACCCCGGCATCGCCGCCCATGCGACGTGCCTGCCGCTCGATGCGACGGATCACGGCGCCGTGACGGCGTTCTGCGCCGCCAACGCGATCGGGCTGGTCGTGATCGGGCCGGAGGCGCCGCTGGTCGACGGCCTCGCCGATAGCCTGCGCGCCGCCGGCGTGCCCGTGTTCGGCCCCGGCCGCGCGGCGGCACAGCTGGAAGGATCGAAGGGCTTCACCAAGGATCTGTGCGCGCGCGCCGGCATCCCCACCGCCGGCTACCGCCGCGTCACCGACCGCGACACCGCGATCGCCGCGCTGGCCGGCACCTTCGGCCTGCCCGTCGTCATCAAGGCGGACGGCCTCGCCGCCGGCAAGGGCGTGACGGTGGCGATGACCCGCGACGAGGCGATGACCGCGATAGACGCGCTGTTCGCCCAACCCGGCGGCGAGGCGGTGATCGAGGAATTCCTGGGCGGCGAGGAGGTCAGCCTGTTCGTCCTGACCGACGGCACCACCCTCGTCCCCTTCGGCACCGCGCAGGATCACAAGCGCGTCGGCGAAGGGGATACCGGCCCCAACACCGGCGGCATGGGCGCGTACAGCCCGGCGCGCATCCTGACCCCCGATCTGGAGCAACAGGCGATCGACACGATCGTCCGCCCCACCGTGGACGCGATGCGCGACGAGGGGATGCCCTTCGTCGGCGTCCTCTATGCCGGGCTGATGCTGACCGCGCAGGGGCCGAAGCTGATCGAATACAACGCCCGGTTCGGCGACCCGGAAACGCAGGTGCTGATGCTGCGCTACGAGGGCGATCTGGTGCAGCTGATGCTCGCCACCGCCACCGGTCGGCTGCACGAGGTGCCCGCCCCCGCCTTCTCATCGCAGGCGGCGCTGACGGTGGTGATGGCCGCGCGCGGCTATCCCGGCACGCCCGCCGCCGGTGGCGCGATCGGCGGGATCGCGGCGGCGGAAGCGACCGGCGCGACCGTGTTCCACGCCGGCACGCGGACGCAAGCCGGCACGCTGGTCGCGGCGGGCGGCCGGGTGCTGGCGGTGACGGCGCTGGGCGACGGCGTCGCGGCGGCGCAGGCGGCGGCGTACCGCGCGGTCGATGCGCTCGATTTCCCCGACGGATTCTGCCGCCGCGACATCGGCTGGCGCGAGGTGGCGCGGGAGGCGACACCCGATTAATACTCGCCGCCCGCCCCTGTCCCCGTTAGGAACGGCCGCATGAACGATACCAGCGCGACATCCTCGACGACCGGCTCGACGACCGGGCAATCCGGCGCCAGCCTGCTCCCCGACGGCGTCGGCGCGATCACCACGATCCATCTCGTGCTGATGGCGCTGGTGGCGATCGCCGCGATCGCGATCATCATCGTCGGGATGCGCCGCGCCGCCGCCCGCCGCCATGCCGAGCGCAAGGTCGAAAGCAACGCCCGCGACGCCGGCGTGCCGACGATCGAGGAAGCCGCGACGCCGGCATCCGAACCTGCCGCGATCGCGCCGCCACCCCCGCCGCCCGCGCCCGTACCGGTCGCTCCCGCGCCAGCGCCCGTCCCCGCCATGCCGGCGCCGGTGACCCCGCCGCCGGTCGAACGCACGGCGCCAGAGCCGACCCCGCCCGAACCGACCCCGCTGGCCGACGAGCCGATCGCCGCCGCCGCGCCGTTCGACGCCAGCCCCGCCACCGTCGCCGCGACGGACCCGGCACCCGTCGGCCTCACCCCGATCGAAATGCCAGCCCGGCCCGAACCGGTTGCGCCCGAACCGGTTGCGCCCCAGCCGGTGCGCCCCGAACCGGTTCAGGCGCCCGCGACCGATCCCGCCGATACGCCGGTGACGATGCTGAAGGGTCTCGGCCCCAAGCTGGAAGCCCGCCTCGCCGCGCTCGGCATCACCACCGTCGGCCAGCTCGCCTCCCTGTCCCCCGCCGAAGCCGCCTCGCTCGACGCGCAGCTCGGCCCCTTCACCGGCCGCATGGCCCGCGACCGCTGGCTCGAACAGGCCCGCCTGCTGGCCAGCGGCGACCGTGCAGGCTTCGAAGCGGCGTTCGGGCGGCTTTAAGGTTTAAAGGACGGCGGTAGCGATCGAGACGGTCGTCCGTTCGCACAGCGATCTCGCTACCGCTCCTTCAGACCTTCGGCCACCTTCCCTTTTTCCCATCTCCGCCGTGCATTGCCGGAATCTTGCATCGGGAACGGATTCTGGGAAAAGCGAAACCTGCCTGTGGCCGTCAGCCTGATCGGCGAGGCGGATTTCCCTCCCCGCGTTCCCAATCGAGACGATTGCGGAGATAGCGTACGATTTTGACCATCCTCTCACCGGATCCCTGGTCGCCTCCGGGTGAATGGCAGAGCCGTCCGCCGCCGATCCTGCTCAGCGGATGTGGGGAAAGGCGTAGGCACCGTACAGGCGATCCACCAGCCGGTCGAGCTTCTGCTCAGCCAGCGGGTAGGTTTCGCGTCCCCAACTGACCAGCCTCATGTTGGTCTGCCAGTCGCGCATGTGCAGGCCGTTAAAAACCTGCCCGTTCTCTAAAGCCTCCGCCGGCGCCTTCCAAATGTCCGCCACGGCCTCGCCCATCGGCACCACCGGCCCGCCCGCGCCGCGGCGGACGAGCGGCATATGGTGCGGGTCCATCACCACCCAATGCCGGCCACCAAAAAAGTCTTTGCCCGTGTTGCTGAGCAGGCTGACGTCGATCTGCATCACGATCCAGCAACTGGACCAGTGGCGCGCGATGTCGAGGAAGCTCGACAGGTTGGACTTCAACGCGCCCAGCCCCATGCTGCTCGCCACCGGCCGGGACCCCACTGCCGCAAACCAGCCCTTCAGCACCTGCGGATAGGTGACGGACGCGCCTTGGTCGCTGGGTTCGGACGCCCCCCAGATGCTGCGCAGCGGCCGGGTTGAGGCGCTCAGGCTGGCCATGGTCATCCAGTCGAGGTTGCTGACGCGCCCGATCTTGGGATTGGCCTTGCGCGCTGCGTCGAGCTTGCGCATCTCCGTCGCCATGCCGCGCATGCCAGCGACGTCCATATGCGTCTTGCCCGAGGCGAAATCGTAATGGCCATGCTGCCACAGCCCGATGGCATAGGCGACGTAGAGGTCGGGCCGGTCGTGCAGCAGGCAATACGGAAACGCCGCCGGCCCGCAATAGCTCGTTTCCATCTGGTTGGGGATGTTCTTGCCGTCGACGCGCGCGGTGAGTTCGGCCGCGATCTGTGCGCGGTGGATTGGCCAGCCGACCGGGCTCGTTTGCGTGTCGATGCAGCGGCCCTGCCAATCGATAGGGGACTTGCCCGGCGTGCCCGCGCCGTCTGCCAGGAACCTCCTGATCGCTTCGCGCGCCGCGCTTTGACGGCGGGTGGGGGCGATCATTGCATGTTGCCCTGCTGCTGCCTCCGATAATCGCGTTCCAGGTCGTCCATAGGCGGGTTGGTCGGCGGCGAGTTGCGCGCTGCCCAATCCGCTTGCTCCCGGTGCGCCTGCGCCATGCCGTCGAGGACGGAGGCCGCCCATAGACCGATCAGTGCGCCGCCCGCGATGCAGACGGCCGCCGCCCCCCAGCCGCTGCCGCCACCCTGCCGCGCGCTGTCCGCACCGCCGGGGCGGAGTAGGCCACCGCCCAGGATCAGCAGCACGCCCGCCATGCAGCCGATCGCAACCACATCCTGTTCGATGAGCAGCCAGCGCAGCAGGGCGTAACCAAATCCGACAACGCCCACGATCGCGAGCAGCCAACCTGTGCCGGCCCGCGCCCCGATGTCGCGCAACCGTCGCACCGCCTCCGCGCGCAGCTTGGCCACGATAGCGCCGATTAGTGCAAATACCGTGACCAGCACAGGGTAGCCGCCCGGCCGCAGTGCAACCAGACAGAGCATGAAGGCCCCAAGGCCAAGCGCCACCCACGCCAGAAACGGGCCGACTCCCGTGCGCCCAGTGCTCGCAAAGAAAGGTCGTCGCTTCAAACTGCCGTCCCCATCGCCTTGTTCGCCCCGTCCTCTACCGGCTGGCCGTTCCACGCCACCGCTATCGCGTGATTTTCCGTTCTACGCGATAGCCGGCTGGTTTTGGGATCGACCATCGACGGTGCCGATGCGCGGCGCTGGAATCGTTTTGGGCGGATTATCGATTGTCGCTCGATCCTAATGGTCGCCGCATCAATCGCCTGAGCCGTAGATCAACGATTGGTGCCGAACTGGCTGGCCGGAGATTCCCGAAATTCGATCCTTTGCGAGAAAAGCTGCCAACGCCGCAATCGCCGCACCGCCCCCTCAGATAACCCCGACCCGCGCCAGCGTGAACAGCACCACCGGCCACAGCACCGAATTGACGATGTCCTGCGTCGTGTCGGCGATCCGCCACGATCCGGTGCGCAGCCGGTCGAGCGTCTCGTTCGCCAGTTCGGCGACGATCGCCACCACCAGCGGCCAGATCGCGCCGATATCGCCCGCCACCGCGACGCCCACGATCCATATCAACATGCCGATATGGACGTGGAGCGTCGCGTGATCGAGCCCGGTGGTGTTCGCCAGCCAGAGCTTCAGCCGGTTGTGCAGCGGCCCCCCTTCGCCGTCGCTCAGAACGCCAGCCCCATCGCGGTCTTCACGCCCGGCAGCGCCTTCACGGTCGCCAGCAGGTCCGCCGTCACCGGCTCGTCGACCGACAGCAGCAGCACCGCCTCGCCACCCGCCTGACGGCGGCCGAGATGGAAGGTGCCGATGTTCACGCCCGCCTCGCCCAGCGTCGTGCCGAGGCGACCGATGAAGCCCGGCGCATCCTCGTTGACGACATAGAGCATCGCGCCCGCCAGATCGGCCTCGATCTTCACGCCGAACAGTTCGACCAGCCGCGGCGCCTGATCGCCGAACAGCGTGCCCGCGACCGAGCGTTCGCCGTCCTGCGTCTTCACCGACACGCGCACCAGCGTGTGGTAATCGCCCTCGCGCTCGCTCCGGATCTCGCGCACCTCGATGCCGCGATCGCGCGCCAGCAGCGGTGCGTTGACCATGTTGACCGTCGCGGTCTGCGTGCCGAGGAACCCGGCCAGCACCGCGCTGGTGATCGGCTTCTGGTTCAGGTCGGCGGCGCTGCCCTCGCTATGCACCGACAGCCGGGTGATCGCGCCCGTGGTCAACTGGCCGACCAGCGCGCCCAGCTTTTCGGCCAGCGCCATGTACGGCTTCAGCTTGGGCGCTTCCTCCGCCGACAGGCTCGGCATGTTCAGCGCGTTGGTGACGCCGCCCGAGACGAGGAAATCGGCCATCTGCTCGGCGACCTGGATCGCCACGTTGACCTGCGCCTCGGTGGTCGACGCGCCCAGATGCGGGGTGGAGACGAAATTGGGGGTGCCGAACAGCGGCGATGCCTTGGCCGGCTCCTCGACGAACACGTCGAGCGCGGCGCCGCCGATGTGCCCCGAATCGAGCCCCGCCTTCAACGCCGCCTCGTCGATCAGGCCGCCGCGCGCGCAGTTGACGATCCGCACGCCCTTCTTCGTCTTGGCCAGCGCCTCGGCCGACAGGATGTTGCGGGTCTGGTCGGTGAGCGGGGTGTGCAGCGTGATGAAATCGGCACGCGCCAGCAGCTCGTCCAGCGTCACCTTCTCCACGCCCATCTCCACCGCGCGCTCCGGCGTCAAGAACGGATCGAACGCGATCACCTTCATCTTCAGCCCGCGCGCGCGGTCGGCGACGATCGAGCCGATATTGCCCGCGCCGATCAAACCCAGCGTCTTCGACGTCAGCTCGACGCCCATGAAGCGATTCTTCTCCCACTTGCCCGCCTGCGTGCTGGCGTCCGCTTCCGGCAACTGCCGCGCCAGCGCGAACATCAGCGCGATCGCGTGTTCGGCGGTGGTGATCGAATTGCCGAACGGGGTGTTCATCACCACCACGCCCTTGGCGCTGGCGGCGGGGATATCGACATTGTCGACGCCGATCCCGGCGCGGCCGACGACCTTCAGGTTGGTCGCGTGCTCCAGGATTTCCTTCGTCACCTTGGTCGACGAACGGATGGCGAGGCCGTCATACTCGCCGATGATCGCGATCAGCTCGGCCGGAGTCTTGCCGGTGATCTCGTCGACCTCGACGCCGCGCTCGCGAAAGATCTGCGCGGCCTTGGGGTCCATCTTGTCGGAAATCAGTACCTTGGGCATGGAAATACGTCCTTCTGCGCCCTCTCCCCTTCAAAGGAGAGGGCCGGGGAGAGGGGAATGGGAAACGGACGGGACAGGGTGGCGCACACCCTCCCCTGTTCCAAAGGGAAGGGGACTCAGCCCGCCTTGGCGGTAGCGTAGGCCCAGTCGAGCCACGGGCCGAGCGCCTCGATATCGGCGGTGTCGACGGTCGCGCCGCACCAGATGCGCAGGCCCGCCGGCGCGTCGCGGTAGCCGGCGACGTCATAGGCCGCGCCTTCCGCCTCCAGCAGCGACGCCATCTTCTTGATGAACGCCTCGTCCGCACCCTCGACGGTCAGGCACACGCTGGTCTTCGACCGCGTCGCCGGATCGGCGGCCAGATGCCCCAGCCAGTCGCGCGTCTCGACGATCGCGTCGAGCGCCGCCGCATTGGCGTCGGAGCGGGCGATCAGCCCGCCCTCGCCCAGCGACTTGCCCCATTCCAGCGCGAAGATTGCATCCTCCACCGTCAGCATCGACGGGGTGTTGATCGTCTCGCCCTTGAACACGCCCTCGGCCAACTTGCCCTTGCTGACCAGGCGGAACACCTTGGGCAGCGGCCAGGCGGGGGTGTAGCTTTCCAGCCGCTCCACCGCGCGCGGCCCCAGGATCAGCACGCCGTGCGCGCCCTCGCCGCCCAGCACCTTCTGCCACGAGAAGGTGGCGACATCGATCTTCGCCCAGTCGATGTCATAGGCGAACACGCCCGACGTGGCATCGGCGAACGAAAGGCCCTCGCGGTCGTCCGGAATGAAATCGGCGTTCGGTACGCGCACGCCGCTGGTGGTGCCGTTCCACGTGAACAGCACGTCGGTCGACCAGTCGATCGCGGCCAGATCGGGCAACTGCCCGTAATCGGCGCGGACCACGACGGGATCGATCCTCAACTGCTTGACGGCATCCGTCACCCAGCCCTCGCCGAAGCTTTCCCAGGCCAGCGCGGTCACGCCGCGGGCGCCCAGCATCGTCCACATCGCCATCTCGAACGCGCCGGTATCCGATCCGGGGACGATGCCGATGCGATGCGTGTCGGGGAGTTTCAGCACCTCGCGCATCAGGTCGATGCAATATTGCAGGCGCTGCTTGCCGATCTTCGAGCGGTGCGACCGGCCAAGGCTGGCGGTGGCAAGCGCGGCGGCATCCCAGCCCGGAGGCTTGGCGCAGGGACCGGAGCTGAAAAAGGGGCGGGCCGGCTTGGTGGTCGGCTTGTGCGCAGGCCGAACGTCGGCTGCGGTAACGGTATCCGTCAATGTATCTCTCCTCACAGAGAGCACGCGCCGCGTTGGGGCGGCGTGGCCCGCCGACGGCCTTAGCGATATGGCCGAAGCGGTCAAGCCGAACTTGCCGTCGGGTGCAGCGGCGAGGCAGAAAGAAGGTGGTTCGCGCGGAGGCGCGGAGACGCGGAGAAGAAAAAAACAGGTAATGAACGCGCGCCGCGCGAACCAGCGCCGCAGGCAACCTCCCGCTCCACGTCGGCGGGATCGAGGTCCGGCCCGCCCGGCACGATCCCCCTCCCCCTTCTTCTCCGCTTCTCCACGTCTCCGCGCCTCCGCGCCTCCGCGCCTCCGCGCGAACAAAATCTTCTCCTTGTTCGCGACATCGCGGCATCCCGGCTTCGCACGACCAACCCAACGCTCCGTCGCATAACGGCTGACAACCCCGCCCCCGCACCGGATGACGTCCCCGATGCGTCGCCTGCTCCCCGCCGTCCTGCTCCTCGCTCTCGCCGCGTGCGGCCGCGCCGATCGCCCCGCCGCATCCGGCCCGCGCGCGGAGCCGCAGCGGCCCTCGCCGCACGATACCGCGCAATGTCAGGCCGATCTGCGGCGCGAGGGCGTGTCCTACCGCGAACTGCCCGACAGGGATTACGGCACCGGCTGCGGCGTGTTCGGCGCGGTGCAGCTGATCGATATCGGCGTGCCCGTGACGGGGATCACCGCGATGCGCTGCGGCACCGCGCGCGCCTTTGCCGGCTGGGTGCGCAACGCGGTCGCGCCCGGCGCCTATCAGATGCTGGGGTCGGAACTGGCGCGGGTGGAGGGGATGGGCACCTATGCCTGCCGCAACGTCGTCGGCTCGGCCCGCAACGCCGCGCGCCGGTCGGGCCACGCCCTCGCCAACGCGGTCGATGTCGGCAGCTTCGTGCTGAAGGACGGGCGGCGCATCTCGATCCTGCGCGACTGGAATTCGCCCGATCAGCGCACCCGCGATTTCCTGCACACCGTCCGCGCCTCCGCCTGCCGCCGGTTCGGCACCGTGCTGTCGCCGGACTACAACGCCGCGCACGCCAACCACCTGCATCTGGAGGACGATCGCGCCCGCTTCTGCCGTTGAGAGGCGCCGGACTTTGCCGTAAAGCCCTTGGATGACTGACCCACGAGCCCCGAACCGCGTCTTCCCGCCCGCCAGCCAGGACGCCGCCAGCGCGAAAACCGTCATCTCGACGCCGCAGACGCAGCATCCCGCCTACAAACTCGCCTTTCAGGACATGGACTTCCTGCTGCGCGACGATCTGCGCCCGGTCCGCTTCCAGCTCGAACTGCTGAAGGCGCAACTGCTGCTCGACGAGGCGAAGATCGCCTCCACCTTCGTCTTCTACGGCTCCGCGCGCATTCCCGAGCCGGACAAGGCGCACGCGCTGCTGGAGATGGCGAGCGACGACAAATCGCGGAAGATCGCCGAACGCCTCGTCGCCAAGAGCAAATATTACGAGATCGCGCGCGAGCTGGCCCGCATCACCAGCCGCCTGCCGCGCGACGAGGCGGGGCAGCGGCACTTCGTCGTCTGTTCGGGCGGCGGCCCGTCGATCATGGAGGCGGCTAATCGCGGCGCCGCCGATGTCGGCGCGGAATCGGTCGGGCTCAACATCGTGTTGCCGCATGAACAGGCGCCCAATCCCTACGTCACGCCGTCGCTGTCGCTGCAATTCCACTATTTCGCGCTGCGCAAGATGCACTTCCTGCTCCACGCCCGCGCACTGGCGGCGTTTCCGGGCGGGTTCGGCACCTTCGACGAACTGTTCGAACTCCTTACGCTGATCCAGACCGGCAAGATCAAGCCGATTCCGATCCTGCTGTTCGGCCGCGAATTCTGGGAACGCGTGGTCAATTTCGAGGCGCTGGTCGAGGAAGGCGTCGTCTCCGAACGCGATCTCGCCCTGTTCCATTACGTCGAAACCGCCGAGGAAGCCTGGGACTTCGTCCGCCTTTTCTACGAGGAACAGGCGAAGAAGGACGCGGCGGGGGAGTAACACCCCCACGCGCCATCACCCCGACGCCGCCCCCCTTTCCGTCATTGCGAGGAGCGAAGCGACGCGGCAATCCAGAGGCCGCACGCACGACGCTGCTGGATTGCTTCGCTATGCTCGCCATGACGGAGTGGGGGCATAACGCTCCATCCACACGCCACCGCCCTGCCGCCGCCCCCCCTTCCCGTCATTGCGAGGAGCGAAACGACGCGGCAATCCAGAGGCCGCGCGCATGACGCTTCTGGATTGCTTCGCGACGCTCGCAATGACGGACACGGAAACGGACAGGGCCGGCCCGACCGCGCCCCTCCCCCAACGGGAAGGGGGAGCCGGACGCCCTACTGCCGCGCGCCCTTGCGCGCCGCTTCCGGATCGACCGAGGGGGCACCGCTGGCGGGGGTGCCGGTGTTGGCGATATCGCCCGTCTCGCCACGGGCATCCTCTTCCACCGCGTTCGCGGCGGCGGCGACGTTGCCGCCCGCCTCCTCGGCCGGGGCGGCGCCGGCCGCCGGGGCGGCGGGCAGCGGCAGGTTGGAACCCTGGCTGTTCAGATAGGCGATCACGTTCGCCCGGTCCTCCGGGCTGGACAGGCCGGCGAAGGTCATCTTGGTGCCGTTGGCGAACTTGCGCGGGCTGGTCAGCCATGCGTTCATCGCGTCGAACGTCCACTTGCCGCCCACGCCCTTCAGCGCGTCGGAGAAGGCATAGCCCGCCTTGCCCTGTGCGATCGCCTCACCCAGCGTCCCGTACAGATTGGGGCCGATGCCGTTCGCCCCGCCCTGCGCGACGGTGTGGCAGGCGGCGCATTTCTTGAACACTTCCGCACCCTTGCCCACGTCGGCGGTGGGCAGGAGCGAGGCGATCGCCACCTCGGGCGCGCCGCCGGCGCCACCCTCCGCCTCGACGCCCTCGATGGCGTAGCCCATCTTTTCGGGCCGGTGCCCTTCGAAGATCATCGTGCCGGCGATGGTGGAACCGAGCGCGATCATGCCGGCTCCCAATGCCCAGCCGGCAATCGTGTTGGTCTTCAGGTCCATCGCTCGCCCCAATTCTGTCTTCGCCAATCCTTAGGAAAGCCGGGGGCCGTCCGCAAGCCGCGCTTGCCTGCTCTCTTGATCCTGACGGATCACCTGTTACCCCGCGCGCCCATGCAGAGTTTCGCCGCCCCCGCCCTGTCGCTCGTCACCGCGATGACCCGCGCCGCCGCCGCCGAGCCGGAGCGCACCGTCGCGTTCCAGGGCGCGCCCGGTGCCAACAGCCATGTCGCCGCGGTGCAGGCGTTCCCGGACGGGCTGCCGCTGCCCTGTTTCGACTTCGCCGATGCGCTGGATGCGGTGAAGGACGCGCGCGCCGATTGCGCGGTGATCCCGATCGAGAATTCGCTGCACGGCCGCGTCGCCGACATCCATTTCCTGCTGCCCGAATCGGGGCTGGCGATCACCGGCGAACATTTCCTGCCGATCCGCCACGCGCTGATGGGCAGCGGGCCGATCGCCGGGGTGCGGCAGGCGATGAGCCATCCGCAGGCGCTGGGCCAGTGCCGCCACTGGCTGCGCGCACACGGGATCGAACCCGTCGCCTATCCCGACACCGCCGGCGCCGCCGCGCTGGTGCGCGAGCTGGGCGACCCCGCGGTCGCCGCGCTCGCCCCACCGGGCGCCGCCGCGCTCTACGACCTCGATCTGCTGGCGACCGATATCGCCGACGCGGATCACAACACCACCCGCTTCGTCACGCTGGCGCGCGGCAGCCGCCCGCCGCTGGGCGACGGGCCATGGATGACGACGCTGATCTTCGAGGTGAAGAACATCCCCGCCGCCCTGTACAAGGCGATGGGCGGCTTCGCGACCAACGGCGTCAACATGACCAAGCTGGAAAGCTACCAGCGCGGCGGCAGCTTCGCCGCGACCGAATTCTTCGCCGATGTCGACGGCCGCCCCGGCGACGCGGGGTTCGACCGCGCGCTGGAGGAACTGGGCTTCCATTCCAAATGGGTCCGCATCCTCGGCACCTACCGGCAGGCGCGCGAGCGGGGGTAAGGCCGCGCCGGAGGATGGAAACGTGACACCTGCCCATCCGTCATTGCTTCGCTACGCTCGCAATGACGGGATGAAACGTGCCAATATCACCCCGCCCACGCCGTCAGCAGGCTGTACGCGATCGCATAGGGCGGCGGCGGCAGGAACGGTCCCGGTTCGCCCGCCAGCACCGCGCGCGCCACCTCGCGCGGGACCCAGATCGCATCCTCCAGCTCGTTGCGGTCCAGCACGATCGCATCGTTCGCCGCCTGCGCGGTGCAGGCGATCATCAGCGACGACGGGAACGGCCAAGGCTGGCTGGCGACGTAGCGCACGTCGGTGACCGCGATCCCCGCCTCCTCGCCGATCTCACGCGCCACCGCCTCCTCGATCGATTCGCCGGGTTCCAAAAACCCCGCCAGCGCCGAATAGCGCCCCGGCGGAAAGGCGGGTTGCCGGCCCAGCAGCGCCCGCCCGTCATGCTCGGCGATCATGATGACGACGGGGTCGACGCGCGGGAAATGCTCGGTCCCGCAACCGGCGCAGGCGCGGCCCCAGCCGGCGCGATAGGGTGCGGTCGCCTGTCCGCAATTCGCGCAGAACCGGTGGCGGGCATGCCAGTCGAGCACGCTGCGCGCCGCCGCATAGGTCGCCGCCTCGCCCGCCCGCAGGCCATGCAGCGCCGCGATCAGGTCGAGCGAGCGGCCCCGCGCCGGCCCGTCCGCCATCCGCGCGAAATGGCCGATCCCGTCGCGCAGGCCGAGCAGCACCAGATCGCCGTCCGCGATCCCCGGATCGATCGCCGTCCAGCCCAGCTCGCCCGCCGCCATCGCCGGCTGGTACCCGTCCATCACCAGCAACCGCGCCGCCGGATCGCGGCGCAGCGCGGCGAAGGCGGCCGCGTCGTGGCGGATCGCATCGCCCCGGTCGAGCAGGCCGCCGGTGAAGCCGATCGCGGTTCCGGTCATCGCCCCCGTCATCGCCCCCGTCACCGCAACGCCGTCGCGACATCCTGCCGCAAGGCCGCTCCGACCTCCTTGGCCAGCGGGTATCGCTGGCCGGGGATGTAGTTGACCATCACCGTGCCGCGCGCCTGCCGCGCCGGATCGACCCAGCCCAGCGTCCCCGCCGCCCCGCTCCAGCCGTAAGCGCCCTTCGCCAGCCCGCCGGGCTGGTCGACGATGTACGCGAAGCCCCCCGCGCCATATCCCTGTTTCACCCCGTCGCTGTCGAAGAACACGCCGGCGGGCAACAGGTTGGACATGCCCAGCCGCACCGTCTCCGGCTTCATCACGCGGGTGCCGTCCAGCGCGCCGCCATTCGCCAGCATCGCGAGGAACCGGTCGTAATCCCGCGCCGACGACACCAGCCCCGCCCCGCCATAGGGAAAGGCCGGCGCCTGCCGGAAGATCGAGGTCGCCCCGGGATCGAGCGGCACGCGATCGTCGCCGACGAAGGTGTAATTGGTCGCCAGCCGCCCCGCCTGCGCGGCCGGCACGCTGAAGAAGGTCGAATTCATGCCCAGCGGCGTGAAGAACCGCGTCTGGAGGAACCGCTCGAACGGCATCCCCGACGCCACCTCGATCACCCGGCCCAGCACGTCCAGCCCGATCGAATAGCTCCACTTCGTCCCCGGCTGCGCGATCAGCGGCACCGTCGCGACCCGGTCGGCGAATTCGGCGAGCGACTTTGGCCGCACCAGCCGCATCTTCGCCTCGGCGGCGGGATTGATCGCCAGCGGCAACAGGCCCAGCCGCTCATATTCCCGCAGCAGCGGCCCCCTGGCAACGATCGAGTAACTCAGGCCGGCGGTATGCGTCATCAGGTGGCGGATCGTGATCGGCCGCGTCGCGGGGACGGAGGCCAGGCTGGTGTCCGGGCTGGTCAGCACCCGCATCTTCGCGAACGCCGGGATGTATTTCGACACCGGATCGTCCAGCGCGATCCTGCCCTCCTCCACCAGCAGCATCGCCGCCATGCCGGTGATCGGCTTGGTCATCGAATAGATCCGCCACAGGCTGTCCGGCCCGGCGACCGCGCCGTCATCGGCGATCCGCCCCGCCGCGACCGTGATCGCCGGCATCCGCCCGAACCCGAACACGCCGACGATGCCCGGCATCTTGCCGGCGCGGACGTAACCGTCGAACAGGCTCGCCGTCGCGGGCAGCGGCCGCGGATCGGGTGCCGGGGTCGGCCGGTTCGACCGGATCGACGGCACGGTGCGCGCCGGCGCATCCTGCCGTGCCGCCTGCGCCGCCAGCGGCGGGGCGGCGAGCAGCAGGGGCGCCAGCAGCGCGGTGGTGACGGCGCGGATCGATGTCATTCACGGTCTCCGGTCGATGGGGTAGCGGTGGTGATGGCGGTGGCGGCCTTGGCGAACAGGGTCGGCAGCCCGGCGCGGGGCAGGTCGGCGATCGGCCACCATTCGCTCCCCTCCCCCGCCGGTTCGTCTCCAGCCTGCGCAACGCCCGTCGCCAGCGCAAGCTCCAGATCGAAATGGGTGAAGCCGTGCGCCACCCGGTCGTCCAGCAGCCGCCACCGGCCGGCGACGGGCGCCCCCGCCAGCCCCGGCGCCGCCTCCCCCCACGGCCCCGTCGGCAATGCGCGCATCCCGCCCAGCAGCCCCTTGTCCGGCCGGCGGACCAGCAGCACGCAGGCCCCGCGCTCCAGCCAGAAGATCGTGCCGTATCGCTGCGGCTTCGCGCGCTTCGCCGCCTTGGCGGGCAGGCGTTCCTCGATCCCGGCGGCGTGGGCGCGGCAATCGGCACGGATCGGGCACAGCAGGCAGCGGGGCCGGCGCGACGTGCAGATCGTCGCACCCAGATCCATCATCGCCTGCGCGAAATCGCCCGCGCGGATGTTCGGCGTGATCGTGTCGGCGGCGGCGCGGATCGCCGGCCGCGCGGCGGGCAGCGGCGTCTCAATCGCGAACAGCCGCGCCACGACGCGCTCGACATTGGCGTCGACCACCACCGCGCGTTCCCCGAACGCGATCGCCGCCACCGCCGCGGCGGTATAGGCGCCCAGCCCCGGCAGCGCGCGCAGTTCGGCTTCGGTATCCGGAAACGCGCCGCCATGATCCGCGACCACCGCGCGCGCCGCCTTCACCAGATTGCGCGCCCGGGCATAATAGCCCAGCCCCGCCCAGGCCGCCATCACATCGGCCTCGTCCGCCGCCGCCAGCGCCGCCACGCTCGGCCAGCGGTCCACCCAGGCGGTGAAGCGCGGGCGCACCGTGGCGACCGTGGTCTGTTGCAGCATCACCTCCGACAGCCAGACCCGGTACGGGTCGGCCGCCTGCCCCGGCCGGCTGCGCCACGGCAGGTCGCGCGCGGCGACATCGTACCAGGCCAGCAGTTGCGCCGGGATGGATTGCTCCGCGATCGAAGAGTGCTTGGCGTCCACGGGATCGCTATGGCATGGGACGCGGCATGAGCAAGCGCGTCGGCGTCCCCGAATCCAATCAAGTATCCAGTCAGCCATCCGGTCAGGCACCCGGCCCTTCCCCCAAATCCCCCTCCACCATCCGCACCCGGATCGCCGAGCCGCAGCGGTCGAATCGCTCGCGCGCGGTCGCCGAACTGCTGCCCGATATCGGCGGCGCGGCGTTTCGCCGGTTCGGCTTCGTCCAGTCGTCGATCGTCAGCCGCTGGCCCGATATCGTCGGCGAGAAACTGGCCCGCGCCTCCGCCCCCGAATCGCTGCGCTTCCCGATCGGGCAGAAGCAGGACGGCACGCTGACCCTGACGGTGCGCGGTGCGCACGCACCGATGATGCAGCATGTCATCCCGGAGATCATGGAGCGGGTGAACCGGTTCTTCGGCTATCCCGCCGTCGCGCGCATCCAGATCCGGCAGGGTGAGGTGATCGCCCGTCCCGCCGCCCGCACCGCCCCCGCCGCGCTGCGCCCCGTGCCCGTCGAGATGGGCGAGGGGCTGAAATCGATCGCCGACCCGGAACTGCGGGCGGTGCTGGAATCCCTCGCCGCCGGGGTCGCCGCGACCCGGGGCCTGCCCAAGGTGTCGTGATGCGCTTCGGTTTCCTCGCCCTGATCGCCCTCGTTCCCGCCCTGTCCCTCGCGGCCCCGGCCCGCGACTGGCGGGGAACCGCGACGATGAAGCCCGACGGCGCCTATGTCGTCGGCAATCCGGCGGCGAAGGTGAAGCTGACCGAATGGGCCAGCTACACCTGTTCGCACTGCGCGCATTTCTCGGTGGAATCGGAACCGGTGCTGAAGGGGCAGATGATCCGCTCCGGCTCGACCAGCCTGGAGGTGCGGCATCTGGTCCGCGATCCGCTCGATTTCGCGGCGGCGACGGTGGCGCGTTGCGGCGGGCCGCGTCGCTTCGCCGCCGCCCATGCCGCGGTGATGGCCGCGCAGGACCAGTGGCTGGACAAGGGCAGCACCTATATCCGCACCAACGCCGCCGCGTTGCAGGCGATGGCGCCGGAGGTCGCGGCGCGCAAGCTGGCCGATGCCGCCGGGCTGACCACGATCGCCACCGCGCAGGGGCTGGCCGAACCGCGCATCGCCGCCTGCTTCGCCGACAAGGCCGCGACCGAGAAGCTGCTGGCCCTCAGCGGCTCGCTGCCGGCCGAGGTACAGGGCACGCCCACCTTCTTCATCAACGGCAAGCTCGCCCCCAATGTCGGCTGGCCGCAACTGATGCCGCTGCTGCGCGCCGCCGGCGCCCGCTAATTCCAGGAGCCTCTCCCATGAAGTTCGCCACTATGCCCGCCCTGTTCCTCGCCCCCCTCGCGCTGATCGCCTGTTCGGGCGGCGGCTCCGGCGGTAACGACACCGGCGCCGCCACCGCCGCGCCGGTCGCCGCCGTCACCCCGCCGGCGGGGCGCAGCTGGGCGGAAACCGTCAGCAAGACCGAACAGGGCTATGTGATGGGCAACCCCAACGCGCCCATCAAGCTGGTCGAATATGGCGCACGCACCTGCCCCACCTGCGGCGCCTTCGCGCGCGAGGGGTTCAAGCCGCTCACCGACACCTATGTCGCCAGCGGCAAGGTCAGCTTCGAATTCCGCGACTATCTGGTCCACGGCGCGCCCGATCTGGTGCTGACCCTGCTCGGCACCTGCACCACCGAGGCGGCGTTCTTCCCCGTCCTCGAACAGATGTACGGCAACCAGAATGCGTTCCTCGACAAGCTGCAGGCGATCAGCCCCGCGCAGCAGCAGGCGCTCCAGTCGCAGACCCCGCTGCAACAGGTCATGACGCTGGCCGAGGCGATGGGCGCGATCGATTTCGTCAAGCAGCGCGGCATCCCGGAGGCGAAGGCCCGCCAGTGCCTGTCCAGCCAGGCCCGGCTGGAAGAGGTCGCCAAGCCCACCGAAAAGGCGACGCAGGACGGCACCGTCACCGGCACCCCCACCTTCATCATCAACGGCAACGCCGTGCCCAACACGGTGACGTGGCCGCAGCTCGAAACCGCGCTGAAGGCCGCCGGCGCGTAAGCGCGGCGGGCGGCGGGGCGGCGGCAGTCGCCCTGCCCCGCCGCCCCACATGGCAACGCCCCCGTCGCGAACGCCCGCCCCCCCCCTTTCGCCGGTCCGCCCCCCCCTTTTACCGTCAGCCCCCCCTTTTTTCCGTCAGCCCCCCCTTTTTTCCGTCAGCCCCCCCTTTTTTCCGTCAGCCCCCCCCCTTTTTCCGTCATTGCGAGCGCAGCGAAGCAATCCAGGGCGTCACGCGCGCGGCCTGGATTGCTTCGCTACGCTCGCAATGACGAAGAAGGGAGAAGGCTGTCCTACACACCGCGATCGGCGCTACGGTGCCCAACATCGACCATCACCGAACGGCTATGATCTTCCCGCACCCCTGTAGGATGCGACGTTCGTGACTTTCCACCGTGACTTTCCACGACCCCGCATCGTCAGAAACTCAGCCCCACGCCCCCTACCGCGCTGTGATTGCGCACATTTAGGTCGATGCGGATATCGCCGGTACTGCCGCGCACGCCCATCGCCTCGCCGCCGATCCGGCCCGCCACCGCATCGGCGGCGATCCGGGTGTAGCGATACTCCCCGAACAGCGAGAGCGTCCGCGTCAATGCCAGCTTCACGCCGCCGCCCGCCCGCAGTCCCCAATTGCCCGACAGGTCCGAATCGGTGACCAGATAGGCCGGCCCGGCAAAGGCATAGGGGGCGAATCTGCCCGCCGGCCGCGCCGGGGTCGCGCCGATCGGCAGCCGCACCATCGCCAGCGCCGCGACCGTGCCGGTGGTCGGTACCGTCACGCGCGGGATATCGACCGATACCGACCGGCCCGGATCGATCGTCACCGGCTCGCCGAACAATTCCTCCTCCAGCCGCAGATTGCCGGTCGCCCGGATGGTCTGCCGCCGGACATCGGGATCGAGCGTGGAGGCGTCGATCGCCAGCCCGATCCGCCCGAACCAGTGCCCGATCCGCACGCCGTAGATCGTCGAGCTGGTCGGCTCCAGCGACGCCACGTCGATCCGCAGCCGCGCCGGCACGATCGTGCCGTTGATCCGCGCCTCGTCCGCCGTGATCGTCGCCGCCGTGTCCTCCGGCATCGATCGTCCCGCGAACACATCGATAAAGGTCTGCGCCGACGCCGGCATCGCCCCCGATAATCCCGCGATCACCAACAGGCTCGCCGTCACTCTCGCCTTCACCACCGTCTCCCCGTTCGATCGATCCCCGCCAACCGTCAGGCACGCGCCCCCGTTCCGGACCGATCCCGATTCCGCCCCGATCCCCCTGATGTAACGCAGGATAATCCACCGCCCGGCCCGCCCTTGTGAGCGCCTGCCCCGGAACGTATATCGAACGCATGGCGCAGCTGGACACACGGGAGAAGCTGGCGATCCTCGCCGATGCCGCGAAATACGATGCGTCCTGCGCGTCGTCCGGCACCGCCAAGCGCAACTCGGCGGACGGCAAGGGCATCGGCTCGACCGAGGGGATGGGCATCTGCCACGCCTATGCGCCCGATGGCCGCTGCATCTCGCTGCTCAAGATCCTGCTGACCAACAGCTGCATCTTCGACTGCCATTACTGCATCAACCGCAAGTCCTCGAACGTCCGCCGCGCGCGCTTCACCGCGACCGAGGTCGTGAACCTCACCCTCTCCTTCTACCGCCGCAATTATATCGAGGGGCTGTTCCTCTCGTCCGGCATCATCGGCTCGTCCAACTACACGATGGAACAGATGGTGGAGGTGGCGCGGTCCCTGCGCGAGGATCATCATTTCCGCGGCTACATCCACCTGAAGACGATCCCCGATGCCGATCCCGAACTGGTGCATCAGGCCGGGCTGTACGCCGACCGCATCTCGATCAACGTCGAGCTGCCCACCGTCGGCGGACTGAAGCGGCTCGCCCCCGAAAAGGACGCCGCCCGTATCGAGGGCGCGATGGCCGCCAACACCGATGCGATCGTCGACAACAAGGATGCGGTGAAGCGGTACAAGTCCGCACCCCGCTTCGCCCCCGCCGGCCAGTCGACGCAGATGATCGTCGGCGCGGATGCCGCCACCGATGGCGATATCGTCCGCCGCGCCTCGTCGCTCTACGACCGGTTCGCGCTCCGCCGCGTCTATTATTCCGCGTTCAGCCCGATCCCGGATGCCAGCGACGTGCTGCCGCTGCAACGCCCGCCGCTGATGCGCGAACACCGGCTGTATCAGTCCGACTGGCTGATGCGCTTCTACGAATTCTCCGCGCAGGAGGTGGTCGCCGCCGCCGACGACGCCACGGGAATGCTGCCGCTCGACATCGATCCCAAGCTGGCTTGGGCGCTCAAGTTCCGCGACCGCTTTCCCGTCGACGTCAACCGCGCGCCCCGCGAAATGCTGCTGCGTATTCCCGGTCTGGGGGTGAAGGCGGTGAACGGCATCCTCGCCACCCGCCGCTGGCGCAAGCTGCGGCTGGAGGATGTCGCCCGCCTCACCGTCTCGATCGCCCGGCTGCGCCCCTTCATCGTCGCGGAGGACTGGCGGCCGGTGGTGCTGTCCGATCAGGCCGACCTGAAACCGCTGGTCGCGCCGAAGAAGGAGCAACTGGAGCTGTTCGCGGCCTGATGCGTCGATCCTGATGCACACCGTCACGCTGACCGACCCCGACGATTTCGACGGCTGGCGCGACGCCGCCCGTCGTCTCGCCGCGCAGGGCATGCCCCCCGACGACGTGGTCTGGCAGGTTGGCACCGTGCCCACCGACCTGTTCGCGGGCGAGGGCAATGCCGACGCGCCGCCGCCTTCGACCACGATCGCCTTCTCCGTCCCGCGCGCCTTCGTCGATCTGGCGCGCAGCGTCGTGCTGGCCGCCGACCCCGAACGCTTCGCCCTGCTCTACACGCTGCTGGTCCGGCTGCGGCGGCAACCGAAACTGATCGAGGACCGCGCCGATCCGCTGGTCCGCCGGCTCGACACCATCGCCAAGGGGGTGCGCCGCGACATCCACAAGATGCGCGCCTTCCTGCGCTTCCGCGACATGCCTGACGATCACGGCTCGCGCTACGTCGCGTGGTTCGAGCCCGAACACCACATCCTGCGCGCCAACGCCGCCTTCTTCGTCAACCGTTTCGCCAGCATGAGATGGTCGATCCTGACCCCCGCCGCCTCGCTCCACTGGGACGGCACCGCGCTCAGCGAAGGCCCCGGCGCCACCAAGGCGGAGGCGCCCGACGGCGATCCGGTCGAGGAGGTGTGGAAGACCTATTACGCCAGCATCTTCAATCCCGCCCGCGTGAAGGTCGGCGCGATGCTGAAGGAGATGCCGCGCAAATATTGGAAAAACATGCCCGAAACCGCGTTGGTGCCGCAACTGATCGCCGGCGCGCAGGCACGGGAGACGAGGATGATCGATACGGCCCGCGATGCCGTCGGCGGCAACGGTGCGATCGCCTGGGAAGCGCTGCGCGAGGAGGCGGCCGGCTGCACCCGCTGCCCGCTCTACAAGCCCGCGACGCAGACCGTGTTCGGCGAGGGGCCGGTCGATGCGCCGCTGATGTTCGTCGGCGAACAGCCCGGCGATCAGGAGGATATCGCCGGCCGCCCCTTCGTCGGCCCGGCGGGGCAGGTGTTCGACCGGGCGCTGGCGGCGGCGGGGGTGGACCGGTCGCGGGTGTACGTCACCAACGCGGTCAAGCATTTCAAATACGAACAGCGCGGCAAACGCCGCATCCACGCCAAGCCCGGCGCGGGCGAGATCGAGGCGTGCCGCTGGTGGGTCGATCAGGAACGGATGCTGGTCCGCCCGAAGATGACGGTGGCGCTGGGCGCCACCGCCGCCCGCTCGCTGTTCGGCCGCGTCGTCACGATCGGGCGGGAACGCGGGCGCGAACTGCGGCTGCCCGATGGCGGCGCGGCGTGGATCACCGTCCACCCCAGCTATCTGCTGCGCCTGCCCGATCAGGCGATGGCCGACGAGGAATTCGGCCGCTTCGTCGAAGACTTGCGACAGGCGCATGCGCTGCTCGCCTGAAGGATGGGCCTGAAGAATGGGCCTGAAGAATGGGGTTGCGGCGGGCGGTTCCGCCCCGCACACTCCGGCCATCGTTCAGGGGACCTTATCCGTGAAGCCATATCCGATCGCCGCCGCCCTGCTGCTGGCCACCGCCGCCCATGTTCCCGGCCATGCCCAGGCCCCGTCCACCTATCACCCCGCGCCGCCCGCCATCGCCCGGATTCTGGCGCAGGCGCCGACACCGGGCGTCACGGTCAGCCCCGATCACCGTGTGATCGCGATCTGGGGACGCGAGAACCTGCCGACCATCGCCAACCTGTCGCGCCCGATCCTGCGGCTGGCCGGCTATCGCATCGATCCCGCCACCAACGGCCAGGCGGAGGTGCGCGTCCAGTGGCTGAACGCGCTGACGCTGCAGGATTTGGCCAGCGGCAAACAGGTGAAGGTGGCGCTGCCCGCCGGCGCGCGGTTCAGCAACGCCAGCTGGTCGCCCGATGGCCAGCGGCTGGCGATGGTGGTGCAGGGTCCGGCCGGGCTGGCGCTGTGGACGGTGACGCGCGACGGCACCGCCCGCCAACTGGTCGATCACGTCAACGCCGCCTTTTCCGGCGCGCCCTATGCGTGGCTGCCGGACAGCAGCGCGGTGATCGTCCGCACCGTCGACCCTGCGCGCGGCCCCGCGCCGGTGGCGGGCGACGCGCCGGGCGGGCCGATCGTGCAGGAAAGCACCGGCCGCACCGCCGCCGCCCGCACCTATGAGGATCTGATCCGCGACGCCGCCGACGAACGGCTGTTCGACTATTATTTCACCGGCCTGCTCACCCGCGTGCCGGTGGACGGCGGGGCCGCCGCCACGATCGGCAAGGCGGGGCTGTGGACCGACTTCGCCGCCTCCCCCGATGGCCGCTACCTCATGACCGAGCGGCTGAAGCGCCCCTACAGCTACCTGCTGCCCGCGCGCTTCTTCCCGACCGAGATCGCGGTATCGACGATCGACGGCCAGCCGGTCCGCACCATCGTCGACCGGCCGCTCGCCGACGATCTCGCGGTCGATTTCGACGCGGTCGTCACCGGCCCGCGCGAGGTGGAATGGCGGTCCGATGCCCCCGCGACGCTGGTCTGGGCGGAGGCGCTCGACGGCGGCAACCCCCGCGCGAAGGTGGCGCTGCACGACCGCGTCGCGATGCAGGCGGCGCCCTTCGCCGCCGCGCCGGTCACGCTGGCGGAAACGCAGGCGCGCTATCGCGGCACGTCATGGGGCAATGACGGGTTCGCGATCGTGGCCGATGCCGAATGGCGCACCCGGACCGAGCATCGCTATGCCGTGTCGCCGGGCCGGCCGGGCACCGCGCGGCTGATGCTGACGCGCAATTATCAGGATCAATATGGCGATCCTGGCCAGCCGATCACCGAGAACAACGCGGCGGGCAAACCGGTGATGCGCTTCACCCGCGACGGCCGCGCGGTGTTCGTGACCGGCGAGGGCGCGACCAAGGATGGCGCCTTCCCGTTCCTCGCCACCCTGCCGGTCGCGGGCGGCACGCAGGAACGGCTATGGACCGCCAAGGCGCCCTATTACGAGGACGTCGTCGCGCTGCTCGACGATGACGGCAAGCGCCTGCTCACCCGCCGCGAAAGCGCGAAGGACGCGCCCAATTATTATGTCCGCGCCGCGAAGGGCGGATCGGCCAAACCGATCACCCGCTTCCCCGATCCCGCGCCCGCCATGGCGGGGGTGACGCAGCGCACGATCACCTACAAGCGCGCCGATGGCCTGCCGCTGTCGGGCACATTGTACCTGCCCGCCGGGTACGAGGCGAAGCGCGACGGCCCGTTGCCGACCTTGCTCTGGGCGTACCCGTCCGAATTCACCAGCGCCGCGACCGCGGGGCAGACGGTGGATCAGGGCAACCGGTTCACCCGGCCGCGCGGGATCAGCCACCTGTTCCTGCTGACGCAGGGCTATGCGGTGCTCGACGATCCGGCGATGCCGATCGTCGGCGAAAACGGTGCCGAACCCAACGACACCTATGTCGAGCAACTGACCGCCGATGCGAAGGCGGCGGTCGATGCGGTCGTCGCGCTGGGGGTCGGCGATCGCAACCGGATGGCGGTCGGCGGGCACAGCTACGGCGCGTTCATGACCGCCAACCTGCTGGCGCATACCGATCTGTTCCGCGCTGGCATCGCCCGCTCGGGCGCCTATAACCGCACGCTGACCCCGTTCGGGTTCCAGGCGGAACAGCGCACCTACTGGCAGGCCGCGCCAACCTACAACGCGATGTCGCCCTTCTCCTATGCGGACCGGATCAAGGAACCGATCCTGCTGATCCACGGGCAGGCGGACGACAATTCGGGCACCTTCCCGATCCAGTCCGAACGCATGTACGCCGCGCTGAAGGGCAATGGCGCCACCGTGCGCTATGTCGTGCTCCCGGGTGAGCCGCACGGCTACCGCGCGGCGGAATCGACCGGCGAGACATTGTGGCAGATGACCGACTGGCTCGACCGCTACGTCAGGCCGGTCAAGGTCGCGGCGGCACCGGCTGGATGACCGGGGCCCGGATCAGCGACCAGCCATCCGGCAGGTAATCGGTCGACATGTAGAAATAGAAGGCGCAGCTGCCGTCGCTGCGGTAGCTGCCGCCCTTCAGCACGCCGAGTGCGGTGGTGCCCGCGAACACCGGCGCGCCGCTGTCGCCGCTCTTGCAGGTCGGGCCGGCGGCGGTGATCCAGGTCGGCAGGCACGCGCCCCCGCACAGGTCGCCGGCGGGCGCAAAGTCGGTCAGTTCGATCGGTGAACAGCTATACCCGGTCCGCTCGCCGCGATGGCACACGGTGTCGCCCGCGCGGGCGGAGGTGCGGCGGCGCTGCCCGGTGACGGGGCGGGCCAGCCGCTTGGGCGTATCGGCATAGAAATAGGGGCTGGCCGCCCCGGCGGTCACGTTGACCTGCACGTCCTGATGGCCCCAGCCCCATTGCCCGACCATCGGCAACGCCACCGCCGCCCCGCCCGCCGGATCGATATAGGACAGCGTGTCGAGGCAATGCGCGGCGGTGACGACACCCTGTCGCACCCCGTCCGTCACCGAGAAACCGGTGGTGCAGGCGTAACGCCGTCCGTCGACCGGGCTGGTGCCGACCACGCGGGCGCCGCCCTCCACCGCCACCATGTCGCTGGCGGTTTCCTGTGGGTCGGCCACCATATCGAAGTCCGGGCGATCGACCGCGCGCACCCGCACCGGCACCCCGGTCATCGCCGCGAACCGCGCCTGCAACGTCGCCACCCCGTCGCGATCGGCATCGACCCCGGCGACTAGCACCACCAGTTCGCCCGTCCGCTGGTCGATCCCGATGCCGGGCGGACGGCGCAGCGCGGCGCGGATCGCCGGCTGATACTGCGTCAGCGCGGCGAGCAACTGCGCCCGCGTCGCCGAGGTCGCGACCCGGAAATCGACCGGCACCGTCATCCCGCCCGCCGGCAGGATGCGCCCCGGCACCGGATCGCCGGCGGTCAGCAGCACGACGATGCGGAACGCCGGCACATGCTCGATCGCTATGCCCGCCAGCCGGTCGCCGAATTCGGCGGCGATCGCATCGGTCGCCGCCACCGTCGCCGCCTCCGCCCGCAACCGCCGCACCGCATCGTCCAGCGGCACCGCATATCGCCCGGCATAGGCGGCCGCATCCTGCGCGACCGCCTCGTCAACGGTCTGGAGGTGAGCGGGCGGCGTCTGGGCGACCGCGCTGGTGGAGCCGACGAAGATCAGTACGGCAGCGAGGCGGATCGCGGTCGAGGGGCGGGAAATGGACACGCGCCCTTCATACCTGATCACCATAAATCAGTACTGAATGAGGCCCATCGACCCCACCCAGTCACCACCCCGGCGGCGGCCGGGGTCCAGTTGGGTGAACGTCAGTTGGACGTCACCACCGCCATCCCGACTGGACCCCGGCCTCCGCCGGGGTGGAAGATCGATGACCGCCCCTACCGCGAATAGGCCTTGGGCAGCGCCGTCTCGCCCGGCGTCAGATACCGGTCGCGCAGGCGGCGCTGGCGGGAATTCATCGGTTGCGAACGGCCGTCGATCCACACCGCCTCCGCCGCCGACGACAGTTCCAGCGGATCGCCGCTCCACACCACCACGTCCGCGCGGCGGCCGGGGCGCAGCGAGCCGATCTCGGCGTCCAGCCCCATCACCTGCGCGGGCTTCGACGTGATCGTCGCCAGCGCCTGTCCCCAGTCGAGCCCGGTCGCCCCCGGCACCTTGCCGATCGCCACCAGATTGCCTGCGAACTGGGTCAGGCCGTGTTCGCCGCCGCTGCCGTCGAACAGCACGCCGACGGTGATCCCCGCCCGCGTCATCCGGCCGACGTTTGATTCGGTCGCCGCCAGCTGCTCGAACGAGGCGGGCAGGTCGGCGATCGCCGACGCCATCACCGGCACCCGCGCCGCCGCGATCTCCTGCGCCACCATCCAGCCCTCGCCCGCGCCGGCCAAGACCAGCTTCAGCGACGGATAACGGCGCGGCAGGGTCAGCACCTGCCGGATGTCGCTGGCGCGTTCGACATGGACCACCAGCGGCATCCGCCCGTCGAGCACCGGCAGCAGCGCCTCCGCATCGGCGCGCTTCAACAGCGCGTCGCGCCCGCGCCCGTCGAACGCGGCGGGGTTTCGGCGGTAATCGGCGGCCTGTGCGAAGGCGTCGAACAGCATCGCATAGGCCGCCGGGCGACTGCCGCCGGCATGGTCCGCGCCGCTTTCGCCCAGCTCGACATACTGGAACGCGCGGGGTTTCGTGACGGGATCGGGATCGGCACCCAGATCGATGATCGCCCCCTGCCCGCCGAAGATCGACGTGCTGGCGTCGCTGGTCACGATCGCGCGCGTCACGCCGCCAGCGCGTTCGTTGCCGATGAGGACGCCATTGGGGTTGAGCGCGGTCGACACGTCGAGCGCGGCGTTGAACGGCGAGGTCCGCGCGCTGCCGTCGTTGCTTTCGCCGACGCCGCCGGCATCGACCAGCCCGAGGCTGCCGATCCCCGCGACGATGCCGGGCGTCACCCATTTGCCGGTCGCGTCCACCGTCTGCGCGCCCGCCGGCACCGCGACACTGCGCCCGACGGCGACAATGCGACCGTCGCGGATCACGACGGTGCCGCCGGGAATCGGCGCGGAACCGTCACCGATCGCCACAGTGCCGCCGGTGATCGCGATGGTCTGCGCCGCGACGGGCGCGGCCACGAATGCGGCGGCGAGGAGCAGGAGCGCCTTCACTTTACGTCTCCTTCGCCCGGCTGGCCCAGCTCGAAATCGCTGACCGGCCGTCGTTTGGGGTCATTCGCATCGTAGAGCAGCGCGCCGTCGACCCACACCTTCTCCGGCCGCGTATAGACGCTCAGCGGATCGCCGTTCCACAGCACCACATCGGCCATCTTGCCGGGCTTCAGGCTGCCGGTGCGATCGTCGATCCCCAGCGCCTTGGCCGGCGCCAGCGACAGCCACCGCCAGGCGGCCGCGTCCGACACCTCGATACCCGCGCGGCGACCGGCGGCCAGTGCCTTGGCCACTTCCTGGTTCAGGCGCTGGATGCCGTTGGCGTCGTCGGAATGGATCATCACGCACGCCCCCGCCTTGTGCAGGAGCGCGAGGTTCTCGCCGATGCCGTCATAGCTTTCCATCTTGAAGCCGTACCAGTCGGCCCACACTGCCGCGCAGGTGTCGTTCTGCTTCAGCAGATCGCCGATCTTGTACGCCTCCACCGCATGGTGGAACGCCGTCACCTTGTATCCGAACTCCTTGGCCATATCCATGACGATGGCCATCTCGTCGGCGCGGTAGCAATGGTTCTGGACGCGGATTTCGCCCGACAGCACGCCGCGCAGCGTATCCATCGCGATATCGCGGCTCGGCTCGTCGCCGCCCTGATCCTCGTACCGGTCCCACTTGCGCCTGTAGTCGGCCGCCTTCGCCCAAGTCTGGCGATCGACCGCGACATTGCCCATCCGGGTCGCGGGCTTGCGCCCCTTGCTGCCATAGACGCGCTTGGGATTCTCGCCGCACGCCATCTTCAGGCCGTACGGCGCGCCCGGAAACTTCATCCCCTGCATCGTGCGGGCATAGACGTTCTTCAGCACCACCGATCGCCCGCCGAACAGGTTGGCGGAGCCGGGCAGGATCTGGAGCGTGGTGACGCCGCCATTGGCCAGCGCGCGGCCGAAGCCGGGGTCCTGCGGCCACACGCTGTGTTCGGCCCACACGTCCGCCGTCACCGGATCGGTCGCCTCGTTGCCGTCGGACAGCGCCTGCACGCCGGGGCTGGGATAATCGCCCAGATGGCTGTGGATATCGATGATGCCGGGGGTCACCCATTTGCCGGTGCCGTCGATCACCGTCGCGCCGGCCGGGGCGGTCAGGCCCTGCCCGATACCCACCACCTTGCCGTCCGCGAACAGTACCGAGCCGCGCTCGATCCGGCCGCCCTCCCCGTCATAGACGGTGACGTTGGTGACAAGCGTCGCCACGCCCGGATAGGCGCGATAGGTGGAGGGGAAGGGATCGTGGCTATATCCCTTACCCCGGCCGGGCGCGGGCGCCTTGGGCTTGGCCGATGCGGTTTGCGGCCGCTCGTCGCCCTTGCTCGCGCAGCCACCCAGCACCAATGCCCCGGCCAGCGCCGTCGCTGCCCACAAACCCCGTATCGCCATGTCGCCCCCTTGGTCGTTGAAGGGGATGGTAAGCGAGCGACCGGACAGCGTAAATGCCCTGCCGGACGATTAACGCTCAGGCGACGGCATCGACCTCGTCGGTATGCACGTCGAACCGGACCAGCGTGGTCCGCCCGAACGCGGTGGTCAGCGCGGTGTCGGTGGCGTCGCGGCCCCGCGCCATCAGAATGCGGCCGATGCGCGGATGGTTGTGCCGCGCGTCGAAGGTATGCCAGCGCCCGCCCAGATACACGTCGAACCATGCGGAGAAATCCATCGGCGCGTCTACCGGCGGGATGCCGATATCGCCCAGATAGCCGGTGCAATAGCGCGCGGGGATGTTCATGCAGCGGCACAGCGTGATCGCCAGATGCGCGAAGTCGCGGCACACGCCCTGCCGCTCCTGATATGCATCCCACGCGGTCTTGGTCGCGCGGGCATGGTGATAGCCGAACTCGACATGGTTGTGCGTGAACTCGACGATCGCGCGCACCCGCTCCCATCCGGCGGGGATATGGCCGAACAGCGACCAGGCGGTGTCCGACAGCCGGTCCGTCTCGCAATAGCGGCTGCCGAGCAGGAAGATCAGCACGTCGTCGGGCAGGTCCTCCACCGCGTGCTGCACCGCATCGGGCGCGGCCGGATCGGGCAGGCCGTCATCCTCCACCACGAAATCGCACGACAGCGTCACGCCGCCCGCCGGGATCGTGATCCGGGTACACACATTGCCGAACGCATCCTGGTAATCGTACATCGGTACCGGCGGATCGGCGGCGATGCGGTGCAGCGTGCGCAGATCCTTGTTGCGGGAGGGATGGACGCTCAGCATCGCCAGCATCGGTGTCGCCACCTCGGCATCGAAGGCGATGTCATAGCCAGCACGGATCAGCATCAGCCGGTTTTCCTCATGTCGGGGGCAGCGGTGGGGACAGCAAGCGCAGGGAGTGCGTCGGCGGGATCGATGCGCGCGTCGACGGTGACGGTCATGTCGAGGAAACTGCCGGGAAACCCGCTCCACGTCCCCGACACCGGCACCGCCTGATAGATGTCGCGGACCACGGCGACGCGGATCAGCCCACGATTGCCGACGATGCCGTTGGTCGGATCGAATTCGACCCAGCCCGATCCCGGCAGGTACACCCGCACCCAGGCATGGGTGTTGCCGCCGCCCACCGGCATGTCGCCGCTCGACGGGCCATAGACGTAGCCGGACACGAACCGCGCCGCGAAGCCCAGCGCGCGCACCGCCTCGATCATGAACATCGCATAGTCGCGGCAGGTGCCCTTCATCCGCGACAGCGTCTCGATCGGGCTCTGCGTGCCCTTTTCGGCGCGGGGGACATAGGTGAATTCGCGCCGGATCGCGGTGGTCATGTCCGACAGCATCGCCAGCGTGTCGGTGCGCCCGGCCGGATTGACGAAACGGCGCGCCCAGCCATCGATCAGCCGCAGCGGATCGTGATGCTGCCGCTCGATCGAGCGCAACAGGTCCGGCATCTCCTCCGACGAATAGGTGAAGGGATAGGACCGGGCATATTCCTCGATATCGACATGCTGCAGTTCGGCAGGGGTATGCAGCACCCGCACCCGGCTGTCGAACACCAGTTCCTTCGCGCGCCGGTCGAACGTGGCGATCGCCACCGCATTGCCGAACACGTCCTGCAACCACCGCACATCGGCGGGCTCGGGCGAGATCGTCAGCCGCGCGTCGAGCAGATGCTGGTCGAAACTCTCGCGCGGGCGCACCATCACCCGGTGTTCGCCGAACGACACGGGGTGACGATAGCTGTAGGTCGTGACATGGGACAGGTTCAGGAACGGCAAAAGGCGACCCCCCATGGCCCAGGATGCTTGATACACCCATAGAACCGTTACTGGGTCATAACGATCCCGACCCGGTGCAGATCGTCAATCCCGACGGGCGTTCCGATCTGCTGCTGATCGGCGATCATGCCGGCAATGTCGTGCCGGCGGCGCTCGGATCGCTGGGGATCGGGCCGGACGATCTTAGCCGGCACATCGGCTGGGACATCGGCATCGCCGGTCTGGGCGAGGCGCTGGCGGCGATGCTGGATGCCATGTTCATCCGCCAGACCTATTCGCGGCTGGTGATCGACTGCAACCGCGATCCCGCCCGGGCCGACGCCATGCCGGCGGTCAGCGACGGCACCCGTATCCCGGCCAACGAAGGGTTGACCGATGCGGACCGCGCGGCACGCGTCGCGGCGATCCACGCGCCCTATCAGGCGGCGATCGCCGCCGAACTGGCGCGGCGCGATGCCGACGGACGGCGCACCCTGCTGGTGTCGCTGCACAGTTTCACGCCGGCGATGGCGGGCGTGGCGCGGCCATGGCAGGTCGGCGTGCTGCACGATCGCGGCGACCTGAGCCTGACGCACCGCACGCTGGCCAGGCTGCGCGCCGACCCGGCGCTGACGGTGGGCGATAACGAACCGTACCGGATGGACGGCATCGACCATACCGTGCCCCGCCATGCCTATCCCGACCGTCCCTATGTCGAACTGGAAGTGCGGCAGGACCTGCTCGCCGATGCGGCCGGGGTGGCGGCATGGGCGCAGCGGCTGGCGACGGTGCTGGGAGAGTAGGAACGATGGCGGGATGGATCAGTCGATCCCCCACTCCCACAACCCCGCATCCGTCCCGGAGAACGTCACCCGCAGATACCGCGCGGTGCCGGCATGGGGCACGACGATCGGCGAGCCGCGATGCTCGGCCACCGCGACCACCGTCCGCCACGTGCGCCCATCGTCGGACGCATCGATCCCGAACCGGTAGGCGCGGGTCGCATATTCGGGGCGCAGCCGGCTTTCGCGTACCGCCCGCTTGCGCCCCAGATCGGCAATGATCGCCTGCGGACCCGCAACCGGCGGCTTCCACAGCGTCGCGTAATTATCGTCCGCCGCGCGCGCCGCGCCATGCAGCGCATCCAGCCCCGCCCCGCTCGCCGTCCATGGCAAGCCCGGCGCGCGCCTGGTCGCGAAGCCCTTCACGTCGCTACCGTGCGAGGGCGCGACGCGGGCCAGCGTCCCGTCGCCGCGCACCGTCAGCGGATCGACCGCCACCTGCCGAAGCACCGCGTCGCCGCCGGTCGGCCAGGGCAATCCTTGCCGATGATAGAGGATATAGGGCTGCCCCTCCGACCGGAAGATCGCGTGATGGCCGGGGCTGATGATATCGCGCGCGGCATCGGTCGCGAGGATCGGGTTGCCCGCCGCCTCCGTGAACGGCCCCAGCGGCGACGATCCGGTCGCGTAGCGGACCTGATAGGTGTCCTTCGTCGTGTTACCGTCGCTATAGGTCAGGAAGTAACGCCCGTTCGCCTTGAACATGAACGGCCCCTCGAAATAATGGCCGGGGGTCACGTCGCGCGGGGTACCGTCGAACGTCACCATGTCCGGCTTCAGCTTCACGACGAAGCAGTGGCCGTTGACCCAGTTCAGCCCGGACCCCCAATAGAGATACGCCTGCCCGTCATCATCGACGAACGCCTCGGCATCGATCATGTGATAGCGCAGGTCGAAGGACTTCGCGATCAGCGGCTTGCCGCCGTTCGCATCGCGCCACGGCCCGGCGGGCGACGGGGCGGTGCCGACCCACACCTCGCTGCCGACCGACACGTACATCCACCAGCGGCCGTCCCTGCCCCGCACGACGGAAGGCGCCCAGACCTTCGACCCGTTGGAGGTCGGTCCGGTCGCCGCCGCCTTGGTCGGCCAGTCGGGCGTCGAGAAGGTCCAGTCGCGGCCATTGGTCGATTGCCACAGCCCCAGCCGGTCGTCCCCCCAGGGATCGATCGTCGCATAGATGTACCAGCGGCCATCGTGACGGACGATCGACGGATCGGCGAAGTAACCCGGCAACAGCGGGTTGCGCGCACCGGGCGCATCCCACCGCGCCGGTGCCGGTGCTACTGGTGCCGGTGACGGTGCCTGTGCCTGTGCCTGTGCCGCAGCGGGCGGGGCCGCTCCCGCGACCAGCACCGCGAGGGCGATCGTCGCGGCTTTCACTGTACCTCCGTCGCGCGGGCGGGCCGTGCCTTGGCAGGTGTGGTGCCCTCCCCCATAAACGGCTCCAGCCGGAACGCGACGCGGGTCGGCGCCAGCTTCGTCCGGTATTCCTTGCGCGGCTGGCCGATCGCGCTCCACGCGGTGTCGCCGCCGACGCCCCATTGCGCGGCGTCGATCAGCAGCGACACCTGCCCGTGCGGCACGATGTCGCTCGACTTCCACGTCCCCGGCGCGCGGCGGTAGAGGTCGGTATAGGGAAAGGCGAGCGCGTTCATCATCAACGGCGTCTCACCGGTCACCCGCAGGCCACCCGCCCCCGTCCCGGCGGTGCCGGACACCTCCATCCAGCGCACGTCGACCTTGTTGCCGGTATCCTGCGGGCGCATGTAATCATGGTTCTGGTCGGCGATCGCCCCGCGCCACAGGCCGATCGCGGCGCCGGTCTTGCGATCGACATAGCTTTCGTGCGGGCCACGGCCGAACCATTCCACCGTCTTCATCGTGGTGGGCATCGCATAGGACAGGCCGATGCGGATCGGCGGCGTCAGGTCGGTCTTCAGCGGCGTGAACTCGCCCGCCACCGCGACCGATCCGTCGCCCGCCATCGTGTAGCTGGTCACGAACCGCGCCGCGCCGTCGCCCAACCCGTGGTCGACCCGCACCTCGGCAGCACCGCCGCCCAGCTTGCGCACCGTGACCGACCGGACCTGCCGGGTTTCGGACATGCCCTTCCACGGCTTCATCTGTGCGGTGGTGCCGGTCAGCGTGTCGTTGTCCGTTTCCGCGCGCCAGAAATTGGGCGCACCGCCGCTGACCAGCGTGGCGCCGCCCCGGGCATAGCCGTCGATCAGCCCGGTCTTGCGGTCGATCGTCAACACCGCGTCACCCGCCGACAGGCGCACCGCGCCGCCCGCATCGCGCACCGCCACCGCGCCGGCCCGTGCCGATGCCGGTTTCGGGGTTGCCGCCAGCGCGAACTGGTCCCAGCCGATCGTGTAGCCGGCGGGCACCAGCGGCACCGATCCCGCCCCGGCGCGGGCGCGGACGGTGACCCAATATTCCGATCCTGGCTTGCGCGCGATCGTCGGCAGCGGCAGCGTCACCGCCTGCGTCGCCCCGGCGGCGGTGGTCATCGCGGGCAACGGCCCCTGCGCGACGGCCACGCCATCCTCCTCCATCACCCAGTCGAACGCGAAGCCCGACAGGTCACGGAAGTCATGCCGGTTGCGCACCGTGACGCGGCCGGTGGCAGGGTCGAACCCCTCGAACTGGATCGGCGCATAGACCTTTTGCACCTCGTAGAGATGCGGGTTGGGCGTACGATCAGGCTGGGTCAGTCCGTCGCCGAATTCGATGTCGCCGCCCGGATTGGGGCCGTATTCGCCGCCGTCACCCCAATAACGCCGCCCGTCCTTCGTGTAGCGGTACATCGACTGATCGACCCAGTCCCACACGAAACCACCCTGCAACTTGGCGGGATGGGCGTAGATCGTGTCCCAGTAATCCTTGAAATTGCCGCCGGAATTACCCTGCATATGGGCATATTCGCACTGGATCATCGGCTGGGTCTGGGTGGTGTCGTTCACCCAGTCGACCATCTTCTCGATCTCGTCGTACATCGGCGCATAGATGTCGACATAGGGATTGGGCTTGTTGGTGCCGCGATCCAGCGTGCCCCAGCCGAGGTACGAGATCAGCCGGCCCGGATCGCGCCGGCGCAGCGCCGCGGCGGCCTTTTCGAAGTTCGGGCCGATCCCCGCCTCGTTACCCAGCGACCAGAAGATGATCGAGGGATGGTTCTTGTCCCGCTCCATCATGTTGGTGACGCGGCTGACATGCGCGCCCTCCCATGCCGGATCAAAGCCGATCTGCAGCGTCGGGCGCAGTTCGGGATGCTTGTTCGCGTAATCCATGTACGCGTGGCTTTCGATATTCGCCTCGTCCATCACGTACAGGCCATATTCGTCGGCCAGCGCATACCAGCGCGGATCGTTGGGATAATGCGAGGTGCGGACCGCGTTGATGTTGTTGCGCTTCATCAGTTCGATGTCGCGGCGCATCGATTCCAGCGAGATGACGTGGAACGTCTCGGGATCGTGCTCGTGCCGGTTGACGCCACGGATCACGATCGGGCGGCCGTTGACCGAGACGCGCCCGTCGCGCATCTCGACGGTGCGGAAGCCGATCTTCTGCGGCGTCGCCTGCACCACCTGCCCCTTTGCATCGAGCAGTTCGACCATCAGCGTGTAGAGATTGGGCGTCTCCGCCGTCCAGGCGCGCACGCCGGGCACCGTCGCGGCCAGCGTGACGGTGCGTTCCGCCTTGCCCGGTGCGACGCGCGCCTCCTTCACCAGCACTTGCCGGTCGCCGTCCATCAGCGTCATCCGCGCGGTCATTGCTTGCGCGGCGGGCGTGACGGCAAGGTCGGTGGACAGCACGCCGTCGCGGTACGCCTTGTCCAGCCCGGCATGGACGAACACGTCGCGCACCCGCGTCTTCGGCGCGGCCATCAGGAACACCTCGCGCTCGATGCCCGAGACGCGCCAGAAATCCTGATCCTCCAGATAGCTGCCGTCGGACCAGCGGACGACCTGGATCGCCACGGTATTGCGGCCCGGCTTCACGAACCGCGTCACGTCGAATTCGGACGGCAGCTTGCTGTCCTCCGAATAGCCGACGTCCTGGCCGTTTACCCAGACCTTATACGCCGATCCCGCCGCGCCGATATGCAGGATCACGTCCTGCCCGGTCCAGCCGACCGGCACCTCGACATCGCGGCGGTACGAGCCGACCGGGTTGGTCGCGTGGGGGATCAGCGGGCGGTTGGCGGGAAAGGGATAGGTGATGTTGTTGTAGCGGGCTTGGTCGTAGCCCTGCGTCTGCCAGTCCGACGGCACCTTGATGCTCTTCCACGCCGACACGTCGTAATCGGGGCGTTCGAACCCGGCGGGCAGCCGGTCCGCATCGGGCGAAAACGAGAATTTCCAGTCGCCGTTCAGCAGTAGGAAGCGTGACGACTGGGTGCGATGGCCCGCCAGTGCCCGCTCACGGCTCTCGAAGGGAAAGCCCGTCGCGCTCGCGGGCAGCTTGCCGCGAGCATAGACCGCCGGGTTCTCCCAGTCGGGCCGGGCGGGATCGACCTGCACCGGCTGTACCTGCGGCGCTCCCTGCTGTGCCTGCGCAGTGGCGGCGGCGAGCGCCAGCGCGCTGATCCCCAGCGTGACCGATCCCTTTTTCACGTCGTTCCTCTCCCGACCATTTCGTTTTCTTGTATGACAATACAGGCCACCCCGGCCGACGCAACCCGCCGCCCGGTCAGCAGTCGCCGGGATCATCCGCTGCCGGCCGCTTTCCCGGTCCGCAGGGATGCGTGGGATAGGCCTCCAGATCGAGTTCGGTCGCCTCGCGCACCACGCTGACGGTGTCGCCCTCGTCGCGCAATTCATACAACTTGCCCAGCGCGCGGGTGAAGGGGCGGTGCAGCACCATCATCAGCCGCCCGTCGAACGCGCGGAAGACCATGCCGTGGCCGCTGTCGCGCCCCACCAGCGGCGGCAGATGCTCCCACGGCCCGGCGAGATCACCCGTCTTCGACCGCGCGATTCCCTGGATATAGCCGCCCTTGCCGTAACTGGACCACAGCATCAGCAGCGTGCCAGTGCGCGTGCGGAACAGTTCGGGGCCATCGGTGACGTAGATGTTCGTGCCATCCGCCTGCGGCTGCGCCAGCGCCCATGGCGCCTCGTTCGCCCGGAACAACACGCGCGGCGGGCCGGCGGCGGACAGGTCGTCCCTCAGCGGCACCGCCTCGATCGTGCCGATATCGGTCTGGACCCACTCGTGTGCATAGACCATCCACGGCTTGCCCGCCGGATCGACATAGAGCGATCCGTCGAGCGTCATCTGCGCCGCCGGCGCCACCGATGCACCGCCACGCACCAGCGCGAACGGCCCGCCCGGCCGGTCCGCCACCGCCAGCACCGTCGAGCGGCGATGCAGCGGACGCGCCCCCTTGGCCGGCAGCGGCAGCTTCTCATTGTGGAAAGTGGCGAACAGATACCATTTCCCGCGCCACGGATGCACCTCCGGCGCCCAGGCACCATCGGTCGCCCATCCGTCCTTCGGCCAGGCGAAGACGACCTTGGGTTGCGTCCAGTGCTTCAGGTCGCGGCTGGTATAGGCCATGATCCCGAGCTGGCGGCTCCCGGTCATCCGGGCGTCGTTGCGGGTGAACAGGTGGTAGGTGCCCGTCGCCTTGTCCGCGACGATCCACGGATCGTGGAGCGGCATCTGCGGCATCAGGAGGGGGGCGGCAGGCAGTGACAGACGTGGCAGCGACTGCGACATCGATATGGCCGCCGCGGATGCTGCGAGGGCGACCGCCGCGACGATCGACAAGGTTCCGTGGCGCATCCGTCTCTCCCGGCATCCAGTCCGGAATGGCTCTCGCAGTCGCTACGGGCGGGAGCAAGGTATAAAGGACGTCCGTCGTACAGTCGCGATGACGGCTGGCAGCCTATTGCGTCGGAGCCTGATAATCCGCCGCGAGCGACTTGGCCGCCAAGTCGATAGCCTTGCGGACAACGGGGGCTGCCGCAATGCGGGCACAGGTCATGACAGGCAATGGCACCGTTGGCGCCTGTGGTCCCTCACCCTGCCCCTGCGCGACGCCCGACGTGACGAACTCTGTCTTGACGGCTGCAGCGACCGGAGCCCATTTTTCCGTACCTCCATGGGCGCCCTGCATGATCGCACCGGCCCAACGCTGTCCCTGATCCTGAAGATAAGGGTTGTCCTGAAGTATCAGGCAACTGGCTGTCGCATAGCCGATCAGATCGTCGTGCAGCGCGACCGGTGCATCACCGCTTGGGGCAGGTGCCTGCCCCCCACAGGCGGTCAACAACACCGCCAGACCTATGGCCACGCGCATCATGCGAGTTCCCAAAATTCACCACGCGAAGCGCGAACATTGCCGTTTGCGTAAGTCACATAGTTATCATGACCGGGCTCGCGATAATGGGCACCGTTCCATAATGCGATATGTCCGCTGGCATCGCCCCAGTTTACCGTGAAGGCAACGATCCCGCGCTTACCGCGAAACGCACTGTCATAGGGGCTGGTATTATCGATTGACGGCTTTCCCAGCACGCGAATGAAGTACTTGCGGAACTCAGTAACCCGAAACATGATGCGGGAGCCGTCTCCCGCCCCCAACGTTTCGGCACCGACAGACTGGGCGACCGCTTGGATAATCGGCGCGCCGCCGCCGTTGAAGGCCATGCTTAGCCGACTGGCGCATGTGTTGGCATTTGACCTGAACCCCGGCACCTGGATGTTGCGCGCAGCACCTCCGCCCAGATGCGTGTATAGATCGCGCAACGTCGGATACGCCTCATGATCGGGGAACGCTGACCACATTCTGGACAACACCGGTTTTTGCCATGGTGATATACTCCCATCGTTCCGATCGGGGGAAGGTTAAGATCGCACGGCAGTGATACAAATCCGGCACGGATATAATAGCGGCTCCACTATTTCGCCGCTACCTGCTCGCTCCTCCCCTTCAACAGCGGCGCCAGATACTTGCCCGTGAAGCTGCGCGATTCCTTCGCCACCACTTCAGGCGGCCCCTCGGCGACGATCTCACCGCCCTTCACGCCGCCTTCCGGTCCCAGGTCCAGAACCCAGTCGGCGGTCTTGATGACGTCCAGATTATGTTCGATCACCACCACGGTGTTGCCCTGTTCGACCAAGGCGTGGAGCACTTCAAGCAACTTGCGCACATCCTCGAAATGCAACCCCGTCGTGGGTTCGTCGAGGATGTAGAGCGTGTTACCGGTCGCGCGGCGGGCGAGTTCCTTGGCCAGCTTCACGCGCTGCGCCTCGCCGCCCGACAGCGTCGTCGCCTGCTGCCCAACCTTGACGTAGCCGAGGCCGACCTCGACCAGCATCGCCATCTTGTCGCGGATCGGCGGCACCGCCTTGAAGAATTCGGCGGCATCCTCGACGTTCATGTCCAGCACGTCGGCGATGCTGTGGCCCTTGAACTTCACCTCCAGCGTCTCGCGATTGTAGCGCGCGCCGTGGCACACGTCGCATTCGACATAGACGTCGGGCAGGAAGTGCATCTCGATCTTCAGCACGCCATCGCCCTGGCACGCCTCGCATCGGCCGCCCTTCACGTTGAAGCTGAACCGCCCGGGCTTGTACCCGCGCGCCAGCGATTCCGGCAGGCCGGCGAACCAGTCGCGGATCTGGGTGAAGGCGCCGGTATAGGTCGCCGGGTTGGATCGCGGGGTACGGCCGATCGGCGACTGGTCGATGTCGATGACCTTGTCGAGATGGTTGAGCCCGGTCACCTTGTCGTGCTTGCCCGCCAGAATGCGCGCGCCGTTCAGTTCGCGCGCGGCGGCGGCATAGAGCGTGTCGATCGTGAAGCTCGACTTGCCCGAACCCGACACGCCGGTGATGCAGGTGAAGGTGCCGAGCGGGATCGAGGCGGTCACGCCGGTCAGGTTGTTGGCGGTGGCGTTGTGGACGGTCAGCTTCTTGCCGCTGCCCTTGCGCCGCTTGGCGGGCACCGGCACTTCGCGCGTGCCGTTCAGATAATCGGCGGTGATGCTGGTCTTCGACTTCAGCAACTGCTTCAACGTGCCGTGCGCGACGATCTGGCCGCCATGCACGCCCGCGCCCGGCCCCATGTCGATCACGTAATCGGCGGTGCGGATCGCATCCTCGTCATGCTCCACCACCAGCACGGTATTGCCGAGATCGCGCAGGCGACGCAGCGTGGCGAGCAGCATGTCGTTATCGCGCTGGTGCAGCCCGATCGACGGTTCGTCGAGCACGTACAGCACGCCCGACAGGCCGGAGCCGATCTGCGACGCCAGCCGGATGCGCTGGCTCTCGCCCCCCGACAGCGTGCCGCTGGTGCGATCGAGGTTGAGATAGTCGAGTCCGACATTGTTGAGGAAACCGAGCCGCTCGACGATCTCCTTCAGGATACGCTCGGCGATCGCGCGCTGCTGGTCGCCGAGATGGGTCGGCAGATCGGTGAAGAACGCCAGCGCATCGACCACCGATAGACGGGTGGCATGGGCGATGTCCCGCATCGCCACCTTCACCGCCAGCGCCTCCGGCTTCAGGCGCGCGCCGCCGCACACCTCGCACGGGCGCGACGACTGGTATTTGGTCAGTTCCTCGCGCATCCACGCGCTCTCGGTCTGGAGCAGGCGGCGGTTGAGGTTGCCGATCACGCCCTCGAATGGCTTCGACACGTCGTATTTCTTCGTGCCGTCGACGAAGGTCAGCGTGACCGGCTTGCCCTTCGACCCGTGCAGGATCATTGCCTGGACATCGGCCGGCAGGTCGGACCACGGCGTATCGAGGCTGAAATCATATGCCTTGGCCAGGCTGCCCAGCACCTGCATGTAATAGGGCGACGGCGGATTGGATTTCGCCCACGGCACCACCGCGCCCTTCTTGATCGTCAGCGCGTGGTTGGGAACGACGAGGTCCTCGTCGAAGATCAGCTTTTCACCAAGGCCGTCACAGGCCGGGCATGCCCCCTGCGGCGCGTTGAACGAGAACAGGCGCGGCTCGATTTCCGAAATGGTGAAGCCCGACACCGGGCAGGCGAACTTCTCAGAGAACACGATGCGGCCCGGCGGCGCGTTGTCGCCCAGCACCTCCGATTTCGGGGTATGCGGCTCGACCGGATCGGCGGGGTCGAAATAGGCGAGGCCATCGGCCAGTTTCAGCGCGGTTTCGAAACTTTCCGCCAGCCGTGTCGCGATATCCGCCTTGATGACGATGCGGTCGACGACGACCTCGATATCGTGCTTGAACTTCTTGTCGAGCGTGGGCGCCTCATCGATCTCGTGAATGGTGCCGTCGATGCGGACGCGGGTGAAGCCCGCCTTCTGCAACTCGGCCAGTTCCTTGCGATACTCGCCCTTGCGCCCGCGCACGACCGGAGCGAGCAGATAGGCGCGCGTCCCTTCAGGCAGGGCCAGTACGCGATCGACCATCTGGCTGACGGTCTGCGCGGCGATCGGCTCCCCCGTGGTCGGGGAATAGGGGATGCCGACGCGCGCCCAGAGCAGGCGCATGTAATCGTAGATTTCGGTGACGGTCGCCACGGTCGAGCGGGGATTGCGGCTCGTTGTCTTCTGCTCGATCGAGATCGCGGGGGACAGGCCCTCGATATGGTCGACATCGGGCTTCTGCATCAGTTCCAGGAACTGGCGTGCATAGGCCGACAGCGACTCGACGTAGCGGCGCTGCCCCTCGGCATAGATGGTATCGAAGGCGAGGCTCGACTTGCCCGAACCCGACAGGCCGGTGATCACCGTCAGCGTATCGCGGGGAATGTCGATATCGACATCCTTGAGGTTGTGCTCGCGCGCGCCGCGGACGGATATCTTGGTCAGCATGGGAGGGTTCTACTTCTGTTCCACGTGAAACGCCAGAGCGGCAAGATAGGAACGCCGCCGCACGCCCACCAGTTGCGAGCGCCGATCCGTGTATTATATCCCTGATACACAAATCGCGGAGCCGCATGATGGGCAAGAAGAAGCACAAGGATCGCCACGGCGACAAGCACGGCCACAAACACGAAACCGGCCATGACGCGAAGCACGGCGATGGCGCGGCGCGGTCAGGATCGTTTTCGCTGCCGCTCGCCGGGATCGCCGCGATGGTGACACAGCAGCTGCAGTCCCCCGCCGCCCGCGCCGCGATGGCGACCGGCCTGCGCGCCGCCGCCGATGCGCTGGCGAAACCGGCAAGCCCGCCCACGCCACCCGTACCGCCGGTTCCGCCCCAGTCGGAGGCTGCGGGCACGGCGCCACCTGTGCAGCCCGCCGCGCCACAGGGCACCACCCGCTCGCCCAATCCGGATGCCATCGCCGGCGCGATCGGTGAAGCGGCGGAACTAGTGCTGGCGCGGCTGTTCGGGAAGAAGGGGTAGCGTCGGCCCCTGCCCCGCTTGGTTTGTGAGCTTGCCGCGCCAGATCAGCGACTGTCGATTGAGCATCGCCATGTCGGCCTCGCCCGTGATCGCGGCGCGGCCGATCGCGATGGCCCGCACCAAGGCCGCCGCGCCGGCATGAGCATAGGCGGGGCGGCCGACGACGTGATCGTACCAGCAGCCGCCATAGCTATGGTCGAGCAGGATGCGCTGGAAACAATGATCCGCCCGGATCGGCCATCCTCGGGCCGCGGCAAGGGCGGGAAGGTCGACGCGGGTCAGGTGGAGCCACTCGGCTTCCAGCGCGAGGCGGGGCGGATCATGGGCCACCGACCGGGCCTTTGCATTTTTCTGCGATAAAAATGCTCGCCTTCGCGCCGTGATTGCGCGGGTGGCGAAGCGATCCTGAACGTGATCCTCGGCGCATCCGGCGTGGGGTCCAATAACCGGCGGGACGTCACGGGAGTAAATCCCGTGACGTCGGACGGCGCTTTAGCGCCGCCGGCCGGCCGCGCTAACGGCGCGCAAGACAATTCACATTAGATGTGAATCGGCTTGCCCTGCACCGCCATCGCGGCTTCCTTCAGCGCTTCGGCATGGGTCGGGTGCGCATGGCAGGTGTAGGCGATGTCCTCGCTGGTCGCGCCGAATTCCATCGCCTGTGCGGCCTGCGCGATCATCGTGCCGGCGAGCGACGAGATGATCCAAACGCCCAGCACCCGGTCGCTCTTGGCATCCGCGATCACCTTTACGAAACCGTCCGTGTCGCGATTGGTCTTGGCGCGGCTGTTGGCGGCGAAGGGGAACTTGCCGACCTTGATCTCGCCCTTCGCCTTGGCGGCTTCCTCGGACAGGCCGACGCCGGCGATCTCGGGCATGGTGTAGACCACGCTGGGGATCACGTCGTGGTTCACGATGCCGGTCTGGCCCGCGATGTTCTCCGCCACCGCGACGCCTTCGTCCTCCGCCTTGTGCGCCAGCATCAGGCCGGGGGCGACATCGCCGATCGCCCAGATGCCGTCGACATTGGTGCGGAAATCATGGTCGATGCCGACCTGCCCGCGTTCGGTCAGCTTAACGCCTGCGGCTTCCAGGTTCAGGCCATCGATGTTGGGCTTGCGGCCGATCGCGACGAGGACGGCATCGGCGGTCAGCGTCGTGCCCTCGCCACCGGCGGCAGGCTCGATCGAGACGGTCGCCGTGGTGCCCTCGACCGCGACGCCGGTGACCTTGGTCGAGGTCATCAGCTCGAAGCCCTGCTTCTTGAACAGCTTGGCCGATTCCTTGCGGACCTCGCCATCGAAGCCCGGCAGAATCTGGTCGACATATTCGACGACCGTAACCTTCGCGCCCAGCCGCTTCCACACGCTGCCGAGTTCGAGCCCGATCACGCCGCCACCGATCACGACGAGGTGTTCGGGTACCTTGGGCAGCGCCAGCGCGCCGGTGCTGTCGACGATGATCTTCTGGTCGATCTCGACCCCGGGCAGCGGCGTGACCGACGACCCGGTCGCGATCACGATGTCGCGCGCGGTGACGGTCTGGTCGCCGATGGTGACGGTGGTGTGATCCTTGAACGCGGCCTTGCCCTTCAGCCACGTCACCTTGTTCTTCTTGAACAGATATTCGATGCCGCCGGTCAGTTCGCCGACCGCCTTCGCCTTTTCGGCATGCATCTGGTCGAGGTTGAGCGTCGCGCCCTGAATCTCGACGCCGAACTTGGCGAGGTGACCGCCGGTCGCCTCCGCATAGAGTTCGGACGCATGGAGCAGCGCCTTGGACGGGATGCAACCGACGTTGAGGCAGGTGCCGCCCAGCGTCTCGCGGCTTTCCGCGCAGGCGGTGCGCAGGCCAAGCTGCGCGGCCCGGATCGCGGCGACATAGCCGCCGGGGCCGGCGCCGATCACGAGGACGTCATAGTCGTAGGTTGGGGCGTCGGCCATCTTCATATCTCCTCCCCGGCGCAGGCCGGGGTCCAGTTGGGGGACATATGGGAAGAGCGTGGCGCTTCGTCACCGCCGCCTTCCCAACTGGGCCCCGGCGTGTCGCCGGGGTGGTTGGTGGTTTACAGGTCGATCAGGATGCGGGTCGGGTCCTCGATCGCGTTCTTGAGCGCGACGAGGAAGGTCACCGCCTCACGACCGTCGATCAGGCGGTGGTCGTAGCTGAGCGCGAGATACATCATCGGGCGCACCACGACCTGACCGTTCACCACCACCGGGCGATCCTCGATACGGTGGAGACCCAGCACTGCCGACTGGGGCGGGTTGATGATCGGGGTCGACATCAGCGAGCCGAACACGCCGCCGTTGGAGATGGTGAAGGTGCCGCCCTTCATCTCGTCCATCTTCAGCGCGCCTTCCTTGGCGCGCTTGCCGAAATCGCCGATCGTCTTCTCGATGCCGGCGACCGTCAGGTCCTGCGCGTCGCGGATCACGGGCACGACGAGACCGCCGGGCGAGGATACCGCGACCGAGATGTCGGCATAGTCGTGATAGACGATGTCGTCGCCCTCGATCGAGGCGTTGACCGAGGGGATGTCCTTCAGCGCCATCGTCGCGGCCTTCACGAAGAAGCCCATGAAGCCCAAACGGACACCGTGCTTCTTCTCGAACAGATCTTTGTACTTGGCGCGCGCCTCGATCACCGCGGTCATGTCGACGTCGTTGAACGTCGTCAGCATCGCGGCGGTGTTCTGCGCTTCCTTCAGGCGCTTGGCGATCGTCTGGCGGAGACGCGTCATGCGGACGCGTTCTTCCTTGCGTCCGCCGGTCGCGGCGGCGGCAGGGGCCGGTGCGGCAGCGGCTGCCGGCGCGGCGGCGGGCTTGTTCTGCGCGGCGGCCTCGACGTCTTCCTTGGTGATGCGGCCGTCCTTGCCCGTGCCCTTGATCGTGGCGGGATCGACGCCGTGTTCCAGCACCGCGCGGCGAACCGAGGGGCTGAGCGCGGCCGGGCTGTCACCGGTCGGCTCGGCCTCGGCGGCAGGAGCAGGCGACGGTGCCGCGGCGGGGGCGGCCGGCGTCTGGGTGACGGCGGGCTGCGGGGCGGCTTCCTTGGGCGCGGCGCTGCCGCCGGCATCGACCGTGGCGATCATCGCGCCGACCTGCACCGTATCGCCGACCGCGACCGCGTGCTGGCCCATCACGCCCGCGACGGGGCTGGGCACCTCGACCGACACCTTGTCGGTTTCGAGGCTGGCGATCGGCTCGTCGAGCGCGACCGCGTCGCCGGGCTGCTTGAGCCATTCGCCCAGCGTCGCTTCGGTGATCGATTCGCCCAGTACGGGGACGGTGACTTCGGTGGCCATCATTCTATCCTTCCAACCCCGGCCGGAACCGGAGCGATTATCGGGGGTATCGGGGGTGGGCGATCAGCTGGCGGGGGCCTGTGCCGGCCGGGCGGTGGTGGTGCTGCCCTCCGCACGCGTCCGGCGGATTTCCTCGCGGACATTGTGGCCGAGCGCATCGGCGACTAGCGCCCCCTGTTCGGCGGTGTGCCGCTTCATCAGCCCCGTCGCGGGCGAGGCGGCAGCGGCGCGGCCGGCATAACGCGCGCGCTTCACCGCCGCGCCTGCTTCCGCCAGCGCCTCTTCGATCAGCGGCTCGACGAAAAACCAGTAGCCGTTGTTCTTCGGCTCTTCCTGCGCCCACACCACTTCGCGCAGGTTCGGCATCCGCTTCACCCGCTCCGTGATCGCATCGCCGGGGAAGGGATAGAGCTGCTCGACCCGGACGATCTGGGTGTCGGTGTCGCCAGCCGCGTCGCGCGCCTCGATCAGGTCGTAGGCGACCTTGCCGGTGCACAGGACCAGCCGCGTCGTCGCCTCGTCAGCCGCCCCGTTGGTGTCGGACAACAGACGACGGAAATGGCTGTCGCCCTGGAAATCCGCCGCTGCCGACACCGCCAGCTTGTGACGGAGCAGCGACTTGGGCGTCATCACCACCAGCGGCTTGCGGAAGCTGCGGTGCATCTGGCGGCGCAGCAGGTGGAAGTAATTGGCCGGCGTGGTGCAGTTGGCGACCTGCATGTTGTCGCCCGCGCACAGTTGCAGGAACCGCTCCGGCCGGGCCGAGCTGTGTTCCGGCCCCTGCCCTTCATAGCCGTGCGGCAGCAGCATCACGAGGCCGTTGGCGCGGAGCCACTTGGCCTCGCCCGACGCGATGAACTGGTCGATCATGATCTGCGCGCCGTTGACGAAGTCGCCGAACTGCGCCTCCCACAGCACCAGCGTCTTCGGATCGGCCAGCGCATAGCCATATTCGAAGCCGAGCACGCCATATTCCGACAGCGGGCTGTCCAGCACCTCGAACCGGCCGTGCTCGATCCCCTGGAGCGGCACGAACTTGTGTTCATCGGTCTGATCGACCCAGACGGCGTGGCGCTGCGAGAAGGTGCCGCGCCCCGAATCCTGCCCCGACAGGCGGACGCCATATCCCTCGGACAACAGCGAACCGAACGCCAGCGCCTCGCCGGTCGCCCAGTCGAAATTGGCGGCGGTGGCGAACATCTGGCGCTTCGCTTCCAGCACGCGACCCAGCGTCTTGTGGATCGCCAGCCCCTCCGGCACCGTCGTCAGCGTGCGGCCTAGTGAATCGAACAGCTTGGGCGTGATGCCGGTGTCGGCGCTACGCCGGGTCGGGCTGCCCTCGGTCGGCGCGGACAGGCCGGTCCAGCGGCCGGCGAACCAGTCCGCCTTGTTGGGCTTGTAGCTGCCGCCCGCCTCGAACTCGCCTTCCAGCCGGGTGACATACTGCCGGACGTTCTCGTCCACCCATGCCTGGTCGACCACGCCCTCGCCGATCAGGCGCTTGGCGTAGATGTCGCTGACCGGCGGGTGATCCTTGATGACCTTGTACATCAGCGGCTGGGTGAAGCCGGGTTCGTCGCCCTCGTTATGGCCGAAGCGACGATAGCACCACATGTCGATCACGATGTCGCGGTGGAACTTCTGGCGGAATTCCATCGCCATCTTGGTGGCGAAGGTCACCGCCTCGGGATCGTCGCCGTTCACGTGGAACACCGGCGCCTGCACGCCCTTCGCCACATCCGACGGATAGGGCGAGGACCGCGCGAACTGCGGGCTGGTGGTGAAGCCGACCTGGTTGTTGATGATGAAGTGGACGCAGCCACCGGTGTTGTAGCCGCGGATGCCGGAGAAGCCGAGGCATTCCCATACGATCCCCTGCCCTGCGAACGCGGCGTCGCCGTGGATCAGCACGGGCAGCGAGGCGACGTGATCGTTCAGGTCGTTGGCGATCGTCTGGATCGCGCGCGTCTTGCCAAGGACGACGGGGTCGGCCGCCTCCAGATGCGACGGGTTGGCGACCAGCGACATGTGCACCTTGTGACCGTCGAACTCGCGGTCGTGGCTGGTGCCGAGATGGTACTTCACGTCGCCGGAACCGCCGATGTCATCCGGGTTGGCCGAACCGCCGGCGAATTCGTGGAAGATGATGCGCAGCGGCTTCGCCATCACGTTGGCGAGCACGTTCAGGCGGCCGCGATGCGCCATGCCGAACACCATCTCACGCACGCCGTACTGGCCGCCATATTTGATGACGCTTTCGAGCGCGGGAATCATCGATTCACCGCCGTCAAGGCCGAACCGCTTGGTGCCGACATATTTGCGGCCGAGGAACTTCTCCCACTGCTCCGCCTCGATCACCTTGTTCAGGATCGCCTTCTTGCCGTCGACGGAGAATTCGATCGCCTTGTCCTGGCCCTCCATCCGTTCCTGCAGGAAACGGCGTTCCTCGACATCGACGATGTGCATGAATTCGAGGCCGACATTGCCGCAGTAATTCTTGCGCAGCGTGTCGACGAGCTGGCGGACGGTGGCCCATTCGAAGCCCATCGTGCCGGCAAGATAGACCGGACGGTCGAGATCGGCGTCGGTGAAGCCGTAATGCTCGGTCTTCAGGTCTTCGGGCATCTCGCGCTTGGTCAGCCCCAGCGGATCGAGATTGGCGGCGAGGTGACCCCGGACGCGGTAGGTACGGATCAACAGCTGGGCGCGGATCGCGTCGCCCGCCGCCTTGACGATATCGTCCTTCGACGGCGCCGGGGCGGCGGCCGCGGCAGGCTTGCCTCCGCGCGCGGGCTTGGGCGCGGGCTCCATCTGGGTCGGATCGAGCGCGGCGGTCAGGTCGTCGGTGGTGGTCAGCGGCCAGCGGTTGCTCTGCCAGCTCGGCCCCTGCGCGCTGCCTTCCAGCCCCTCGAAGAAGGTCCGCCAGCCGGCATCGACCGAGCCGGGATCGGCACCGAACTTCGCGTACAGCGCCTCGATGAACGCCGGGCTGACGCCCTGTGCGATGTCGCTGAAATCCTGACCTTCGTAGCCCATCGTTCATTCCTTCGACCCCTCTCCCATCGGGAGAGGGAGGGGCCCGCCGCTCACCGAGCGGCGGGAGGGTGAGGGCAAGGCAGCGAACCTGCCCTCACCCTTCCGCGACCTTTGGTCGCTCCTTCCCTCTCCCGGCGGGAAAGGGAGTTGTTCGTTCAGCCGTTCAGTACCGACAGCAGCGTCGAGCCGAGTTCCGACGGCGAGGCCGCGACCTTGATCCCGGCAGCTTCCATCGCCGCGATCTTGCTCTCGGCATCGCCCTTGCCACCCGACACGATCGCGCCGGCATGGCCCATGCGGCGACCCGGAGGCGCCGTGCGGCCCGCGATGAAGCCGGCCATCGGCTTCTTGCGGCCACGCTTGGCCTCGTCGATCAGGAACTGCGCGGCCTGTTCCTCGGCGTCGCCGCCGATTTCGCCGATCATGATGATCGACTGCGTCGCCTCGTCCGCCAGGAACAATTCGAGCACGTCGATGAAGTTGGTGCCGTTGACCGGATCGCCGCCGATGCCGACCGCGGTGGTCTGGCCCAGGCCGGCGTTCGATGTCTGGAACACCGCCTCATAGGTCAGCGTGCCGGAGCGCGATACGACGCCGACCGAACCCTGCTTGAAGATGCTGCCCGGCATGATGCCAATCTTGCACTGGCCCGGCGTCAGTACACCCGGGCAGTTGGGGCCGATCAGCCGCGACTTGCTGCCCGACAGCGCGCGCTTGACACGGACCATGTCGAGAACCGGAATGCCTTCGGTGATCGTGACGATCAGCGGAATCTCGGCATCGATCGCTTCCAGGATCGAATCGGCGGCGAAGGGCGGCGGCACGTAGATCACCGATGCGTCGGCACCGGTCTTCGACTTGGCCTCCGCGACGGTGTTGTACACCGGCAGGCCGAGATGCTCGGTCCCGCCCTTGCCCGGCGTGACGCCGCCGACCATCTGCGTGCCGTATTCCAGCGCCGCCTTGGTATGGAAGCTGCCGGTTTCGCCGGTCATCCCTTGCGTGATGACCTTGGTGTTCTTGTCGACGAGGATGCTCATTTTGTCTCCAGACCCGTCCACCCCGGCGAAAGCCGGGGTCCAGTTGGGAAGGCGTTCATGGTAGGGCGATACGATCGTACAGGTCTTCCCATTCCGGGTTGAGCCCTTCGATTTCCCGCACCTTCCAGTCGCGCCTCCATTGCTTCATCTGCCGTTCGCGTTGCCGCGCCGCTTCCCACTCGCCACATGCCTCGTACCAGACGAGGTCCTTGCAGCCATACCTCTTCGTGAACCCCGACACGACGCCGCTGCGATGCTCCCATGCCTGCTTCGGCAGGTTCGTCGTCGAACCCAGATAGATCGCACCGTTGCGCTGGTTGGCCATGATATAGACGAACGCCTGTTCCGCCATCATCAGCACCTTCCCAACTGGACCCCGGCCTTCGCCGGGGTGGTTCGCGTCAGTCCATTCCGATCAGTTCAGCGACCCGTCGATGCCCTTGCACGCGACCAGCAGTTCCTTGACCGCATCGACCGACACCTGAAGGTTCGCCTTCGCTTCGTCGTCCAGCTTGACCTCGACGATCTCCTCGACGCCACCGGCACCGATGATGACCGGCACGCCGACATACAGACCGTCGACGCCGTACTGGCCCTCGACATAGGCCGCGCAGGGCAGCAGGCGCTTCTGGTCGTACAGATAGGCCTCGGCCATCGCGATGCCGCTGGTGGCGGGCGCGTAATAGGCGGAGCCGGTCTTGAGCAGCGCGACGATCTCGCCGCCGCCCGAGCGGGTGCGCTGCACGATCGCGTCGATCTTGTCCTGCGTGGTGCGACCCATCGCGATCAGGTCGGGCACCGGGATGCCGGCGACCGTCGAATACTGTACGACCGGGACCATCGTATCGCCATGACCGCCCAGTACGAACGTGTTCACGTCCTTCACCGCGACCTTGAACTCGTCGGCGAGGAAGTGACTGAACCGCGACGAATCGAGCACGCCCGCCATGCCGACGACCTTGTTGGCCGGCAGGCCGGAAAATTCGCGCAGCGCCCACACCATCGCGTCGAGCGGGTTCGTGATGCAGATCACGAACGCGTCGGGCGCGTTGGCCTTGATCCCCTCGCCGACCGCCTTCATCACCTTCAGGTTGATGCCGAGCAGGTCATCGCGGCTCATGCCGGGCTTGCGCGCGACGCCGGCGGTGACGATGATGACGTCCGCACCGGCGATGTCGGCATAGTCATTGGAGCCGGTGATGGTAGCGTCGAAGCCCTCGACCGGGCCGCACTGCGACAGATCGAGCGCCTTGCCCTGCGGCACGCCCTCCACCACGTCGAACAGCACGATATCGCCGAGACCCTTGAGGGCGGCGAGGTGCGCGAGCGTGCCGCCGATGTTACCGGCGCCGATCAGCGCGATCTTCTTGCGGGCCATTCCAATCCTTCTCCGTGGCGGTGATTGGAAGCGGCG